>Ga0073928_10008831_pt1 | contig 12490 bp, 8 predicted proteins | sample PaiPotPPA55metaG_FD_76969 | JGI IMG/M metagenome (GOLD analysis project Ga0073928, IMG submission 76969) | Iron sulfur acid spring bacterial and archeal communities from Banff, Canada, to study Microbial Dark Matter (Phase II) - Paint Pots PPA... ...
CTGCTCCGGCGAAATGTAGCTAAAAACATATCCCTGCTGCTGATCGGTTCCTCGCATGCTCAATGAGACGCACCACGAGCCGCCTCGTTACAAAATTCCTGAGTTTTTCAGCAGCCTGCTAGGCGATACCTGCACTTCGGACGGATGGTCCCACGGACTTCTGACTTTTAAGCTATTGGGCATAGGTAGCGGAGAGGCCTGGGGTATTCACGCGCGTACTTCACTCCGGAGGCTTTAGCAGCTCCGGTAAGCCTGGCACCGCCAAAGGGGATGAAATGCGTCGATCTAGATTCAACCAGGTTCGAGATAGCTTTGTTCACGCAATTATTCGAAATACGGCAATGATTTTGTCTCTTTTATTCGCGCATGCTTTATGCGTTTCTGCACAAACTCCTATCACTCCTGCAAGCGGGCCCATCGCAAAACCGTCCGAGGGCTTTACCCCAGGACTCAACGCCGGGGTGAAGTTCGAAGGCAGCACAAGCGGGGATGGCAGCGTCTTCGATTTGAGCTCTGGCGTAGGTTACAACTTTTCACGCCATTTCGGCGTGGATCTGGGTATCCCTTATTATTTTGTCGGCTCCCCAAGTTCGGTCAAGCAGAAAGATCCTCAGGCCGTCTCTGGCAACGGGTTTGGAAGCGTTGGTGCGGACCTCAAGTGGAATTTTTCCGGAGATCTGCTCAACTATGATCCGACCATTCATTTTACTGCACCGACCGGAGATACCAAGAAGGGCTTTAGCACCGGGCATGCCACCTGGAATTGGGCGAACCATCTTGAACATGCTTTCAGTATTTTCACTCCGTTCCTGGACTTGGGAGTTGGTAACACCGTAAGTGACACCAAGTACTTTCACCGGCCGTTCATCACCTTTGGTTACAACCTTCAATCTGAAGCCGGAGCGGAATTCGACGCCGGCCCACTTAGCCTGACAGCTTCCGCCTATGATGTAGCTCCTTGGGGCTCGCAGACCGTGATAAGCAGGGTGTTCCGTTGTTCCTCCGCGACGACCTGCTCCGCCAATGGGAAATCCACCAATCGTAAAGGCTATCTTCTCGCCAGCGTGCAATCGGGAAGCGCAGCTCTAGTGCGTGATAACGGCTTCAATTTTGGTGTTGAGATGAAGCCCGTTCATTATCTCGATCTCGAAGCGGGCTACAGCCGCAGCGTACCTCTGCAACTTAACTCTTTCTCCTTCGGCGTCAGCGTCGACGTGCGCGCGTTCGCACGCCGTCGTCCTGTTTCCTGATGCCAAAGGTGCTGATTGCCAGATACTCCCGAAACGTCGCTCAGAATGGAGCTAAATGGGTATGAAATTCACGAATAAGATTTTGACAAGCACGGTTGCGTGTTTTGCTCTCAATGCGACTCTGGCTTTAGCCGATGGTCACGGACTGGGAAATGGAAAAGCCAAAGGTCACGAAAAACACGAAGATGAAAACGAAGGGGAAGACCGGGGCCATGAGGACCGTGGACGCGACAAACACTATTCCAAAGATCACGACCGTCTAGCCGCACGCGGCTGGTACGACGAGCACCAAGGGCATCCGCCTCCTGGACTGGCAAAAAGAGACCAGCTGCCGCCCGGATTACAGCGACAACTAGTGGTTCGTGGCACTCTTCCGCCGGGTCTTCAGAAGCGCCTTCAACCGGTACCGCAAGACTTGGAAGTCCGTCTCGCGCCTCCCCCGCCCGAGTGTGCACATGTCTTAATTGGCGGAAACATCGTTCTGCTCAATCGCCGCACGAATTTGGTTGTAGACATCGTTGCCTTCTGATTGTTGACGTTCGGCGAGACGTAATCAAAAGCGCAACTCAATCAGTTCGAAGAAATCAGGCTGAACTTTAGGGACTTTCGAAAGTTGTCTTTTCACTCTTCTTTTTTTGGCCTTCCAGTTAAAGAACAGTACCGGCAGCAGTGTGTTCCTGGCGCACTCGTCACCAAAGCCCAACTTCGAGTCCCGTTCCGCTTCACTTGCACGAATTGAATTTGAACGAAGCGACTCGGGTGCTCCAGTTAAAGGGCCCAGTCGTTTTGTAATACTCCTGTGAATACCAGAATGTGCAGCCGTCCTGCGGATCGATGGTCATACTGCTGTAATCACCCCAGCGTTTGAAGCTGTTCACCTGCACGCCGGTACCGGCTACAAGAAAAAGGGGGGCCTGCATTGTGCCTGAAGGGTCGTTAGGGGTCCGGCCGACGATAGCTGCGCCCGGATCGACCGAGTCGCTCGAAACGCTGAAGCCGAGGGCGATATTCCCGACCTTGTCCATCGCGATGCTGCCCATCCAGTAATCAAGACTCGTATCTACGACTGTACCTTGCTGGAACAAATAGGGCGACGTGCCGGGGTTCCGAATCTCATACCAACGCACCCCGGAAAGCGCGCCCCCTTCGATACTGTGGGTCGCAACCAGCGATTCGTGATTTCCAAAGTTGCGGTAGGCAAGTCTGTACATAAGCCGATCGCCTAGCGAGTCAACCTTTTCGCCTGGGGACGGCTGCGGGATACATGCGCGGTCCGTGGCCTTGGCGCACAATTCACTGAAGGGCGCGACGCCGATTAAAACCGGGCCAGAAAAAGTAGAGCGGCTCGGGTCGGCGAAATCAACATGAAACTGGAAGAGGTTCAAATGCGTTGAATCGGCTAAATCCACCAGGAAATTCGGCTCGCCCGAGCTAGGAGTTAATTTACTGTCAACATCAGCAGGCAATAGACTGCCGACGCTCTTTGGCTCTTGAAAGCAAACAGCCGTGGCTGGATTGCCTGCCAGCATATTGGTGCGATCATAGGCACAAGCCATCGCCCCACTGAAACTCGGCGCGAAAATGTTAAACGTTGCGTAGTATGCGTCCGGCCACACGCCTAATTTGGGATAATCGGGAAAAATGCTGCCGAACGAAAAGGCGTAGCGATTGTACGACCCAAGTGCATCAGAAGTGGTCGAAACCGCGAGGCAATACATGAAAGGAGCCGCGAAGACTGGCTGGGCCGCCACCCAACGATCCGCCAACTTATCGTACTGGATGATAATGTCGCCGTCATTCCGCGTTTCGCAGCTTCCCCCAAATCCCTTCCAAAAGGTGTTTCCCGGTGTCGGGCCGAGCACAGCAGCGCCTGTAACCTTATCGAAGACTTCAAACGTTACGTTGACCCACTCTACAAATTGCGTCGCTCCGACCGCGCCGTTTGTATCTGGGGGCACGAAGGGACCGCCGCTTGCGACGGTGTCGGCGGCACTGAGACCGTCGAAGTTGTGCCCTACGACCACACTCACCGGGGCGCCCGAGGGAACCTGGGCCACCGGATCTGGCAGAGCAGTAGTGATCGCCGAGCCGGTAGACTGCGGCATCGTTCCCTGCTGAGGACGGGATTGGACTAACTTAGTCGACGCGGCATTATCACGCAATGGCTGCGAACGATCGTGTTTAACTTCGTGGATCGCCACGGGATTGTCGGCTAGAACTGAAACAGGCAGGATTTCCATCACCGTCAAACAAACCAAACGAAAATAGCGAAGAAATTTCCAGCTCATCGAGAACTCCTCCTCAAAAGTCGTTGCAGAACTCATCCGGGCCCTTGACCGACAACCCGCGCAAATCGGCTGCGAAAAACTCTTCACTAGGGCTTCGGAATTGGCACGCTCGCTACTACCTGCTGTTGATAGTGTTTTGGGTTCGAACCTTCGTCAAAAGTGCTTACTGAAGTTGTGTATTCGACGGAGCCATCAGACGTATTTCCGAAGTAATCCCCTATGAAAGTTGCGTTGGCGTCGCAGATGCAACTCGTGTGCGGGGAGTTGAGTTGCGGATCCCAGGTGTGTTCCGACAATCGGATGTTGTGACCGATTGGCGCCAGCTTAGCGGTATAAAACTGGATGGCAGTATTGATGCAGAAATTCGAGCGACCATAGGGAGTTCCCGGAGAAGCGCCAGTGCCCGGATCTTGCGCGATCCCTGAGAACAGAGCGTCCGCGCTTGCCGCGGAGGGGCAAGGTAAACGGCGATCATAAAAGGCAACGCTAACGACGTCGCTGTTTCCGTTATCAGCCACGTTTAGGTTGGGTTGAAGTTCGTCGACGGGATTAGCATTGTCGTTCACCACAATTGGCGTGGACCAAGCAGCGCCGTTGTCCGTAGAGCTTGTTAGATAGATATTGGAAAAGCCTGAAGTTCCATCTTCCCAGCTCACATATAAAGGATAGTTACCGTTGACCCGGTGATGGCCAACCGCAAAAGTATTTAGAATCCCTTCGCGGAAGGTGGTGTTCTGGTAGGTAGGAACGAATATGTCACTGTGAACAAGCAGCGGCGGCTGCCAAGTTACACCACCATCTCCCGAGGCGATTAGATACAGATCGGCAAACTGGAAACCTTTCTGCGATGGGTTGTTGGTCTCCGTGGTGTACACAGTCCCATCAGGCGTTACATGCGGCAGCATGTAGCTATCCCAGGGATGACCGTTGATGGTGGGCAACACCGCAGGGACGGACCAATCGGTATGGCTGCCATCAGCGTTGGCATCAGAGTAGGAAACAAAAACACTGCTGGGATTGAACGCAAATAGGGTCCACATGGCATAAATTCGGTTGTAGTGCGGACTGGACGGGCTCAGATCGATCGTAACCCACTGCTTGTCGGGATCATTAGAATGAGCGTTGGGAGCGGTCATCAAGTAATCCAGATTCCCGTTATGAGTGAAATTCCAGTCCGATGAGGTGATCGCACCGCGCGGCCGAACAGCTGAAGAGATGGCTTCTCCAGGGAGCGCCGGGTTCGGCAATGAAGAGCCATTATTAAAAACCTGGAAGCCGGATTTGTCGTAGGAAAATTGGTATGGCAAAAGCAGGGCGTGGTAATTTCCGAATCCATCGAAAGCGCCCACCGGGTCGGTGTTGTCGGTAAACCCTTCGTACCCCGGAACATGACCCTGCACCGGCCAGGTCTTGCCTCCGTCGAACGATTCGTAAAAACCCTGCAAATGGTTGTAACCCTCGGCGCTAACGAACCATTTGGTCTGGCCAATCAGGTGACTGCGGTTGATGGGATCTACATGAAGGTCCGACTCGCTGTGGTTGTTTACGAGTAGCGGCCAGTTCACGACGTTTTGCGTGGCGTAGGGCCCGAGGTCTTCGCCCGTATTTGCGCTGCCGTTGCAGGGAGTCTCGCCAGTGTACCAGTCTGTTCCAGCCAGATTCCCAGCGTAGGGAACCTCTGGTGTGTAGCAGCTAGTCCTTTGCGTTGTAGCGAACACATTGGCGACGCGATTCAGCCTGAAGCTATCAGCAAACGCAGCATCGCTCTGCGCGCCCTGAGCAGACGGAGGTACCGCTTGCGCGGAAGCGACTGGGGTCCCGATCAGGAACACCCAGCAGAGAAGCATCGGCGCTCTAAAAGAACGCCAGCCTTGAATGTAATAAGAGATGGGTGGTTTGGTGGAAAGCATGATTCACCTCACGGCACGTACTTACCGGGAACGTCGACCTGCATTCATACAAAAAAGTAGGGCGCCAGTGGGAACATCTCAGCGCGGCTGCGAGAATAGTGTCTATTGTTCGCTCTGTCAAGGATTCCGAAAATCAAAAACAAAAATAAAATGTGAGCTCGACGTCGTGTGACTGCACTCTCGGGCCACCGTCCTGGGTTGAAGAAATCGGGGCGCACCAGACCCTTTCACGCGATGGGACCGAGACCTGTTTATATCCGGGGCCATCATGGAAAGATGCCGGCTTTGTAGTCGCTGAGGATTTCGTTAGCTGCTCGGGCTCCCTCTTCCGCCCCGCCCTCCATGTATCCCTGATAATTAATTGAGCAGTGCTCGCCCGCGAAGTGACAATTGCCGGAACGCTCGCGTTCGGACCCGCTAAACAAAGTGTATTGCCCGACTTTCCAATAGGAGTAAGAACCCAGCAAATAGGGATTTCCCGCAGGGTAGTCGAGTGTGGCTCTGCCGTTCCATTCTTGAGTGATGCCGGGAAACATCGGCTCCAGCTGATTTAAAAACGACTGGGCATAGGCGCTTACTACAGCCGGGTCGTTCGGGTTTCCGCTGAATGAAGCACCAATATTGCCCCCGGTGTAGTCCACCAGAATGCCAGCGCCGCCGACCTGGGCGCGACTAACGTCCCAGGTGTTCTGATAGCCGGTATCCGCGTATGTCGTGCCGGTGCTTATGCCCCATGGACCCGGCTGGTTCCACAACCGGGTATTGAACTGCAAATGAAGCTTGCTATTCGTTCCGTAGCCAAGCTGCTGAATGCCGGTAGTCTTGACCTGGTTGAAGTTTGCCTGAAAGTAATTCAAGTTTCGAAGAATCGAGAACGGAATCGCCATAATGACGCGGTCTGCCGTGACAGACAACTTAGTCCTGCCCGAGGCGAAACTGAGCGTGTAAGTTCCATCGTTATTTTTCTCGATGCCGGTCAACGAGGTGTTCAAGTGAATTGACACAGAGGGATTTCCGGTTGGCAGCGCTGCCGCAATCGCTTTCGGCAAACCTTCGTTGCCACCTCGCAGGTGATAGTGCTCGTCCGAACGCCCAAATATGCGAAAATTTCCGGGGTCCGGTTGATAAGCCAGCAGGTAAATGAGGTTGAGAGAACTCTGAATGGTAGACTCGCCGCCATATTCAATGTTGTAGGCGACGTCGAGAAGTTGACCCATGCTTGAGCGATGACCGCCCAGGACGCGCGTTTCGATCCACTGGTATACGCTTATGTGATCAAGATCGTACCCCGCCTGGTTATAACTGTTGTAAAGCGTTGGGAAGCTGGCGGCGGTCAGGTCTTTCTTTACTGCGTTATATACTGCTTTAAAGTCGACGTTTGCTTGATCTCGGGTGTAATAATTTCCGAAAAAGAAATAGGTTTCAGTGGATTGCGGAGGTTGCGCAGCCAGAAGGTCATCCACAGGAATGCCGAACCGCTTAGCCAGTCCAAGAATCACCTTATGTCTGCTGTCGACTAGTTCTCCACAATGCTCACTCACTTGCCCTTCGGCCCATGAGGTAGTGTCAGAATGCATGCGACCACCAACGCGGCTGGAAGCCTCGTAGATCGTGGAGCCATAGCCAGCGTCCTGCAATGTGAGCGCCGCGTTAAGCCCCGCTATTCCGCCACCAACAATTGCGATTCTGGGAGCCGACGACCCGAATAACCGCGCAGGGCCGAACACAGTGGCGGCCGCGAGCGCGGCTCCGCCTGCCCGTATTAATTCCCGTCGGGTCGGCCCGTTATGGCGGTACTCTTCCTGGATCTCGCCGACCGACCGCCCCGAAGCTTCCGCCTCTGAGAAGTCTTGAAACAATCTCTGAAGTTTCGAGAGTAGTGGAGTCCGAGCCATTTTAGTCCTCCTCAAGTAGCTGATCGATTCCTGCGGGGCCTGACTGCATATTAGAATTCATAGCGCAGCGCGAATTGCATAACGCGCGGCTGAGTCAGCAAACTGGTATACGCGCCGAAGCTCGCCGGCGACTGCGTCAGCGAAGTGAGCAGCGAGGCGCCCACGCCTTGAGCGTTGAAGCGCGTCAGATTGGGCACATTAAATACTTCCCATCGAAATTGCAGACTATGGGATTCCCGGTAAGGCATTTTCCATCTTTTTGACAGGCTCATGTCCCAACTGGCAAAGCCATCGCCACGCAAGACGTTGCGCGATCCAACTCCGCCCGGCAGGGGCAAGGTAAAGTCATTTTGCGCTGCGCTCGGATTTGCGAAGGGGCTGACGAAAGAGTCGGGTCTGCCTGTCACCGGATCGGGAACCTGCAGGTGGTAAATGCCCGTCTGGGGTTTGGCGGTCATCTGGGCAATCGCCGTGAGGAACCAATCCGTGGGCCAGCGCTGGCCCCCATCAACGCTGTAGGGAAAACCGCTGGTCCACCGGGCCAAACCAGAAAGCTGCCAGCCACCGATGAAGGCATCTACGAATCCGTTCGCATCGTGTGCCAGTCTTCGACCTTTGCCGACGGGGAGATCAACAATCCAGTTGAGGTTCAGCTGGTGAGTGAGGTCAAAGTCCGACACAGCGCGAGCCAGGTTCGGTGAAAACGCGTTGGCAAGCCGACTTCCCACTAGACCGATGTTTTGATAACCATAAACAGAAAAGCCCACGCGTGATGCCGCAGAGGTGATGTCAATGGACTTGGAGAAGGTGTAGTTGAAGTCGAACTGGATTCCATTGCTGAACTGCTTGCGCAGGGTCGCTTGCAGAGCGTGATAGCTTGAACTGCCGATGGAACTCCACCCATACATGGAAAAAGCCTGGTCATTCAAGAATTTGCCGGCGCCGTTGTTAAGTCCTGGGGGCCCGTTGAAGTAATAGCTACCCGAGCCGATGTTGTCGCCCAAGCCGCCATACGCGTCAATGTCGGCCAGTCCTACGATCTCATCGCCAATGACGGAAAGGGCCGGGTTGTAATAGAGGTCAAAGACGCTTTGAAGCAGACTATTCGTAACGTTTGTTGTCGAGGTAGGCGTCGAAGTGAAGGAATCCACATAGCGGGAGGCGCCCGGTCGAAGCGGCGGGAGCATGTCCACCCAGTATTGCGAGGTGGGTCCGAGCATCGCAGCGGTGACGCTGGAAATCTGCGCCGGCGTGATGACTGCGCTATAGAAATTGGTGGGCTGCCCACCGTTGTTGGCCAAAGCAAAAGTTCTTGCCAACTTGGACAAAGCCGCGGCGGCCGTGTAGTAGTCGATTCCGGTCTTGGGATCAACAATGTCGAGTGGCTGAGTCAGATCGCGTTGCGTCAACAAATCGCGACCGAAGCGGCCTACGTAAGACACCTGCAGTGAGAATCGCTTCGGCAATTCGCGGCCAACCGAAAAATCAACGGCATAGGCATGCGGAGTCTTGAGTGTGTCGTCGGTGCCCCAGAGATTGGCCTGTGCGTTGATACCGGGTGTCTGGGGAAAGGGTCCCGAAGGCGGTGATTGCAGGAATGGCACAGCCGCGATCCCGGGCGGCGGATTGTTGACGGTGGGAATGGTGTTGATACCGGTAATCCGCGGCAAATCCTCAGCTCCCGTTTGATTGAACGTGCAGCAGGGATTTTGCAAAGTTGTGGTCAAGCCCGCCGAACCGATTTGGTCGAAGCTATTCAGTAGCGCGAAACCCGCCCGATCGTAAACTCGACTAAAGCCGGCGCGGATGACCGTCTTGTCGTTTTCGCCGAAAATATGTTTGAGCAGGCTGCCGCCAAAACGGGGCGAATAGGCAATGGAAACTCTCGGCGACCAATCCGTTTTTTCAGAGGGGTAGAAGCCCGGCCCATTATTTACAGGACCGCCGAGTGTGAAGGCCATCTCCGGTTCGGACGTGTAGCCCAATCCCTGTTGCGCGTTTTTGACGTTCGTCGCGAATTGCGTTCCCAGGCCGAATGTCGGAGAAGTTTGCAAGCCGTTGGTCTCCCAAGGTGGGGGAAAGAACGACCAGCGCAACCCGTAGGTCAGCGTCAAGTTCGGTTTGATGCGCCAGGTGTCCTGCCCATAGAATTCGTAGGAATTGAGCCCATAGTTGCGCTTGACTGGAGCGCCCAATGGCTGGACAACTCCGTTACGGTCAAGATTATAGTTGGCGACCACGTCGGAGATCATGCCGTACAAAGCCAGTAGCGGGCGGTCATAGGCAGTAGAGGATAAAGGTTCCGGCAAGTTTATTCCTGGATGCCCGAACGGACTCGGGCTGGTATTCGCGGGGTCCAGACTGCTGGAGGTAAAGGAGAAGCCGATCGGAGACGTCCAGTTGGTTGTGCCAAGCCCAAGATTATTGGAGTGCAGATAACTCGTGCGGGGATCCCGGGCCAAGCCTATCGCCGCCCCAAACTGGAAGGCATGCGTCTTCTTCGTCCACGACAGATCATCCTTCAGGTTGTGCAAGCCTACCTGGAAATTGTGGCTGTAAACGATTCCTTGATCCAGTCCAAGGAATTCGTTCCACGACTGGTTGGTATTGCCAATGACGCCAAAGCTCTGCCGCGTGAACCCCCAGAGAAACGAATTGGTGAGGTTGGGGTTGAGCACCGCGGTATAGCCGACAGCAAACCCTTTGCTGTGGTCGACGTTGGTTTGCTCCGGAGCATCGCCCGGCAGAAACGGAGCGCCTGGGTTGCGTAAGTCCTGCAGTGCCCCACGCCAGAACAACAGATGCCGGCCGTCTGCCGTCAGACGATAATCAGCACGGGCGATGAAGACATCGTTGTCCAGTTTGGTGGGTGCGCGAAAAACGAATCCGGCGTAATTGAAGCCATCACCTGCGGCAAAATCGTTGGTTACCGTCCGACCGGTGCAGAACGTCTTATCGAGATAACCGGTGTGATTGGTCAGATCCAGCATGGCCGGATCAATCCCTATGCCTCGTGGGTCGAGGGTCTGGAGATCAGTGGGAGTTAGCGTCGTGAGCCCGCCATTTACGTTCAAATATCGGAAAAGGCCTTGGCACATCGAGGGCGTCGGAATCACACGCTCCGCCCGCTGTTGTTCCCGCTCGCGAGTTCCTTCGTAATTCGCGAAAAAAAACAGCCGGTCCTTGTGCAACGGCCCACCCACCGACGCGCCAAAGATGTTGCGGTTCAACTGCAGTGGTTTGTTCGGTTCACCGTTGTTTAACTCGGATTGCTTCACAAGATAATCGTTGGCGCTAGTGATGGTATTTCGGAGGTATTCATAGGCCGAACCGTGAAAAATATTCGTGCCGCTCTTGGTCACCAAGGTGACCTGCGCTCCCGAGCCTTGCCCCTGATCGGCGCCGTAGTTGGTGGTGGTCACACGAAATTCCTCAACGGAATCCTGAGTTACCGGCAAGACGGAGGTGAACGCGTAACCGTTGGACTGGTCGTTCACATCCGCACCATCAAGAGTGACGTTGCTTTGATCGCTTCGCGCGCCGTTCACCGCTCCGTTGCGGGTGTCCTGATCTTTGTCCCCGATACGGTTTCCTGTGTACGTTACTCCCGCTTGCAAGGTGAGCAAGTCTGGGACGTTGCGGCCTTCGAGCGGAAGCTCTTTCACTTGTACTTCGCCAAAGGAATTTCCGATTGAGGCGTCCACTAAATTCAGCGCAGGCGCTTCCGAACTAACGGTGACCGTCTCGCTGGCTACGCCGATGCTCAGCTGTACGTTGGCCGTCGATGGTGTATTAACCAACAGTTGTAAGTCTGTCTGCTCGTAGTGCCGAAACCCGGCGGCTGTCACGGTTAGCCGATAGGTGCCCGGAGGCACAAGTAGGAACTGATATTCGCCCTGTTCCTCAGTCGTTGTTGTGCGTTCGATCTTGGATTCGGAGTTCGCCAGCACCACGGTGGCCCCTGCCACCGCCTTGCCGCTGGGATCTACGATCGTGCCTCGTACTGACGTGGTGGCTTGACCCCAAGCAGAAACGCTGACAAGTAAAAGCGCCGTCGCCGTTTTACAGAGAAGCACGAAAGTTGGACGGAACGTAAGCACCATGCCCCAGAATGCACGGGGTTGCTGGCCACGCTGTCGCTGCCATCCAGAAGCACAGGTGGTCGGTAGCGATCTTAGTGCGTTCATATCGCCTCACTTTTCTTCGAACAATTTGTGGCCGCTTTATTTCTGGCACATACCAAAAGAGCGTTAACAAATTGTTCCAGCAACTGCTTTGCGGGTCTAAGGCGTGGCAATGCTTCGTCTCGCGAATTTGCCCGAACCCCTGTTGTCAATGTGGGATGAATACAAGAAAGGTAAGTATATAAATTCAGTAAACAATGCCGCCGCTGACATCACCCACCCCGAACTGTGTCGGACGCAAACCTTACTATAATTCGACAAACTAGATTTTGTTGGCACGAAGCTACATTGCGGATCGAGAGGCTGTCAAGCAGAAAACTCAGTCGTCGAGTCGTCGCACTGCTCAGTCGAACGCAAAGAGCTGCAGCAGGCTGCAAAAGCTCGTCATCCCGCCGCCATTTGCAGAAACTTGATAATTAAAATGAAAAAGATTCATGCCGCCAAGCGATAAAGGCCTCTCACTTGAACGCGGGGAACCTCATATAGGGCGACGAAGATAGATGAGTGGGGTGCGACTCGCTCTGGAGCTTGAACAAAACGCGGACGAGTCTAAGTCGGTGTGCGGCCTTCCGGAATGTTTAACTTCCGGACGGCAGAAAAATTGAACATTGAGTCTGAACCGCTTTAAGTTACAAGAAAAGGGGGACACCGAATCGCCCCCCCCTTTCGTTCGTATCATTTCTTGCGTGTGCTACACGATGGGAAGCTGATGAAGCGATGCGCGCGCTCCAATTGAAAGTGCCGTGGTTCATTAGATATTCGTTGGTGTACCAGAAAGTGCAGTCATCTACGGGGTCAACGCTCATGCGTGCGCACCAATGGCTGAATGTCCAATTCTTGACAGCCAACGATGGAGTGAACCCTTGAACTGACACACAAAAATAGGGCACAGTTTCCGGGAAAGGAACACAGTGAAGAGAAAGCGATACTCCCGGAAATTTCAACGAATGGCTGTCGCACGCA
>Ga0073928_10008832_pt1 | contig 12489 bp, 9 predicted proteins | sample PaiPotPPA55metaG_FD_76969 | JGI IMG/M metagenome (GOLD analysis project Ga0073928, IMG submission 76969) | Iron sulfur acid spring bacterial and archeal communities from Banff, Canada, to study Microbial Dark Matter (Phase II) - Paint Pots PPA... ...
ACGGTGGAGCGTTTGCGCGCTCTCGGGCATGAAGTCGACGTGCTTCTACCCTACGACGAGACGATGGGTCACGCTGGCGCGATCGTGCACTATGCGAACGGCTGCTTCGAGGCCGGACATGACCCGCGTAGCGATGGAGCCGCGATCGGGTGGTAACGCTAGTTCAATCTGAAGACAACTGACAAAGTTCAGTGACGAGCAGCCGGAGCGCGAAGCAAGATGCGTTGCTGATGACGGTGCGGACCGGTTGCTCGAAGTCGAGCCGGTACGCGCACCGGCCCGGGCGCTATTCCGGTCGCACCTGACCCGTGAGCTTCGCATTGGCGGAGGTCTTTAGGGTCGCGCCGAAACAGGCGACAGCCGCCAGACCCAGCAGCGCTAGCGCACTGCCAAACCAGAAATCGGCGGGAATGCCGACCTGGTCGACCACCGTGCCGCCTACCAGCGAACCAACGGCGATCGCAACCTGGATGATGGCCACAAACAGCGCCGATCCCGCCTCGGGCAGATCGGGCGTCGCGAGTTGCATCCATTCGCGGCGTTGTTGAATAAAGAAAAATTTGAGCAAAGCGTCCCGGGGTTCGCTACTTTTTAGACTTTCACGGACACCGGCATACCGAGAGGGGTCATTCTGATCAGTGCAAACACACTGATCCATGCCTCGGTTTTCTGCTGCGGCAGCGCGCGCGCCTTCATGCTGCGTGCGATTGCCGAACAACTGCTTGAATCGGAGACGGTGCCGGGCGCGACCGTCTATCGGCTGATCGAAGAGCACAAGGCAAAGAATGCATCTTGCGCAAAAGCCGGCGGCGGCCTGAATGTTGCCCATGAACTGAACCGGCTTCGAACGAAAGCCGGACACCCCGCCTCCCTGGTCGACACCTCACAGAGTGATGAATTCAACATCCTCCCGGCGCTTTTTGCTAGGGCACGCCGGGGCAGGGTGTGGAAAGGTGCGAAAACCGAGCCCGATGGAGCGTCTGTCAAAGACCCCCGAGCAACAGTCGCGCGCGAGGTCAGCGCCCCGCTACTTCAGCTCGCCGCCGAATACGCTCTGCGTGATCACCGGCAGTTCCTTGTCGAGATTGTCCTTCGAGACCACGACGACAGGCACCACGATACTCTTCGGCGGTTCCTTGCCGGCAAGGTGATCGAGCAAGGCGCCTCCGGCTTTCTGTCCCATCAGGAATGGCTGCTGCATGCCCGAGGCGGTTAGAGTGCCGTCCTTGATCATGTCGACGAACTGCGGGATGCCGTCGAACGCCACCAGTGCGATATCCGATTGCTTATGCGCCACCTGGATGGCACGGCCCGCGCCGAGTGTTGGCGAATCGGTCTGCACGAACACGCCATGAATGTCCGGATGCGCCGTGATCATGTCCTGCACGAAGCGAAAGGTTTCGTCCGCCGTATAGCGCTGCATCTGGTTCAGCGCGACTTCCTTGATGCCCGCCTCCTTCATGGCGCGCCGGAAACCTTCCGTGCGCAGCTTGCCGTTCTGGCGCGCAAGGGAGATCGACGAAATGCCGTAGCCGCCCTTGTCCCAGCCCTTCTGCTTCATGACCTCGGCCAGCTTCTTGCCGGTCTCGTAGGCGCCCTTCTCGTTCTCGGAGCTGATGAAGGACACATAGTCACCCGAATTGGTGCCGATATCCGCGATGACCACGGGAATCTTGGCGCGCGCCGCAATCTGCAGGACGCTTGGCGCAGTGGACGAATCCGTCGGAGAAATCACGATGCCGGCGACGCCCTGAGACACCGCGTCCTGTGCGTTCTTCAGTTGCGTCGAGGCGTCGTTGTGCGAGTCATAGATCGTGACGGTACCGCCCTGGGCCTTGATCGAATCGGTAACCCCTTTGCCCACGATGCGCCAAAACGGCAGGTCCAAACCCGGAGTCAGATAGGCGAAGTGCTTGCCAGCCACAGCTTGCTGTGCCTGGGCGACGTTTGAAAACGGCAGCGAGAACGCGGCGCCCGCGGCGAGAGCCGCGAGCGTCCTGAGCGTTCGGGCAAGGAACAGACGCTTCGAGGTGTTGTACATTTTATGTCTCCTGGTGGTGAAATGACCGTCTGAACGTCCCTACTGGCCCCGGCTGTTCAGACGCGTGGTGACGATGCGCTCGGCCAGCACTGCGATGATGATGATTGCGCCGATCGCACTGCCCTGCCAGTAAGGACCGACGTTGAGCAGATTGAGTCCGTTGCGGATCAGTCCCATGATCAGTACGCCGAAGAACGTGCCAATCATCGAACCCCGGCCACCGAAGAGGCTCGCCCCGCCGATGACGACCGCCGCGATCGAATCCAGCTCGAGCCCATTGCCCGCGATCGGATCGATCGACATCAAACGGGAAGCGAGCATCACGGCAGCCACCGCGGATAGCGCACCGGACGCCGCGTAGGCGAGATTTGTGTAGTACGAAACCTTCAACCCCGATGCCCGCGCAGCCTCGATATTCGAGCCGATCGCGTAGATGGTCCGGCCGCCTTTCGTGAAGGTCAGGTAGTACCACGCGAGCGCAAACAGCAGGACCACGAACAGGAAGTTCGCCGGCACGCCGAAGATATCGGCCGAGCCGATATACGACAGGCCCTGCGGCAGCGATGAAACAGAATTTCCGTCGCTGATCACATAAGCGAGCGAGCGGCCGATCGACATCATGCCGAGGGTCACGATGAACGGCGCGATCCGCCCGAACGTCACGAGCAGGCCGTTGACCAGCCCCATCAGCCCGCCGACGAGGATCGCCGCCGCGATCGCGATGGGCACGGGAAGCCCCAGCGACGTCAGCGTGAGGCCGAGCACGATGCCGGCGACGCCCGTCAGCGCGCCGACGGACAGGTCGATGCCGGCCACCAGGATGACGAAGGTTTGCCCGATCGCGGCGATGCCCACCACGACGGACTGGTCCATCAGGTTGAAAAGGTTGCCGAGGGAGAAGAAGTGCGAGGACACGATCGACAGGACGATCGACAGCGCCATCAGCACGACGAACATGCGGATCTCGAGCTGGAACCGGTGCAGGAACCCACGATGCCGACGTCTCCGCTCCGGCGTGCCGGCGCCCGGTTCGGTTGCGTTCAGTGGCTTGCTGGTCATACCGTGTTCTCCTCGGTCTGTTTGGCGATCAAGAGTTGACCGACGCCATGATCGGCCATGCTGTTTAGAATCATTGCCCGGATGGATTCGGGGTCCGGGAGCGCATCCGGCGCCGGCACGGTCAGGCCGAGGTAGCCGAACGAATGGCCGCTCTGGTTGGTCAGCTTGAACAGCACGGACTTCAGTGCACCGTCGACGACGCTCGCGCCCGGCTGGACACGAGCGAGCGCGATCGGAATCGCGGTCTCGCCGGTGAGCGGAAACTGGTCCGCATCGATGCCGGTGTCGGCGCGTTCGTTCGCCACGAGATCGAAGCAGAACACCCTGCCTCGTTCGATCTGCAGCCAGTAGGCCGTCGCGCCAAGGTTCGCAGCAAGGTCGGCCAGAGTGTCATGCAGCCCTTGCGCGGAGGAACGCGGAGCGGAATACATCGCGAGGATCTCAGCGTCCAGGAGTTCGCTTCTCGCCTGTGCTACCGACACGCCATCGCTGAGTACCACGATACGATCGGACAGACCGAGGACCTCCTCGAAATCGGACGATACGACCACCACGCCGATGCCGTTCTCCGCGATCTTGCGGATGATCTGGTAAATCGTGTTGCGCGTGCCGATATCGACGCCACGGGTAGGTTCGTCGAGCAGCAGCACCGCGGGATTGAGCAACAGCCATCTGGCTAGGATGACCTTTTGTTGCTGGCCGCCGCTCAGGCCCAGGATCGGCGCGGACAGGATGTGAGCCGGCATGTCGAGCTCGGTCATCAGCCGGTCGATGTCCGCGAAGTGCCTGTCGTAGTGGCGACCCATGCCAGGATCACGCCCGAGATGCGCGAGCAGCAGGTTCTCCGTGACGGAGAAGTCCGGTACGATGCCCTGGCGCCGGCGATCTTCGCCGATCAGGCCGATCCCGCGAGCAATCGCGCCGCGTGGCGAGGCAGCGTCGAACGGCTGGCCGTTGAGCATCACCGTGCCGCCGTCGCGCTTGCGCAGGCCGAAGATCGTCTCGACCGTCTCCGAGCGCCCCGCGCCGACGAGCCCAGCAAGCCCGAGGATCTCGCCCGCATGCAGCGTGAACGACACGTCCCGCACCGCCGCGCCGGACGCCAGATGACTGACCTCGAGCAATGGTTCGCGGTTTGCGCGCACGTCCACCGGGACGCCGCTGCGCTCGTACAGATTGTGGATTTCACGGCCGACCATCATCTGGATCAGCATAGCTGGCGTGAGGTCCTTCGTCGGCACGTCGGCTTCGACCGTATTGCCGTCGCGCATGACCGTCACGTAGTCGGTGATCTCAAAGATTTCCTCCAGCCGGTGCGAGACGAACGCCAGCGCCTTGCCGCGTGAGCGCAACAGGCGCATCACCTCGAACAGGCTTTCGACTTCGGTCGGCGAAAACGACGCGGTCGGTTCGTCGAAGATGATCAGATCGGAGTCCTGCTGCAACGCGCGCCCGATCTCGATGATCTGCCGCTGCGCCATCGACAGGTCGCCCGCGCGCTGGTTCAGCGGCAGATGATCGGCCTGCTTCAGCTCCTCCAGCACTGCCACCGCTTTGCGTTTGAGCGCCTTCCAGTCGAGCCGCCCGGACTGGCCGAAGTGAGTGAGGCAGAGGTTCTCCATCACGCTCAGGTCGGGCGCGATGCTCGTTTCCTGCAGCACGAGCGAGATGCCGGCGCGCATCGCGTCGCGCGGCATGGTGAAATCGACGTCCTGCCCCTTGTAGCGCAGCACGCCGTCGGAGCGCCGCAAGTGCCCGCTGACGATGCGCGACAGCGTGGACTTCCCCGCGCCGTTCACGCCCACCAGCGCATGCACTTCGCCGGCCCGCAGGGTGAGGGACCCGTCCTTGAGGGCTCGCACCGGCCCGAACAGCTTGGTGACATGCTCGGCGCGAAGAATTTCAACAGCTGTTGCCGTCGCATCGGTGGTCATGGGTTACGTCTCATGGCGGATTTCAACGGTTTCGTAGGCTCCAAGCGTGACCGGGCCGGCAGCGAGCGCCTGGTGGTCCGGCTTGTCGCCGTTGCGGCGGGCGATCGTCGCGTCCCGCGTCGGCAAGCCGAGCTCGACTGCCTGCGATCGAGCCGACAGGTTGGCCAGCCATAGCGCAGCCTGTCCATCGCGTTCCACCGCGAACGCCGCGATCGGCGCATCGCCCGGAGTGATCGCGATTTCGCGGACCGAACCGCCGTGCCAGACGGCAAGGCCGGCAAGCAGATGAAACAGCGGCGTCGGGCGGGTGCTATCGAAGAGGCCGCGCGGACCGGTTAGTTCGGATAACGCAATATGCGTAGCACCGCCCGCCGCGAACCGGGTGAAATAACCAAGATTCCACGCGGCGCCGTACAGCGCGCGGTGGCGTGGATCGTTGTCGGTGAGACAGATACGCTCGGCGAGTGCACCCTCGCGGTTCGGCAACGACTCCGCGCCGTACGGGTTGTCGCGCGCGGCAATCGTGCTCGGCCCCACGCGGTACGGCACGGGCGCGAACAATGCCAGCGCACTCGCCGCGATGAAAGGCAGCGTGGACAGCGTTTCCATCACCGAGCGGTCGTCGGCGGCGTGCACGATCGGACACGTCGTGAACGTGATGTAGTCGAGTTCCCCGGTCGGCGGCCGCTTGCGATTGAGTTCGGTGAAAAAGGCGAACGTGCCGCCGCCCAGTGCCATGTCCGGAAACGCGGCGCGCGCCGCGGAGAACACCTCCTGGAACGACGGGCACGGCGGCCACGGACTGCCCGGAAGCACAGCCTTGAGATCTGGCGCGGGCGAGACCTGCAGCGCCACCGGGGCCGTGTGCGAACGCGCTGCAGCAGCGATGCGGTTCAGCTCTTCACGCGGGTCGCCGTCGCCGGTCAGCACGACTTCCAGCACGTGGACAATGCCCGCTGCATCGCTGAGTTGCGCAAAGCCCGCGACGGCCTGCTCTGGATCGTCATGGCGCAGGTCCAGGTGAGCGATGAAGTACCCGGGCGCGAGCAAGCGCAGCGCCTGCGCCTGCTGCAATGCACCGGACAGATGCTCTGCCCTTACGCCGATGCCAAGTTCGGGCATCGCGCGAGCGGCGCCATCGCCCAATGCGATGCGGGTCGTTGCGGCCCGCGTCTCCGCGCCCGTAGTGAACCCCGCGGACGCGCGCACGTTCACGCTGACAGATTGCGTGAAGCTCGTGCCCTTGGCAAGCGTGTAGGGCCACGGCAGCGCGAGCGGCCTCACGTAGGTCTTGAACGACGCATCGGACCAGTTGCGCTGGTCTTCCATCTCGAACGTGTCGCCTTCCATCCGGACTTCGGCGACGATCGACTCGCTGTGTTGCGTGGTCAATGCGCGAATATCGCGAAACGGCTGCTGCGGGTCGATCTGGTCGGGGAACCGTGTGGCGCGCTTGTTGCCGTCGACAGTCTCGACGACAACCGGCTTACCCGACACGTCGATGGGATGCAGCACGACGAAGCCGGTGCGGTTGGTCAGGAGATCACCGACGAGACTCGCGTCCGCGGTAAAGCTCAGGCGGCCGTCCGCGTGACCTGCGATCACAGCGCTCAGGCGCAATTCGCCGCCGGTCGGCCCGCACTTGCCCTTGAAGCGCACTTCGAACGAGTCGGCCGTGTGCCGGATATCGACATCCGCAAGCTCGAGCGCATGCGTTCCCCAGTTTTCATCGCGGGCGAGGAACGCGATGGCCCGGATCACTTCATGTTCCCCGTAGCGGACATAGCGCAATCCGCCTCCCTGGAACTCAGCGCTCAGCGGGCCGGCCGAGAGCCGGACGGATTCCGGTTCGACCTGATCCGTACCCACCAGGACGATGGTCGACACCTCAGGTGATTCCATGATCTCTCCTTGCAGCTTCGCAGCCTAGCGATTGACGACTTCGGCCGGCACGAGAAATGTCAGCAGCGCGCCGAGGACCAGCGCGCCCGACATGATGTACATGCCGAGGTTCGTGCTGTGCGTCATGTCCTTGACGAAGCCCATCAGGTACGGACTGACGAAGCCCGCGAGATTGCCCCACGAATTGATCAGCGCGATCCCGGCGGCGGCGGCCGAGCCGCCGAGGAAGGCCGTCGGCAGACTCCAGAACAGCGGCAAGGTGCTGAGGCCACCCATTGCGCCGAGCGTGAGCCCGATCATCGCGATCGTCGTGTTGTGTCCGAACGCTGCGGACAGTGTCAGGCCGACGGCGGCAAGCACGGCCGTCAGCGCGAGATGCCAGCGTCGTTCGCGGCGCCTGTCCGCGCTGCGGGAGACGAGCAGCATGGTTGCCGCGGCGGCACCGTAGGGAATCGCCGTGAGCAGGCCGACATTGAGCGGATCCGTCACGCCCGCGGAACTGATCAGGGTAGGCAGCCAGAAGCTGACCGTATAGAAGCCGCAAATCATGCAGAAGTAGATGCCTGTCAGCAGCCAGACGCGGCCGTTGGTGAACACCTCGCGCAACGATCTTTCTTCCTGGTGCGAGGTGTCCTTGCGAATCCCGGCTTCGAGGAAGTCCTGCTCTTGCGCGGTCAGCCATTTCGCCTTGCGAATGCCGTCGGTGAGCAGGAAGATCGCGGCGATGCCCAGGAGGACGGACGGGATGCCTTCAACGAAGAACAACCACTGCCAGCCCGCGAATCCGTGCAATCCCGCGAACGCATGCAGGATGTAGCCCGACAACGGGCCGCCGATTAATCCGGAGGCCGGCACGCCGGCGGCGAAGAGCGCAAACATCTTGCCGCGCCGATGCGACGGATACCAGTACGACAGGTACAGGATCACGCCGGGATAGAAACCCGCTTCGGCGAGGCCCAGCAGGAAGCGCATCACGTAGAAGCCCATGGGCGTGGTGACGAACGCCATGCCCGACGAGATCAGGCCCCACGAGATCATGATGCGCGCCATCCAGAGGCGTGCGCCGACCCTGTGCAAGATAATGTTGCTCGGAATTTCGACGAGGAAGTACGCGATGAAGAAGATGCCCGCGCCGAGGCCGTAGACGGTATCTGAGAAATGCAGGTCGCTCGACATCTGCAGTTTCGCGAAGCCGACGTTAACCCGGTCGAGATAGGCTACCAAGTAGCATAGCAAAAGAAACGGCAGAATCCGCCACGTGATCTTCGCGTAGGTCCGCGTTTCGAAGGTCTCGTCGAACGTGGTTGCGCGCGCGGGCGCCACGCCATGAAGTGATTCGTCCAGCACTGCTTGTCTCCTTGGCGGCGTATCGCCGCTGCTTCTTATGGCTGACTGTCGCCTTCGGACTGCTGCGTCACAACAGGCGAAGTAATCGTTCAATCGCGATGCGGATCGGTAATTACCCGCATGGAATTTCTATTATTCTTTCCAAACAGTACATTCATATTTGTATGATAACCATACATACGACATCTTGCGTCGATCATAGGTATAAACTGATAGCGTGTCAACGCAACGCCCTTTTCAACCCAATGAGACTGCCCGCCATGGTTACTCCCTCTGCTTCGCATGTGGGTCCCGTCGCCTTCGATCCCCCGAAGATGACCGCAGCGGGCACGCTCGCAGACCGCGTGACGGCGGTGCTGCTGGAAAAGATCAAGAACGGCGAATTCCCCACGGGCTCGCGCCTGCCTACCGAGCAGGTCATTTCGGAGCGCTTCGGGGTCAGCCGTACCGTGGTTCGGGAAGCTATCTCGCGGCTGAAATCGGATGGTCTCGTCGAAGTGCGGCAAGGCAGCGGCACGGTGGTGCGAGAGGCGAATCGCACGACGGCCTTTCGCCTCGATATCGATCCGAAGGATTCGATCGAAGCGGTGCTGCGCGTAACGGAGTTGCGGCGCGGCGTCGAAGCCGAGGCGGCTGCCCTCGCCGCGCAGCGGCGCACGCGCGCTCAACTCGCCGACATCAAGAGAGCCCTTGGCGCGATCGACGCGGCAGTGAAGCAGAACCGCGATGGCGTCAATGAAGATCTTGCCTTCCACATAGCGATCTCGCAGGCGACCGGCAACCCGCTCTACCCGTCCCTGCTCGAGTTCATCAGCCAGTTCATCCATGCGGCCATTCGGGTGACGCGCACGAACGAAGCGCGACGCAACGATTTCTCGTTGCAGGTGCGCGAAGAGCACAGCGCAATCTTCGACGCCATCGCGGCACGCGACCCCGTGGCCGCGCGCCGCGCGGCCATCACGCACATCGACAACGCAGGCGCGCGAATCAAGGCGGCAGACACCGTGTTTTGGGCCAGCGAAGGTGCGGCGGCCGCACGCCCGCTGATCAACCAGGAAAGAAAAGCGGTCGCCGGGGGCGCGCCGCGCGCGAAGGTGCGCGACCGGGCTTAACGACCTGTCGATCGTGCCCATTCATTCAATGAATATCATCCACCAACTTTTTTGTGGCGCAGCGCGCCACACATCCATGGAGACAGACTATGAACATCGTGGTGACGGGAGCAGCAGGCTTTCTGGGACAACGGCTGATTCGCGCATTGCTTGCCCGCGGCAAACTTGCCGATCAGGCGGGACAGGCGCAACGCATCGAACAGATCACGGCGTTCGACGTCGTTCCGCTCGAAGGCATCAGCGATCCGCGGCTGCACGTGAGCACGGGCGACATCGCGGACCCGGCGCAAGTTGAGCGTCTGCTCGACAAGGACACGACAAGCGTCTTTCATCTCGCGGCCATCGTTTCGGGACAAGCCGAGCAGGATTTCGATCTCGGCATGCGCATCAATTTCGATGCGACGCGCGCGTTGCTCGAACGCTTGCGTGCGCTCGGCACGGGCGCGAAATTCGTCATGACGAGCTCGGTGGCAGTGTTCGGCGGCGGGTTGCCGGCGACTGTCGAGGACACCCAGGTCTGGGCGCCGCAAAGCTCGTACGGCACGGAGAAGGCGCTCGCCGACCTGCTGCTCGCGGATTACAGCCGCCGCGGGTTCATCGACGGCCGCAGCCTGCGCATGCCGACAATCGTCGTACGGCCGGGCAAGCCGAATCGCGCGGCATCGAGCTTCGCGAGCGGCATCATCCGGGAGCCCGTCAATGGTGTGGATGTCGTGTGCCCGGTTGCGCCGGAAACACTGCTATGGCTGATGTCGCCCACGCTCGCCATTCAGAACCTGCTGCACGGCTATGCGTTATCGAAGGAACAGCTGACGGGCGGACGCGTCATCAACATGCCCGGCTTGTCGATCTCAGTGCAGGACATGGTGGCGGCGCTGCGCCGTGTGGCGGGCGACGGACCGGCCAACCGCATCAGGTTCGAACGCGATCCGCAAATCGAGCGCATCGTCAATTCGTGGCCGGGCAATTTCTCGGCCGCATACGCACGCGGGCTCGGTTTCAAGTTCGATCCGGACTTCGACGGCGTTATCCGCTCGTTCATGGCGGACAACGCAGACGCGCGGGTCTGAGACGCAGGGGTATCGGTTCACGGCGCTTCCGGGTTCCCCGAGCGGATCCAATGCGAGGTCCCCCTGGTTTTGCGGCTCTGTCGCAATAAGAAATTCTTCGATCGGTTTCCTACGGCGCGTGGACACAAGGTATTGTGGTCGAGCCATTCTGGAAATCCTTATTGCGACAGAGCCTGCCACGATGCGCGAGCGTCGATGAGGTGCTCGATATTCGCCTCATCGACGTCACCACCGCATGCGCGATGCTTAACCCGTCAACTCGAGATCGATAGCTGAAGACGACGTACAGGCTCGATCCAGCTCAAACCATCCAACGTGGTTTTCGCCGGGAAGTACTCGCAACCAATCCAACCATCGTATCCGGCGCGCTGCAGCTCACCGAAAACAAAAGGAAAGTTGATCTCGCCAGTTCCGGGCTCATGGCGGCCGGGAACGTCCGCAATCTGAATATGTCCCGCGTATGGAAGTGTCTCGTGGAGGCATTATCTGGACTGGCTTTATTCATGATCACGCGGTTTTACCCCAGCCGTGATCACTTCACAAGCCCCCCATCCGAACAAAGCCCCTTAAGCTCCTGCTTGCATGTGAAGAACCTATTGCCCGCACAGAACGCCTCCCTTTAGCGCCACTGCACTAGCCGCTTGCATCGCGTCGGGCGCAAAAACGCTCCGCGTCTCAGACCGATACAGCGCTATATTTGTTCGCCCAGCGCTATTCCTTCATTCTTTAATTAACGCGAGGAAGTACTCTCGACTTCTCTGTCTAACTTCTCTGTCTATTCTGTTATCAGCTACAAATAATAGCGGACGGACGTTGTTTCGCGCAGTTCGACACCGCTCGGTAAGTCTCGTCACCGCGGTTATACGCCCGTATAAGCAAGTTACGCTAACGCGGCATCGGCATATCCCACCGTAGAGTAGATTCGCCCTTCGGAAAAACCTACTCTTCTCTCATCAAGACAGCGCTCGTCGTTATGACAGCGCAAAGCTCGCTTCGGCCCGACTACCACATCGCCTTTTGGGGTGCCCGCCCGACCGGTTCCCTTTTATAAGGTCTTCAAGGAATCATCGTGTCACCTGTTCTGCATAGCTGGATACATATCGGAAGCAACGCGTATGCGGAGTACACGTTCGTGCCGTGGCTTGGCAGGAGCATCTATCGCCGTACCGTCGACCTCTCCGCAATATGCATCCAGTAGCCGCAAGTCAGGGGTTATGCGACCTCTACCCTTCGTTCGATCACTGCTTCACTCTTTGCTAAATAGAGGAACACGATGTTGAACGCTGAACCTGATACGACTTCGGACATCCTGTCAGAGAATGGCTCTCACCATACGTCTATTGTCCCCGCGCTGCCCTCAAGCCATCATCCGTCGCCGCATCGGCCGGGCCGGCTCGCTCAGTCAAAGTCCGCTTACGGCTCTGCGTTGCCGAAGGGCCCGCAACCAGTTGTAAGCTAGGAGAACGTAACGGCGGTCAGTGACTGCCGTTTCACCAATGTAGCTGGAATCTGTTCCCGCGAATTGCCAGCCGTTGAGATCATACAAATCGATGGCTCGCCGGTTGCCTTACCCCCTTATCGCGACAAAACCGGGCGCTTTGGCTGGTCAGCAATTTCTATTGATCGACCGGGTCGCTTTCAATTACCTTCGATCAGATTCGCGCCGCTATACTCGTTTTTCTATCAATCCGGAACGCGTCTTCGCGGCGCGCGGATGCGGGGTTCGTGCATGGCCAATGCGAAACGCGTCGGGTGTGAACCCGGCATTCAACCAGCGAATTAGGGAGAGCGGCATGAGCAGGGTAACCGCAATCGTCACAGCACACGCCCAAGCGAAGACCTCGGTTCGCTGGAAGATTTTCCTGATGCTGTTGCTGCTGGTCACGGTCAACTACATCGATCGTGCGTCCCTGTCGGTCGCCATGCCGATGATCGCAAGCGAGTTCACGCTCACGCCGGTCATGCAGGGCCTCATCATGAGTTCGTTCTTCTGGTCGTACACGCTGATGCAGATTCCAGGCGGC
>Ga0073928_10008834_pt1 | contig 12486 bp, 5 predicted proteins | sample PaiPotPPA55metaG_FD_76969 | JGI IMG/M metagenome (GOLD analysis project Ga0073928, IMG submission 76969) | Iron sulfur acid spring bacterial and archeal communities from Banff, Canada, to study Microbial Dark Matter (Phase II) - Paint Pots PPA... ...
CGTGGGTGGTCCCGGTGGTGCAGGCGGCGGATTTGGAGCTGGCAGTGGTGGTTCGATCGGATTCTCGGGCGGTGGGAGCGGAGACGGCGGCGCCGGCGGAATCGGGATGGCTGGAAACGGCGGGCCGGCGGGCAGTGGCGGTTTCGGTGGAGGATTTGGAGTCGGTGGCGGAGTAGGAGCGGGCGGAGCAGGATTCGGAGGAACGGGAACTGGAGGGACAGGAACTGGAGGGACAGGAACCGGAGGGACGGGAACCGGTGGAGCAGGGACCGGTGGAGCAGGGACCGGTGGAGCTGGAACCGGCGGAACAGGAACCGGCGGAACAGGAACCGGCGGAACAGGAACCGGCGGAGGGTGGACTGGTGGGGCGGGTGGATCGGGAGGGGCGGGCGGATCAGGCGGCGGCTCAACGTCGATGCCCAGCCGGTGGACCATTCCGACGGCGGGCCTGTCTGGAGCAGTGAAGCAAGCGACGAGCTACGCCGCGCCGGAGCCCACGCCGGCAGCAGGGTCCGCGGTATTTCTGGCGGAAGACGATGCCAAGGGCATCATGCGCCTGCTGGCACAATTGGCGCGAGCCAGCCGCAGCCCGGAGGAAAAATTCGACGCCGACAATTTTCAGTGGCGGCTATCTTCGCTATCGATGACGGCGCAGTTCAGCCTGCGCCGGGCGCTGGCCGGGCTGGCGTCGCAAGCTCCCAAAGATCAGCCGGACGAGCCGCTGCTGCTGAAGCTGGCCGAGCACGTGGCCATTCGCTTTGCGCTCGACAGCTACGAGCGCGGGGAAATACGCGTCAACGCAGTGCAGGACGTGCTGGCCCGCATGACACGGGAAGTGGAATCGCTGCACAAGATCCTCGGGACGTATGAGGACAAGCTGAGCAACGCCGGCATCGACGTAATGCCTCACGCGGAGGTGCTTGCGCTGCAATTCTGGCAGGCGGTGCCGGACGAAAATAAACGGGCCGTGCTGCTTTCGCCCGAGGCATGGTGCGTGCCGGCGCGAAACATCAGGGATTTCGTTGAAAAGCTTTTTGAAAAGGGCGAGAACGAAACGGCGGAGGAAGTGCTGCGGAACTACGTGGCATGCGTCTGCCTGGAGGACCCGAAGGCGCGGCGGGTTGCGGCGGGCGGGCTGACGGAGCTGGTAAAGCTTTACACGCGCGGCGAGGAGCGGCTCTTGGTCGATGCCGTCCGCGACGTCGGTTTGCAACTGTGCCGGGAGAATGAGCCGGAGATGCAGAGCCTGGTGGGCGGGGCGTTCGTGCGGCTGAGCCAGGAGGCGGCCGAGGTGCGCGCGTACGCGGCGGTGCAGCGGGCGGTGGAAATCGTAGACTTACTCCAGGAGGACCGGCCCACCCTGGGAGAGAGCCTGCGCCCGCGGATTGCGGTGGAGAACCGGCTTCCCGAGTTTATCGAGGAAGGAGTGCGCGCGGAATCCGTTCCGAGCGGCCTGACGCAGTTCCTGCGGCGAATCCCGCAGGCGGCGGCCGAGCAGCTGGCCGGGCGGTTCACGCGCAGCGGCTTCCGCGGGGAGTGCGACCGAATTGTTGAGATGGTGCAACAGCTTGGGCCGGAAGGCGTGGCCCATCTGCGTAGCGCACTCGAAACGGGCTCGTCGACGCAGGCGGTGGAAACGATCGGAATTTTGAGCCGGCTCGATCTTGATGCGGTGGAACAGTTTCTGCCGAGACGGCTGAGCGATTGGCAGCGTCCGGTTCACGACCGCGTGGTGCGGCAACTGGCATCGAGCGCGGCGCCCGAGCGCGGGCGGCTGTTGATTGCCACGCTTGATTTACTCGACCCGCTGGTGCGGTCGCTGGCGCTCGATGAGATCGGGCTGAGCGGCGACCTATCCGGTGTGGCGCAACTGCTGCGGCTGGCCGAGGGCGAGACGGCCGGGGGAGCGAGCCCCTATCTGCGGTTGAAAGCCGTGGAGGCGCTGGGACGACTGCGGGCGCCGAAGGCGGGGATGGTGCTGCGCCGGATCGTGGAAGCGAGGAAGCTCTTCGGCTGGGCGCATCCCTCGGAACTGCGCATCGTCGCGGCGCAAGCGCTCGAGCGCATCGATCCCGACTGGGCGCGTGAGTCGCTGCACCGCTGCGGATTCAATTCCGCGGAACTGGCGCTTGAGCCACTCGACATGGATCCCAACTCGCCCGCCATCCGGCAGCGGCGCTATTTCCGGCTGCGGCTGGCACAGCCCGTGCCGGCCATGGCATCGGGCGAGAGAGAGAATTGCCGCCTGGAAGTGCAGGAATTGAACCTTGCAGGCGGAATCGGCCTCTGCGAACAGCATCTGCATCCGGGAATGGTTGTCTCGCTGCGGCTGAACCGCTCCGTACGCGCCCAGGCGTTTGTCCGCGATGCGCGCTCGCAAACCCGCGCTTTCGAAGTGGCAAATATGGATCTCGACGAGCGCGCCAAGCTGCGGCGGTTGCTCGTCCAATTGGGTGGCCAAGCTGCCACCGGCTCACCCGAGGGCCGGAAGCGGAAAGGCTCCCGCCTCGTGAGCGGCGGCACAAACTGACACTTCGCTTGCGTCTTCGCGCGCGAGCAACGGCGAAGATCGAAGCGAACACGCAGGGAATCGCAATCCCGCAACGATCCACTAAAAGGCGAAAGTAACCTGCAGATCCACGCGCCGATTTGCCGAGGACGATGAGAAGAATCCGCCGGCGAGCGCGTTGGAGTGGTCAAAAAACGGCGAGGTGACGACGCCGATGGGCGGGGCGACGTTTACGTTGTTGAAGATATTCCGCCCAAAGGCGCTAAACGTGAGGCTGTAACGCCGGCCGGTGGCATCGTTTAAGCTGAAGGGGTTCGCGCCGCCGCTGCTCAAGCCGCGTCCGCCGAGACCACCGCCGCGTCCGCCTCCGCCGCCAGGCCCGCCGCGTCCGCCGCCCGAGGCGCCCGCCGCGGATGCCTCCAGCTTCTTGCCCAGCCCGATGGTCTTGCTGACGCGAAGGTTCATGGTGAACTGCCCCGGCCCAGTGCCGAGGTTTGGCGGAATCCTGGCCTGGGTGAGGCTGGGCATGGTGTTGAAAGTGCCGAATGGCGTGGGAAAGCAGGTCGGCGACGGTGGTGTGCAGCCGGGTGATGCGAAGGCCGGGCGGTCATTGAAAATGGAATCGTCGTTCAGTTGCTGGCCGAGGGTGATGTTGAACGGGGCGCCGGAGTTCGCGACGAGGAAAGGGCTGACGCGAAGGCCATACGGCAGGGAATACGTGCCGCCGACGAAGAGCCGGTTCCGAACGTCGAATGCGGCGCGGCCGTAATCGGCGGCCAAATCATACTGATTGTCGGGGAAACTGCCGGCGCCGCCGGTATCGCTATTGGCATAGCCAAGGGAGTAGAAACCGAAGAGCGAGAGCTTGGTTCCGGCGCGAATGTTGAAGTTTGCGATCAGCTGGTTCTGCCGAAAGACGCCGTCAGACTCGTAGTTATAGATGTTGCCGCTATCGAACATTCCCAGGTTCCGGATCGGGCGGGAGCCGTCGAGCAGGGGCGCATTGATGTTGCGCGAAAGGAGCGCATGATCGCCGCGTGAGTTGATGTAGGTGACCGAAACAGTGGCGATCTTGGAGATCTGCCGCTCGATGCTGACCGCCGACTGAATCGTATACGGCGCCCGCAGATTGGGGTCAATCAAGCGGATGGTCCCCACGGTTTGATTGCCATTCTGCATGCAGTTTGTGCTCAACGGAAAGCCGGGCGTTGAGTCGACGCATTGAGACTGATTGAAGCCGTTCAAGCGGTCCGCGTTCAGCACGAGCGAGTCCCCGAAGCGATCGTAAAAAACGCCGAAGCCCAGCCGCAAGACGGTCTTGGGCGGGGTGTTTTTCGGGCCGAGGCCCCAAGCAAATCCAAGGCGAGGGGCGAAGTCAGCATGATCATGGATATTGTTTTGAGTCTCAAAACGAAGGCCCAAGCTGAGCGTCATATTGGGCCGCAAGCGCCAATCATCCTGAGCGTAGAGCCCCAGGTCAAACTGTTTGAGGCGAATGACGGCTGAAGAGGGATTGCAGTTAAGACTAGGCATGGTCGGCCCGCAGCTAATTTCGAGCTGCTTCGGCATCATGGGAAACTCGCTGATCTGAGAAAAAGTGAACAGGCCGTTGAAATCGGAGTTCGTGTCGTTGGCGACGCGATATGCCCGCAGACGTCCGCCGAACTTCAAATAGTGCTTGCCCAGAGACATGGAAGTGTAGTTCTGCAACTCGTACTGATCTTCGTTGTCGAAAACATTGCCGGAGCTGTTGCCGCCGCTGGTGAATGCGCCGAGAACCGAGACGGTGGGCCCGAAGGTCTGCGCAATCTGGTTATTCCGGTCACGCTCATACTCGAAGCGCGTTTCATTGACCGTCCTCGGGCTTATGACCTGGGTGTCGCTGATCTGGAGAACCTGCTCGGTATTGGTGACGTTATAGCCCTGCGAGGCGAGAGAGAACTGGCCGATTCCGTCGTTGGTCTCATTGGTCTGGACGAAGCGGTAGCGGACGGTGAGGGTGTTGCTGGCGCTGACCTGGTAGTCGAGGCGAGGACTGATGCTGGTGCGCGTTCTGGGATTCGCGATGGCAGCCTGGCATGGTGTTGAGCCGCTCGCGATAACGGTGAGGGAGACAGAGGCGGGGCAGGGTCCGGTCATATTGCCTGGAACGATGGCGTTCACGACGGACACGTCGCCGATATTGCGGCGCTCCGCGTCGAAGAAGAAGGACGCTTTCTTGCCCAGCGGGCCGCTGACGTTGCCGCTGAAGAACAGGGTGTGGTAGGGCGGCTCGCCCGAGGAGAACGGGTTTTGCGAGTTGAAGATAGAATCATTCAGGCTGAACAGCATTTGCCCGTGAAACTTATCCGTGCCCGGCTTTGTGAAAATCTCGATGCGGCCGTAACCCAGCTTGTCATATTCCGCCGAGAACGGATTCTGGTTGATGCGGATCTCGCGGATCGAGGACTTGGGCGGAAGTTGGCCGCCGGTGAAGCCGTCAATGTAGATTTGGCCGCCGTTCGGCCCCGCGGAAGGGCCGGCCAAGGCCTGGAGCTCGGACTGCAACTCGTCGGGGTCGTCCGAGAGAGCGTCGAGGTCTTTGCCCTTGATGACAAGGGCGCTCGCGTTATTTTCAGGATTGACGTCAACGGTGGCCGGATGATCGGTGACCACGACCTCCTGTTTCTGCGGGGCGAGCGTGAACTGGATATCGAGAGCCTGATCCTGGCCCGCTACGATCGCCAGGTCCTGCTGCTGAAAATCGGCGAAGCCCTTGGCACTGGCCTGCACCGCGTATTTGCCAGGCGCGAGCCCCTTGATGGCGTAGTTGCCGTCGCGGTTGGTTTTCGCGGTGGCCGCTTGCCCCGCCGCCGACGTCACCACGACGGTTGCGCCCACGACCGCCGCGCCGGAAGGATCCGTCACCTGGCCGTGCAGGGTTGAAGAAGGATTTTGCGCGAGGAGGCGGTTCGCGGAAATCGCGGCGAGCAGGAGCGCCAGCAAGATTCTTGTCCGTCTTACAATTGGCCGAAAACGCATCGAGTCTCCTAAGAAACTTAGTTTGTGCGGCGCCGCAGCCGGGCTATTGAGGTCCAGCATCCGCGCCCGGGGAATTAAGATTCCAGGGCGGGAGCGTCATTGCCGAAGCGCCGCTGGGCGAAGCGGTAAGAATGGGCTCGACGCCGCTCAAGAGGGTGATGGCCGTGACGCCGGAATCCGTTCCTTGCGTGGTCACGATCATGACGGCATCGCCTTTCTGCAAATCGGCGAGCGCGGCCGCGGGCATGTGGCTGAGGATTTGCTGGAAATCCGGAGGTCCACCGGACCGCGGGCTTCTGGCAGCGCCGCCAGCGGGCGGTTGGGCCGGAGCAGCCGGGGCCGCCGGATGGTCGCCCACGGGTGCGCCGGCCGGTGGCGAACCCGGCGATGCACCTTTGAGCCGCATGGCAATGCCCTGAGCGACCAGGGGCGGAAGCTTGCGGAGCTGCGAATCCGCGGTAATTTTCACGGTCACTGGCTTCTTCGTTTTCAGGTCCATGACGCTAAGGGTGTTTGCGGTGACGTCAATCGAAACGACCGTGCCGGCAATATTCCGAAACGATCCGGAAACAATCTCTTCGGCAGTGAGGTCACTTCCGTCCGCGCTGCGGGTTCCCCGCGCACGGAGCTGGTCGCCGGGTTGGATCTGGGCAAGCGTGCCGGGTTTGGCGTCGTCAAACTTCACCGAGTCCGGGGAGTAGCGGCGGATAAGGGTGTCTTTCGAAGTATGAATCGCAATCGTCTTGGCGCCACCGAGCGCCACCGTCGAGATGGCGATAGCGCCGCTGCCTGTATCCACGGAAGCGACGATGCCGCCGATGCCACGCTTGGTCCAATCGTCGCGATCCCGCTGGCGTTTTTCGTCGATGTCGGACTTTTTCATGGCGACGATGGAAATGGCCACGATGGACTTCCCATCGTCCGAGGCTTTCGCGCGGACCAAGACCCGGTCACCCACCTGCAAGTCCTGGACCTGAATCGGGGCCGCGTCTTTCAGGTCTTTCTGGCCGGGAGGGACGCGAAGGATCCGCGTGGAAGGCTGAAGGAGGATGGTGAGGTCGGAGCCCGAATCGGGTGTAAGGGTAATCGAGTTTACGCCGATGACCTTGACGGTGCCGACCGCCCTTGTGACCGAGCTCTGGGAGGCATCCTGAGTCCAGCGCGCAGCCGGCGGGCTGATCGTCGCGAGGGCCGGGCAGGCAAGGGGGCCGGCGATTGAGAGCGCCAACAAGAGGGCGAGCCTTTTTGTCACCGACATGCGCGGTCGCCGTTTCACCGAAGTGTCAAAACCTTTCGTCATATTACTTACCACTTGAGACGCAGCGGGTTCCCGAATTGTTTCAACGGATTTTCCAAGAGCGTGCAGGTCGTTTCGTCCCAGGCCAGCGCCCAGTGGTTGCGGGCCAATCTGCTGAAACTCCGCCCCAAAATGATAGTCCAAGCGCCCGCAGACATGATACAGAATCGACTGAGGTGCCGACGCTCGCCGTACGGGGATAAGGGGATCGCGCTAGGAATGAAGGGAATGTCGGAGACACAATCCGCATCCGGAACGGAAGCCCCCCAAGGGAAGGCCTTCGAGTCGCAGAGGCCTGAAGCCCGGAAAGGCGAAACCCGCAGAGCGGTCCACGAATCGTTCATCGCCATTCTGGCTATTACATGCATCCTGTTGCACCTGGCGCTGCGCTATTTTGTCGGCGCTCCACGGATTGCGTGGCTGGCCCCGCTTTACATCACGCTGATCGTGGGAGGCACGCCGCTGGTGTTCAGCCTAGCGCGCAAGGTGCTGGCGCGCGAATTCGGGTCAGATCTGCTGGCGGGCATCTCGATTGTGACTTCCATATTCCTGGGCGAGTACCTGGTGGGATGCATCGTGGTGCTGATGTTGTCCGGCGGTACGGCGCTCGAACAATTCGCAAGCCGGCGCGCGTCGTCGGTGCTGGACGCACTGGCGAGGCGTATGCCGCAGACGGCGCATCGCAAATTCGAAGAGGAAGTATCCGACGTGAGGATCGATGAAATCACGATCGGCGATTGCCTGGTGGTCTTCCCGCATGAAATCTGCCCGGTGGACGGCGTGGTGCTCGAGGGGCACGGGAGAATGAACGAAGCGTACCTGACGGGCGAACCCTTCGAGATCGCGAAGACGCCCGGGTCCGAAGTGCTTTCGGGGTCGGTGAATGGCGAAGCAGCGTTGACAATTCGCGCGGAGAAATTGCCGGTGAACTCGCGGTATGCCCGGATCATGCAAGTGATGAAGGAAACCGAGCAACAGCGGCCACAGCTGCGGCGCCTGGGCGACCGGTTGGGAGCATGGTACACGCCGCTTGCGCTTCTCGTCGCGATCGGCGCCTGGGTGGCCACCGGAGAACGCCACCGCTTTCTGGCGGTGCTCGTTGTGGCGACTCCCTGCCCGCTTTTGATCGCGATTCCCGTGGCGGTGATCGGCGCGATTTCACTTTCGGCGCGGCGCGGCATCATCATCAGGAACCCCGCAATCCTGGAACAGATTGACCTGTGCCACACGCTGATTTTCGACAAGACGGGGACGCTGACGTATGGGAAGCCTTCGCTTGAGGAGATTCGTTGCGCCCCCGGATTCCAGAGGGACGAGGTCTTGCGGCTCGCGGCCAGCCTGGAACGGTATTCCAAGCATCCGCTTTCCGGGGCGATTCTGGCCGCGGCGGAACGCGACAAAGTGGCGCTCGAACCTGCCGCGGAAATCAGCGAACGCCCCGGGGAGGGGTTGCGAGGAATTATTGGCGGACATCGCGTGTGGATCACCGGGCGGCAAAAACTCCCGGGGCAGGGAATCGAGTTGCTGCCAACAACATCGGGCCTGGAATGCCTGGTTTCTATTGACGACAAGCTGGCAGCGGTATTTCGTTTTCGCGATGCACCGCGCAAAGATACTCGCCTGTTTGTGGACCATCTGAAGCCGCGCCACGCTGTGACCCGTGTGATGCTCGTGTCCGGGGACCGGGATGAGGAGGTGCGCTACCTGGCAGCCCTGGCAGGAATCGGGGAAATTCGCTCTTCGCAAAGCCCGGAAGAAAAAGTTGCGATTGTCCGAGCGGAGGCGAGCCGCCAAAAGACGCTCTTTGTGGGGGACGGGATCAATGACGCGCCGGCGATGCAGGCGGCGACGGTGGGAGTCGCTTTCGGATTGAGCAACGACGTTACGTCCGAAGCAGCCGACGCCGTCATCTTGGAAACGTCGCTTGGCAAGATAGATGAACTGATTCATATTGGCAGGCGGATGCGCAGGATCGCGCTGGAGAGTGCGGTGGGCGGAATGGCGTTGAGCGTCATCGGAATGGCGGCGGCGGCCCTGGGATTTCTGCCGCCGATTGCGGGAGCCGTCGGCCAGGAGATGATCGATTTGCTCGCAGTCATGAATGCGGTGCGCGTTGCTCTCCCGTTCAAGGCTCTGCGGGACTTCTAGAACCGCCGGGTCAGCCTCTTTTGTTCCGTACGCGAATGGCGAAATCGAAATATACGAGGCAAACTGAGACATGCGGGAAATGACTCCTGACGCCGGAGCGCAGCCGGGACTCTACAGTTTTTTCTGCCCGTCTTCGGTGGCGGTGATTGGGGCGACGGAGCGCGAAGGAAGCGTGGGAAGAACCGTCCTGGGAAATCTGCTCAACGGCAGGTTTAAAGGGAAGGTGTATCCGGTCAACCCGAGCCATAAGCAAGTGCTGGGCGTGGGGTGCTTTCCCCGCATCGGAGTGGTGCCGGAAAAGGTGGATCTGGCGGTGGTGGTTACACCGGCGGCGACGGTGCCCGGAGTGATCCGCGAATGCGTGGAAGCGGGCGCACGGTCGGCAATCGTGATTACCGCGGGATTCAAGGAGAGAGGAGCAGAGGGAGCGAAGTTCGAGCGCCAGATACAGGAAGAGCTGCGCGGCAGCAAAATGCGTTTGCTTGGGCCCAATTGCCTGGGGATGATGAATCCGCGGCTGGGCCTGAACGCCACCTTTGCTCAAGAGATCGCGAGGCCCGGCAACGTGGCTTTCCTCAGCCAGAGCGGCGCGCTGCTGACGGCCATCCTCGACTGGAGCCTGGAGGAAGGGGTCGGATTCAGCGCGATCGTATCGACCGGCTCCATGCTTGATGTGAGCTGGGGCGATTTGATCGCGTTCTTTGGCGAGGATTCGCAGACGCAGAGCATTCTGTTGTATATGGAATCGATTGGCGACGCGCGCGCATTCCTATCCGCGGCGCGCGAAGTGGCGCTGAGCAAACCGATCATCGTCATCAAAGCGGGGCGGTCCTCCGCGGCCGCAAAGGCCGCTGCCTCTCACACCGGCGCTCTTACCGGCAGCGACGAGGTGTTTGACGCGGCCTTCCGGCGGTGCGGCGCCCTGCGCGTTCAGAACATATCGGATCTCTTTTACATGGCGGACGTGCTGGGCAAGCAGCCGCGCCCGCGTGGGCCGCGGCTGACAATCCTGACAAACGCCGGCGGCCCCGGCGTGCTGGCCACGGACGCGCTGATCGCCACCGGCGGCGAACTGGCCCCCATTTCGAATGCATCGATCGAGGCGCTGAATCAGATTTTGCCGCCGCACTGGAGCCATGGCAATCCGATCGACATATTGGGGGACGCGGATCCGGAGCGCTACGCGCGGGCGCTGGAAGTCGCGGTGAAAGATCCCAACAGCGATGGTTTGCTTGTGATCCTAGCGCCGCAGGGCATGACCGATCCCGCACGCGTCGCCGAACGGATGAAACCGTATGCAAGCGGCAGCGGCAAGCCGGTGCTGGCAAGCTGGATGGGCGGCAAGCAAGTTGCGGAGGGCGAGGTTATTTTGAACGCCTCGGGCGTGCCCACCTTCGCCTATCCGGACTCCGCAGCCCGCGCTTTCAACTATATGTGGCGTTACACCTACAACATTAAAGGACTCTACGAGACTCCGGTGGTGGCCGACCGGCCAGAAACAGACGAGCAGGCTCGAAGAAAAGTGGATGCGATTCTGGAGCGAGTGCGGGCCGCGGGCCGCGTCTTGCTGACGGAGGTGGAATCGAAAGAAGTTTTATCTCTTTATGAGATTCCGACCGTGCCGACGAGGGTGGCGCGAAAAGCGGAAGAAGCAATCGAGTGCGCCCGAGCGATGGGCTTTCCGGTGGTGCTAAAAGTGCATTCGGAGACGATTACGCACAAAACGGATGTGGGCGGCGTGAAGCTGAACCTGCAGAACGAGGAAGATGTGGGGGAGGCGTATCGCGCGATCCAGAACTCCGTCACCGCGAAGGCCGGCGCGGAAAGCTTCCTGGGCGTCACGGTTCAGCCGATGATACGCCTGGATGGATATGAGTTGATCCTGGGAAGCAGCGTGGATTCGCAATTCGGGCCGGTCCTGCTGTTCGGTTCGGGCGGGCAGCTCGTCGAAGTGTATCGCGACCGTGCGCTGGCCCTCCCTCCCTTGAATACGACGCTGGCGCAGCGCCTCATGGAGCAAACGCAGGTGTTTGCGGCGCTGAAGGGAGTTCGCGGCCGCGCGGCGGTGGACGTGACGGCGCTTGAACAGATCCTGGTGCGGTTCAGCAGGCTCGTTGTCGAGCAGCGCCGCATCAAGGAAATGGACATCAACCCGCTGCTCGCAGCACCGGAGCGCTTGCTGGCTCTCGACGCGCGAATCGTTCTGCATGGCAATGAGGTAGCGGACAAGGATCTTCCCCGGTCGGCCATCCGGCCGTATCCGAGCGAATACGTCTCACGCTGGACCATGAAGAATGGAGCGGCGATCCTATTCCGCCCCATCCGGCCCGAAGACGAACCATTGATGGTGAAATTTCATGAGACGCTTTCCGAGCAAAGCGTCTATCTGCGGTACTTTCACATGGAGAAGCTCGACACGCGGGTGGCGCACGAGCGTCTGATCCGGAAATGCTTCATCGACTACGAAAGGGAAATGGCGCTCGTGGCGGATTACACGAACCCGCAGACGGGCGAGCACGAGATCCTGGCGGTGGGGCGTCTTACGAGGCAGAACAATAGCCGGGAAGGGGAAGTTGCTGTTCTTGTCGTGGACCGGTGCCAACACCAAGGTGTGGGGACGGAATTGCTGGGACGATTGATCGCGGCAGCGCGGGAAGAGCAATACGAACGGATTATCGCAATTATCCTGCCGCAGAACACCGCCATGCGGGCCCTTGCGAAGCATTTCGGGTTTCAAATCGAGCTGACTGCGGACCCGAGCATGGTGGTGGCGGTTTTGAGATTGTAACGCCTTCGCTGGAGTGTGACCTGCGTCACTGTGGGCGGTGATGGAGGGTACAGCGGCAAGAACCTCCCCGCTGAATAATGGAATAGCGATTGGGAGGTGACCATGTCCACGACTGTGAATTTTCCGGAAACGATTCTGGAGCCGAAGAGAATGGCGGCTACGACGATGAAGGCGCTGGTGATCCGCGGTCCGAACCAGATCGCCATCGAGCGCGTTCTCATTCCTCATCCCGGGCCGGGGGAAGCGGTGATTCGAGTCACGCTGACCACCATCTGCGGCACGGATCTGCACATCCTCAAAGGCGAATATGTGGTAAAGCCCGGCCTGGTGATAGGGCACGAGCCGGTGGGAATCATTCACGAGCTGGGAGTCGGAGTGACGGGGTATGCGGTGGGTGAGCGTGTTCTGGTGGGGGCGATTACGCCTTGCGGGCAATGCAATTACTGCCTGAGCGGCGACTGGTCGCAATGCGGCGGCGCAGTTGGCGGATGGAAATTCGGGAACACGATCAATGGTGCGCAGGCGGAGTTTCTGCTGGTGCCAAACGCGCAGGCGAATCTGGCGAAAATCCCCAACGAACTGAGCGATGAGCAGGTGGTTCTGCTGGCGGATATCGCCTCGACGGGGATCTCCGCGGCGGAAAGCGCCGATATGCAGATCGGCGACACGGTTGCAGTTTTCGCGCAAGGGCCGATCGGACTGTGCGCAACCGCCGGCGCGAAG
>Ga0073928_10008835_pt1 | contig 12479 bp, 9 predicted proteins | sample PaiPotPPA55metaG_FD_76969 | JGI IMG/M metagenome (GOLD analysis project Ga0073928, IMG submission 76969) | Iron sulfur acid spring bacterial and archeal communities from Banff, Canada, to study Microbial Dark Matter (Phase II) - Paint Pots PPA... ...
ATGCCTCCCTCGCGGTAGATCGAAATGATCGTGACCAGCGACAGCACGGCGCCCACGGAGATCAGGACTGCGGCGAGAACCGGCAGACCCACGGTGACAAAACTGCTGGCGGCGAGTGAGGTCGGTGGGATTCTGCGGCCCACCACTCGCCCCGCTACGAGGAACATCAAAACCGGGATAACGATCGTCCCGATCGCCCCCAGCGGCTCGCGGAGCAATATCTTGATCTCGATCCATGTCAATTTCCAGAGTCCACGCAGCATCGTTATTGAACCTAGTCGCGAAATTGAGCCTAGTCGCGAATCGAGTGGCCGGTCAGTTTGAGAAACACGTCCTCAAGGTTGGGGAGAATCGTGCGGAAGTCCGTAACCCGGATCCGATTCTCAGAAAGACAATGAATTACCTCGGTGACAAGATCGTCGCCTCGACCCCGAATCGTGAACTGCGAGTCGCTGCGGAGTATCGCCTCGATTCGCGGGATGGCTTGAAAGCGATCTCCAGCAGTCAGGTCGTCCGTGGCGAGGACAACGGTTCGCTCCGGGCAGTGCCGGTTGACGAGGTTCGCCGGCTTGTCGATGTCGATGATGCGTCCGTGTTCGATGATTGCTACCCGGTCGCACAATCGTTCAGCCTCCTCCATGAGATGAGTGGTCAGGAAGACTGTTTTGCCGCGCTCGCGGATGCCGCGTACCAGGTCCCAGATGGCGCGCCGCGCCTGCGGGTCCAGTCCGGTGGTCAACTCGTCGAGAAACACCACGTCCGGATCGTTGATCAGTGCAAGGGCAATGAACAGTCGTTGCTTCTGGCCGCCCGAGAGCGTCATGAACCAGGCATTCCGCTTGTCGATGAGGCCAAGCTGCTCGAGCAGCCGTTCGCCGTCGATCGCGGTCTTCCGGTAAAGAGAGGCCCAGAGGTCTACCGCTTCCCACACTTTGATTCGCTTCTGCAACTGCGCCTGCTGCAGCTGAACTCCAATCCGCTGTTGCAGCTTGTATACGTCTTTGAAGGGATCAAGACCCAGCACCGAGATGGTGCCGCGGTCGGGCGTGCGCAGACCCTCGATGCACTCCATCGTAGTGGTCTTCCCTGCCCCGTTGGGCCCGATTAAGCCAAAGATCTCACCGTCGTTGACCTCGAATGATACTTCGTCGACGGCCACGTTTGAGCCGTAGGTTTTGCGGACTTCGGAAGCCTGAATGACTGGACGCATCATCGTTTGCAAATCCGCGTAGTGAGTTGGTGCAGTGACTTCGGCGAAGTAAGTTTAGCAACAAAGAGTAATCGACGGCCCCCAAGGCCTTAAGACAGGCCCAGGATGTGAGGCCACAGGCTTCCGCAGGCTTCCGCACACCCCTTGATTTTCAAGCGAGAAATGTGAGAGTCTTCCCTGTGGTTACTAGGGGTACGAATGGATACCGCAAGGCTTGAATTTTTTCGCGGCACGCTTGATGTTCTCATCCTCAAAGCCCTGGTCTGGGGACCGCTTCACGGTTATGCCATAACCAGCCTGCTCCGCCGTCAGAGTGACGATGCCCTGCTGCTCGAAGAAGGCACGCTCTATCCGGCCCTTTGGCGATTGGAGCACAAGGGATTGCTTGACGCCGAATGGGGACTTTCCGAAAACAATCGCAAGGCAAAGTTCTATCGGCTCACGCCCGAGGGCCGACGCCAACTGCGTCACGAGGTAAAGACCTGGGAGGCATATGCAACGGCGGTGGCCAAGGTGCTCGGTGCGACACAGCCTCCGTTGCCGGAGAAGATCGGATGACACCAACGCCACTTTGGCGCCGCTACGCGCGCCTGTTCGGTCCCGACCCAGCCGCCGACGTGAAAGACGAGTTGCGCTTTCACCTCCAAGCCAAAATTGACGACCTCATCACGCAAGGATGGCCCCCTGGGACTGCCCACCGGGAAGCGGAACGCCAGTTCGGCGATCTGCGCGCGGTAGAGCAAATTGGCATACGCCTGGGAGAGAAAATGGAACGCCGACGACGCCTCAACGATTACTGGAATGACTCAGTTCAGGATGCCCGCTATACCCTCCGCGCGCTCGGCCGCGATCCGGGGTTTGCCACAGTCTGCATCCTCATACTGGCTCTTGCCATCGGAGCGAACACTGCCGTCTTCAGTGTGGTCAATACTCTGCTCCTGCGCCCGTTGCCGTTCGCTGACTCCAACCAACTCGTGTGGATTGCCCCGCCGCCCAATGCCTGCGGCCTCTCCTGCGCCACCTACTCAGCCGACGCGTACGAAGAATTCCGCGACCAGAGCCGCGTCTATCAGGATGTCACCGGATACGAGGCCTTCACTACACCTGACAATCTGCGCGTCACCGGCCGCGGTGAGCCCCAACCGGCCACCAGCGTCGAACTTATCGGCAACTTCTTCCAGGTTCTCGGCGTGCAGCCCGCCATGGGCCGCCTTTTCACCGTCGACGAGGCTCGCGGCGGCCCGCATCCGGTGGCTCTGCTCACCAGCGCTTACTGGCGGCGTGAATTCAACGCCGATCCAGCCATTGTCGGCAAAGCCGTCGAGCTGAACGGGACGCCGATCACCATCGTGGGCGTGTTGCCCGACAGCTTCGACTTTGGAGCCGTGTTTTCTCCCGGCGCGAAAGTCGATCTGTTCACCCCGCTCGACTTAAATCTGGAGCATGATTGGGGCAACATTGTCACTCTTCTCGGCCGCCTCAAGCCGGGCGTGATTGTAGCGCAGGCGCTCGACGATGCCAATCGCGTCGCACCCAATATGTATTTCAACGTGAAATATCCGCGGACGTTGGGCCGCTACAAGGGCGATCTCATCCCAGTGCCACTCAAGGATTATGTTACGGGCAAGCTACGCCGCTCCCTGCTTGCGTTATGGTTCGCGGTCGGGACGATTCTGCTGATCGCCGGCGTGAACCTCTCCAACCTTTTGATGGCTCGCGCCGCCGCGCGCGCCAAGGAGTTTGCGGTCCGGGGCGCACTCGGGGCAAGCCGCGGCCGCATCGTACGCCAGTTGCTCATGGAAAGTCTCGTGCTCTCCGGCGCCGGCGCGCTGCTCGGGCTCGCACTCGCCCGCATCCTTCTCGCGTGGCTCGCGCACCAGGGATCTCTCGCTCTGCCTCTCCTCAGCACCCTGCGCATCGACGGCGAAACGCTGGCCTGGACTGTTATCGTCGCCATCTCCACCGCCACCATCTTCGGCCTGCTACCCGGGCTCAAAATTGCCAGCGGTAATCTCCAGGAGGTGCTCAAGGACTCCGGTCCAGGAGCAGGACTGGGCCGTAATCACGAGCGTCTCCGCGCCGCTCTGGTTGTCTCCGAGATCGCCCTGGCCTGTGTGCTCCTGGTCAGCGCAGGTTTACTGCTGCGCAGCTTTGTAAAGGTGCTTGATGTTGATCTGGGCTTCCAGCCCGGCCGCGCCGCCTCCATCAAAGTGGACTACGACGACAGCGCACCGACCAACGATGCCAGCGTGGCGAAACGGAGTGAAATCTTTCAGCAGATTCTCGCTCGCGTGGGCGCACTGCCTGGAGTCGAGGCCGTGGGCATGTCCGATTTCCTTCCTCTCGGACCGAACCGTGAATGGGACACACCCGAGCCTAAAGGAAAAGCCGTCGCTCCCGGGGAACTGCCTGACCCGCTCGTGTATGTGATCACACCCGGCTTCATCCGGGCGATGGGGATCCGGTTGCGCGGCCGGGACTTCATATGGTCCGATGGGCCGCATAGCGAGCGAGTTGTACTCATCAATGCATCTGCAGCTCGCGTCTACTGGCCCGGGGAAGACGCTCTAGGCAAGATTCTTATGCGCGGCGACGAGGAAGACCACGTCGTTGGCGTCGTTGACGATGTTCACGAAGAAACTGTGGAGGGCGGAACCGGCTCGCAAATCTACTACCCGGCCACGCAGCAAGGCCCAGCCGGCGCGCAACTGGTCGTCCGCACGAGCATGCCGCCGGCGAGTCTCGGCGGGAGCATCCTCCATGCCATGCGGGAGCTGAACCCAAAACAACCGTCCGCCGAATTCCGGCCCATCCAGACTATCGTGGACCGTGCCGTCTCCCCGCGCCGCTTCTTCATTCTGCTCGTAGCGGCATTCGCCGGCCTTGGACTGTTGCTGGCTGCCCTCGGCATCTACGGTGTCATCTCCTATTCGGTTACGCAGCGCACGCAAGAGATCGGCCTCCGCATGGCGCTGGGCGCAACCGCGGCGCATGTGCAGCTTCGCGTCATCGGAAAGACCCTGCGCCTCACTCTGATTGGAATTGCAACCGGAAGCATTGCGTCGCTGGTTGTCGCGAGAGCGATCGCCGCGCTGCTTTTCGGCACGACTCCCACCGACCCGCTTACGTTCGCAGCCGTGATTCTCACGCTGGCAATGGTCGCGCTCTGCGCCGGCTATCTTCCAGCTCGAAAAGCCTCGCACATTGACCCGATGGTTACGCTCCGTAACAACTAGCGTCTCCTCGTTTCACAGGGACGGCAAGTTAGTCCTGATGCCCATGGCTACCCAAGCGACCCGGGAATCGATGCGGGAGAGCGAGCTGGCTGAAGTTCTTGCAGAACTTCTGGTCAGGTTCCTAGCAGGTTGATCTGCAGTTTCTCGTAGCCGTGCTCGCGTGCCCATAGATCCAAGGGTGTTGTTGCCAGCTCATCGACAACGGCAACTGCCAGCCCGGTTTTCGTCAAATCAATGCTTTTCAGATAGGTGTGGCATGTGTCGCAGACGTCCACGCGGACGTGCGCGATCTCGGGCGCTGAATAATATGCCATCTGCGGTTCTCGTTCTTCTCCGCACGCCGGGCAATAAATTCTTCGAAAAGCCCACTCGTGGGCGCAGAGCATGCAAATCAGCGACTTTTTCGCACCGTCGCCTTCACTCCGCAAGACGCCGACGGCAGGCTTGCCGCCACAAAACGGGCAGGTCGATGGAGTTCCGTCCACAATCGCGACTTTGCGGTGATCGGCTAGATATTCCGCATACGGCTGGAGGAAAATCCACGCGAGCACGCGATCGGAATAAGTTGCAGCGAAGCGATCGGTGGACTGCACTTGTTCGGCGTCATCAGCGCCCGCAGCTACGTCTGGGTCTCTGTACCAGAAGTCTTCAATCGCGTGCTGCCACGCCGCGGATCCCTTCATCGCCAAAGTGGCGGCGGACTGGGCAAGCGGGGCTGGCGCAATCTGCTGAATGAGCGAGAGAAATCCCGGAAACTTTGGGAGAAGGAGAAAAAAATCTAATTCATCTCGCAAGGGGCGATCCGAGGAAATCCTCGGCGAACCGGCGAGAGCTTTCTGGATTTCGCCGTAAACGCCCTTCTGAAATGTTGCAAGGCGCGCGTAGTAACGCAGTCCTTCGGCGGAGAAAGGGTAAGACGAGGCGAGTTCGTTGGCGCGGCGAATGCGGCGATCCCACTTCGCATCGTTCATTGTTTGGGCAACGATGGCCGGGGTCGAGGATTGCCGGTGACGTCGTAGTACCAGGTGCGGTGGAAGGTCCATGCCCATGCTCGTGTGACGTAGCCGTGAATCATGGACCCAAAGCTGCCCTCTTCAAGGACCGCGCTCATGTACACGTGAATCAGGAATAATCCAATCGTGATGAGGGCTACACTCGTGTGAATCAGAATTGCGGCGTATCGCACGAACCGGAGACTCCAGGGGAGAGTTTCCGTGTACCACAAGGCGACGCCGGAGAGCAGCAAAAGAATCACGCTGTAAAAAATTCCCCAGAAGAAGAGCTTTTGTCCGTAGTTGAACCGGCCGACCGGCGGGAGTTTTTCGTCCTCGTTCTGTATGTAATCCGGGATCGCTTTCGCCCAGGCGCGATCGGCGGTGTCAATTTTCATGTCGCCGCGCCATTGTTTGAACGTCCAGAACAGGGATACCGTAAAAATCAATCCGAACCACGGATGCCAGAATCTCGCAGTGGGACCGCCGCCCACAACTGCGGCCAGCCAGTACAGATAGGGCGACCAGAAGGCGAGGCCGGTCACCAACAGGTAGGTGTAGGAGAGCGCGCCAATCCAGTGATTCACACGCTCGCCCAACGAGTCTCGGACGATGGTTTCCTCGTTTTGGCCGGCGGAACTTGCGCGAGAGACCGCGTTGGTCGTCATGACCGCCTCCCCTGATCGCGCCGGTCATCATTGTGCGAGACATTATTCTGCGAGACATTCGGCGAACCATCCGGCGGAAGCGGTTCTTCTTTTTTCGGTCCAAATCGCATGTAGTGCAACGCCATGCCGACAATGCCGCCGACAATGGCCATATTACCCAGCCACTTCAGCGGCCCTTTCCACAGCCGCACCGACCAGGGAATTTGCGGATCCCGCGGCAACCCGCCGTACAACTCCGGATTCTTCGCATCGTGCAGGACATAGATCACGTGGGTTCCGCCCACTCCGGCCGGGTCGTAAACTCCCGCATCCTGGAATCCGGAGTTTGTGCGAAGTTGCTCGGCCCGAGTCTCCGCCAATTCCTTCATTTCCGACTTCGTCCCAAAATGCAGACAGCCCGTAGGGCAGGCCTTGATGCAGGCCGGTTCGAGACCCACCGACACGCGGTCGTTGCACAACGTGCACTTGAAGACTTTGCGCGATGGAGGATTGAATTTCGGAATGTTGAACGGGCATCCGGTCATGCAATACCCGCAACCGATGCAATTTGCTTCCTGGAAATCGACAATGCCGTTGGCATACTGGACGATGGCGGCGTCGGCCGGGCAGGCTACGAGGCAGCCTGGATCGGCGCAGTGCATGCACTGGTCTTTGCGCATCAGCAACATCATGGTGCCGTCGGCGCGTTCATGCTCGTTGAACTTAATCAGGTTCCAGTAATTCCATGCCGTTTCCGGCATCGTCTGGTAGCTGTTATCAAAGGTGGTTTCGCTGAACGTGTAACCGTTCCATTCCAGGCAGGCCACTTCGCAGGCTTTGCAGCCGATGCACGTGGTCGTATCCACCAGTTTGCAGACCTGGAATTCACGGTTCAGACCCGCGCCCGGGACGACCCCGGCGTGGCCAGAAATTCGAATTATCTCTGTTGAGGCCTGGCTCATGGTCGCTCCCTACGCCTTCTCGACTTTCACTAGGAAGCCCTTGGATTCAGGGGTATGGGCATTCGGGTCCGTGACTGCAGGCGTCAGCAGATTGGCCGGCGTCCGCGCATTTCTTCCTTCATCCTCTCCGATACCGCGGAAGCCCTGGTGAATCGGCAACCCGATCTGATAGACCTTCTTGCCGTCGATCATCATCGGCTTCAGCCGCCGAGTGACAAAGGCTTTTGCGATGTAGGTTCCGCGCGCGCTGATGACTTTGATCTTGTCCGTTCCACGAATTCCTTTTTCGTCCGCCAACTCTACCGGAATTTCCACGAAGGGTTCGGGAATAAGCTGGACGTTCATCGGATTATTTTTCGTCCAGTAGTGATATTGCTCAGTCAGCCGGTAAGTGGTGCAGACGATGCTGTACTCCTCCGGCGATCCAAACTTGTCGAAAGGCGTCTTGAACTTTTTCACCAGCGGATTATTCGACTGGTCGGGATGAAATGGATTCTTGATCGGGCTTTCGATTGGTTCGTAATGTTCGGGGAACGGGCCGTCCGCCAGTACCCCAATCGGAGCGAATAATCGCCCGATGCCTTCGGGGTTCATGATGAAGGGCCCCATGTGGTCTTTGGGATTAGAATCGGGCTTAAAGTCCGGCACGTCGTTGCCAACCCACTTTCCCGCGGCTTCGTTCCACCAGATCTGTTTGCGATCCGGGTCCCACGGTTTTCCGGCCGGATTGCAAGAGGCGCGATTGTAAAGCACGCGCCGGTTGGCCGGCCACGACCACGCCCAGTTGGGGAAAACTCCCATTCCCGACGGATCCTCCGTGCCTCGCCGCTGGATCTGCGATCCGGCCTCGGTCCACATACCGGAATAGATCCAATTACCGCAGATGGTTGTGCCATCGTCCTTCAACCACGCAAATCCTGGCAATTGCTGGCCGGCCTTGATCACTTGTCCCGTCGCATCGTCCTTCAAGTCGGCTAAAGCTCTGCCGTTAAGTTCCATAGCTACTTGGGAAAGGGGAGGATGCTCCGCGTCCGCATACGCCCAATTCAGATTCAGAATGGGGTCGGGGAATTTTCCGCCGTCTTTCTTGTAGAGATCGCGAACCCTCAGGAAAATCTGCGCGATGATGTCCTGGTCGAGTCGCGCTTGGCCCGGCGGTGGGACCGCGGCATATTTCCAGGTGACCCAGCGGGCGGAGTTGGTCATGCTGCCATCTTTTTCGGCAAAGCCCGCGCAAGGCAAACGGTAAACCGTGGTCTTGATATTCTTTTGTTCTTCCGCTGTAATGCCCGGCGCTCGCCAGAACTCGCTGGTCTCGTCCTCATAAATTTCCCCGACCACCAGCCAGTCGGCTTTCTTCAGCGCATTAATGTTCTTGTTCGTGTCCGGACCGATCATCACACCGTTCATTCCGAAGGCCAACATGCCCTTGATCTTCTCGTTGTACATGTCGTCCCAAATATGGGTCCACGAGCAATCCTGTCCGGGCTTGGGCAAATAATCGAAGGCAAATCCGTTTTCTTTTGTTGCGGCGTCTCCATACATTGACTTCAACAACGACACCACGAATTTCGGCGTGTTTGAGTAATAGTTCATCGAATTCCACGGCGAGGGTTTGGATGCCGTCGGCGTGGTGCGCTTCAGATACGTCGCCAAATCCGCGTCGTCTGGAACTGGCCCTTTCAGATAGCCGGGAAGTGAATCGTACAGCCCCGCCATATCCGTCGCACCCTGAATATTCGAATGACCGCGAAGCGCGTTCACGCCACCGCCCGCCCTTCCGACGTTGCCGAGAAGCAGTTGAATCATGGCGGCGGTGCGGATGATCTGCGTTCCGAAAGTATGCTGCGTCCAGCCCACTGCATAGATTATGGTTGCGACCTTCTTCATGTCGCCATCTTTGCGGACCGAGGTAAATAGGTCGACGGCCTTCAGGTACTGGTCCTTCGGGATACCCGTGATCCGTTCGACGGCTTCGGGAGTGTAACGGGAATACTGCTGCTTCATCAATTGGAAGACGCAGCGCGGATGCTGAAGCGTCAAATCGTAAGCGACATTCGGGGGCAACGCAGGCGGAGGTGTGGGAGTGGGCTGATGATTTGCCTTGCCGGCCGCAGCGGATGCTGGCGGTGCGGGAGCCGCGTGCACAGATGTGGCCGCGGCATCCGTTTTGCCGCTGAAGTCTCCACCCTCTTCGTAATTCCACGTGGACTTATCGTAGCTACTCGACGCGGCGTTAAATCCGGAGTACAAGCCGTCCTCGGGAAGTTTGAAGCCCTCCTTAACGATGAAGGCCGCGTTGGTGTAGTTGACGAGATATTCCTTGGCGATCCGGTTGTTCTCGATGGCGTAGCGGATCAGGCCGCCGAGGAACGCAATGTCGGTGCCGGCGCGAATCTGTACGAAGAGGTCGGCGGTGGCGGATGTGCGCGTGAATCGAGGGTCAACGGAAATGAGCTTGGCGTCGCGGTTGCGCTTGGCCTCTATCGCCCACTTGAAACCGCAGGGATGGTTTTCAGCGGGATTGCCGCCCATGATCAACATCATGTCTGTGTTCTTGATGTCGATCCAGCCATTCGTCATGGCTCCGCGTCCAAATGTTGGTCCCAAACTTGAGACCGTGGGTCCGTGTCAAACCCGGGCTTGGTTTTCCAAATAAACCAAGCCCAACCCCCTCATGGCCTTGACGGCCAAAAAATTGAATTCATTTGTGTCCGTGCAGCCGCCGATGAACGAGATGCCTTCACAGCGATTCACGGTGCGGCCTTGCGCATCCTTTTCCACAAACGAGCTATCGCGCGTTTTCTTGGTCCATTGCGCAATCTCACTCAGTGCGTCGTCCCAGGAAATGTCCTGCCAGTCGGTCGCACCCGGGCGCCGAACCTGCGGCTTCATGAGTCGCCGCGGGTTGAGCATGTCCTGTTCAAGCGAAGAGCCCTTGGGACACAGAGTGCCGCGGTTGGTGGGATGATCAGGGTCGCCTTCGACGTGGATCACCTGGGGCGTGACGTTCTTTGCCCGATCGCCGATCGTGTAGATGAGGACGCCGCAGCCTACCGCGCAATAGGGACACGTCGACCGCGTTTCGGCGGCGCGTGCGATCTTTAATTCCTTCAGTTGTGCGTAAGCGGGCTGGAGGTCAAACCCAAAGATGGTGGCGCCGACTGCGCCGACCGTTGCTGCCTTGAAGAAGTCTCTGCGAGTTGTCTGCATGGAAAAATCTCCGTATCCGGTCAGGAATCGTCGGACTCTAAATTTTCCGGTATTCTACCTGAATTCCTTTCAAATCCAGAAATTGTTGTCTGACGGCGGAGTCCTAATTAAGACACGCCCCATCTGTCTCACGAAGGAATGGTGAAACCGAGGCAGTTGTAGCCTGGCCCAATGTCGCCGCCCCGAGTGGACGTCCTCTTTGGAATGCACCATCACCGAGCCCGCACTCCGGTTGGTGATGTTCACAGCCCGGAAGTGCGAGACGCCGATCTCGAAACCTTTCAGCCCGCGTACTGCACCATCGTCATGAACCCGAAATCCATGTGTAGTTGCTGGTGGCAGTGAAAAAGCGTTGGCCCGGGATTATCTGCCGTGAAATCCACCTCGACTTGCTTCTTGGCGGGCACGACGACTACGTCCTTCATGACGCCCGCCGTTGCTTTGCCGGCGAACCTGATGAGCTCGAACGTATGCCGGTGCAGGTGTACTGGGTGCGCCTCATCACTTTGATTATCGAAACGAAGGCGGTATCGATAATTGGCACGCACTCGGATGGGGTCGGTTTTGGGAAAGGATTTCCCGTTGATGGTCCAGTGATCCACCCAGCGGTTGCCCGCGAATTTCTTGCGGAAGACGAGCGGCACGACGCCGCCGGCCGGCTCCGGAATCTCCGCCCCTCGTCCAAACGACGTGTAATCCCATGGAGAATTCGCCGGTGCGGCCCACCGGGGCGTCTCTCTGCGGTTCGCATACTCCACCACAATACCCAGCCCGGCACTCCGCACTTGATCATCTACCTCTCCGAGAGTCCACACGCCAGGCTGGTTCATGGTGACCACAGCGTCCACGCGTTCCGCCGGACCCATCTCGATCACGTCCACGTCGCGCGGTACCGGCACGGCGTTCCCGTCCAGGCTGACCACTTTGAACTTGTGGCCGGACAAGGCGATGCGGTGCTGTTGGGTTGCGCTGGCGTTCAAAATGCGAAAAAGCACTTTCTGACCTTCCTTCACACGCACCGGCTCGCCTGAGCCGAGGGCGTGGCTGTTCATGGAATATACGGGATAGACCGCGTCCAGACCGCCATCCCCGCCCTGGCTGCTCAGATACGGATCCCAGCCGTGCAGTGCGAGAAAGACCTCGGTGTCGTATTGACCCGGCTCGTCCTTCGGTTCAACGTAGAGGAATCCGAATTGTCCCGTGTATGTGGCTCGTTTCATATCTCGGCCAGCGTGAACGTGACTGTGATACCAGCGGGACCCCGACGGACGCGGGACGAACGAATACCGGCGAACACCACCCGGTGGCACCATCGGGGTCCCTTCCTCCTCGGAACCGTCCACTTCCGAAGGCACGAACAGGCCGTGCCAATGAACCAGTTCCGGGGTCTTCGTATCGTTGAATACGTCTACTGTGACCGGTTGGCCTTCACGCAATCGCAGGACCGGACCAGGCGCCGAGCCGTTGTAACCTGTCGTCTTGATCTTTTTCTGAGGGGCGACTTCCCATTCAACCGGCGAAATGCGAATGGTCACGTCGGCTTCGGGATCTTCCTGCGCAGTTTGCAAACCGATGCGTCGAGTCACCCCTGCGTAAGCCGCGGTCCCTAGCAGAGCCAGAAATTCTCTACGCTCCATATTGTTCCTTACGCCGAAGCTTCCTGGCCGCTACGCAGCGAGTCGGGCAGAGTTTCGAAACCGTCCAGACCCATTCAGCCATAACGGAGGCAACCTTAAGACGCGTAACCGCTCCCTCACGATTGAGGCCTGATAAAAGCACTTGTGGTCATCGGAGGGCGATTCCCAGATTATTATTGCCCCGGGGAAGGCTGGTTGTCGCTATTCGCTTCTGGACGAGATATCCTCAGGCGGACAGGATGATCGACGTATCCGCAAGGTTTGCCGGAGTCGCAGCGCTGCTGACTATGGTCGCGCTCGCCGACTGTTACCTTCCGGCCCGCCGTGCCGCCAAGGTCGATCCCATGGTGGCGTTGCGCTACGAGTAGCCCATATTTGCCTGAGCAAGATTTGTATGCAACCTGTCCGGGGGAGTGGCGTTCCGATCCCGAGAATCCGAGGATGGTTCGCTAGTCCGCAACCGACTCACGCGAGGGATTCGCTTCTCCCTCCTGATGCGTGGCGTCGAGTTCCACTGCGAGTTGTGACTTGAAGCTGCGGCTGGCATCTTCGAACTGGGCTTTAGCCCGCGCCACGTGCCCC
>Ga0073928_10008836_pt1 | contig 12478 bp, 16 predicted proteins | sample PaiPotPPA55metaG_FD_76969 | JGI IMG/M metagenome (GOLD analysis project Ga0073928, IMG submission 76969) | Iron sulfur acid spring bacterial and archeal communities from Banff, Canada, to study Microbial Dark Matter (Phase II) - Paint Pots PPA... ...
AGATCTACTACCAGCGCGGGCATGAATTCGATCTGGACCGGATGAATCGCAGCATGAAGGCGACGCTCGACTATTGCACGGAGGCGTTCAGCCCCTACCAGTTTCGCCAGGTGCGCATCATCGAGTTCCCGCGCTATGCCAGCTTTGCCGAGTCGTTTCCCAACACGATTCCCTTCTCCGAAAGCATCGGCTTCATCGTCTACGTGCCGCCGGGGCCGGACGCGATCGACCTGCCGTTCTATGTGACGGCGCACGAGGTGGCGCACCAGTGGTGGGGGCATCAGGTGGATGGCGCGAACGTGGAGGGAGAAACATCGATCGTCGAGACGCTGGCGCAGTACACGGCGCTGATGGTGATGAAGCACACCTACGGCGACGAAGCGATGAAGAGATTTCTGCGGGTGGAGCTGGACAATTACCTGCGCGGGCGCGCCACGGAGCGCAACGAGGAAAGGCCGCTGTACAAGGTGGAGCCGAACCAGGGCTACATCCACTACCGCAAGGGGAGCCTGGTGATGTACGCGCTGCAGGACTACATCGGGGAAGCGGCGGTGAACCAGGCGCTCGCGGAGTTCGTGAAGGAATATGCATTCAAAGGACCGCCCTACGCGATCTCGACCGATCTGATCGCGGCTCTGCGCAAGCACACGCCAGCCGAATTCCAGTATCTCTATGAGGATCTGTTCGAGAACATCACGATCTACGACAACCGCGCGGTCTCGGCGACCTACGCGCAGCAGCCGGACGGAAAGTATCAAGTTCATCTGACGATTGAGGCGAAGAAAAACCGCGCCGACGGGCACGGGCAGGAGCAGGCGGTTGCGCTCCACGACTGGATCGACATCGGCGTCCAAGACAAGGATGGCCATTTCCTCTATCTGCAGAAACAGATGATCGACCGCACCAAGATGGAGTTCGATCTCACCGTGGACAAGACTCCGGCGCTGGCGGGGATTGATCCGATCAACAAGCTGATTGACCGCAGCCCGGACGACAACGTCATAAAAGTAGAGAAGCGCTAGCGAAGCGGTTGCGCCGAGCGGCAAAGAGGCGTGGGCGGAGCCATGCCTGCCGGGTCCGGATGTGATTGCTCAGCGATTGATGGTGGAGTCTGGGATGGGGCTGGGGGAGTTCTTTGCAAGCGTGGCGTGGAGGTCCGGGAGGAGGCCGATCGAGTGGTCGCGGGCGGAGGAAAACTGCGGCCAGTCGCGACGGGAGATGGGGTCAGCGGACGGCAGTGGCAGATGCTCGAAATTGAGGAACTGGCCGTTGTGCTGGATGCGGAAATCGAGGTGCGGGCCGGTGGCGAGGCCGGTCATGCCGACCAGGCCGATGCGCTGGCCCTGCTCGACGCGCTGGCCGGAGTGAACCAGGAGACGCGAGAGATGCATGTAGTAGGTCTGATAGCCGTTGGAATGCTGGATCTGAATCAGGTTTCCGGCGCCGCCCTTGGGGCCGGCAAAGACGACGCGTCCTTCGCCGATGGTCTGCACCGGGGTGCCGATGGGAGCGCCGTAGTCCGTGCCGAGATGGGCGCGATAGGTCTTGAGAATGGGATGGAGACGGTGCGTGCTGAAATGGGAAGTGACGGGCGCCGCATACTTGAGCGGGGAATGCAGAAAGGCTTTTTTGAGGGACTTCCCTTCCGGCGTGTAATAGGCCTCGTGGCCGGACAGGTCGTGGAAAAGGACGGCGCGGTAGATGCGGCCGTTATTGTTGTACTCGGCGGCCAGGATGTGGCCGTAAGAGACGGTTTCGCCGCTCGCGAGCTTCCTTTTTTCGACGACGACGCGGAAGGTGTCACCCGGGCGCGGGTCGGTGTAGAAATCGAGGTCGAAGGCGAAGATCTCCGCCAGGCGCATGGCCAGCTCCGGGCTTTCGCCGGCGTGGGCGACGCCCTCAAAAAGAGAGCCGTGAATCTCGCCGGCGATACCGGCGGTTTCCGTGGTCGAGGGGATGGTCTGGATTTCGGCGCGGAATTCGCCGTCCTGGGGCGCGATCGACAGGATGTGATCGGCATCGATGCGATAGCGGACCTCGCGCAGCTCGCCGAGCACGGAGCGGCCGAGCGCCAGGCGGTTGCCGGCGCGCAGATGCCGCAGATCGAAAACAGGCCGCGCCGCGCCAACCAGCTGGCCTGCGGTCAAGGGATCCACGCCCAGCTCGCCAAGAAAGGCGGCGAACGGAAGGCCGCCAGGGACGGTCGACTCAGAGAAAAGAATGACGTCGGACTGGATGCGCTGAGCTTCCTTCTGGGCGAGAAGGATTTGATCCGCAAGGAGCTGCTCGCTTTGTAGCTCTTTGTAATAGGACGCCGCCACGATGCCGGCGCCGGCAGCGACAAGAAGCCCCCAAGCAATCCACTTCGTCGGATGCACCGTTCCCAGCCTCCTAGTTTCCGAGAGAAGCTACCTTAAACGAAGGAGCAGCGAAACAATTTTTGTCAGGTGTGGTTGCGGGCGAGTAACTCGCAAGGTGGATCAAGGAGTGGGAAGGCCGGCAGCGGGGGCCGGCTGCGTCTCCGCAAAATAATTGCGATCGCGGAGGCTGCGGTAGATGCGTCCGGCAATGTCCGCGGCACCGGGGCCGCTGACGCGGCGGCTGCTGCCGCGCAGCAGAACCACCAGGACAATCTTGGGCTTCTCCTGGTCGGCGTAGGAGACGAACCAACCCAGGCGACCGCCCAGGCCCTCGTCGTTGCAGGTGCCGGTCTTTCCGAGGGCTTGCTCGTCGGCGTCGTAGCTGCGGCGCGCGGTGCCATACAGCACGGCGGCCAGCATGCCTTCGCGCAATTCGGGAAGAAAGGATCCGATGTCGAGCTGGCGCTTCACGCGCGGCGCGAAATCCCGCCGCTCCTCATCGGTGCGCGGGTACTGGAGATAGTAGAGTGTGCCGCCATTCGCCAGCATCGAAACCAGGGAAGCAAGCTGCAGCGGCGTAATGCGGATTCCTTCGCCGAAACTGGACATGCGCGCAACGCCGCCGTTCAGTGGCGGCACCGAAGGAACGAAGCCGGGCCGCTCCTCGGGAATGCTGTCGCTGGCGCGCTCGCCGAGACCGAGCAGGTGCGCGTAGTGTTCCACCTGGTCGAATCCGAGACGGCGGCCGAGCTCCTCGAAGAAAACGTTGTTGGAATGCGCCATGGCCTCGGTCAAATCCATATAGCGGCGGCGGCCGATGGGCAGCATGGAATCGCGATTGATGATGCCCTGCTCGAGTGCGGCGACAGCGATGACGGGCTTGATGGTGGAGCAGGGCTCGAAACCTTCGGAAAATGCCATCTTCTGATTGACGATGGTAAGGATGCGGCCGGTGGCCGGGTCCATGGCCAGCACGGAGCCGTTGGCGTTGCCAAGCGCCTGCACGGCAATCTGGCGGATGATGGGATCGTCGTACCCGGCGACGTCGTCCTTCGTCGGGTTACCCTGAGTGGGAACGCCGTGCGATGTGGAATGATGGCGAGAACTGCGAGGCGCGGCTGCCGTCGAAGAAGGCAAACCTGCGCAAAACAAGGTAAATACGAGTGTAGCGATGCGAAACCGGGCTGGGTTTGGTTGGAACAACGCGTTTTTTCCTGCGGCCGCCCTTAGTCCTGAAGAACCGAATCACCTACTATTCTAGTTAAGCTCATGGCGGCAAGCAACCGGAAAAGCGCTGCAGCTTGCCCAGGTGGTCAAGACCAGGGGTGCAGTAAGTAGGATGCCAACGGCAGGTGAGGGGTTGGACTCACCGCGCCGGGGGGTTCCAGGATGTCGTGCGGCCGCGGAGGCGCGCCGCTTCAGCGCCTGCCCTTGCCCGCGGCAGCGGCGGCAGCAGCCGGGGCGTGCGCGACGGGTTTGGACGGCTCGGCGGCAGGCTTGGCCGCTTCGGCGGCGGGCTTCGAAGAGTCATCGTGAGCCGTCGCAGGCGAAAGCCCCAGGTTCTTGCGCAGGGCGACTTCGATCTTGTCGCGAATGTCCGTATTCTCGCGGAGGAACATGCGCGCGTTCTCGCGGCCCTGCCCGAGGCGCTCGCCGCCGTAGGAGATCCACGTGCCGGACTTCTCGAGGAGCCCGCGGGAGACGCCGAGGTCGAGGAGATCGCCCTCGCGGGAAATGCCCTCGCCGTAGAGGATGTCGAATTCCGCCTCGCGGAAGGGTGCGGCGACTTTGTTTTTGACCACCTTGGCGCGGGTGCGCGAGCCGACGACGCGGTCGCCATCCTTGATGGACTGGATGCGGCGGATGTCCAGGCGGATGGAGGAGTAAAACTTGAGGGCGCGGCCGCCGGTGGTGGTTTCCGGGTTGCCGAAGAGCACGCCAATCTTTTCGCGGATCTGGTTGATGAAGATGAGGCAGGTGCGGGATTTCGAGACGATGGCGGTGAGCTTGCGCAAGGCCTGGGACATCAGTCGCGCCTGCAAGCCCATCTGCGGATCGCCCATCTCGCCTTCGAGCTCGGCGCGCGGGACGAGCGCGGCGACCGAGTCCACGACGACGACATCGACGCCGCCGGAGCGGATCAGGGCTTCGGCGATCTCGAGCGCCTGCTCGCCGTTGTCCGGCTGGGAGACGAGGAGGTTGTCCACGTCCACGCCGAGTTTGCGGGCGTAGGTGGGGTCGAGCGCGTGCTCCGCGTCAATGAAGGCGGCCTGGCCGCCGATTTTCTGGGCTTCGGCAATCACGTGCAGCGTCAGGGTGGTCTTGCCGCCGGATTCCGGGCCGTAGACCTCGATCACGCGCCCGCGCGGGAAGCCCCCGACGCCGAGTGCGGCGTCAATCGAAAGCGCGCCGGTGGGAATCACGCTGACCGGCACCAGCACATCGCGGGTCCCCAGGCGCATGATGGAGCCCTTGCCATACTGCTTCTCGATCTGCGCGATCGCCGCGTCCAGCATTTTTGCTCTTTCGTCCGCCATGGTGTCACCCCTTCGATGAAGAATCCCAAGCCGGGCTCGCGCGTTTGCGCTCCGGAGAGGCCGGAAAAACGCGCTACCCTCTCAGGTCAGCGGGGAGAGCCGCAGTTTACCAGAGAGTGGCTACCCCCGAAAAGGTGTTTAGCCTAGCATAGGGCGAACAAAAAGCAAAGAGTTTTTAGGGGGTAAGGGAGGGGGGCAGGCCGGGCGCTGTCGAACACGACCGGTCTGCCCTTTTGGGGGGTGCGACTCTATGTGTTCCGTGGAGGGCCAGCGGACGGCCCGGCGGCAGGAGGCGGCGCCGGGGCGTCTCGCAGGCCTTGCTTGAGAGCGCGTATTCCTTCACCGAGCCCCTTGCCGAGCTCGGGCAGCTTCCGCGGACCCAGGAAAAGCAGGATCACGCCCACAAGAATCAACAGGTGCATTGGCTGAAACAAACCTTCAAACATTTTCTCAGCTCCTTTTATTGCACGCGCGCGCCGGAACTATCTTGGTCCGGGCACGTACCAGGCATAGTAGGTCGCTAAACCAGCGACCACGGCAACCCACCAAAGCGCGAGCTCGACGCGCATCCAGAGCTTCCAACGCCGGATTCGCAGCCAGGCGGGGAGGATGCTGGTGCCGGCGAGGAGCACAAGATACAGACCGAAGACCTCGGCCGCGGCGCCCAGAGCGGCGTGTGCCGTGGCTAGCGCGTAAAAGCGCCTTCCGAGATGACGCGGCAGACGCGGCAGAACCTGCCGGTGGAACGACGGCCACATGAAAGCGATAACCGGAACCAGGTTCAGCAAAAGCACGGAAGTCTGGCAGATGCCATGCGCCGTGTAGCGTTTCCTGCGCGCGAGCCAGGCGCCCGCCAGGAGCGCAACGCCCATCGCCAACTGCGCGATCAGATTCACGTCGGCAGCGAAGGGCGCGCCGGTCCCGAGAAAGCCGGGCCTCATTGATAGACCGCGGGCTCGCCGAGGCTGCCCTTCGGCGGGAGATGGCGGATGTAGTCCACGATGCTCCATATCTCGTCGTCATTGAGAATTCCTTTCGAAGCGGGCATGCCCGAGGGATAGATGCCGTTCTGGATGATCCAGTGGAGCTGGCCGTCACGGAAGGCCTGGACGTCCCCGGAATTAAGGGGCGGAACGGGCGGAGACATGCGATCGGCGAAGGGCACGCCGGTATTCTGGCCGTCGAGGCCATGGCAAACGAGGCAGTAATGCGAGAAGGCTTTCTGCCCCGCATGGATATTTTCGGGGGTCGCGGGGAGCGGGTTGACGTCGTTTTTTCCACCCACGGTGATGTGCAGCTTCACCGAAGCGGCGACGTTGCGCTCGAGCGCGCCCGGGGGCGATACCTTGCAGCCGGACAGCAAGGCCACGAGGACGAGCGAAGCGAATTGGAGACGCTTGAGCACGGATCTCTCGCTTCTAAGCTCACTCGATGACGATGGTCATGCGCATATCGCCATGGCCTGAGCCGCAGAAGTTGTCGCACACGGAGACGAATTTCCCCGTGGTTTGCGGGGTAAACGTGATTTCCGAGGTGGTGCCGGGAATGATGTCCGCGTCGAGATTGAGCGCCTTGACGAAGAAGCCGTGCTTGACGTCTTCGGTGCTGAGCCGGAGGGTTACCGGCTCGCCCTTCTTCAACGTGATTTCGCGGGGCGTGAATCCGAAGCGCCGGGCGGAAATCTCTATGACGCGCGGGCCGGGCCTCGCGGCGGCGTGCGCCTGGAGCCAGATGGGAACCGAGGCGACGCTCGCCAGCACCAGGTAGAGCAGGGGCAATTTTGCGCGTTTCATGGGAGCCTCCTTTTCCTTTGCGCGATTCTGCTATTGCACGATGACTTTGGCGGTCATCCTGGGATGGACGGAACAGTAGTATTCGTAGGTGCCCGCCTCGCTGAAGGTGAAAGAGAACTGTTCGTCCGTATCGAGCGCGGGCGAAGAGAATTTGCCGTCGTTGCTGACGACGGTGTGGGGCACGTCGTCACGATTGACCCAGGTGACCTTGGTGCCGACGGGAACCTTCAGGTCCGGCGGCATGAAGCTGAAATTGTCCACCTTGACCTGAATGTCCGGCGGACCTGCCGGCGGGCGGGCCGGCGGTTTTCCGTGAGCCGTAGTCACCAAGAGGAACATCACAAAAATCATGACCCAGAAACAAACCCCGATAAACGCCAGCTTGAGCGCCCGTTTCATGTTCTGTCTCCTTTCTTTTGCGGGATTCATGTTTGCTCCTTTAGCCGGCGAGCGAAGAATCGGTGATCGCCAGGCTGTGCTTGCCGCGGATGAAGTTCACGTCCGTGAGTCCGAGGACACCGAGCAGCTTTTCCGCCGGGACCTTCATCGGGCCGGGCGACGCGGCGGTGCCGGGCGCGGGCTGGAGGAAAGCGGTGGAGGCGGCGGTGTGGAAAGTGATGTTGCCTTCGACCTTCTGCATGATCTGGTGGATGTGGCCGTTCAGAACGGTGACCGAGCCAAACCGCTTGAGATAAGCGAGCGCCTGCTCGCTGTCTTCGGTGCCCCATCCCCAGTCGGGATAAACCGACCAGAGCGGGATGTGGGCGAAGACGACGATTGGCGTGCTGGTCTTGAGTTTCTTGACGTCGCTCTCGAGCCATTCGAGCTGCTCGGAGCCGAGGTTGCCAAGGCCGCCGGCCTTCAGGTTGACAACGTTCACCAGACCGATGAAATGGGCGCCCTGGTAGTCGAAGCTGTACCAGCCTTCGCCCTGCGAGCCCGCGCCGAAGCGCTCGCGGAACTGCTTGCCGTTGTCGTTGAGGACGTCGTGCTCGCCGGGGACGAAATGAATGCGGTCGGTCTTGATGCCCTTCAAAAGCTGAGAGAGCGTGTCGAACTCCTCTGGCTTCGAGAGGTGCGTCAGGTCGCCGGTGTGGAGCACGAAGGCCGGCGGCGTGGGCAGGGCGTTGATCTTGTCAATGGCGGTTTGGAGCGTCGCGGAGACGTCCGGGTTGGCCGGCTTGTTGAAGCCGATATGGCTGTCTCTGATCTGGACGAAGCTGAGCTCGCCCTTCTTCGCGGCGGCGCCGTAGCCGGCGAGGTCGCTCAGGGCAAACGATTTCAGCACGCCGCCTTGCAGAACGCACAGGGCGCCCGTGCCGGCCCAGGCCATGCACTTCAGAAAGCCGCGGCGGTCCACGCCGTCATGCGCATCATCGTGCTCGATATACTTGCCCATTCCAGCCTCCTCGATGAATCCGGTTGAATCCTGCATCCACGCTAACCGGAGACCCCCGTGTTTATTCCCGGCGGGGCGTGGGTCCGAAAGGCAGGGAGCTGCATCCAAGACGGGGAGGCGGAAGCGCAGATTTCCGGGAATAAATGGGAGAGACGCTGGTTTACAATCCCAGGGCTGTGTTTGATGAGCGCGCCCAAGCGGAATCCTTCGAAGGGCTGGCGATGCCGCTCTTCGATTCGGTGTTCAACTTTGCGCGCTGGCTGACGCAGAACCGCGAAGAGGCGGAAGACCTGGTGCAGGAAACGTACGTCAAGGCGCTGCGGGGATTCGGGTCGTTTCAGCCGGGGACGAACTTCCGGGCCTGGATTTTCCGCATCCTGCGCAACACGTTTCTGACCTCACGGACGGGGCTGAAGGCGACCATGACTGTTCCGCTCGAAGAGGAGCAGGAAGCGACGCTGCCCGGGCCGCCGGATACGCCGGAGACGCTGCTGCTGGCGAGCGCGGATCAAGAGATGGTCCGCGAAGCGTTGGAGGGATTGCCGGTGATTTTCCGCGAGGTGCTGCTGCTGGGGGATGTGGAAGAGATGTCCTATCAGGAGATTGCGGAGGCGGTGGGCATCCCGATGGGCACGGTGATGTCGCGGCTGGCGCGGGCGCGGCGGGCGCTGCGCGAAGCGGTGCAGAAGAAGCAACAGAAAGGCTGAGACGATGGCCTGCGAGACATGGCGGGCGAAAATTGCGGCGTATATCGACGGCGAGCTGCCCGCCGAGGAGATGCGGGCGTTTGCCGCGCATCTGCCGTCTTGCCCCGCCTGCGCCGCCGAATCGCTGGGGACGGTGCAGTGGAAGCGCGCGACGCAGAGCGCGGGAAAACGGTACGCGCCGAGCGCGGAATTCCGGCGGCGCATCGAGGAGCGGATCGGCGCGAGGAAGAAGCCGGCTGCTTCATGGAGCTGGCTGCCGGCGCTGGCCCTTGCCGCGGCGCTGCTGGTGGTGGTCCTTCTCGGCGTGAACCGCTGGCGCGAAAACGGGCGCGCGCAGGTGTTTGCCGAGTTGACGGACCTTCATACGGCGACGCTCGCGAGCGCGACGCCGGTGGACGTGATTTCAACCGACCGGCACACGGTGAAGCCGTGGTTCGAAGGCAAAATTCCCTTCACGTTCAATGTGCCGGAGCTTGCCGGCACGCCGTTTACGCTGGTCGGCGGACGCATCGCCTATCTCGGGCAATCGTCCGGGGCGGAATTGCTGTTTCAGTTCAGGCTGCACCGCATTTCTGTTTTTATCTTTCAGGACCGGCCGGAATTGACAGGCCGTCTGCCGGCGGCCGAGTCGCTTTCGAAGCAGAAGTCGTTCACGGTTGACACGTGGAGCGAGGGCGGGCTGCGCTACTTCGTGATCGGCGACATCGGCGCAGGCGACCTCGGCCAGCTTAGCGCCCTACTCCGCGCCGCCCGCTAAGGATCCAGAAGCAAATCACCCTGCACCATCGCCGAATTTTGCTGCGTTCTTTCACCGATGGATTATCCGAATTTTCGGATGTCCGCGATGGCCCCGGAGAAACTTTTTCAAAACGAATGCAAGGCGAGGAATAAAACGCGCGCGGGGCAGTTAGCCATCCCGAGGAGGAAACAAAATGAAAACCATGAAAGCGTTTGTCATCCTGGGGCTCTTGCTTGCATTCGCAATCGCGCTGCCCGTTGCACGGGCCGATGAAGCGAATCAGGCTACGATCGTCACCTTCAGCCAACCGGTGCAGATTCCCGGACAGGTGCTGCCCGCCGGCACTTATCAATTTGTGGTGGTCGACGGCTTTGACCGCCAAATCGTGCGTATCTTCAACGCGGACCGCTCGAAGGTGATTGCGACGATGCATGCGGTAAGTCGCCAGCGTCAGCAGGCCACCGGCAGCACGGCGATCACGCTCGCCGAACGCGGCATGGACCAGCCCGAAGCGATTGTGGCCTGGTTCTACCCCGGCCGCAGCGACGGCCATGAGCTGATCTACTCGAAGCAAGAGGCGAGGGAACTCGCGCAGGCCAAGCAGCAAACCGTCGTAGTCGGGGACTAATTCGGTACCCCGGATTAACAACCAACCCGCCGGTGGTGGCCACGCGCCATCGCCGGCGGTTTCTTTGTTCCGCAGCTTTCAGGCGATCCGATTTCGTCGGGAGGCTAGGCGCCGGCGGCGGCTTCTTTTTCCAGGCGCGCGACGGTCTTCTTCAACCACGCCAGCACGGCGGCCTGGGCTTTGTCGCGGTCGCCTTCAGCCTCGAGCGATTCCACGGTATCGCCGCGCTCGTTGAGGGGAATCTTGTGGCAGAGGTCGCCCCCGCTGTGTTGCAGCTCGGGCGGAACAAACTCGCTCAGAAAGCAGCTGGTGCACGGCTGCTCCTTCTCCTCCAAGCCCAGGTTCATACAGGTGACCGAATCGCGAAACGTGCGCACTTCCTTGCGCGGCTCGCGCACCGAAGGGTGATAGCCGCCCTTCTCGATCACGTCGATTTCCAGTTTGAGCTGCTCGATCATTTCCCGCTTATCGAAACCCATGGACTGCTCCTTCCGGAAGGGTGGCGCCCAGACTCGCTGAGTTTCCCACCCCGAAGGGCGCAAGTCTAGGTTCTTGTCGCGAACGGGCGAGATGCATACAATGGTGCCGCTTTTGAGGGAGGCGCCGCCGTGAAAAAGCATTGGACGGGGAATGCAGCACGCAATTGGTTCATCCGGGTGGCGCTGTTTGTCTGTCTGGCCGCGCCGCTGGCCGGACAAACCGATGAATGGCAGAAGTACAAAAACGAACTGGGCAACTTTTCCGCGCTGTTGCCGGGCGAGCCCAAGGACAGCCTCAACGGCGACCAGAGCGAACACGTCAGCCACCTCATCCAGCTCAATTCCGGCCTCCTCAGCTACTCGGTGGTGTATGTGATCACGCAAGAGGAGCAGCGAGTGGATGAGGAAACCTTCAAGCCGAACCGCGACCTTTTCTTCAAAGGCTTGCCGATGTGCGATGTGCCCAGCGAGGACCCGGCCTCTCCTCCTATTCACGGCTACGTCGGGCGGTCGTACCATCTGAACTGCACTTTTAATGAAAAGAAAATGAACTCTTTCGGGAACCTCTACTGGGGCAAGCACTATTTCTACATCGTGATGGGCTTCTATCCCCCTGGGGACACGATGCCAGCCGAAATCAAGAAATTCACCGATTCCTTTGCCGTGCTCGACGCCAGCAAATAGCGTCTCGCAGGTGCGGGCGACATCTCCCCGGGCGCTGGTAAGATAGGCAATCATGATCAAACTCGTGTATTGCATCACGAAGAAGGCCGGGATGCCGGATCACGAATTCTTCGATTACTGGAAAAACGTGCATGGACCGATCGGCGCGCGCATTCCGGGCCTGCGCAGGCTGGTGCAGAGCCACCGCGTCACCGTTCCCGGAGACAAGCGCCGGCCGGATTACGACGGGATGGCGGAGCTTTGGTTTGACAGCATGGAGGCTTACCTGGCGGCGCGCGAATCGCCCGAATGGAAAGCGTCGAGCGAAGACGAAGCGCACTTTATAGATCACAAGAAGGTGGCTGCGTTTGTCTCCGAGGAGCACATCATTCACGGCCGGGGGGCGGAATGACCAGGCGCTCTCGCGCTGACGCAAGCCGTAAAGGGGAGTGGCTCGATCGCGGCAAGGAAGAATCTCCGGAAGGGCGCGCGGTGGGCGACGAAGAAAAATGCCCGGTCAGCGGGAAGCGGAAGTACGCGAGCGAAGGCGAAGCTCTGGCGACCGCCAAACACCAGATCGAAACCACGAATGCGCCAAAGGACCTGCGCGCCTATCTATGCTCGTGGTGCGACGCCTGGCATCTGACGAAAGGTGCGGGAAACCCCGGCAAGAATCGCAGGTAATCTTGACATGTGTTAACTCTTATGATATTGTATTGATGCGATGAACAAAGAACGCAAACGCAACGCTCGCCGCCAGCTCCCCGAGGGATGCCGGTGGGGTTTGCCCACCGCCTAGCGCCTCCCTCATGCCCCGGCGCTGCCGGGGAGCCCGCACAAAACTTCACAGTTTCTAATCGCCAACCGCCGGAATTAGAAATCCGCCTAACTTACAGAAAACAAACGGAAGCGACCTGTTCTAATCGCAAAAATTTGCGGTTTTTCAATTCAGCCTTTTTGCGTGGATTTTTCACCCGCGCCGCTGCCTTCTCCATCCCTCAGTATTTGAAGAAGCCGCGGCCGGATTTGCGGCCGAGCCATCCCGCGGCGACATATTTGCGGAGGAGCGGGCAGGCGCGGTACTTCGAATCGCCAAAGCCCTTGAAGAGCACGTCGAGGATGTCGGCGCAGACGTCGAGCCCGATGAAGTCCGCGAGCTCGAGCGGGCCCATG
>Ga0073928_10008837_pt1 | contig 12476 bp, 10 predicted proteins | sample PaiPotPPA55metaG_FD_76969 | JGI IMG/M metagenome (GOLD analysis project Ga0073928, IMG submission 76969) | Iron sulfur acid spring bacterial and archeal communities from Banff, Canada, to study Microbial Dark Matter (Phase II) - Paint Pots PPA... ...
CTATGAGCATCTGATCGCTGCCGATCAACGCCGCAAAGGCGACTATGACGGACGAGGGGTGTTGAGCGAAAGCGGTCTGGTGGAATTTATCGCCTTCTGCATGAACCTCTGTCTTGATCAGATCGGCTTCATGGACGGCATGCTTCAAATACCAGCATTCGAGGCGAGGCTAGCCCAGATGCTGGCGGCCGAAGCGACCAAGAGTGACACCCGCTTCTTGAGAACCGAGGCGGCACAGCCGCTCGCCTATCTGGCAACAATCAAGTCGATGGACCGAGCCCGGTTCAAAGGCATGATGGGGCTGGCAAGCCGAACTGCGGATCGCGCGCTGGCGGATCTTTTCAAGCTGGGCATTGTTCGTTCGAGAACGCCCAAAGGTCCCATCGAACTCGCGCTGTCAATCAGGTCGTTCCGGTATTTGTTCCCGCGTCTATGGCCGGAAGCAGAAGCTGACACCGCCTGAGAGACGTGGGTCATCGGGATTCACCGATCTCCAGCCACCGACAACAGCCCGTCGATGCAGCAACCTCGTTAAACTACAAATGTTGTCAACCTAACGAGGCTTGTTTCGTGTCGTCCAATTTCGAAGACCTGGTTTTATCGATACGCGCGAAGTTTCCCGAGCTCAGCCCGCAATTCCAGGCAGGCGCCGGTTTCCTGCTGAACTTCCCGGACGAGGTCGCGGTTCTTTCGATGCGGAAGGTCGCTGAGCGAGCCAACGTTCAACCCGCAGCCCTCGTGCGGCTATCGCAGCAACTGGGCTTCCCCGGCTGGAACGAGCTCCGGGAAATATTCGTCGCGCGTGTCCGTACCCGGCCGGAAGCGCTCACGTCCAAAGCGCGCACACTAGTCAAAGGCGGCTCGGGCGAGTCATTGGATCAAGAACTCGCGATTGCACAAAGCCACAACCTCGAAGTCACGTTCGCGCAAAACGGCACGAAGATCGTCGAGGTCGCGAAGATGCTGCGCAAAGCGCCGCATGTCCACGTGGCGGGATTCCGCTCGTGTTATCCGGTCGCCTTCAGCCTTGTCTACGGCTATCGGCTATTTCGGTCCTCGGTGAGCCTGGTCAACGGCGAGGCCGGGACGCTGGAAATGCAGCTGCGCGGTATGGCCAAAGGGCACGCGACCGTCGTAACAAGCTTCGCCCCGTATTCAGCCGAAGCCGTGCGCGTCGCGCAAGCGGCGAAAGAGCAGGGCTGCAAGCTTGTGGCCGTCACCGACAGCGCCGTGTCACCCCTGGCCCTTAACGCCGACCATGTCCTCATCTTTTCACACGAAAGCCCGTCCTTTTTTCCGTCGCTCGTCGCAGCATCCGCGATAGTAGAGTCGCTGGTTGCCCATCTGCTTGCGCTCGAAGGGCGATCGGCGGTCGCATTGCTGGAAGAAGCCGAATCCGCGCTCCATGCAAAGGGCGCTTACTCGTCGTAAGCCGCGTTACTGCGCGCGGAGGCGAAAAGCCCCCAGCCGTGGCGTCAGCGTGCGCTCGGTTCTCCAAGCCATGAAGAATTCATCGACTCGTTCTAAAGCAGGTAATACCTGCATTGACAACATATGTTGTAATAAAGTATAATTAAACATCGCATGTTACTGAGCGTGATGTTATTGCCGCCTTACCTTCCATGCCGGACGTGGGTCCGTCAAACAAGGCGAACGTCGGCTCAGAACCCTTATTCTCCAGGAGACGAGCGCCCGGGCATCGTCATCAACGTCGAGGTCAGAATGACAACCGTTTTTCATCGCACCCCGCGAGCCAAACTCCCTATTGCAGTCGCTGGCGATGGAATCGAGATCATCGACTCGGAAGGTACGCGTTACGTTGACGCATCGGGTGGCGCCGCCGTATCGTGCCTCGGTCACAGCAATCAGCGCGTCATCGACGCCATCAAGCGCCAAGCCCAGCAGCTTCCCTACGCCCACACTTCTTTCTTTTCGACGGCCGTCGCGGAAGATCTGTCCGACCGCTTGGTCGCGGACGCGCCCGCAGGCCTGGGGCACGTGTACTTCACATCCGGCGGCTCCGAGGCGATAGAAGCCGCTCTCAAACTCGCCCGGCAATATTTCGTCGAAAAGGGCCAAGGACAGCGGCGTCATTTCATCGCTCGTCGCCAGAGTTATCACGGCAATACGCTCGGCGCGCTCGCCATCGGTGGAAACGCGTGGCGGCGTGAGCCGTTTCTTCCTATCCTCATCGAGGCGCACCATGTGACTCCCTGCTACGCGTATCGCGAGCAGCGCGCCGACGAAACTGAGGAAGCTTTTGCACAGCGCTTGGCGGACGAGCTCGAATCAAAGATCCTTGAGCTCGGTGGCGACACGGTTGCAGCTTTCGTCGCCGAGACGGTCGTGGGTGCAACGGCCGGCGCGGTGCCGCCGGTGCGCGAATACTTCAAGAAAATTCGCGCGGTGTGTACCAAGTACGGCGTATTGCTGATCCTGGACGAAATCATGTCCGGAATGGGGCGTACCGGCTACCTGTATGCCTGCGCAGAGGACGGCGTGGCCCCGGACCTTCTGACGATCGCGAAAGGCCTGGGAGCCGGCTATCAGGCGATTGGAGCGACGCTGGTCAGTGACGAGATCTACAACACCATTGTCGATGGCTCCGGTTTCTTCCAGCACGGGCATACCTACATTGGTCACGCGATCGCTTGTGCGGCGGCACTGGAAGTCCAGCGCGTCATCGCGGACGAGAAGTTGCTGGACAATGTACAGGCAAGAGGTGAACAGCTCCGTGGATTGCTTCGCGCGCATTATGCGAGCCACCCGTTCATCGGCGATATCCGTGGCCGGGGCTTGTTTATCGGCATCGAGCTGGTTCAGGACCGCGTGTCGAAGAGTCCATTCGACCCGAATAAGAAACTGCACGCAGTGATCAAGAGCGAAGCGATGAAGCGCGGCCTGATGGTGTATCCGATGGGCGGCACGGTCGACGGTGCGGTCGGTGACCACGTGCTTCTGGCCCCGCCGTTCATCGCGACGGCCGGACAAATCGATGAGATCGGCGCACGCCTTACCGACGCCATAGACGGGGCATTGACGTCAATCGGCGCGCTCGCCGCTCACTAGCAAGTTTTAAGAGTGACAATCAAACTCTGGACAACCCATGACTAATCGTCTTCCCAATTTCGGCATTGCTCATGCCACTGACGAACAAAAGGCCGTTCTTCAAAGTATCTTGAGCGGCCCGCGCGGCAACTTGAACGGTCCGTTCCTGGGATGGATTCATAGCCCGGAATTGGCTGACCACGCTCAACGGCTTGGCGCGTTTTGTCGATACAAGACGGGCTTGTCACTGCGCCTGTCCGAGCTGGCTATCCTGGTCACCGCCGCGCGATGGCAATCCCAAGGGGAGTGGTTCATCCACTATCCCATCGCGCTGGACGCAGGTGTTCCGAAGGCGGTCGCCGACGCCGTTCAGCGAGGCGAGCGTCCCACGTTCGATGACGCCGACGACGCACTCATCTATGAATTCGCGACAGAGCTATACGAAACTAGGCGCGTATCGGATAAGACGTTCGCAGCAGCCGTCGCGCGCTTCGAGCATGTGGTCGTCATCAATCTGGTCGGATTGCTCGGTTACTACGCGTTGGTCGCCATGACCCTGAACACGTTCGGCATGCGCGCCGAAGGGCAGACCACCCTACCGTTCCCGGAATAACGCGCCTGACTAAAAAAAGCCACCTCACTTTTGAAGGTGGCTTTTTTACACGCTGCTGTCATTTACTCGAAAGCAGTGTCGTTCGGATTGGCGTACAGTTTTTGAAGGGCATCGCTCATCGGGAAATCAAAACTGATGTTCTTCGGCGGCACCGGCTTCATGAACCACTTGGCGTACATGGTTTTAATTTCCGGTCCCTTCATGACTTCGCTCATGGTGTCGTCTACTAGCTTCTTGAACTGCGGATCGTCTTTTCTCAGCATGAAACCATAGGCTTCGGAAGACTGCGGCGTGCCGATCAGCACATAGTCCGAGGGATTGGTCGTCAGCGAGCGCGTGCCAGCCAGAAGCACATCGTCCATCATGTATGCGACTGCCCGGCCGGTTTCCAGTGTCAGGCGGCCCTCGCCATAGTCCTTCGCGCTGATGATCTGCATGTTCATCTTTTTCTCCTCGTTCATCTTGCGGAGAATTCGCTCGGACGTGGTTCCCTGATTGGTGACCACCGTCTTGCCTGCGAGGTCCGGGAAGTCCTTGATACCCGAGTCCTTGCGCGTCAGCAGGCGAGTCGTCGCAACAAAGAACGTGTCAGAGAAAGCGACCTGAGCCTGCCGCGCTTTCAGGTTCGTGGTAACGCCGCATTCGAGATCGACCGTGCCGTTCTGCACCAGCGCAATCCGATTCTGCGACGTGACCGGGATGAAACGCACTTTGAGATCAGGTTTCTTGATCTTCGCCTTCACCGCATCAATCACCTTGTTGCAGATATCTTGCGAGAAACCGATGACCTCATTGTTGGCATCGATGTAGGAGAAGGGGACTGAAGTCTCCCGGTGCCCGATGGCAATCGTATTGGAGACCTGGATCTTGCCCAAGGTGGTTTGAGCATCTTGCGCGAAGGCGCCCGTGGACACAGCGGCCATCACGGCGGCTGCGAGCATTGTGTACCGGTTCATGGCATTCCTCAGTCTTTCCATTGGTTATCAATAGCGCTTCGCAGCACCGATAACCATATGTTGCCATGTAAAAATAAATTACAACATATGTTAATCCCCGAGGGTCGGCGTGTTGTCGGAGCAGGTCAAGACCGGCCATGCAGGTTGCGCCCCTGGCAAGGGTGGTGAGCGATAACCCCAAGGAATAGCTGCATCCAAACTATTCAATGGCCGGTCATGTCGAATTTCCCGATACTTCGCTCCACCTGCGGCGCGCTCATCGGGGAATGTCTTCGACCTTCCTCATTCCGCGCCGGCGACAACAACATGCGAGCAGTATCAGGAGACAGCATGCAAGCGAGACTCACCGCGGTTCTGGCAGAAAAATTCGGCCACACGTTCAGTGGCTACGATCTCATCACAGGCGAACGACACTTCAGCGTTGCGTTGCCGCAATATCCACACGAATTCGTCGTGGATCGCGAATCCGGCGATCGGAGGAGTCTTCTCGCATAACGCTATCGCCTTCTACCGGATTGACGCCTGAGGGTGGCGGAGGCAACGGCCGATCTTGCGAAACTCTGCTCGTCCAACGTGACGCCTTTGGGATTTCGCTTTGCCCCATCGCCCATTAAAACGGCAGCTTTCATCCGCTATGCATATCCATCCTTTAATTTTTTAATTGAGTGATATGTATACGTAGTAATAGTTAACAAGCATCGCCCGATTCTGTGGATAAGTGGTCAATCTTGCATCGGATCAACGCTCTAGCGAACAGGTAACTCGCGTACCAGATGTGGAAGGCGTGGGCGACCGGAGGATAACTTCGCGCGCTTTGTGCACAGCCCCCGAGTTATCAAGATTCCGCCCACAGGCGTTCAATCACTTATGCGGGGGTTATCCATAGCTTTGTGCGCGATATGCCGAAGCGCATCGACGCTTTCTACGCAGCGAATCGCGCTGCTGTTGCCGCGTCGTCCGGGATCGGCGACCATGCCGCTAGTGACTACCAAACAGCGAGGTGACGCATGAAGAACGAGGTGATTGCATTTCTGGGTACCGGCCTGATGGGCGAGCCGATGGCGCGTAATCTGCTCGCGGCCGGGTATGGTGTGCGGGTCTGGAACCGCTCGAAGGAGAAGACCTCTGCGCTGGCAGAAAAAGGGGCAATAGCCTGCGACACGCCCGCAGAAGCCGCTCAAGGCGCGAACACGCTGATCTGCATGCTGAGCGACGGTCCGACTTGCGACGCCGTGTTATTCCACGATAAGGCCGTCCTGCCGGCACTCGCACCCGACGCAACGTTGATCGTGATGAGCTCGATCCCCGTGGAGACCTCGGTCGAACAGGCGCGAATGAGCGCGGAGCGCGGCGTTTGTTATCTCGACGCGCCGGTGTCGGGCGGCCAGCAGGGAGCAATCGATGCAACCCTCGCGATCATGGCGGGCGGCGACCCCGACACCTTCGACGCCGCCCGCGAGTTGCTTGGCGCGATGGGCCGTCCGGTGCGCGTCGGTCCCGTCGGAACAGGGCAGCAGACGAAGCTCGCGAATCAGTTGATTGTGGCAAGCACCATTGCTACCGTGGCCGAGGCGTTACTCTTCGCGGAACGCGGCGGCGCGGACCCGGCAAAGGTCATCGAAGCCCTTGCTGGCGGGTTCGCTGATTCGCCAATCCTGCGCATGCACGGGCAACGCATGATCGACGAAACGTTCGCGCCCGGCGGTGCCGCGAAGTATCAGTTGAAGGACACGCGCACCGCATTGGCACGGGCACGCTCCCTCGGACTTGAGCTACCGGTAGGGCACATCGTGGACGCGCTGTTCGCTTCCATGGTCGATCACGGCGACGGCGATCTCGACCATAGTGCGCTCATTCGCGAGATCCGACGGGCGAATGCGTTGTCGGCAAGCCGCAAAGACGGTTGATTGCAATGGCCGCAAACTTCATACCGTCTTCAGCATTCCGCCATCGACGAAATAAGTGGATCCCACGCTATAACTCGCTCGCTCCGAGCACAGGAAGACGATAAAGCTTGCCAGCTCGGCCGGCGTGGCGAAGCGGCGGATAGGCGCGTGTTCGTCGGCGACGTGTTGCAAATGGGCTTCCCAGTCGCCTCCTGAATCGCGCGTCAGCTCCTTGGCCGTCTTGATCCAGTCGGGTGTCAGCACAAGCCCCGGATTGATCGTGTTGACGCGGATGTTGTCCTTGATGAGTTCATTCGCGAGATTCTTCGACAACATCATCAACGCGGCTTTTGTCACGTTGTAGATGGGCTCGTAGTCGAGCGGCTGCGTCGCGCAGATCGACGCGTTGTTCAGGATCGCGCCACCGCCACGTGCTTTCATCAATGGTACAAGACCGCGCGCGAGGCGCACGGCTGCCATCACGTGAAGGTCCCAGTAGGACTGCCACTTTTCATCGGGCGCCTCCATGATGGTTTCGTTGCTGCCCGTGCCGGCGTTGTTGAAGAGGATATCGGCGCCGCCGAAATTCGCGCTCGCGGCAGCCACGATCTTGTCGACGCCAACTGTCGTGGCAACGTCGCAAGCGACCGGCACAGCCGTCACGCCAAACTCCCGAGCGATACGCGCAGCGGCTTCCGTCAGCCGCTCTTCCTGTCGTGCGGCGAGCAGCAGGTTCGCGCCTTCCGCGGCGAATGCCTCGGCCACAGCCAGCCCGATGCCCACGCTCGCGCCCGTCAATACCACCACCTTGCCGCGTAGATTCAGATCCATTTTCATCGTCTCCTTTTTCATTGCTCAGGTTTGCAGCGAGCTTCTGGTCGCGGCGAGCCAGAGTCCCACCGCGTGCGCACCGGGGTCGGCAAAACCGAGTGCGCGATCGCCGACATAGCTGGAGCGTCCGAGCTTCGGGGTCATCGATGCCGTTTGTGCTGCCCCTGATGTCGCTGCATCGACGGCTGCTTTTAATGCTTCGTCCGTACCGGACTTTGCGAGCGCTGTTCGTAGTGCGACGGCAGCCGGATGCAGCGCATCGACCATCGTCCGGTCGCCGGGATGCGCGCCACCGAGCTCCATCACGCCGTCCACGGCCGCAGTGAACGCCGCCGACCAGTCCTTTGCAGCGGCCCCGCCGGATTGTTCGAGCATTGCCGCCGCGCGCAACAGCATAACCGCGTAGAGCGGCCCCGATGTGCCGCCCACCACGCGCCGGACGGTGGCGGACATGGTCCGCAGTACGGCGCCGGGCGAGGTCTCGGCGGGATAGGTATTGATCTCGTGAAGGATGCTGCGGGCTGCACGGGACAGGCTGATGCCAAGATCACCATCGCCTACGCGCTGATCCATCTCGCTCAAGACTGGCTCGGCTTCAAGAAGACACGCGCACACCGCTTCGATAACCCGGCGCAACGCCGATTCGCGCGAGAGTCGCGCGCCGCTCGCGGCGACAGGTGCGGCGGGCGTTGGCTTCACTGAAGCCTGCGCCACCCGGCCGCTCAACGCGGGCCACGCCGTAGTCTGCGCGGTAGCGTCGAGCCATGCGAGCCGTTGATCGTCCACGCGTAATAAGGTGAGGGAAATGCCGGCCATATCGAGTGCACTCAGGAACGTACCCGACCACGCACGCTCTACGTGAATCCGGCGCTCGCGAAGGTAACGCAGCGCCGACCCCGCGACAATGCTCAGCTCGCTCGATGGCGTGCCGCCCAGATTGTTCACGAGCAACGCGACCCGGTCATCGGGCTTTAACGAAAGGTCGTCGATGATCTTCGCCAGCAAGCGCCCGACAATCCGCTCTGCCGGTTCGAGCGCGCCACGCTGCACGCCTGGCTCACCGTGAATGCCGAGACCCCATTCGATTTCATTGTCGGCGAGTTCGAAGCCGGGCTTGCCTGCTGCAGGCACCGTACATGGCGTGAGCGCCACGCCCATGGTGCCAAGCGCTGCAGCGGTCTTACGGGCAACCTGCGCTACTTCGCCGAGCGGCCGTCCTTCCGCGGCAGCGGCACCCGCGATCTTGTGCACGAACACCGTCCCCGCAAGACCACGCCGGCCTGCGTGTTCGCCGTGCGCCGAAAGGGCGACATCGTCCGCGACGATCGCCATCTCCACCGCTATGCCTTCCGCCCGCGCGATCTCCGCCGCAAGCCCGAAATTGAAGCGGTCACCCGTGTAGTTTTTAACGATAAGAAGGACGCCCGCAGGAGCGGCCACGGCGCGGATTGCATCGAGCACGGCGTCGGTCGAGGGCGACGTGAATACCTCGCCGGCCACTGCCGCACTGAGCATGCCCGGACCCACGTAATCGCCGTGAGCAGGTTCGTGGCCCGAGCCGCCGCCCGAGATCAACGCGACTTCGTCGCGCGCCGCTGCCGCCTCGGCATCGGCTCGCACGATGATCGTGCTGCCCTGCAGCAACGACAAGCCGGGATTCAGCGCGGCGAGTCCGTCGAGCATGTCGGGCACGACCTTGGCGACGTCGTTGATGAGCTTTTTCATGTCAGCCATCCTTCCTTGGAAGCCGCTGGCTCTTCGGCGCGAGCCCTGCGCGGTTGAGAGACATGATAGATGGCCTGACTGCGTCGCGCTTTTACGCGAACCGATGCAAAGGTGCTACGACCTGATCCGCGAGTCAGTCGAGAAACTCGGTTGCGCGCTGCTGAAGCATGGCCCTGAAGTCATCGAGCCAACCGATAGACAGCCGCCAGCTTTGCCAATACAGATCGACGTCGATATGTGTACCCGGCACCATTTCAACCAGCTCGCCGGAGGTGAGCATCGGACCGATCATCTGTGTGGGGCACATACCCCAGCCCATTCCGGAAAGACACGCGCGCACAAAACCCGCTACGTGCGGAATGAGGTGCCGAGGCGGATCAAGTTCCGCGCGCGTGATGCGTCGCATGAAGCGCTTTTGCATCTGGTCCTTCGGGCTGAAGTCGACGCGTGGCGCGTGACGCAGTGCATCGCGCGTGACACCTGCGGTGAAGTGACGATCGAAGAACGCGGGTGAGCAGACAGGCAGGTATCGCATGCGTCCGAGCTTGGTCGAGCGACAACCCTGAACCGGCTCGGCCTGGGTAGTGACCGCGCCTTGTACGCTGCCTTCGCGGAGTTGCTGCGCCGTGTATTCCTGATCATCGATAACCAGGTCGAGCAGCATTTCCCGTTCGGCGCAGAAGCCGGAGATCGCATCGATGAACCAGGTGCCGACGCTGTCGTCGTTGACCGCCACGCGAAAGGTAGGCCACGACTCGGCAAGCATGCCCGGCAGGGTTGGCAACTGGCCGCCGAGTTCGGTTTCGAGGCGCTGCACGCGTTCGATGTGACGGCAAAGCAGCGCGCCTGGCGGCGTGGCAATACACGGCTGGCCGCGCTTGACCAACACGCTTCCGACTCTTTCCTCCAGCAGTTTCACGCGCTGTGAAACTGCCGATGGGGTCACGTTGAGCTCGCGCGCGGCGCGATCGAACGAGCCGAGGCGAACGACCGCTCCGAGGGCATCGAGCAATGCGTAATCTAACATTAGGAAAATTTAACTCGCATTAGGAAAGTTAGCTTCTTTTATGTGAAGACGAGGGGCAGACTACGCCTGTTGGTATCGTCAGTCCAGCCGGCCGACTCACCGCTTTCGTCTTATGCACGCCTCGGCACCTGCTGCAAAGGCAGCTATCTTTCCAGAAAAATCATGAATCCAGTCCCATTTCAACTCGAACGTTATTTCGCCGTTCACGAATTCACTGCACGTTATTTGATGTGCAGTTCCGACCCGGAATCCCTGTCGATCGCGGACCTGCTTGCGTTCGAGCCGGGATCGATGGAAGGTCTGGGCCGCACATGGTTGGGATACACCGAATATCCGGGTGCGCCTGAGCTTCGGCGAGAACTGGCGACGTTGTACGAATCAATCGATATCGACAATCTGATCGTGCATACAGGCGCTCAGGAAGCGATTTTTTCGTTCGTCAACTCCATGCTCAAGGCGGGCGATCATATGATCGTCCACATGCCCGGCTATCAGTCACATTATTCGATCGCTGAAGCGCTTGGTGTTCAGGTGTCGCCGTGGCGAGCACGTGAATCGGAGAATTGGGCCCCGGATCCCGACGAACTGGACAAGCTCGTGCGCCCGGAAACGAAGGCCGTGCTGATCTGCGCTCCGCACAATCCGACCGGTTATCTGCCTGATCGGGAGAGGTTCGAAGCGGTCGTCGACTTCGCCCGGCGACGCAACTTGTGGCTCTTCAGCGATGAAGTCTATCGAGGGCTCGAGCATCATCCCGCAGAGCGTTTGCCAGCGGCGTGCGATCTCTACGAGAAGGCGATATCGCTGGGGGCGTTATCGAAGTCGCATGGATTGGCCGGCCTTCGCGTGGGTTGGGTCGCCACCAGGGATCGCGATGTGCTCGCGGGCATGAGCGCGTTCAAGGACTACCTGAGCATCAGCAATAGCGCACCCAGTGAGTATCTTGCTGCCATCGCGGTGCGTAACACCAGCGCGTTGATCGAACGCAATATGTCGATCATCAGAAGCAACCTCACCGTCCTCGATACTTTCTTCGCGCGGCATCACGAGATTCTGGAATGGTGCCGGCCGTCGGCAGGGACGGTTGCCTTCCCGCGTCTGAGGCGCGGAGGGGCTGAGCGTTTCTGTGCCGAAGTCCTTGAGCGTACAGGCGTGCTTCTGCTTCCCAGCACGCTGCTCGATCACGGCAACGAGCATGTCCGTATCGGCCTGGGACGGCGGAATATGCCGGACGTCCTGCAGATACTTGAGAACTATTTGCGCGAGCGCGGTACGAAGTAAGATCGCCGGGGGATAAGTCGACGGGCCCGAGCTTGTCGACTTATCCCCTCCAGGCGCGGGTGCCGAAACGCACCGGCGCTTTACCATCCCCGATTCGCTCGTACACTAGGGTGCCTTATCGCTAAGACTCTCGGAGCGCAAAGAGTCAATCACCCCGCCCTGAAAAGGGCGAGGCTTGCTAGTTCAAGCCTGATTGACCAGCCTAAGCTGCGAGCTATATCGCAGCTACGTTGTACGGAAGTTAAAGACTCACCCTGGAATGCTTCCTCAGTTCCAGGCTCTGAAACCTGCTGCCGCAGACAAGCTTTGGGTAGGCGCGAAACGGGCTGCAAGGGGCTGCCGTGTCCCGAAAGGGACTAGGAGCCGTAGGCTCCGTCGCAACATTGGCGAGGGGAGCGCAGCCGCAAGGCTGTCGTTACCAGGCCCGTAAGGGCAGAAAAGGAATTGTTACGATGGCGGTATTCGTGTTAGACCGACAGGGGCGGCCGTTGATGCCCTGCACAGAGAAGCGCGCCCGCTTGTTACTGGCGCGCGCTCGGGCACGGGTGCATCGGGTTGTGCCCTTCATCCGGCTGACTGACCGACGGGCCCAGGACTCGTCTTTTCAGTCGCTCAGGCTCAAGCTTGACCCGGGCAGTCAGACAACAGGCATCGCGCTGGTACGGGAGAAAGCAGACGGCATCGCCGTGCTCAACCTGATGGAGCTCGTTCACCGCGGCCGACAGATTAGCGAAGCACTGAGGCAGCGACGCGCATTGCGGCGCCGCCGGCGCGGCGCCAACCTGCGTTATCGCGCACCCCGGTTCGACAACCGCACTCGCGCTGCGCGCTGGCTCGCGCCAAGCCTTCAGCACCGGGTCGATTCGACCATGTCGTGGGTCTGGCGTCTGATGCGCTGGGCACCGGTGTCGGCGCTGTCGATGGAGCGGGTGCGCTTCGACATGCAGGCGATGCAGAATCCGGACATCTCCGGGCTCGAGTATCAACACTGCACGACGGTGCAGCGCGCTGATGGTTATGGATATTCAACTGTGCCTTTAACAAAGGAAGGAAACTCAGGGAACGGCACAAAAGCATGGCTTGCTGCGCAAGCTGCGCTATCCCTCCCC
>Ga0073928_10008839_pt1 | contig 12476 bp, 13 predicted proteins | sample PaiPotPPA55metaG_FD_76969 | JGI IMG/M metagenome (GOLD analysis project Ga0073928, IMG submission 76969) | Iron sulfur acid spring bacterial and archeal communities from Banff, Canada, to study Microbial Dark Matter (Phase II) - Paint Pots PPA... ...
ACCCGATTCTTGAGACCGAGTTGCCGCTCGATGGGAGCCGGTTTGAGGGCATAGTCGGGCCGGTGGTGCGGCAACCGGTATTCGCCATCCGTCTCAGGCCGCGAAAGGTCTTCACGCTCGATGACTACGAATCGGTGGGGATTTTGACTGAGAAGGAAGACGTATCGAATCGCGTGCGGCAGCAAGAGGATTTTGCGTCGGCGGTGCGCGGACGCCGGCACGCCGAGATTATCCGGGCGGCCGTGTTGGAACGTAAGAATATTCTGGTGGTGGGGGCGACCGGGTCGGGCAAGACGACCCTGCTCAATGCCATCCTGCACGCGATTGCAGAACTGACCCCTTTCGACCGAGTGATCTCGATCGAAGACACCACCGAGCTGCAATGCCGTGTCCGGAATTATCTCGATTTGCGCGCGGTGGGCGAAGTCACTATGCTGCAATGCCTGCGGGCTTGCATGCGACTGAAGCCTACGCGAATCGTCGTTGGCGAGGTACGGGGGGCCGAAGCGCACACGTTGCTGAAGGCTTGGAACACCGGGCATCCGGGCGGGCTGGGAACCATCCACGCCAACGGTGCTCTGCTGGGCCTGACCCGACTGGAAAGCCTGGTGGCGGAAGGCGCTGAGGCTCCGCAGCAGAGGTTAATCGCGGAGACCGTGGATCTAGTGATCTTCGTGGATCCGGAGCCTTCTCTTAAGGCCGGGCGCAAGGTCCGCGAGATGTTGTTAGTCACGGGTTGGAAAGATGGGGAGTACCAAGTAGAACAAGTTTGAAAGGAGCACACTTATGACGTTTTCCAGACGCAAATTTTCCGACTTCCGCATAGGAGCCTTACTGTTGGCCATGCAAGCTTTCCTGGCTCGCTCTTACGCCGCACCTGCGGGCGGTGGTCTGCCGTGGGAGAAGCCCATGACCGTGATCGCCACCTCACTCACCGGTCCTGTCGCTTACGCCATCGGGCTGATCGGCATCTGCATCGCCGGGGGCACGCTGTTGTTCGGCCATGAGCTAGGTGAGGTAGGCCGGCGTGCCTGTATGATCGGGCTGGTGGTCGCGGTTCTGATCTTTGCGGCGCCCATGCTGGCATCGGCATTCGGCGTAGGCGGCGCGGTGGTCTAACCATGGCCGACGTTTCCACACCGCGGACTGTGATCATCCACCCTTCCATCAACCGGCCCAACCAATTGCTAGGTGGGGATCGGGAGCTGGTATTGATCACGGCCCTCACAGCTACTACTCTGGGGCTCAGCTTGGGTTCCTGGTGGGGCGTTTGCCTGGCGGTGATGTTTTGGATCGCTGCCGTAGGCGTCCTGCAGCGCATGGGAAAGGCCGATCCCTTCTTGCGGCAGGTTTACGTACGGCACATCCGTTACCGGCAGTTTTATCCGGCCAAGAGTGGGCTGCAATCTACCTGCATACCGGTGAGGCGGAGCTGGAAGTGACTCCAATAAACCTGGGTGATTGGCCGCCCGACTTACGGATCGCCTTCGAAGGAGTCTTAGATTACTTGTGTCACAGACTGCTTACTGTCACGTTGCCTGAGTATCACGCCTTGGAAGCCGTACCGCACGAGCGCACCGCGCAGATCGCCCAGCGGATGAGGGACGCCATCCGTAAGCGCATCGAAAAGGGTGAGTGGCTCGAGATGGACTGGGTCGAGCAGGCACGCCCTGAGGAGATCAGAGACCCCATCCGTAAATTCATCATAGAGAGCAAGTGCCTCAAGGGTGGTTGGGCCCCGAGCGATTCTACTACCCCACCGCAGACCTCGGACAATTCACTGGAGCGATAAAACCATGTTTCGCCACGAATCCCGGAGACTGCCGCGCGGCTTGGCCGACCTGCTACTGCCGTTCGCCTTGATCGACGACGGCATACTACTCCAGCAGGACGGCTCGCTTCTCACGGGCTGGTCCTACCGTGGCCCGGACATGCTCTCCGCCAGCGCCGCCGAGATGGAAGCGCTCAGTGTACGCCTCAACTCGGCGTTGCGTCTGGGCACCGGATGGATGGTGCAATGCGATGCCATCCGCTCGCGGGCGCCTAGCTACCCTGAACGCGGCAGCTTCCCCGACCCGGTTACGCGTGTCATCGACGACGAGCGCCGTCAGCAATTCATGCAGGAAGGCGCGCATTTCGAATCCGAGTACTTTCTTACCTTGACCTACCTTCCTCCGTTGGCCGCCGAAGAGCGCATCAAAGGCTGGCTCTACGAAGGCCGCGAGCACACTACCGGACGGGCCGCCCAGGCGGCTCTGGAGCATTTCCGCGCCAAAGTCGACGCTTTTGAGAACATCTTCAGCGCGTTGTTCCACACCCAGCGCCTCACCCGCGGCGCCGACGATTCCGGTTTCACGTTTGACGCGCTGTTACGCTACCTGCATCGCGCGATCACCGGCATCGATCACCCCCTCGCACGACCCGCCATCCCCGTCGATCTGAACGATGTCCTCGCCTCGCAGGATTTCTCGGGCGGCGTGGAGCCGCGCATTGGCCGCAAGCATATTGGCGTTCTGGCCATTGACGGCTTCCCTCAAATGAGTGCGCCCGGCGTCCTGCGCGATCTGGATGCTTTGCCGATTGAATACCGCTGGCACACCAGAGCTATCCTGCTCGATCCTCACGAAGCCCAAAGCTTGCTGGATACCCACCGCAAGAAGTGGCGCTCCAAGATGCGCGGATGGAAGGATCAGCTTCTCAAAACCGCAGAGGGCGCCATCAACCTGCATGCCCGCGACATGGCCGCCGACGCCGAACAGGCGATGTCGCTGGCCGCGTCAGGCGATGTTCAGTGCTGCCAGTACACCAGCACCATCCTGTGTTTGGAAGAAGATGCTGCCACTTTACACGACAGCGTGCGTAGCGTCAGCAAGACCATTCAGAATTTGGGTTTCGGCTGCCGCCTCGAAACGATTAATGCGGTCGAAGCCTGGCGCGGGTCGATACCGGGAGACGGATATTCCAATGTCCGCCGGCCGCTGTTGCACACCTTGAATTTGGCGGACATGCTGCCGGTCACTTCGGTGTGGGCTGGGCTGCGCGAGAACCCTTCTGCCCTCATGCCCAAGCACAGCCCGCCACTGCTTTATGCCGCCACCACCGGCGCTACTCCGTTCCGCTTCAATCTGCATGTCTCCGACACGGGCCACACTTTAATCGTCGGTCCGACCGGAGCCGGCAAGTCTACGGCGCTGGGGTTGATTGCGGCCCAATGGTTCCGGTACCCCCACGCCAAGGTCTTTGCGTTCGATCGCGGATACTCGTCCTGGCTGCTCACGGTGGCAGCGTCCGGCGCCTTCTATGACCTGGCGGGACCGCGCACCTCCCTCGCATTCTGCCCGCTGGCAGCACTGGACGATAATAGCGACCTGACCTGGGCAGTGGGATGGGTCGAAGCCCTCTGCGAGCTTAACGGGTTGAAGTTCACTCCGCGCCACCGCAACGCCGTTGCCGAAGCCGTGGCGCGGCTTCAGCTGTCGCCCACTCGCACGCTGACCGAGCTGTCCGCCAACGTGCAGGATACCGAAATCCGCGATGCCCTGGAGCACTTCACCGTAAGCGGGCCGCTCGGCTCTTTGCTCGATGCCGAACGCGACTTACTCAGCGATGGTCGCTTCCTTACCTTCGAAATGGAAAACCTCCTACAGCTCGATGACAAAGCGGTCATCCCGGTGCTGCTCTATTTGTTCCGCCGCATCGAACAATCCCTTGACGGCTCCCCCACGTTAGTCCTTCTCGACGAAGCGTGGTCCTACCTGCAACAGCCCACCTTCTGCCACCGGCTGAAAGACTGGCTCAAAACCATGCGCCGCAACAATGCCGTGGTGGTTATGGCTACCCAGCAGGTTAGTGACATCGCTAACTCCGAGATCGCCGACGTGGTCCTGGAGAATTGCCCGACCAAAATTCTGCTGCCCAACGCGGAGGCGCGCAACCCCGGCTCACGCGAGTTCTATGGCCGCCTGGGGCTCAATGACCGGGAACTCGAACTGCTGCAAGTCAGCGTTCCCAAGCAGCACTATTACGTGGTCAGCAAGCTGGGCCGCCGCCTGGTGGATCTGCGGCTGGGCAAGGTGGCGCTGGCCTGGCTCGGCGTCAGCGGCCGGGAGGAGCGCCAGATCGTGCAAAGCGTCATGGATGAATATCCCTCCACCTGGCGCACCGAATGGCTCCGTTTGAAAGTCCCCACCTGGTCGGATTACTTTTGCAGTCTGGAAACCCCCATTGAGGAAGTATAATCATGCGTAAGTCTTTAGTCCTGCTGTTGCTCTTGCTTTCGTTTTGTTCCCCGCCTGGCCCCACCTTGGCGGGTCCCTACGCCACCGAGGTCACGCAAATCCTGAATCACGTGCAACTGGTGCTGTCGTACGCCGTGCAGGCCAACCAGCTGGCCACGCAAATCAAAATGCTGGCCGACGCCATCAAGAATACCGTGAATAACCCGCATCAGATGTTCTGGAACATCCAGGCGGACCTGAACGCGCTGGCCGGCGTCGTGCAGGGCGGGCGCTCTCTGGCTTACTCGCTCGGCAATTACGACGCACTGTGGCATAAGACCTATCCCGGCTACGGCGGATACGCGCCAACGGGTTATTACAACCGCTATCGTTCCTGGGCCCAAACCACCCTGGACACTGTCCTTGGCACGATGCGTGCCGCCGGGCTGCAAGGCCATCAACTGAACAATGAGGTCACACTTATCACTAATCTGGAGGCCCAATCGCAAAGTGCGGACGGCCGCCTGCTGGCCCTCAACGTGGCAACTCAGATGGCCGATCAGCAAGCCCAACAGATGCAGAAGCTCCGCGAGATCATGCTGGCCGACCTGCAGAGCAAGGCCGCCTACTACGGCACAGTGATCCAGCAGCAGTCCGACCAAACTGCGGCCGCCCAGGCTTTCTTTCAATATGCTCAAGCGCCGCCGGATGGAAGCGGCTTCCTGCCGGGATGGCACTAAGGAGAACCGCATGAGGACACACGTAATCCTATGCTCTCTGTTGTTGCTCATACTGTCCGCCTGTACGCGTGAGAGGTCCAGCCGCGTCGTGAAACTAGCGGAAGAAGGCGGATCCGGCCCACTTTCTGAAGTGAGCACTGTCGAAATGCGGGTGTGGCTGAACGCTCATCCGCAGATCGCCATCCGCGCGGATGTGCTTTGCGCTCCGCTGCGAACCAATGCGACGGCCGCCTGGCCCCAAACTACCGAAGGCCGGCTGTGCGCCGCCGCGAGAGTCTCGGTCGCGCAGGCAGATGCCCAGCGTCATCCGCGGCGCAACCCGGACAACACCGGCTTTCTCCCTGGCTGGAAGTGATTATGGCCCACACACCAATTCCGCTGGAGCACCCCTACATCGCGGCTCGTCACGAATGGGACGAGCGCTATGGCGGCCTCCTTACCCGCGCCCACAACTGGCGCATCGCGGCGCTGTTGGCAGGCATCACTGCCTTTCTGGCAGTGGCGGGACTACTTTGGTCCGCAGCGCATTCGCACGTAGTTCCCTTCGTAGTGCTGGTCGACCAGTTGGCCCGGCCGGTTGCCGCCGGTATTGCCGACGAAACCACGGCCAACGACGACCGTCTCAAACGGGCCGCGTTATTCGGCTGGATCGAAAACCTGCGTACCGTCACTTCCGATGCAGTCGCCCAGCGCAAGGCCATCGACCGGGTCTACGCGCAGATCGCCAACGCAACTCCGGCCCAGACTTTTGTTACGGAATTCTATCGCGCCGCCTCGCCCTTCCAGCGCGCCCAGACCGAAACCGTCGCGGTGGAAGTCAAATCCGTGTTGGCCACCAGCGACCGCACCTACGAGATCGAATGGGAGGAGGCCACTCGTGATCTCTACGGCGCCATCAAATCCGCGGAACACTTGAAAGGCTCATTCACCATCGCCCTCAATCCGCCCAAGGACGAACGCAACATTCGCATCAATCCGCTGGGCCTGTATATCGTCAACGCCAGTTGGACCAAAGTCTTATAAGGAAAGAAATCATGAAACTCTTTTTTCTGTTTTCTGTTGGCTCGGTCTTGCTCGCCCAGACCGTACCGGTAACCCGCACGCCAGCGCCTCAAACCCTACCGAACCTCCAGGACATCGCCGCGGGTGTCCAGGCTCTCGAACAAGCCGAGCCCGCGGTACCGGGCTTCGGCAAGTCTGCGACGCCCATACCCAAGGACTTCAAACCGCGCACCGACGTACCGCTGTCCCCGACTGCTGCCGCGGCCGTACTCGCCAGCCAGCAATGGGGATTGCAGACTAACACCCCAGCCGCCGGCGCGGATGGCCGCGTCTTGTATTCGTTTGGCGCCGGTATGCCCACGGTGGTGTGCGCGCCGCTGCGCGTCTGCATTGTTGAGATGGAGCCCGGCGAGAAAATCGTGGGCGAGCCGCACATTGGCGATGCAGTGCGCTGGAATGTCGCCCCGGCAATCTACGGAGAAGGCTCGCAGGCCACCGCGTTAATCGTTCTGAAGCCGCAAGCCCCAGGCCTCGACACCAACATGCTGATCACCACGGACCGGCGGGCCTATTATCTGCGCCTGATCTCAAAGCCGGCGGACTACATCGCGCGGATCGCCTTCGCCTATCCCGACGATGATCAGCATCGCTGGCAACGACACTTGCTGGAGCGCCGGGCTACACAGAAGAGCAGACCCGCGCCGAAGTGTTGCCGGCGATGATTGCCGTCGAAAAGATGCATTTCGATTACCGGGTCGTGGGAGGCAACGAGCACATTCGGCCGTTGCGGGTCTTCGATGACAGCGCCAAGACCTACATTCAGATGCCGCCCGCGATCGAGCACATGGAGGCTCCCGTGTTGCTGGTCATCGGCACAGACGGCCAGGGCACCATGACCAATTATCGCGTCCAACAGCAGACCTACATCGTCGACCGGCTGTTTGACCGCGCGCGCCTGGTGCTGGGCACAGGGAAGAAGGCGCAGAAGGTGGAAATCAGCCGGGCAGGCAAGGGATAAGAGAAGTGGAACCAACGAACGACCCAAGCGCCAGCAAACCGCCGGTTCCGCCGATCGCGGCGCCCACCGGCATCGATTTGCATCCTGCGCCGCGCCCCACCGTGCGCATCAGCAAGCGCGCCGGCATCGCCATCATCAGCGTGCTCGCGCTACTGATGCTCGGTTTGGCATGGGGTGGTTACAAGCGTAGCCTTCAGAACCAGGCCACTGCCCGGCAGGCTGGCCTGCCCAGAACCGTCACGCCGGCCCACGCCGATGACCAACTGCTGCACGTAACGCCACCAGCAGATGGCTCGGTGGTGCGCCCGCAGAATGGCCTCATGCCAACGAAAGGCCCCAACCTGCTCCAACGTCCCAACCCGGCCGCCCTTTCGAGCGCTGGCTCTGCTACTGCAGTCAGCGCCGCCGCCCCGTGCGGCCTCGACGCTGCTGGCGTGCCCATGCGCTTCAATCCCCAGACGGGTCAGCCGTGCGATCTCCCGGTGGAGCGCGTGGTCGTGCGCCAGGCAGCCCCCAGAATGCACCACGTGAGTATCCCGCAGCCGGTTGCGCCACCGGAAGATCACTCTCGTGAGGCTGCCTGGCAACTTGAGCACGAAGCCATGCTGGCGCCCACCACCACGCGGACCGGCGCGGCTCTCGGCGCAAACGTGAAACCCGCCGCGCTCGACCAACTCGCGTCTTCGGGGGATCAGACCCCCAACCTCGCCGCCATTGGCAAAGCGCTCGGTTTAGGTTCCAACACCAGTCCTACGTCGACCGCTGCCGTTACCGAGACCGATTATGAGGCCCAGAACGCGCAAACGCGTAAGGATGCATTCCTAAGAGCCGCGCAACACAAGGGCACGGCCGAAGACTACCTCCGCTACACGCGGGATGCGCCGCTGTCCCGCTACGAGATCAAAGCCGGCTGGGAGATTCCGGCCATGCTCGAGCAGAGTCTGAACTCGGACCTGCCCGGCGAATTGAAGGCCCTGGTCACATCCAATGTTTACGACACCGCCACCGGCCAATACTTACTCATCCCACAAGGGGCGCGGCTGGTGGGCAAATACGACTCTCGCGTTTCTTATGGCCAGGACGGCGTACAAGTTGCCTGGAGCCGGATCATCTTTCCGGACGCCTCCTCCGTCGATCTCGACGGTATGCTGGGCCTCGACTCCCACGGCAACGCTGGTCTCCGCGATAAAGTCGACCACCACTACAAACGCCTGGTCGGCATGTCCGTGCTCACTTCGATGTTCATGGCGGCTTTCGCCATTTCGCAAAACCGCGGCCAGAGCATCCTCGCTTACCCAACGCCCACCCAGGCCGCCGAAACCGCGGTGGGCCAGGAACTGAGCCAGGCAGGCGCGCAGATGGCCCGCCGCAACATGAATGTCCAGCCGACGATCAAGGTGCCCGCGGGCTACCGCTTCACGGTGCGGGTCAACCGCGACATCCTGTTCGAAGCGCCCTATCAGCCGGCGAAACCGCAGACATTCGAGCCTCAGCCCCAGCGCTCCGCTTTCACTGCCAGCAGGTAATCGCCATGCAAGTGAGCCCACCCACTCAGTTTCTACAGACCTTCCAGCAGATGCGCGGCCAGTGGTTCGCCGCCGTGCAAGGACCAGCGCAGACCTTGTTTGGTTTGCTGGCTATCATCGAATTCGCCTGGAGCGCAGCGGTGCTCGCCCTGGAGCGCACAGACCTGCAATCCTGGACCGCCGGCCTCATCCGCAAGTTGATGTGGATCGGCGCGTTCTATGCGTTGCTGGTTTTCGGTCCCACCTGGATACCGGCCATCGTCGACAGCTTCACGCAGCTCGGCCAGCAAGCCAGCGGGCTCGGCCCATTGCAACCTGGCGACGTGTTCCAGCGCGGCCTGAATCTTGGCGGCGCGTTGCTGGGGAGCGCTTCCGACGCCGGCTTCCTTTCCAATTTCGGCACTGCCATGGCCATGGTCTTCGCCGCTATCACGAGTTTCGTGGCCTTCTGCTTCATCAGCATTCAATTGGTGGCGGCTTTAGTCGAATCCTACATCGTGGTGGCCGCCGCCTTCTTCTTCCTGGGCTTTGGCGGTTCCCGCTGGAGCGCCCCCTACGTGGAGAAATACATCGCGCTGGCCGTGGGCGTGGGCGTGAAGATCATGATCCTGTTTCTGCTCGTCGGCGTAGGTATGGCACTGTCGGCCAATTGGGTCGCGGCCGCACAAGCCCTGGCCACCTCCCCCAATCCGGCCATGGGCGCGCTGGACATTGTCGGCGAATCCCTGATCTTTCTCGCGCTGTGTTGGTTTGTGCCCAAGATCGTCGCGGGAGTACTGGGGGGAGCGCCGGCGTTCACGGGCGGCGAAATCATCGCCGTCGCCACGCCCATCGTGTACGGTGCGGCAATGGCGGCGAGAGGCGCCGTGAGCCTGGCCTCCAGCGGTGTCGGCGCACGTGCAGGCGCAGGCCCTGCGGCGGGCGGCGCGGCCACCGCCGGCATCGCGTCGCCAGGCCCCGTCGGACCGCCCGGGATGAATGGCGCGAGCGCCGCAGGCGGCCAACCAGGTCCTCCGGCACCGTCCACCCTGAGCGCCAGCGGAGGCCAACCATTGCCGCCGTCGAACAACAGCCCAGCCTGAATGGAAGTGTCTTATGCAAGCGCAACCAATTCCGAAGATTCCCGCCAAGGCCGCCATGCTGGAAGCCTGGCAGCGATCCCTCAGCGAAGCGCGCCAGATTGCCAAAATGGTGCTGGGACGCGCGTCGTCCGCCGTCGTTGCAGAGCGTAACAGCGGCATCTACCGCGGCGTGATTATCGGCCACACGCGCGATTACATCATCCAGCAAATTGGCAAGCAGGCTGCCGCGGTTATCCACGCCAAAGATCTGTTTCATGCACCCGATCGCGAGTTTCCATGGCCGGAGGTCGGCCGAACGTTTTCCATTCATTACTCGCGGTCGCACGCCGTCGCACGGGAAATTCGCGAGAAGCTGCGCGAACACGGACTAACGCGATGAGCCAACTCCAGCTCTACCGCAGCCCCGCCAAGCCCGGATATCTGGGCGGATACAACTGGCCCGCTGTAGTGGTTGGCCTGCTGGTGTTGGTCGTTGCCAATTTCTTCTGCACCCAATACATCGCCAATCGATTCCAGTACCAGCCTGCTCTTGGTCCGCCGCTGCTGCGTTTGCGTGCCGGCGCGATCTATCAACCGTTCGCCTGGGCCAAGTGGGGCTGGCAACATCTGACTGACCAAGACCCCGCGATCCGAATGCCGTTCCTATTGGGCATGCTGGTCCTGGTTGCCGGATGCTTTCTCTCCGTGGCGGTCTTCTTTGCGATGACGAACCGTCGGGCGCGTCTGCTCTCGATGAACGCCGATCACCTGCATGGTTCCGCCTGCTGGGCCGAGGAGAGCGATATTCGCACGAGCGGTCTTCTCGCGGCCATCGACGGCGTTTTCGTGGGCGGCTGGTCGCCAGACGGCAAGCGCCTACACTACCTGCGGCACAACGGCCCCGAACATATATTAGCCTTCGCCCCCACCCGCAGCGGCAAGGGCGTGGGACTCGTGATCCCCACGCTGCTGGCGTGGTCGGAATCCGCCATCGTCTACGACATCAAGGGCGAGAACTGGGCTAAGACCGCTGGTTTTCGGGCTCAGGCCGGACACGTCTGCTTCAAGTTCGCTCCGGTCGAACAGCAAGCCACTTCACGCTTCAACCCGCTGAGCGAAGTGCGGTTGTTCACTCCACGGGATGTCAGTGATGCGCAAAACATTGCCAGTATGATCGTCCGGACTGGTGAAGACAGCCCCCAAGAGCGTTACTGGCAGGATGCGGCCACCTCCATCACCACTGGCATGGTCCTGCACGCCTGCTACGCCGCCGCGATCGAAGGCCGCCAAGCCAGCCTGGCGGATCTCGCGCACCTGTTCACGCGCCCTGGATTGAGCTTCCATGACACGCTCGAAGAGTTGCTCAATTTCGAACACGATCCTGGCTTTCAGCACCAGTGGCGGATGCCGGATGGCTCGCGAACGGTCACTCATCCGGTGGTCCGCGAGAAAGTGCAGGAAATGCTGGATAAGGAAGACAAGGACTTCAGTGGAGTGCTCTCGACGGCTAAAACGGCACTGACACTCTACAGCCATCCGCTGGTGGCCGACAACACTTCGGTCAGCGACTTTGCCATCGACGACCTGGTCAACCACGAACGGCCGGTGTCGTTGTACCTGGTGGTGCCGCCCAGCGACAAAATCCGGTTGCGTCCGCTCATCCGCCTGATCCTGACCATGGCGGTCAACCGCCTGACGGAGCGAACGCTCTACGCCGGCGCAGAACAGCAACATAACCGCCATCGACTGCTATTCCTCATCGATGAATTTCCTTCGCTGAACCGCATGGAGATCTTCGCAGATGCCTTGTCTTACATGGCGGGCTATGGCCTGAAAGCGTATCTCATCACCCAGGACATTCGGCAGATTGTGGACGCCTACGGTAACAACGAAAGTATCGTCTCGAACTGCCATATTCGAATCGCCTTTGCCCCGAACCAATACGAGACCGCCAAACTGATCAGCGACATGAGCGGGACCACCACCGTGCAGAAGGCCACCTACAATTTCAGCGGTCAACGCTTCTCGCCGGTCATGGGGCACCTCAATGCTTCGGTGGACAACATCGAAAGGCCGCTGATTACCCCGGACGAAGTATTGCGGCTAAAACCACCGCAAAAGGCTGGACACGGCATTCAGGAGCGGATCGTGGCGCCTGGACAAACGCTGATCTTCGTCAGCGGACTCCATCCGATTCTAGGGATGCAGATGTTGTACTTTCTCGATCCGACGTTCAAGATGCGGTCGGAGATCCCGCCGCCGGCCAAGTTTGTAAGCCTCAAGGGCAACCGGATTCGGGAGCAAAGATCTGTAGAGCGCGCGCAGCATCTGACCAGCCCCGCAGAGACACCGCCGCCAGACCCATCACACGCCGAGCAGGCTTTCTTGAACGGTCTGGAAGAGATGGAGGAATACGAGGAATTGGAGGAGGAGCCCCATCATGTGTCAGTTGAACCATCGGCTGGCCGGAGTTTGAACCATGAGTTGGCCGGAATCCAGTCCGTAGAGGCAAAAGGCGAACAGGAATCTTCCGAATGACAACAGGCCTAATATCATCAGCTGGACGCAACTGCGAAATGAGGAGTATCCGCCAGCCACAATTGCATAAGGAAGAGATTCGGTCCGCAACGAACGCCACTGATTAGCGTTAACAGTTGGCAGAAGGGGCCACAGGCTCGACTACCAGACGCCGGTAGTCACAAGCCACGGATTTCATCTGGCTGCCCGAGGCCCACTACTTTACTTGATTTGAGTAGGCTATTAACTACTTAGCGTGAATGGCAGACAACTGAAACCGGTTCCGCGCGACCGGGAACCATCCGATGGCCGCGCACAAATGGAACCATGACCTGGCCGAAATGGCCAGCGGATGGTCCTGATGACACACATGCAGAAGAATCGCATCGCAGTCA
>Ga0073928_10008840_pt1 | contig 12476 bp, 11 predicted proteins | sample PaiPotPPA55metaG_FD_76969 | JGI IMG/M metagenome (GOLD analysis project Ga0073928, IMG submission 76969) | Iron sulfur acid spring bacterial and archeal communities from Banff, Canada, to study Microbial Dark Matter (Phase II) - Paint Pots PPA... ...
CCGTTGCGAACGGCCGACTCCGCAGTCTGGGGATCGACCCGGTCGATGCGTTCCCGAGCCGCTGCGAGCAGCTCATCGATCGTCGTTCTGCTCATCGCCGCAGCGCAAGCATCAGACCGGTCGCCAACGCTAGTCCGAACGCGGCGATCGCCGCGGCACCCGCGACGAAGGCGCCATGCAGCTGCGCGTAGGCGACCACCTCATGCGGACGAGCGACGAAGACCGCGCTCGCGAGCAGCAGCGCAGCCGCCAGGGCGGCGGCTGGAGGACCGAGTGCGGTTCTCAACGAGACGCGCTGCGCCGGTATGGCGACGGCGTCCGGGCCACCCTGTGCTGCTAGCACCGCGGCCACGGCCAGCGACGTCCAGGTGCCAGCGACGAGAAAGCCACCAAGCGCGTCGCTGGGGTAATGCCAAGCTAGTGCGAGGAATGAGTAGCTGACGCCGACGGCGAACGCACCTCCCACCGCAGCGGTCAGCGGGCGCCAGCGCGACGGGACGGCAAGCACACAGCAGAGCGCGAGCGCCATCGCAGCGGTCGCGTGGCCGCTCGGCCACGAGGCCACGGCGGGGCCGCCAACACCCAATGGGTGCTCGGCGAGGCGCGGGTGCGCAAGCAGCGGCTTGAGCAGCGCGCTGGTCACGTTTGCGCCGAGCAGAATCGCCGCGATAGCCATCAGTGTCCACGCGCGACGGCGAGCAAACGCGATGCCCAGGGGCACCGCGCAGAGAAACACGTATTGCCGCGGATCGCACAGCGACGCAACAGCATTGGCAATGCTGTCGACGTGACGGCGATGTTCCAGCCCGCTGAACCCCCGCAGGACGCTGACGTCGGCGCGCTCGAAGAAGCCCACGTGAAACGCGGCGTACCACGTGAGCCCCAGCAGTCCCACCCCGGCACCCGCGCCCATCAGCGCGGCACGTCGCGGCATACCCCTGAGGGTACAGGGGCCCGCTGGACCGCTAGCCCTGTTTTACGGAGTTCTTAAAGACGTGGATCTCGGGCGAGGTGCCAGTGATGCGGACGTGCTCGTAATGCTCGACATCCTCGGGTGAGGCGACCTCGACTCTCAGCTGTGGCGCAAGCTCAAAGCGGCTTGCCTCGTACAGCAGCTCCTGGTACCGGGGAACGCCCTTCGGCCGCCCCTCCACGTCGAGCTCATGCAACCCGCAGCGCAGCATCCACCGGGTCGGGCCGACGAGCTTGTCCGCGGTCAGCTTCACGTGGTCCGCGGAGTCGTGCTTCGGATCAGCGTCCGTTCGCACCCGTGCGTGCGCAGAGTGCAGGGCGCGAACCAGGCGGTCGAGATTGCGCCCATAGGGGGCCGGCACGATCGAAACGGGGCCGCGGGCGCGCCGCTCACCGCGGATCGCTCGCGCCACAGGGCCGACGAGGACGAAGTCGACGCGATTGGCCGCCAGCCATCCCAGCACCGCGATCGCCTTGTCATCCAGGTGCCGGTAGGGCTTGGCGGCTTCCGCCGGCGCGGTCTCGATCTTCGGGATGCGATTTCTAAGCAGCATTCCGGTGCGTTTCGCTCCGGCGTCGTGGAGTCCTTCCTAGCCCGCTCAACCCGGCAGCACGTCGATCGCCGCGAGGCGCCGCAGCGTCCCCGGCGCAAACCGTGAGAGCGCGCGCATCAGCTTCGCCTCCGGCGTGATCACCGCGACCGGGCGATCGGTCGCGATCGCCTCAAGGATCTCCGCCGCCACCTGCTTGGCCGTGAAGTTGCGGCGCTCGTACAAGCGGGCGAGGCGCTCACGAACAGCCGCTTCCTGATCAGAGGGAAGGCCCACGTACGTCGCGGCGCGGGGTATGTTGGTGGCGACGATCCCGGGGCACACGGCCGTGACGCCGATCCCGTGCACAAGAAGCTCGGAGCGCAGGCATTCGCTCAGCATCAGGACCGCGGCCTTCGAGGCGGCGTAGGCCGGAAGCTCCTTGACCGGCGTGAAGGCTGCGGCTGAAGCGGTGTTGACGATCTGCCCGCCCTGACCCCGCTCGATCATTGCCTCGGCGAACAGCCGGCAGCCGTGCACGACGCCCATCACGTTGACGTCGATCACGCGCCGCCAGTCGTCAAAGCCGGTCGAAAGAAACGGGCCCGAGACCGCGATCCCCGCGTTGTTGACGACGACGTCGGGCACGCCGTGCTCGCCCAGCACCTTGTTGGCAAGCTGCTGCATCTCGGCGGCGTCCGACACGTCGCACACGAAGATGTGGGCACGTTCCAGCAGTGCGGCCGTGGCGCGAGCGGCGTCGCCGTCCCAGTCGACGAGCAGCACGCGCGCGCCCTGTCCTCCAAGCGCAAGCGCCGTGGCACGGCCGATGCCGCTGCCGGCGCCGGTGACGAGCGCGAGCCGGCCAGCGAGCTGATCGAGGCCGCCGCCGCGGATCCACGGCCTCGACGATCCTGCATCGCCGCGCTGCACCTCCTCGACGAACGCGGAGACCCAGTCCGCGATCAGCTCGGGGTTGGCGCGAGGAGACCAGTGCGAACCGGCGATCACGCGCCGGCGCAGCTGCGCCGCGCGGTGCTCGAGCCCGTCGTAGTAGCCGGAGGGGATCCAGCGGTCGCGCGTCGGGACGATCAGCTGGACGGGAACGTCGACAAGGGCGCTACCGCCAGGGGTCCTGGTGCGCCAGAGAACGTTGCGGCGGTAGAGGTTGGCACCGCGTAGCCCGTCGGAAACCAATGAGGGCGCCGGTTCTGCCGCGTGGGCAGGGAGCCGCTCGACGTAGCGCAAATAGCGTGACCACACGCCCGGCCGCAAGAACCCACGCCACGCCAGCGTCGGTACGCCCGGGACGCACAGCGCAAACGCGTACCAGGAGTACCGCACCCGAGCGAGCACCCGCAACAGCCGGCCCGAGCGCGCCAACTCCCCCAGCCCCTCGACGATCTGCCGCAGCGCCGGACCGGCGATCGACGTGAACGAGGCGATCCGCCCCTTCAGACGAGGGTCTGCGACGAGCTCCCACCCCGCGATCCCGCCCCAGTCATGGCCGACCAGGTGCACGGGCCGTCCCGGCGAGACGGCCGCCAGCACCGCCTCGAGGTCATCCGCCAGCCGGTCGACTCCATATGCGGCGAAGCCACGTGGTCTGCTTGAGGCTCCGGCCCCGCGGACGTCGTAGGCGACCACGTGGTAGCGCGGCGCCAGCAGGTCGAGCACCGGCCGCCACAGCTCCTTCGTGTCTGGGTAGCCGTGGACGAAGACGACGGTGTCATGATCGGCATCGCCGGCCGCCAGCACAGCGAGCTGTACGCCGTCCGCGCCCCGGACGACCAGCTCGCTCACGCCATCCGGCACCGCGACTGCGCTAGTCGCGGCCGACCGGATAAAAACGCCCGGCGCCCCGGAGGAACAGACCGCGGGGGCTGTGGCGGCCGACGATCGCGCCCAGGTGGTTCAGTGCGCCCGGAATCACAACGCGGCTGTTCTTCTCAAGCCCGCGGACGGCCGCATCGGCCACCTCCTCAGCGGTCGCCCACAGGAATTCGGGCGTTGTCGAGTCGACCGCGCCGAGACCCGCGACTGAGACGAACTCGGTCCGAACTGGGCCAGGACACAGCGCCGTGACGGTCACCCCACTGCGGCGCAGCTCCTCGCGGAGAGCTTCGGTGAACGAGAGCACGAGCGCCTTTGAGGCGGCATACGTCGACTGGCCGGGCAGCGGCTGAAAGGCCGCAGTCGAGGCAACGTTCAGCACGGCGCCTCGGCCGCGCTCAACCATCGGCGGGACGTATCGCGCGCACAGATCGACGACGGCCTCGCAGTTGACCCGCAGCATTTCGAGCTCGCGCTCGCGTTCCAACTCAACGAATGGCTTGCCGCTGCCGAAGCCGGCGTTATTGCAGAGCACCTCGACCGTGAGCTGCCGTTGCTCAAGCTCGCGCACGAGCGCGTCCCGCTCGGATTGCTCGCCCACGTCGCACGCGATCGCCTCGACGCGGACGTGGTGCTCATCGGCCAACTCGGCGGCGAGCTGCTCAAGGCGCTCGAGCCGCCGCGCGGCCAGGGTCAGGCCATGGCCGCGGCGCGCCAGCGTCCGCGCCAGCTCCACCCCGATCCCGGCGCTGGCGCCCGTGATCAGGCAGGTCGATCCGGCCGCGGGTGCAGGTAACGCCATCGTCGCCGGACCTTACTCGCTTCGGGTGGAGCCGATGTATTCGGTTCGAGTGGAGCCGATGCCACACTCTGCAACGGACAAATGAGCGAATCCCGACGGAAAGCCACGTTTCACGAGGCGGCGCACAAGGTCAGCCCGAAGGCACTCGAGGAGCCCGCACCGGGTGGCGCCCAGCCCGGCGTGAAGCGCACCTTCAACGAGGCGGCGCACAAGCTCGGATACTGGCCGGTAACGCCGAAGCCTCATGCCGATGGCGCGCCGCCTTCGGCCTCGCTGCTGGCAGCCACCTCCGATGAGCGGGATGTGATCGCGCACGCGGGCCGGCTCGTGCTGGCACTCGGCGCGCTTGGGGTCGTGTACGGCGACATCGGCACGAGCCCGCTCTACACCGAGCAGGTCATCTTCAACGCGCATCGCGACGCGGCGCACACGACGACCGCTGGCGTCTACGGAGTCGTCTCGCTGATCTTCTGGGCGCTGATGATCGTCGTCTCGATCAAGTACGCGGGCTTCATCATGCGCGCCCACAACCGCGGTGACGGAGGGATCATGGCGCTGACCGCGTTGATTCGGCGCCGCCGCGTAGGCCGCACGGCGCTGCTCGTCACGCTCGGGATCTTTGGGGCGGGGCTGTTCTTCGGCGACGGCATGATCACGCCCGCGATCTCGGTCATCTCCGCCGTGGAGGGACTCAACGTCGCCACTCCCAGCCTCTCACATCTCGTCGTGCCGATCTCGCTCGGGATCCTGCTTGCGCTGTTCGCCGTCCAGCGGTACGGCACCGGCGCCGTCGGATGGTTGTTCGGACCGGTGATCATGATCTGGTTTGCGACCATCGGCGTGCTGGGCGGGCGCGAGGTGATCCTCCACCCGGGGGTGCTCCAGGGGCTCTCGCCGATTTGGGGCGTGCGGTTCATGGTCGACCACGGCGGTGCCGCGTTCCTCACACTCGGTGGCGTCGTGCTTGCGGTGACGGGCGCGGAGGCGCTGTACGCGGACCGAGGGCACTTCGGCGCGGGGCCGATCCGCTTCACCTGGTTTCTGATCGTCGGGCCGGCGGTGCTGCTCTCCTACCTCGGCCAGGCAGCCCTGATCCACGCCCATCCACACACGATCACCAACCCCTTCTACCTGCTCGTGCCGAGCGGCGGCCGGCTGGCAATGGTGGTGCTGGCGACAGCCGCAACGATCATCGCGTCACAGGCCGCGCTCACCGGATCGTTCTCGGTCGCCCGGCAGGCGATGCAGCTGGGCTTCCTGCCGCGCCTGACGATCGTCCACACCTCCGACGTCGAGGGACAGATCTACGTGCCGCTGATCAATTGGGGGCTGTGCATCGGCGTCGCCGCGCTGGTGCTTGTCTTCCAGCACTCGGCACGCCTGGCCGACATCTACGGGGTGGCCGTGACCGGGACGTTCATCCTCAACACGCTGCTGTTCATCGCTGTCGCGCGCTCCCTGTGGCGGACGCCTCGCTCGCGGCTCGCCCTCCTTGGAGCGCTGTTCCTCACGGTTGAGGTGTCGTTCTTCAGCGCCAACCTCGCGAAGGTCGAGCATGGCGCTTGGCTATCGCTCGGGATCGGGCTGGTGATCGCCGTCGTGATGATCACCTGGCGGCGCGGTCAGACCGTCGTGACGGCCAACCGCACAGCGAAGGAGGGGTCTCTCGATGAGTTTCTGGAGGCGCTGCCAAACGCCGACCCGCCGATCCGCAGAGTACCCGGCACCGCGATCTTCCCCAATCCGAACAAGCAGACCACGCCGCTGGCGCTGCGCGCCGAGGTCGAGCACAACCATTCGCTGCACGAGCGCGTGGTGCTCGTCTCGGTCGACCAGGTGAGCGTTCCGCACGTGGAGCTGGCCGACCGGTTCGCAGTCGAACGGCTCGGCCGGGGTCTGTTCAAGGTGACCCACATCACGATCCGGACCGGATACCACGACACCCCGAACGTTCCCGAGGGGCTCGCCCTGGCCCGCAAGCGTGGCCTGCTCGAGCGCAACCTCGACCTCGAGCACGCCTCCTACTTCCTCTCGCGGATCACGATCGCCGCCGCCGACCGGAGAGGGCTGCGTGCGTTGCAGAAGCGCATGTTCATGGCGATGGCCCGCAACGCCGCCAGTCCGATCGAACACTTCGGCTTGCCCGGCGACCGCACGATCATGATTGGATCCCAGGTGACGGTGTAGTGGGGCGATTACAGCGCCGCCGGCCTGACGCCAGGGTCGGGATCGCGATCTCCCTGCTCGTGGTCGCGGCCGCGACTGCCGCCATATACCCGCTCAAGCAGATCGCGCCGACCGCCTCGCTCAGCGTCGTGTATCTCCCGGCGGTGCTGCTCGTCTCCACGTACTGGGGGCTCTGGTTTGGGCTCGGAACCTCGCTGCTCGCCGCGGCGGCATTCAACTTCTTCCACATCCCGCCGGTCGGCAAGTTCACGATCGCCGACAGCCGCAACTGGGTGGCGCTGGCCGCGTTCATGATTGTCGCTGCGGTCGTAAGCACGATCGCCGAGCTCGCGCGCAGCCGAGCGGTGGACGCGGACCGCGGACGCGGCGAGGCGGACCTGGCCGCCGCGCTGGCGAGCGAGCTGCTCGCCGGCAAGGACACCTCTCACGCGCTGGCGAGGACCGCGCGGTTGCTGGCAAGTGCCCTGGGGATGCCGTCGGCCGCGATCGAGCTGGGTCCAGCGGCGGGCGATCCCCGGCGGCGCGCGCTGCCGCTGCGGGGAGCCGATGGCGGCCAGCTCGGCACGCTGCTCGTGCCAACGAGCTTGCCAAGCGGTGTTCTCGATCGGCTCCGGATTCGCGTGGTGCCCACGCTCGAGGCGCTGATCGCGATCGCGCTACGCCGAGACGCGATGCAGGCCGAGGCGGTCGAGACGGCAGCGCTCCGCCGAAGCGACGACGTCAAAACGTCGCTGCTGCGGGCCGTCTCTCATGATTTGCGCACCCCGCTCACAGCAATCGTCGCCGCGGGTCACGCGCTGCGTTCTGAGTCGCTGAGCGCCGAGGACCGCACCGAGCTCAGCGCGGCGGTCGTGGACGAAGGCGCCCGGCTCGCCCGTCTCGTCGACAAGCTGCTCGATTTATCGAAGCTCCAGGGTGGCGGTGCCGAGCCCCGGCGGGAATGGGTTTCGGTCGAGGAGGTGGTCGTGACCGCGCGCGAGGGGTCGAGTGAGCGCATCTCCGACCTGAGAGTGACGGTCGACCCCGACGTCCCGGAGATCCGCGCCGATGCTGCACAGCTCGAGCGGGCATTTGCGAACCTGCTCGAGAACGCCCGGCGATACGGCGGCACCGCCCCGGTGTCGGTACACGCGCGGCGGGTCGGTCCGCGTGTGCTGGTCAGCGTCGTCGATCAGGGGCCGGGGATTCCCCCGGCGGAGCGAGAGCGCATCTTCGAGCCGTTCTACCGAGGACCACGTGACGGCTTTCGCGAGTGGACCGGCTCGGGCCTGGGGCTCGCGATCGCGAAGGGGTTCGTCGAGGCGAACGGCGGGACGATCGGGGTCCAATCGCTGCCCGGGCAGGGAACCACGTTCGTGGTCTCGCTGCCGATCTCCGCCGAGGAGCCGGTGACCGCTCGCGCATGAGTCTCCCCGGCCCGAAGACACGGGTGCTCGTCTGCGACGACGAGCAGCAGATCCTGCGAGCGCTCCGCGTCATCCTCCGCGACGCGGGCTACGAGGCGATTCCCGCCTCGACCGTTGAGGAGGCGCTCGATGCCGCGGCCGTGGCTCGGCCGGAGGCGGCGATCATCGACCTGGTCCTGCCCGACGGCGACGGCGTGGAGCTCTGCCGTCAGCTGCGGGAATGGACCGAGATCCCCGTGATTGTGCTCTCCGCGGTGGGCGATGAGGACGCCAAGGTCCGGGCGCTCGCCGCCGGCGCCGACGATTACGTCACGAAGCCATTCGGGCCGCGCGAGTTGATCGCGCGCCTCGCAGCGAACCTGCGCCGGATGGGACCCGGGCCCGAGGATGCCGTGATCACGGCGGACGGACTTAAGGTCGACCTGGGACGGCGCAGCGTGACGGTGAGAGGCGAGGAGATCCACCTGACGCCCACCGAGTTCGACCTGCTGCGACTGATGGCCCGCAACCGCGGTCGGCTGATGACCCATCGCGACCTGCTCACGTCGGTGTGGGGAGCCGGCTACAGCGATGACACACAGGTTCTGCGGGCCCACATCGCCAACCTCCGTCGCAAGATCGAGCCAGCGGGCCGACCGCGGTTCATCCGGACCGAGTCGGGGGTCGGGTACCGCTTCGAGGGCTGAGCTAACCCAACGCCAGTTCGACCACGACAAACACCACGTACAGCAGGATCAGCAGGCCAGCTTGCGGGCGGCGCACGCCGGCGGACCGCATCAGCAGCCCGAGCGCCACCAGCGTCATCGCCCCGAGCCAGGCGACCTGGACCTTCGCGGCGGTGGACGCCGCTGTCAGGGTCACGAACATCGCCGGGACAATGGCGCCGGCAAACAGGTTGATTGTGTTGCTGTTCAGGGTCTCGGCGACAAGCGCTGCACCACGTCCGTCCGAGCCGAGCCTGACCGCGGTCCAAGCGTTCGGGAGGCTCGTGAGCGGGGCGAGCACGAGCACGCCGATGATCGTCCCCGACACGTGCCAGCGGCCCCCCAGCGAGATCGCGGCCTGAACCATCCCGGCGGAGCCCGCGACGATCAGGATGACGTCGACCACCACCAGCGCCAGCAGGTGATGGGTCGGATCGGAGGCCGGATCGGCCTGTCGGTCGGGTCCGCGCTGAGCGAGCAGGCGCCCGAGCGTTCCACTTTTCGCGCGATCGGTGAGGAGGATCTCGCTCCCGCCGACCAGCACGACGAGGTACGGGATCACGAACACCACTGCGAGTATCAGCGCGAGGGGCGCGGAGACCCAGCCAAGGAGCGCAGCTGACGCGATCGCGGTCACAGCCAGGCCGACCGCGCCATCGAGTAGCAGCGCCTCGGGCGCGATCCTCACGGCGCCCGTGATCAGCGCGCTCAGTCCGATCATCGCCGCGAGGTTGAAGTTGCACGAGCCAACCAGCACCCCGGTGCTGGCGCTGTGGTCACCCTTGACGAGCGCAAACAGCGCGGATGCGAGCTCGGGGCCGTCCGCGGCAACGGCGGTGAGCAGCCCGATCAGCGCCTCGGGAAAGCCGAACCGCACCCCGAGGCGATCGAGCCGCCGCGCGAACTGGTTTGCAGCGATCAGCGTCACCGCAAGTGACGGCAGTAACAGCAGGATCGCAACCGACGGCGCCAGCGATGCCTCCGGGGGTCGACAACGAGGTCGCCGACCAGGCTTCCCGGCTCACCCTAACGCCCATGGTACCCGCCGGGTCGATTCGTACGCTATGGCCGATGGCGCAGCAGCAGACCGTCGGCAAGCCCTACCCCCCGCCTGCTCGCGCCGAGCCGTTCTGGCCGGCGCAGGCGAGCGTCGTCGCCGCGATCGCACTGCAGCTGCTGCTGCCGCCGCGGCTCACGGCCGGTCCCACATGGCTGCTGCCCGCCCTCGAGGCGGCGCTCCTGATCGGCCTCTCGATCGCAACGCCTCGGCAGCTGGAGCGCGAACACAGGACCCGCCGCCGGGTTGCGCTCGGCATCACCGCGCTCGTCAGCGCCGCGAACATCACCTCGCTCGCGCTGCTGACCCACTACCTCCTGCACCACGGCTCGCCCAACGGCCGCGAGCTGATCGTCTCGGGGATGCTGATCTGGCTGACGAACGTTCTTATATTCGGGCTGTGGTACTGGGAGACCGACCGCGGCGGACCGGGACGGCGCGCCGCCGGACACGATGGACCGCCCGATTTCCTGTTCCCGCAGATGAGCGATGACCGGATCGAGCCCGTAGGCTGGCGCCCGCAGTTTCTCGACTATCTGTACGTGTCGCTGACGAACGCGGCCGCGTTCAGCCCGACGGACACGATGCCGCTCTCCCCTTCCGCCAAGAGCATCATGGGGGTGCAGTCGCTGGTCTCACTGGTGACGATCGGGCTGATCATCTCCCGCGCCATCAACATCCTGCAGTAGGTCTTCACAAGATCTGTATGCCGAGGCCGCGCTTCTGCACGCGGTCTTGACGACTCGCAAGCCACGATTGCGGCCATGGATGTTGTGGCTGTGCTCTTGGGGATCGTCATGTTCGCGGTGCTGTACGTGATGATCGTCGGGATCGAGCGGATATGAGTGCCGGCGACCTGTTCGGGCTGATCGTCTCCGCGCTCGTCTGCCTCTACCTCCTATACGCGCTCCTGCGCGGGGAGAAGTTCTGACGGGGTCGACACCGTGACCTTCCTGGGGTGGCTCACGATCGTCCTCTTCGCGGGGATCCTGACCGTCGTCGCGATGCCGCTTGGCCGCTACATGGCGGCCGTCTACACGGGAGAGCGCACGTTCCTCGACCCGCTGCTCCGCCGCCCGGAGCAGCTGCTCTACCGGGTCATCCGGGTCGACCCGAACAAACCCCAGGATTGGAAGGCCTACGCCAAGAGCCTGATCATCTTCTCGCTCGCCGGCTGGCTCTTGCTGTACCTCATCCTGCGGACGCAAACGCTGTGGAACTTCACGGGGCTGAACCCGCAGAAGTTCCACTCGGGCACGTGGGATGTGACCTTCAACACCACCTCGTCGTTCATGACGAACACGAACTGGCAGTACTACGGCGGCGAGACGACGATGAGCTACTTCAGCCAGATGGCGGGGCTGACCGTCCAGAACTTCCTTTCGGCCGGGACCGGAATCGTCGTGGCCGTGGCGCTGATCCGGGGGATCATCGGCAAGAGCGGCAAGAGCCTTGGCAACTTCTGGCAGGACCTGGTCCGGACCGTGCTGTACGTGCTGACGCCGCTGTCGATCCTGATCGCGCTCGTGCTGGTCTTCCAGGGCTCGATCCAGAACTTCTCGCACTCCCTGACGGGCAACGGTCTGACCTCCGGTGGCGGCAGCCCGATCGCAATGGGACCGGTCGCCTCGCAGGAGGCGATCAAGATGCTCGGCACCAACGGCGGAGGCTTCTTCAACACCAACTCCGCGCACCCGTTTGAAAACCCGTCGGGCTTCACAAACCTGTTCGAGATGCTCGTCGTGCTGGCGATCCCCGCCGCGCTCGTGTTCATGTACGGGCGGATGTCGGGGAACCGCCGCCAGGGCTACGCGATCTACGCGACGATGATGATCATGTTCCTCGGCGCGGCCGCGGTCGCGTACGTCGCCGAGGCACACGGCTCGCCTGCGCAGCACGCCGCCGGCCTGCACACGCACGTGATCGCCGGCTCGACCGGCGGCAACATGGAGGGCAAGGAGCAGCGCTTCGGGATCGCGGGCTCGGCGCTGTTCGACGTCGTCACCACGGTCACGAGTTGCGGCGCCGTCAACAGCGCGATCGAGTCGTTCACCGGGATCGGCGGCGCCGTCCCGTTCGCGAACCTCAGTGCCAGCGAGGTGATCTTCGGCGGCGTCGGAACGGGGCTCTACTCGATCCTCCTGTACGTGCTGCTCGCGGTCTTCATCGGAGGGCTGATGGTCGGGCGCACACCCGAGTACCTGGGCAAGAAGATCGAGGCGAGGGAGATCAAGCTCGTCACGATCGGCCTGTTGATCACGCCGCTAATGGCGCTGTTCTGCACGGCGCTCGCGACCGCTAGCAAATCCGGCCGCGCCTCGATCTCATCGTCCGCGACCGGGCCGCAGGGATTCTCCGAAACGTTCTACGCCTACCTGAGCCAGGCGAACAACAACGGCTCCGCCTTCGCCGGCTACACCGGCTACGTACAGCCCAACGCGGGCAACCTCGGCGCGCACGGGATCAAGTTCGCCGACATCCTCGGCGGTTTCGACATGATGTTCGCCCGCTACGCGCCGATCCTGTTCGCGCTCGCGGTCGCCGGCTCGCTCGCCGGAAAGCGGATCAGCCCCGCGGGCCTCGGCACGATGCGCACCGACAACCCCACGTTCGTGGTGCTGCTGATCGGCGTGATCGTGCTCGTCGGCGCGCTGACCTTCTTCCCCGCCCTGCTGCTCGGCCCGATCGTCCAGGGCCTGACCGGACACCTCTACTAGTGGCACTCAGAAAAGACATCGTCACTTCGGCAATCGGGATCGTCGTCCTGACACTGCTCTGCGGCATCCTGTACCCGCTTTTCATCACCGGCGTCAGCCAGGTCGCGTTTCCCGGCAACGCCAACGGCCAGAAGGTCTACGCGGGTGGCAAGCTGGTCGGCTCGAAGATCATCGGCGAGAGCTTCGAGGACCAGGTCGTCAAGAACGGCAAGCCGCTCCTCACGAGCACGAAGGGGCCGTTGCTCGTGCCCGACCCGAAGTACTTCCA
>Ga0073928_10008841_pt1 | contig 12474 bp, 11 predicted proteins | sample PaiPotPPA55metaG_FD_76969 | JGI IMG/M metagenome (GOLD analysis project Ga0073928, IMG submission 76969) | Iron sulfur acid spring bacterial and archeal communities from Banff, Canada, to study Microbial Dark Matter (Phase II) - Paint Pots PPA... ...
GACCGTCCGCGCCGATCACGAAACGGCTGCGGGGAACAGTGACGATCGATGCGGATCGTAGCGGATTTCTCGGCAGGATTTATAGGCGCGCCGCGGCGTTGGTGATACGCGAGAGCGAGTTGTAACGTAGGCGAGTCCCCAGTACCTTCTGTTCATAACGATGCGACTTGGGCATTCTGATTCCCACTAGATCTGGTGGGAATCAGAATGATGGAAGTGAGCGCACTCGATCCTGTTGTGCTTGATAACGCCATCGAACTGCCCGGCCTGCAGCCCGACGACGATGACCACCGCGGAGGCGGGGAGCGCTTGATCTCACGCACCGATACATTGTCCGGCACGAATCGCATTAGTCGAACCATTTCTGTTCAAGGCGCGCCGGCCGAGACCGAAGTGGTTGGTAAGTCCGTGATTAATAAGGAGGAAGGAGGCACAGTCTTACGAATTCCGTTCGCATGCGCGACATACGAGGGGGGGCAGCCCAACGCTTTGTTGGGGGGCAACGTTGGAGCAAACAACACACAATAAAAATGGGTTACGAACCGAAGCTCGTAACCCATTGATTTTACTGGTCGGGGCGAGAGGATTTGAACCTCCGACCACCTGCACCCCATGCAGGTACGCTACCAGGCTGCGCTACGCCCCGAAAGAGGAAAAGTATATCAGACACTCTGAAGTTTTAGAACCTGCAGACTCATCTTTGAAGCAAAAGCCCTTCAGTTTCACTCTTCCATCGAGCAAATGGCGTTCATTCCGCCACCGTGACGGATGCCGGAACACGGCTCCGCGGTTCGGCTTAGCCTGACCGCGCCCACACTCAATAGCGCAACTCGGATTGCGTGTATTCGGACGTATGGATGATCACCGATGGTTCGACCGGGTTTCGGCTCCTCACGCGAAATCTCAAAGCCATCACCATCACTGCGGCAACAGCATAAGGAATCGCGTAAGCCAGCGCACGTTCGCCACAAGCGGATAACGACGATAGATCGATGTACCGCTCACGATCGCTAGTGGTAGCCGACGCGAAAACGAAGGTCAGAGTGAAGTCCAGCAGCATTGCCAGACGGCAGAAGCCGATGAAAATCAGCGCGCCGTTCAACGTCGACGTACGGCGTCCTGTGTTCAGCGTGTTGCAGACAAACACAAACAACGCCAACAGCAAGAAATTGACGATCAATGGAAACCAGGGGAAATTCATCTCACGCCCGCTTGGTAATCTTGGTAGAAGAAAGGAGTCGTCGCTTGTCGGTTCCGGAGAGCCGAACAAGCGAAGTGGCGCGATCTTCACACGAGCGGTAGCGTAATTTGAATACGATTTATCCTAGTTTTCGAGGCTCCGGCGAAGACCCGCGCGAGCGTGCGGGGGCCACCGGACGCGGCATGGAGCCGTCGACGGAATCATCGGCGGCGAGCGCTTCCGAGACGAAATCGATGAACGTCCGCACCTTCGTCGTCATGTATTTGCGGCTCGTGTAGACGGCGTACACGCGTGGCGCGAATGTCGTGTAATCGGGGAAAAGGCGCGTCAGCGCGCCCGACGCCAATTCCTGCGCGACGATCCATTCGGGAAGGTAGGCAAGGCCAATTCCCGCGCGTACAAGTTGCAGCGACATCGAACTGTCGTTGGTCTTGAGCACGGGGCTGTTTTTCACCGCGAAAACACCATCGGGACCGGAGAACTCAACCGTGTCCACACTCGTGTAACTCGGCAGCACGATTTCATGACGTTCGCTGATTTCGCTGGGATGTCGCGGATAACCTCGCCGCTTCAGATACTCGGGCGAGCCCACTAGCACGAAGGGCACTCTGCAGAGCGGTCGTACGATCATCGTGGGGGAGGGTTCGGACGTCGCCCGCAACGCCATGTCATACCCTTCTTCCACCAGGTCGGCAAAGCGGTTTTCCAGTCGCAGATCAATCAGCACATCCGGATAACGCGCGCGATAAGCGACCAGGATATCGGCGAACTTCGCGGTCGCGAACCAGCCCGGCGCCGTGATCTTGAGCACGCCGCGCGGTTGGTCGGTCTGCGAGCCGACCGCCGCTTCAGCGGCTTGCAGGATATCCAGCGCTTCCCGGCACTGCTCGTAATAAACGCTGCCGGCTTCCGTCAGGCTCAGATGACGCGTCGTCCGGTTCAGCAAGCGCACGCCGAGTTGCCGTTCCAGATTCGCGACGTGCTTGCTGGTCATCGCCGTGGAGATGTCGAGCCGCTCGGCGGCTTTCACAAAACTGCCGGCTTCAACGACGTCTCGGAATACCCGCAGACTGGTTAACGCATCCATGACACTGCATCCATGACACTTTCCTGGCGGGAAACAAAGTCCCCAGTTTAGCGGCGTTTGTCTTCATGCCGCGCGCGCCCGGGGCGCTTGGGCCATTCGTCGAGTTCATCATTGAAGAGCGCGGCGACCAGGCTGCGCAGCCACATGATCCGTGGATCGTTGTGAAACTTGCGATGCCAGTGCTGCTTCAGATCGAAGTTCGGCAAGGGCAGCGGCGGTTCGGCCAGCGTAATGGACGCATGTTCCGTCACGTACGCATAGCCGATGGCGTGCGGCACCGTTGCAATCAGGTCGGTGCGCGAAAGAATGAACGGCAAGCTCATGAAGTGCGGCGTCTCGAGCACGGCACGGCGGCGGATACGTTTCTTGTCCAGGAAGTTTTCCAGGACTTCCTGGCTGCGTCCCTCGGCCCGCACGACCGCGTGGCCGTACTCCACGTACTGGGCGAGCGTCAGGGGGCCACTGGCGCACGGGTGATCGCGCCGCATCAGGCAGATGAAGCGATGCGAAAAGAGCCGCTGCTGGAAGAAATTGTTGCCGGCGAGATCGGGGAAATAGCCAATGGCCAGATCGATGTCACCGCTTTCCAGGGCGCGCTCGACCTGATCGTGTTTCAGCGACACCGAACGCAGGTTGGCCTGCGGCGCAACGCTGGCAAGGGTCTGCAACAGGCGTGGCAAGAACACGATTTCACCCACATCCGAGAGGGCGATGGCGAAGGTATCGGTGGTGGCGGCGGGATCGAAGTGCTGGGTATCGAGCAAGCCGCGCTCGATCCGGTTCAACGCCTCGCGAGCAACGGGCACAAGCGCCAGGGCGCGCGGCGTGGGTTCCATGCCGCGCGATGTCCGCACGAACAGCGGGTCGCTGAAATATTCGCGCAAGCGGCCGAGCGCCGTGCTGACACGCGGCTGGCTCACGCCAAGCCGTTCGGCTGCGCGGCTCACGTTGCGCGTTTCCTCGATCGCGACCAGATAGGGGATCAGGTTCAGGTCGAGCTCGTGCAGCGCGAGGTCCCCGGGTTTCATCGGCATGATTTGATTGGCCTCCGCCTAGCCACGTCTCGCGACCATTTCGGAGACACGCTGGGCCGCGTCCAGCAGCGGCTCGAGAAACGCCTTCACCATTTGCTTCGCGTTCTTGCGCTGCGCGTTGCCGCTGATGTTCAGCGCTGCGATCACGCGTCCCTGCCGGTCGCGGATAGGCGCGGACATCGAAATGAGACCTTCTTCCAGTTCCTGGTCGACGATCGCCCAGCCTTGCTTGCGCACCACAGCCAGCGAGGCCTTCAGCGCGGTTTTATCGGTGATTGTGCGCGGCGTGCGGGCTTCCAGGGAACTGGCGTCAAGCACGGCATCGAGTTTGTCTTCGTCGAGCGCGGCAAGCAGCACGCGCCCGAGCGACGTGCAGAACGCTGGTAAACGGCTGCCGATAGACAGATTGATCGTAATGATCTTATGCGTCGGCACGCGCAGCACATACACGATTTCCGTGCCGTTCAGCACGGCGGCCGAACAGCTCTCATGCACCTGGCCTACCGGTTCTTCCATCACCGGTTCGGCGAGATTCCAGAACGGCATCGACGTCAGGTAGGCAAAACCGAGGTCCAGGATTTTCGCGGTCAGCGTGAAATGGCGCCCGTCAGCCTCGACGTAACCAAGCGCCTGGAGGGTGAGCAGGATGCGGCGCGCGCCGGCGCGAGTCAGCCCCGAGGCCGCGGCGACTTCCGACAAGGTCTGCGCCGGACGCGTAGCATCGAAGGAGCGAATCACCGACAAACCGCGCGCAAACGACTGTACATAAGCATCGCCGGGCCGCGAAGGGGACTCGGAATCGGGCAAATCGGCTTCGGCAGGAGGCATGGTCATCGCTGTCTGGTCCTATAAGTTGAGCAAATCGCGGCCGCATCGGGACAAACCCGAAGTTCATTGACAGCGCAACGAATGCGGGAATACCATGACGTTTGTTCGCTAAACGAATCGATGTTCGCACAGCGAACTTAAAAATGCAAGCGCTGCCGGTCGGAATCCAGTTATCCGGCGCGCTTTGATTCAGTTGCAATGCGGCTTCGATGCATTCGGCACTCGTCAAAGGAAGAGACGGCATGATCAACAAGATTTTCGACACGCTGAGTTCAGCGGTGAAGGACGTTCAGGATGGCGCGACGGTGATGATCGGTGGGTTCGGCACGGCAGGCATGCCGTCGGAACTGATCGACGCGCTGATCGAGCAGGGCGCGCGCGAACTGACGATCGTGAACAACAATGCGGGCAATGGCGAGACCGGCCTCGCGGCGCTCCTGAAAGCGAAACGCGTGCGCAAGATCATCTGCTCGTTCCCGCGCCAGAGCGATTCGCAAGTGTTCGACGGCTTGTACCGCGCGGGTGAACTCGAACTCGAGCTTGTGCCACAAGGCAATCTCGCCGAGCGGATTCGCGCGGCGGGCGCGGGTATCGGTGGATTTTTCACGCCCACGGCCTATGGCACGAAGCTGGCTGAAGGCAAGGAAACACGTTTTATCGATGGCCGGCATTACGTGCTCGAAGCGCCGCTGCACGCCGATTTCGCGCTGATCAAAGCATTCAAGGGCGACCGGTGGGGCAATCTCGTTTATCGGAAGACGGCACGCAACTTCGGGCCGATCATGGCGATGGCAGCCAAGACCGCTATCGTGCAGGTCTCGCAGGTCGTGCCGCTGGGCGCGCTGGACCCGGAAGACATCGTGACGCTGGGCATCTTCGAGCAGCGCGTGATCGAAGTGCCGCAAGCGGTGCACGCGGCCGAACTGGCAGCAGCGAAAGCGGCTTAAACAGAGTGGCAACGAGGGCGTAATGCCCAAACTGTGCACGCGGCAAATCCGGTTTCTCGCGCGACGGCTAAGCAAAGCACGCTGCGGTAACGGAAATCGAAGGCTGCATCAAGCAAGGACATCGACATGAAAAAACTGACTCGTGACGAAATGGCGCAACGCGTCGCCCGCGACATTCAGGAAGGCGCGTACGTGAACCTGGGCATCGGCGTGCCGACGCTCGTTGCCAACCATCTCGCAGCAGATCGCGAAATCTTCCTGCATAGCGAAAACGGTCTGCTCGGCATGGGTCCGGCGCCAGCGAAAGGCGAGGAAGACGACGAGCTCATCAACGCCGGCAAACAGCACGTGACGCTCCTGACCGGCGGCGCCTATTTCCACCACGCCGATTCGTTCGCGATGATGCGCGGCGGCCACCTCGACATCTGCGTGCTCGGCGCGTTCCAGGTCTCGGCGAAGGGCGACCTGGCGAACTGGCATACCGGTGCGCCCGACGCCATTCCCGCTGTAGGCGGCGCGATGGATCTGGCGATCGGCGCGAAGAAGGTCTACGTAATGATGGAACTGCTTACGAAGCAAGGCGAAAGCAAGCTGGTGCCCGAATGTTCGTATCCGGTGACGGGCGTGAATTGCGTGAACCGCGTGTACACGGATCACGGTGTGTTCGACGTGACGCCGAACGGTTTCGTGGTGCGGGAAATTGTCGAAGGCCTGTCGTTCGAGGAACTGCAGAAACTGGCGCAAGTGCCGCTGACGTTTAAACCGCTCGACGCGGCCACGACGCTCGAAGCGTAATCAAGGAGTAGTCAAGGAGATGGGCATGAAAGAAGCTTTTATTTGCGACGCGATTCGCACACCGGTCGGCCGTTACGGCGGCGCTTTGTCCTCAGTTCGTGCCGATGACCTCGGCGCCGTGCCGCTGCGCGCTTTGATGGAGCGCAATAAAGAGGTGGACTGGAACGCCGTCGATGACCTGATCTTCGGTTGTGCGAACCAGGCCGGCGAAGACAATCGCAACGTCGCGCGCATGTCGGCGTTGCTGGCCGGTTTGCCCGAAGGCATTCCCGGCTCGACCATTAACCGCTTGTGCGGATCGGGCATGGACGCAATCGGCGTGGCCGCGCGCGCGATCAAATCAGGCGAAGCCGCGCTGATGGTCGCAGGCGGCGTGGAAAGCATGAGCCGCGCGCCGTTCGTGCAGGGCAAGGCGACCACGGCGTCCTCGCGTCAGGCAGAGATCTTCGATACGACCATCGGCTGGCGTTTCATCAATCCGCTGATGAAGAAAATGTACGGCGTGGATTCAATGCCGGAGACGGCCGAGAACGTGGCGACCGACTATAAGGTGAGCCGCGAAGACCAGGACGCGTTTGCTGTACGCAGCCAGCAGAAAGCGTCGCGCGCGCAGAAGGACGGCTCGCTCGCGCAAGAGATCGTGCCGGTTTCCATCGCGCAGAAAAAGGGCGATCCGGTGCTGGTCTCGCAGGACGAGCATCCGCGCGAAACGAGTATGGAAGCGCTGGCGAAACTGAAGGGCGTCGTGCGTCCCGATGGCACGGTGACGGCGGGCAATGCGTCGGGCGTGAACGATGGCGCGGCGGCCGTGCTCCTCGCCGATGAAGACAGCGCCAAGCGTTTTGGCCTCGTGCCGCGTGCGCGCGTGTTGGGCATTGCAACCGCCGGCGTGCCGCCGCGCGTGATGGGCATTGGCCCGGCGCCGGCGTCGCAGAAGCTGATGAAGCGCCTGGGCATGACCATCGATCAATTCGATGTGATCGAGCTGAACGAGGCGTTTGCATCTCAAGGGCTGGCTGTGCTGCGCATGCTCGGCATTGCCGATGAGGATCCCCGCGTCAATCCGAACGGCGGCGCGATCGCGCTTGGCCATCCGCTCGGCATGAGCGGCGCGCGCCTGGTCACGACCGCGATGTATCAGTTGCATCGGACTGGCGGACGCTTCGCGCTGTGCACGATGTGCATTGGCGTGGGTCAGGGCATTGCGATCGCTATCGAGCGTGTGTGATGTCTGAGCCGACATTTTCGGCGTCGGGACGGCTGACGGACCTGATCTGCGGCACACGCGAGATGAATGCCGTGTGGTCCGCGCGCCAGACCGTCCAGTCGATGCTGGATGTCGAGGCGGCGCTTGCACGGGCATCGGCGGAGCATGGGGTGATTCCTTCGAGTGCGGTGGCGGCGATCGTGGCTGCTTGCAACGCTGATCTGATTGATCCCGACGCGTTGATGGCTGGCGCCGCGTCCGGCGGCAACCTCGCGATTCCGTTGGTGAAGTTGCTGACCGCCGTAGTCAAAAGCAAGGACGCTGACGCCGCGAAGTACGTGCACTGGGGCGCGACGAGCCAGGACATTATCGATACCGGCACTGTCTTGCAACTGCGCTCCACGTTCGACTTGTTGGAAGCGGGTTTGAACGAGACTTGCGACGCGCTCGCCAATCAGGCGCAGACATATCGGACGACTCCGGCGATCGGCCGGACCTGGCTTCAACAGGCTTTGCCGATTACGCTTGGCCTTAAATTCGCCCAATGGCTGGATGCGTTGACACGGCATCGTGAGCGTCTGGCTCAATGCCGTTCGCGCGTGCTCGCGCTGCAATTCGGCGGCGCGGCCGGGACGTTGGCGAGCCTGCGGGACAAAGCGCCGTTGGTCGCCCAATCACTTGCTGACGACCTCGGGCTGCAACGGCCAACGTTACCGTGGCATACCCAACGCGATCGCATAGCGGAAGCGGCGGCATGTTTCGGCATGCTGACCGGCACGTTAGGAAAAATTGCCCGCGATATCTCCTTGCAGATGCAGACGGAAGTTGGCGAACTGGCCGAGCCGGCTGCGGCGGGCAAGGGCGGTTCATCCACGATGCCGCACAAACGGAACCCGGTCGGCTGTGCGGCTGTTTTAACGGCCGCAATGCGAGCGCCGAATCTGGTCGCGACCGTGTTCAGCGGCATGGTTCAGGAACATGAACGCGCGCTCGGCGGCTGGCAGGCCGAGTGGGAAGCGTTGCCCGACCTTGCCCGCCTGACGGGCGGCGCGCTCGCGCAGATCACGGCAATTGTGTCGAATATCGAAGTGAATGCCGGGCGGCTCGCCGCCAACCTGGATCTCACGCACGGGTTGATTCTTGGCGAGGCAGTGATGCTCGCGCTCGGCGACCGTATTGGCAGGCTCGACGCGCATACGCTCGTGGAACATGCATCGAAGCAAGCCGTGGCCACCGGCGCGACTCTTTACGACGTGCTCTCGAACGACGAACGCGTCACGCAACAACTCTCTCTCATTGAACTGCAGGCGCTGCTCGACCCGGCAAACTACGCGGGCCAGGCGCACGCTTTTGTCGATGCCGCGCTGCTTGCGCATCGATCCCCTTCATCCAGGAGTCTTCCGTAATGCCTTTTGCCGCCGTCAACGGTATTCAACTCTTTTATCGCGTCGACGCCGCCGCCGGCAGCGACGCGCCCTGGCTTGTGCTGTCGAATTCGCTCGGCGCCGACGTGTCGATGTGGACACCGCAAGTCGAAACGCTCGCGGCTGAATATCGCGTGTTGCGTTACGACACGCGCGGTCATGGACGCTCGGACGCGCCAAAAGGTCCGTACACGCTCGACCAGCTTGTAGGCGACGTGATCGGTTTGCTCGACACCCTCGGCATCAAGCGCGCGCACTATTGCGGCCTTTCAATGGGCGGGTTGACCGGGATCGCGCTCGCGGCACGCCATCCGGAGCGCTTCGAGCGCGTGGTGCTGTCGAATACGGCAGCGCTGATCGGCTCGGACGCAATCTGGACGCCCCGGGCGGCGAAAGCCCGTGAGGAGGGTGGCATGCCTGCATTGGCCGACGCCGTCCTGCCGCGCTGGTTCACGGCTGGTTTCATGGCGGCGCAGCCGCTCATGCTGTCCGGTATTCGCGACGTGTTCCGCCACACATCGGGTGAAGGTTACGCGTCGAATTGCGAAGCGATCCGCGACGCCGATGCTCGCGAAGAAGCGAAGACCATCAAGGCGCCGGTGCTGGTCATTTCGGGTACGCACGACCAGTCCACAACTGCTGCACAAGGGCGCGAACTGGCCGGATACATCGCGGGCTCGCGTTATGTCGAACTCGATGCCGCGCACTTGTCGAATATCGAGCAAGCGAACGTGTACACGAAAACGCTGCTCGAGTTCCTGGGAGCCTGACATGACCGAAGACGAACGTTACGAAGCGGGCTTGAACGTGCGTCGCCAAGTGCTTGGCGATGCGCACGTCACGCGCTCGCTGGAGAACCGCACGGATCTCACGACTGAATTCCAGAACCTGATCACGCGCTACGCGTGGGGCGATATCTGGACCCGCCCTGGCCTGCCACGCCATACGCGCAGCCTTTTGACCATTTCGATGATGGTCGCCCTCAACCGCAGCGAAGAACTCGCGCTGCATTTGCGGGCGGCGAAAAACAATGGCGTCACGCGTGAGGAAATCAAGGAAGTGCTGCTGCAAACCGCTATTTACTGCGGTGTGCCGGCTGCAAATTCGGCGTTCCATCTGGCGCAAAAAATCTTCGATGAGGACGATCGCGCGGCATAGCGCTCGTCGCGACCGTTAAGCGAAATAAGGAGCAGGGCTGCACCGCAGGCCATGCTTAATGTAGGTGACGGTTTATCCGATGTTGGTTGAATGTTGTTCGATCAGGACGGCGGCGTGGCTCACCACGCCGCCGTCTTTGTATCCGACTTTGTATTTCAGACAGTGGGTTTTGGTTCCTCACGCGTGGCTTGTCTGAACGCGTGCTCTATGTTTCCGCTCTCTCTGGTTTAGCTTGATCAGGATACATGTGGGACGCGTCTGCGGATATCTCCTCTTGGGCATTTCTGTCAAATAAACACGAATATTGCGCTATAAAGGCTCGAAAGCTCTGTCAACTAGTCTATCCCCCGTCATTTTAAGAATTTACTGATAGGGGAAATTTATCTTGACCTGTCACAGTGGCACATGAGCGTGCTATCGGCTTTATGCCTGGCAGGAACCACATTGATGACCGTCTGTCGGCTCCCGAAGCAATTCGGTGGCTGTGTGCATTCCTGTGCACGCTCAAGTCATCGGTTCGGATTGATTGATCATCCGGACCGATGCCAATGATTCCGAGGGCGCCTTCGCGCGTCTGAGACCTGAGTGAGCATAAGCAATGAACAAGAAGCAGCGCGTGGTGTTGAAGAAGCAAAACGAAGTGTCCGTTGGCTTGCGTGACGCTGACTCGCACGGTCGTTCAAAGACCATGTGCTCCAGCCGGCGGTCGCGAATGGGCGCTGCGCTATGGGTCGCGCTCGCTCCCGTCTCTTTGATGGTCGTGTCGCAGGCGTCGAGCGCTGCGCTTGTCGACAACCTGGCGAATGGTTCAAAGGAACGCGCGCGGATCCATACGTCGCAAGTAAGCGAAGCATTGAGCGTCGTCGCGCCGTCCGTCGCCGGATCAAGCAATGAAGGCACACGCCGGCTGGCGGCTGGTGCTTCGTCCGGGCCTGGCCTTACACCGGATCAGTTGATCGTGTCCGGACCTGTTGACACCCTGGTAGCCACCTCGGCGGCCGGCATGAATGCGGTTGCGGTTGGCGTGAGTGCCCACGCAAGCGGGGATTATTCGGTCGCGGCAGGCTCGTACGCCGGCGCGGAATCAGGATCGGTGGCGCTTGGAGCCGGGGTGTCGGCGTCGGGTAGTGAATCCACCGCGCTTGGCGTGCGCACGAGTGCGTATTCGGACCACGGTCTCGCCATGGGCTGGCGCACGATGGTCGATACGGATGCCACGGACTCACTTGCAATAGGCTCTTCTTCGACGGTTCATGCTGCTGGCGCAGGAGCTATCGGCAAGAATAACGTCGTGGGCGGAGCGGGAACCTACGTGATCGGAAACGGCAACGTAGCGTTTGGCGCGGGTTCGTTCGTACTGGGCAGCAACGTAACGGCGAAAGGAAAGAACAGCGTCGTGCTCGGCGCGAACAGCGACGGTTCGTTGGATAACGTCGTATCCGTGGGTGGCCTTGGTGCGGAGCGGCGGATCGTGCATGTGGCGCCGGGCGTGGACACCACGGACGCAGTCAGCATGAGTCAACTCAACGCTCTGGGCGAGAAAGCCAATGGGTTGGTCGCCTATGACACCGCGGACAAGCGCTCGATTACGCTCGGGGGACAGGCGGGCGCGCCAGCGGTGACGCTCACCAACCTCAAGGCAGGTGCGTTGAATGCGCAAAGCAGCGACGCGGTCAACGGAGCCCAACTGAACGCGACCAATTCAGACGTACGGGACGTGGCGACGTCGCTGACCATGCTGACACGTGCGGAACCGTTGAAACTGACGTACACCGACGAAAGCAAATCGAACGTTGCGCTGGGCGGAGCCAGTGGCACGACCGTGTCTAACCTGAAGGCGGGCGTAGCGGATCAGGACGCGGTGAACGTGGCTCAACTGAAGGGCGCCGGGTTGATCGATTCAACTGGCAATCCGCTTGCCGCTATTACGTACGACACGAAAGCTGACGGCACGATCAATCGAAGCAGCGTGACGCTTGGTGGGCCAGGTGCCGCGGCGCCGGTGGCGTTGCGCAACGTTGCTGCCGGTAATGTGAAGGCAGGCAGTACGGACGCGGTCAACGGCGATCAGTTGTTCCAGACGGCACAATTGGTCGACAACCTGCAGAATGGCGCTGCGCTCAAATATTTCGTCTCCAATACAACGCTTCCCGCAGCAACCGCCAACGGTCTCAACGCCACCGCAATCGGTGGCAATGCGCAGGCCGTTGCCAACAATACGGTTGCGCTCGGCGCGAACTCGCTGGCCGATCGTGCGAATAGCGTATCGGTAGGTGCAGCGGGCAGTGAGCGGCAGATTGTCAACGTCCAGGCGGGCACGGCGGATACCGACGCGGTCAACGTTGGGCAACTGAAGAGCTCGGGTCTGGTCGACCAGACAGGCAAGGTAGCCACCGCACTCGTTTATGACAAGGACGCTACCGGTGCGACCGACTTCGCTAACGTTACGTTAGGGCAGGGTGTTACTGGTGGCGCGGCAATTCATAACGTAGCCGCCGGTACGCTCGTTACCGACGCGGTTAACCTCGGTCAATTGAACGACATGGTGAACCATGTCACCAACGTCGTGACCTCAAGCAGCGCGCTCTATAACGCGGCCGGGGATGCATCAACGGAAGCAGCGACTGCGAGCGGCACGCATGCCGTTGCAATGGGTGCAAACGCCACGGCCAGTGCTGCGAATTCGGTGGCGGTGGGGGCGGGCTCGCTGGCAGATCGCGCGTCGTCGGTATCGGTGGGCGCGGTGGGCAGTGAGCGGCAGATCACCAACGTCGCGGCCGGTACGTCGGCAAC
>Ga0073928_10008844_pt1 | contig 12472 bp, 13 predicted proteins | sample PaiPotPPA55metaG_FD_76969 | JGI IMG/M metagenome (GOLD analysis project Ga0073928, IMG submission 76969) | Iron sulfur acid spring bacterial and archeal communities from Banff, Canada, to study Microbial Dark Matter (Phase II) - Paint Pots PPA... ...
CGTCGGGGTCGCGCGACACCGCGTCGGTCGGCAGCGCCTCGACCGGTAGACCGGGTGCGATCCTGCCGAGGAGCTTGGCCACGAACACCATCACCGGAGACACCGCATCCTGGGCGTCGACCGCCGGGCCGGACAGCACCATCGCGGCGTAGTCGTCGGGGTGCTCGACGCCGTAGGCGAAGACGATGCCACCGCCCATACTGTGGCCAAGCACGACGAGCTTCAGCCCGGGGTGGTCGGCCGCCGCGATACCGACCAGGGTGTGGAAATCGTCGGTGTATTCGGAGATATCCCGCAGATAGACCCGCTTGCCGCCGGACCGGCCATGGCCCCGATGGTCCAGCGCGTAGGTGACCAGACCGGATTCACCGAACCGCTGCGCAACGTGGTCATAGCGACGGGCATGCTCGGCGTACCCGTGCGCAATCACAACGACACCGCGCGGGTCGGCATCAGGGGTCCACACGTCGTAGACGATGCGCACGCCGCCGACACCGTCGAAGCTGCGTTCGGTGCGGGTAGTGGCCATCAGGGGAGAGTAGCGACTGCTTGTCGGCCGGTCTGCGTAAGCTCGGCGACGTGTCCGTCCTAGCCCGCGAAACCGACGACGAGTTCCTGCTCAAGGCCGAACCCCACCGGCGTGAGCTGCTGGCGCACTGCTACCGGATGACCGGTTCGCTGCACGACGCCGAGGACCTGGTTCAGGAAACCTACCTACGGGCCTGGAAGGCCTACGGCGGGTTCAAGGGTCAGTCCTCACTGCGGACATGGCTGTACCGGATCGCCACAAATACGTGCCTGACCGCGCTGGAATCACGGCAGCGCCGTCCGTTGCCGACGGGGTTGGGCGCACCGAGTTCGGATCCGACGGGTGAGCTGACGGAACGCAACGAGGTGCCGTGGCTGGAGCCGCTGCCGGATCAACATGACGACCCGACCGATCCATCCACGATCGTCGGTACCCGCGAATCGGTGCGGCTCGCGTTCGTGGCGGCGTTGCAGCATCTGTCGCCGCGGCAGCGGGCAGTGCTGGTGATGCGCGACGTGCTGCAGTGGCGGGCGGCCGAGGTGGGCGAAGCGATCGGCGCGTCGACAGCCGCGGTCAACAGCCTGCTGCAGCGGGCGCGGGCGCAGCTCGAAGCGGTCGGTCCCAGCGAAGACGAGCAACTGGCCGAGCCGGATTCACCGGGGACGAGAGATCTGCTTGACCGCTACATCGCGGCGTTCGAGAACTACGACATGAACGCGCTGGTGAAGGTGTTCACCGAAGAGGCGATATGGGAGATGCCTCCGTTCGACGGCTGGTATCAGGGGCCCGAAGCGATCGTCACGCTTTCCCGGGTGCACTGCCCGGCCGAAGGGCCAGGCGATATGCGCTTCATCCGGACGACGGCCAACGGGCAGCCGACGGCAGCGCTGTACATGCTCAATCGCGAGACGGGCAAGCACGAGGCTTTCCAGTTGCATGTGCTCGACGTCAAGCCCGACGGCATTTCGCGCGTAGTCGCGTTTATGGCCACCTCACTGTTCGAGAAGTTCGGCCTGCCCGCCTCGCTTTAGGCGCGAGCCAGGCCGGAACGACGATGTGGTCTAGTAGATGCTAGCCGCAGGTCAGAGCTTTGGTTGGCACGTGTTTTGTAACGTGTTCTATGATCGCGGTTCATGAAGACCAAAGGTGCTCTGCTGTGGGAGCTCAACTCACCGTTTCGGATCGACGAGATCGAGGTCGGCGACCCCGTCGACGATGAGGTGCAACTCAGAGTGCACGCCGCAGGCATGTGTCACTCGGACTACCACCTGACCACCGGAGCCACCCCGATCGGCCTGCCCGCACTCGGCGGCCACGAGGGCGCGGGCGTGGTCACCAAGGTCGGCAAGAACGTGACCGGCATCGAGGAGGGCGACCACGTCATCCTCGCCTTCATCCCCGCTTGCGGTGCGTGCCAGCCGTGCCTGAAGGGGTACCGCTCGTTGTGCGACCGCGGCGCGGTGCTGCTCGGCGGCAAGGCCATCGCGGACGGCACCAGCCGGGTGCACGCCGGCACCACCGAGGTGTCGCCGATGAACCTGCTCGGCACGTTCGCCCCGTACATGACCGTGCACAAGGACTCGGTCGTCAAGATCGACACGGACGTCCCGTTCGAGACCGCCGCCATTATGGGCTGCGCGGTGCCGACGGGCTTCGGGTCTGCCACCAACGTCGCGCAGGTGCAGCCCGGCGAGACCGTGGCTATCGTCGGCGTCGGCGGCATCGGCATGAGTGCGCTTCAGGGGGCGGTCATCTCGGGCGCCAAGCACGTCATCGCGATCGACCCCAACGAGTGGAAGCGCGACCAGGCGATCAAGTTCGGCGCCACCCACGTCTACCCCTCGATGGCCGAAGCGATCGCCCCCGTCATCGACGTCACCCACGGTTTGATGGCCGACAAGACCATCATCGCGGTCGGCGAGATGAAGGGTGAATACATCGAAGAGGCGATGATCCTGACGGCAAAGACCGGCACCTGCGTGGTAACCGGCATGGGCTCGATGATGGACGTCGACGTCAAGCTCAACCTCTTCCTGTTCACCATGTTGCAGAAGACGTTGAAGGGCAACATCTTCGGCGGCGGCAACTCACATGTCGAGACTCCAAAGCTGGTGGGCCTGTACAAGTCCGGGCTGCTGAAGATCGACGAGATGGTCACCACCACTTATTCGTTGGAGAACATCAACGACGGCTACCGGGACATGCTGGACGGCAAGAACATCCGCGGCGTCATCAAGTTCACCGAGGCGGACTGGTAATCCGCGCCACCACCGACTCGATCACCGAGCCGAATGCCCGCAGCTGCGCGGAGCTCAACCCGTCGAACGCGAGGGAGCGCACGAGCTCGACGTGTCCCGGTGCGGCGGCCTCCAGCGCCGTCCGCCCGCGGTCGGTGAGCTCGTCGGTCAGCCACATGGAATACATGACACATCAACTATGTTGTCAGAGTCAACGCCGCCCACCTAGGCTGGCGCATCGAGGGGTGATGAGATGACATCAGCGAGGACCGAAGGCGGATCGCGCACTGGTGGCGCGAGCGTCGACGTTCGGCGTGCCGATGACCGCGCGAAAACGAAGATCTCCTGGCTGGACTCCAAGCACTCGTTCTCGTTCGGCGGCCACTACGACCCTGACAACACCCACCACGGACTGCTGTTGGTCAACAACGACGACATCGTCAAGCCAGGCGCTGGCTTTGACACCCATCCCCACCGCGACATGGAGATCGTCACGTGGGTGTTGCGTGGCTCTCTGGTGCACCAGGACTCCACCGGGCATTCCGGTGTGATCTATCCCGGCCTTGCCCAGCGCATGTCGGCAGGCCGCGGAATCCTGCATTCGGAGAAGAACGACTCGTGGACCCTGACCGGTGAGCAATCCCACCGGGATCCCGTGCATTTCGTGCAGATGTGGGTGGCCCCCGACGAGTCGGGTATCACGCCAGGCTACCAGCAACTCGAGATCGATGACGAGTTGTTGCGGGGCGGTCTGGTGACGATCGCGTCGGGCATGCCCGAACACAACGACTCCACCGCCATCACGATCCGCAACCGTTACGCGGCGCTGCACGGGGCGAGGCTGCAGCCAACAGAGAGCATCGAATTGCCGCAGGCCCCCTATCTGCACCTGTTCGTCCCCCGCGGTGAAGTCACGCTGGAGGGCGCCGGACCCCTGCACGAAGGCGATGCGGTGCGGTTGACCGCGTCCGGCGGTCAGCGCGTCACCGCCACCGAACCGGCGGAGATTCTGGTTTGGGAGATGCACGCGGATTTGGCCGCGGCCTAACCGACGCGACGCAACGCGCTCGATGCGGCGGTCAAGGTCTGCCTGGCGTACCCGCCGCCGAAGAGCACCACATGCGCCAGCAACGGATAGATCTGGTGCAGCCCGACACGGTCCCGCCAGCCCTCGCGCAGGGGCCGGTGCGCCTGATATCCCTCGATCACCGTCTCGAAGTGCGGGCAGCCGAACAGTGCCAGCATGGCCAGGTCGCTCTCCCGATGGCCGCCGTGCGCCGCGGGGTCGATCAGCACCGCGCCGCAGGGCGTCCACATCACGTTTCCGCTCCACAGATCACCGTGCAGCCGGGCGGGCGGATCGTCGTCGTCGAACTCGCCCGCCTCACATCGCGCCATCACGGCGTCGATGGCGTCGCGGGCGGGCCCGTCCAGGCGCGTCGCGGCTCGGTCAGCCATCGGTGCCAGTCGCTCGTTGGCGTAGAAGCTGCCCCACCGATCCTTGGTGGAGTACGACATCGGCAGCGGCTGGTGCAGCGGCCCGAAGTAGCCCGGGCCGGCCCAGCCATCGGGCGGCGCACCGAATGCGTCGGCCCCCGCGTCATGCGTGCGGGCCAGCTGTCGCCCGAACTCGTGCGCGGCGGCGCGGGTCGGCGCTGCGGCGTCGAGCTGTTCCAACGTCAGGCTGGCGTCGTCGTGCGCGATGACTCTGGCACACGGCACTCCGCCGTCGGCAGCCGAAAGCCATTGCAGCCCCGCGGCTTCGCAGGCGAAGAAACCTCGCGGCGCCACCGCACTGCGCTTGACGAACACTAGGGCTGGCCAGATACCCGTCGCAGCACCCGGTCACGGGCCCATGCGGGCAAGTTCGTCATCAAGGCCACCTGCAGTTTCGGGCCGGCGCCGACGACGTAGCGCGCGCGGGGCCTGCGGGCGGTCAGCGCCTCCTCGACGACGGCGGACACTTTCCCGGCAGGGACGGCCAGCTTTTGCGATACCGGGATCATCTTCTTCATGCCGGCGATGTGTCTGGCGTACAAGTCGAGCTGCCCTGGTGTCAGCGCGGCCGTGGTCTGCTCGACCATGTCGTCGGCGCTGCGCCAGATGTCGGTGTCGGTCTGCGCGGGCTCCACGATCGCGACGCCAATGTGCCACGGCCGCAATTCCATTCGCAGCGCGTCGGCTGCGGCTTCCAGCGCGAACTTGCTGGCGCAGTACGCGCCGACCAGCGACATCGACAGTCGTCCGTTGACGCTGGAGATGAACACCACCCGTCCCCGTGACTTCCGCAGCCGCGGCAACACCGCCTGTGTGACGGCGAGCTGGCCGATCACGTTGATCTCCAACTGCTTTCGCCATTGATCGGGTGTTACCGTCTCCATCGGCCCGCTTACCACGACGCCCGCGTTGTTGACGATCGCGTCCAGCCGCTCGGGCAGCGACTCGTTCAACTCGGCGATATGTCCGGCATCGGTGACGTCGAGGATGACCGAGGAGATGCGCTGCGGGTTCAGCGCGGCGACCGCGGCGGCGTCGCTTTCGCTGCGTACCCCGGCGATCACGTCCCAGCCGCTGCCGGCCAGGTGCTCCACGATCGACTTGCCGATTCCACGGCCTGCGCCGGTGACGAGTACTGATGGCATATTGCGAGACTAGCCTGCCGTCATGTCGTGCCTATGCGGCTGACCGCGTCGACGATCCCCGTCGCGAACGTCAGCAGCAGCAGGCTGACGACCGTCAATCGGTCCGAGACCGGGGACGTGACGGGCATGGCCTCCGGTCTTGCTCCTACAGCTGAGGGGTCAGGTCAAAGGACGTCACCGTCGACATCCGGGTGATCAACCATTTCGCGTCGCGGCGCTCCAGCGTCAACCGGTAGGACAGGTATCGCAGTGACGGGATGTTCTTCGACACCGGGCTGGTGGCCACCGAGTTGGTGTAGACGAGCGCGGTGGCCTCGGTCGGTGTCACCGCCTCCACGGCCGCGCCCATCACCTGGGTGGTGTTGGTGACCTGCGCCTGCTTGTTGGAAGCGACGATCGCATCGATGTACTTGCGGTACTCGGTGGCGAAGTCGCCGCCCAGGTAGCGGGCCGACCGGTCCGGCAACGAGTCCATGTTGTCCGGGGTGTAGGTCCACAACGTGGTGATCGCGTTGGCGGCGGTCCTGGCGATGTCGAGCTTGATGTGCACCAACGCGCGGTCGGCCAGGTACGACTGCAGCGTCGCGCCCGCGAACGCGGCCGCACCCACAAAGACGACGCTCGCGACGACCGCCGCGATGGTCAGCCGCTTGCCCGCGGGCCGGTGCGGAACGAGGATCTGGTCTTCGTGTGGCGCTTGCTCGGCTTCGGCGCTGTCGGCGACCGGCGGTTCATCGGCCGTCGGTTCCGGCTCGGTCTCCGCCTTGGCGGTCCGGCTGGCCTTGCCGACGGGTCTGCGCGGGGCCGGTTTTGGCTCCTCGGGCTCCCGTTGTTCTGCCCCGTCGTCCGCGGATGAAACGGCTTCGGGCTCAGGTGCTTTCGGACGGCGACGAAACAGACTCCACCGGCGACGCGGCGCCGCTGCCCCGGCATCGACGGTCTCTGCGGTCTCCGCCTCGGGCGGTTCCACGGTCGCGGTATCGTCGGCGTCCGCACTGCTCGCCGCGAGCTCCTTACGCAGCGGCATCCGATGGCGCCGACGGGCAGCGGTTGCATCGGCGGCTTCGTCGGTCCCGCCGGCACCCGCCGGCTGAGCCGGCAATTCAGCACCCGTGGTCAGATCACCTCGTTCAGTTGGCTGATCTTCCACTGCTGTCCCTCCCTGATCGTGGTCGCCACCCAACGGTTTCCGCTCTCGATCGTCGACTTCCCGTCCGGCGATTTCTCGGAGACCTTCGTCGCGACCAGCACGTCGGCGCTGCCGTCCTCGTTCCACCGCTGCACGCCGGCCTCGACCACGGTTCCCGTGGTGGGTTCGGCGCGAGCGACCTGGATCAGGACGTCGTTCTCCTTCTCCTTGTACTTCTTGGCGAAGTCACCGGTGCCCTGCGCGAGGATCCGGTCGACATAGTCGTTGGCGTGGAACGGATCCACTGTCGTGTACGTGGTCATGAACCCTCGCACGTAGCCCAACGCCTCGGCGTCCTTGGCCGACGAGTCCTGGCCCTTGTTGTAGGCGTAGAGCATCAGCGCGCTTGCGGTGATCGCGGCGGCGAGCAACAGCGTCGCCAGCCCCGCGATGAGCGGCAGCCCCCAGCGCCGCGGCGGCTTGGGCACCACATCGAAGAAGTCCGATTCCTCGGCTTCGACCTTGCGCCGCGGGCTCACTGGCCGGCCTGATTCATCAGCGGCTTCTTCAGCACGGTCAGGTTCGCGACGCGCCACTTCCCGTCGGGTGACTTGTCGAAGTCCACCCGCACCGTCGCGGTGATGAACTTCAGATCCTTGGGATTGGCGCCCCGCTGACCCTGCATCGCCAAAAGCATCGATGCGTGGCTCGCGGTCTCCTGTGGCGTCGACAGCACCGCGCTGCTCACCGCCCAGTAGACGTTCTTGGTGGCGCCCGCCTTCTGCACCGCCTGTTGCTGCGCGATCAACTGCGGCCGGTAGCCGTCGGTCGTCAGCGACTGCGCGTGGGAGAAGTCCTGCTGCAACGTGTCGACGTCATAGCTCAGCATCTGCTCGACGATGCGCGGCCCCTCGGCCGCGATCTGTGTCCTGGCCGCGTCAACCGCCCGGTCATGTCGATAGCCCACCAGATAGCTCAGGCCCGCAGCGGCCACGCACAACAGCGTCGCCGACGCTACGACGATCGCGGTCAGCCGCCGCATGTCGCGCTGCGGCGGGTCGACCTTGTGCACCTCGGTGCGCACCAGCAGATCGGCGAAGGTCCGGCCCCGGCGGTCCCACAGCGGCCAGAGCCAACCGATGAACAGCGCGGCGGTGTCGACAAGATGCGCCAGATCACGGATGAACGGCCGCAGCAGCCCGACGGGTGAACCGTCGCGTTTCCTCACCGCGATGCCGAACAACGCCCGGCCCAACGTCCAACCCGTGATTGTCGGCATCAACCACCGGTTCACCGCCATCGCCAGGAAGGTCAGTGCGAGCGCGCCGATGAACACCCAAAACAACCGGCCCCGGCCGGCCACAGTCAAGGCCAGCAGCGCCATCGTCACCATCACCGCAGCACCCAACAGCACGTCGATTGAGAACGCGCCTACCCGCGCCAACCACGATGCGGTCGGAAGTTCGGGCGCCGCATCATCGGCGGCCGCTTCGGGCGTCACGTCGAGCACAGCCGTCACGAACCGACCTGATCCAGCCGGGCGATCTTGTACCTGCCCTCGTCGGATGCCATCTTCACCCGCAGCCGGTACCCCTGCTCCTGGTCGGCGCTCTCGGAGTTGGTCACCTTGACCCGCACGGCCACCAGGACGTCGACGGATCCGTCGTCGTAGTGCCGCTCCACCGCTGCCCGCATGTCGGACACGGCCACCTTGGCGTTCGCGGCCTGGTACGCCTCGACCAGCACGCTGCTGTACAGGCTGGCCTGGGCGCCGAAATCGCCCGTCGAGCATTCGATGATCTTCGACTGCGCGGCCGCCATGGCCGTGGTGTCCGGCGCGTTCGTCGCCGCCACGCAGTCCTTCGCGGCCTGTAGTGCCGCCGCGTCGGCGCGTGCGATCGCCTCACTGTCGTCATGGGACCGCAACGCCAGATAGCCACCGACGCCGGCGCCGGCCGCCGAAACCACCAGCGCGGCGCAGATGCCCGCCACCCAGCCGACGCCGAGGCGCGACGGCCGCCGAGCGTCCCCGACAGCCTCATCGGCTGGTTCTGGGGGTACTTCTTCGGTGGCTTGTTCGGTTTGGTCTTGGGTAGATACTGCTAACGACTCGTCCGGCGTTTCATCAGCATCGGTGGGGTTCAGCTGGCTGGTGCCAGCATCTCCTTCCATCCGTCGTCTCCTGGGTTACTCGAATTGCTGACGTTGTACCTGACGCCGTCAGGTCCGACCACCTGACCGCTGGCCGGGCTGTAGACCGCCGTGGAGCCGGGTGCTCCTTGTGCCGGAGTGTACGTACACGGGTTGGGTTGTTGTCCACTGCACTGCACGGAGCCCAGTCCTGGCTGGCTCAGCGGGTCGCTGGTCGGTGCCGACGCTCGCGCGGGCGGCGGCAGTTGATCCGCTGGCGCCGGATTGACCCCGTTGTTCACCGACGGAGCCGGAATAACACCTCGCCCGGGATTGACACCCTGGTCGCAGCGCGCTGCGGGTGCTGGGCAGGACAGCACCTGGTTCGGGTCGCCGTACCAGGGGTTGGTGCCCAGCGGCACATACGGCTCGTTGCTGCGGCACTCCCTCGGCGTCGCCGCGCGCTTACCAGGGACGTCAACGCAGGGATAGTTGCGTGCGCCGCGAACCACGTTGCCTTGATAGTCCTTTGGAATCTTGCAATAAGTACCCGATGGCAGCGGCGCCATGCTGGTGTCGGCCGGTGATCGCCACTCCGAGGCGGGAAGGAATCCGGTCAAGCAGGGCGGCGGCTGGTTGATCGACAGCGCCAGGGGTAGTTGACCAAGGTTGTCGAAGAGCGTTCCGGCCTGTGCGACCGCGGCGCCCTGCGGCAGGATCACCAGCGTCTGCTCGAGACCCTTGTGGTAGCGCTTGAGCATATCGATGACCACGGCCAGGTTGGCCAGCGTCTGCGGCAGTGCGTCGCGCACGTTGCTGAACAATTGCGCTGTTTGATCCAACGTCGGTGCCGCCTGCTGCAGCACACTGCGCAGCGCCGGGTCCTGTTCGGCTGACTGGGACGCGATGATGTTCAGGTTGCGTGACCACTGCTCGATGTTGTCGCCGGACTTGACCTGGCTGTCCAGGATCGGCGCCGAGTTCGCGATGATGTCGTTGACCTGCGGCAGGTTGTCCTTGAAACCCTGCGCGATATTTGTCGTCGAGTCGACCAGCCGTTGCAGCGCCGGGCCCAGTCCGCCGACCGCCGTCGATGTCTCGGTGAGCAGCGAGTCGATCTTCTCCTTGGGCAGCACGGCCAGGCCGCGGTTCGCGGCGTCCAGCGCCGGGCCGACCTCGCTGGGCACCTTGTTCTCCGAGATGTTCCCGACACTCTGGCCGTCGCTGAGGTACTGGCCCGGATTCCCGGTCGACACCAGGTCGAGGTACTGCTCACCGATCGCCGAAACGGAGTGCACGTTCGCCGTGGCGTTGGCCGGGATCTTGTAGTGGCTGTCGATGCTCATCTCGGCACGGGCGCCGTTCTCGGTGGGATCGACAGCGGTCACCTTGCCGATCTGGGTGCCGCGATACGTCACGTTGGCCGTGCCATAAAGGCCGCCCGAGCGGGGCAGGTCGGCATAGAGCTTGTACTGCCCGATGCCGACCAGGCTGGGCACCCGCAGGTAATACCAGCCCAATACGACGATCGCGATGACCGTCAGGACCGTGAACAGCACAAGCTGGATTTTGATGAAGCGGGTCAGCACAGCTCACTCACCCCTTTCGACCAGCGGTCCGCCCGGCACGTCGTGCGGGTTCGGCGTGAACCGCACATCCGGGATCATCGTCGCCGGGTCGCGACCCCAGGACTGCTCGAGTGCGCGCGCCAGGCCCGAGACACCGGTGCCAGTCAGCAGGCCGTTATCGATCGCAGAAAATGTCAGGTCGACCATCAACGACACGTTGAGGTAGTCACCGCGCACCACCTTGGGCACGTTCTCGATCGAGAACGGCGCGGTGAGCATCAACTTGAGCGCACCGACCACGTACGGCGACGCCCGGCCCAGCTGCTTGAGCGGCCGCTGCAGGTCCTGCAGGTTCGTGTGCAGGTTGGCGCTCGACGGCCCCAACGCGTTGTCGGCCGCGACGCTGATCCGGCCCAGCGCCGTTATCGCGTCGGCGAACAGATCCCGGGTGTCGGCGAAATGCTTGATCAGCGGCGGGAACTCGGTCAGCACCCGGTCAAGGGTGTCGTTGCGCTGAGCCACGATGTTCAGCAGTCGGTTCGTCGAGTCGATGGCGTGGGTGATGTCCTGGCGCTGCTTGTTCAGCTCACCGGTGAAAGTGTCCAGCCGGTTCAGGAATTCCCGGATCTGATCGGCCCGACCGGTCAGCAGGTTGTTGATCTCGGTCTGGATCGTCTCCAGGTTCGAGATGCCACCGCCGCGCAGGATCGTCGCGATACTCGCCAACACCCGCTCGGTGCTCGGGAACGCCGAGCTGTTCTTCAGCGGGATGGTGTCGCCGCTCTTCAACAGCTGCGGCGACGGATCGGGCGGCGCGTCCAGCTGCACGTGCTGGCTGCCAAGCAGGCTGGTCTGACCGATCGCGGCCAGCGTGTTCACCGGCAGCTTGACGCCGGGTTGCAGATCAAGTGTCAGCGTCGCGATCCAGTTCTTCAGCGCGATCTCACGCACCCGGCCGACGAACACGTCGGCCACCCGAACACGGCTATTGACGTTGAGCGCCAACGTATCCGGGATCTGTACGTAGATCGTGATCTTGTTGGATCCCGTGCCAGGGCCACCGGGCAGCGGAATGTTCGCGATGCCCTTCCACGATCCGCACGAGCTCAGCACCAACGCGGCCATCACCAGCGCCAGTGCGCGGCAGGCGATTCGGCTCCACTTACGCATGCTCATCCACCTGCCTCAGCGGGTAGCGCGGGTCCGGCCGGGGCGCCTGGTGCAGGCCCGGACAGCGGCGAACCACCCGGGTCGCCCGGTATCACGCCCGGCGCAGGACCGGGCGGCGGTCCCGGCTGCACATACCACGGCGGTGGCAGCGGGCTGTTCTCGCCGTAGGCGTCGGACGGACCCGCCTGGTGCGGCCCACCAAAGGTCGGCGGAGCACCCGGTATCGGAGCGTCGGGTCCGCCCATCAGCTCGCCCAGCGACTCAGGCGTCAGCATGTTCGCAGTCAAGGGCTGCACGTCGACACCCTGCATGCCGGGGGCAGTGACCCAGCCCTGCTCGTGGTTGCCGAAGGAGAACAGCGTGTCGCGGGACCAGATGCCGGGCACCGTCGTGTCCTTATATCCGGGCGGCGGCTGCAGCCGCGGATCGGAGTACGCGATCTGCTTGGGCAGCGTCATCGCACTGGTGAACTGGTTGAGGCCGAACGGTGGGAAGTTGAACTTGATCGCGTCGAGGATCGGCGCCAGATACTGGGCGCACATTTCCGCGGACTCCTGGTAGCCCAGCCTGCTACCGGCCTGAATCGCGCTGCACACGAACTGCAGCGGGTTGGCGAAGTTGTTGATGACGGGGATGCCCATGACGCCGCCGGTGTTGGGCGACACGATGTTCATCAGGTTTGCGCCCAGCGTCGGGAACACGTGCAACGCGGTTTCCAGACCGTTCAGCGGTTCGGGCTGCAGAATGGCATTGGTCACGTCGGCGAGGTTGTTGACGTCGTGGCTGAGCACCTCGCCGTTCTTGCCGATGAACTGACGGGTGGTCGTCAACAACTGATTGAGGTCCTGCAGCGCGGTGGCCACCTCGCGGTTGGTGTTGGTGAACGAGCTGGTGAACGTCGCGAGGTCGTTGTTGAGCTGCACGAACTGGTGATCGCTCTGGTACAGCGCATTGACGAACAGCGCCAGACTCTTGATCACCCCGAAGAAGTCGCCACGCCCCTCGTTGAGGGTGTAGAGCGCATCGGACAGGCCGTTCAGCGTCTTGTTGAGCTGTTCGCCCTTGCC
>Ga0073928_10008846_pt1 | contig 12467 bp, 10 predicted proteins | sample PaiPotPPA55metaG_FD_76969 | JGI IMG/M metagenome (GOLD analysis project Ga0073928, IMG submission 76969) | Iron sulfur acid spring bacterial and archeal communities from Banff, Canada, to study Microbial Dark Matter (Phase II) - Paint Pots PPA... ...
ACACGCGCTTTCCAACCTGAAAGAGCACCTTCGCTTTGCGGAAGAAAACACCCTCATCGCGGTGCAGGTCGAGGACCCGGAAGCTATTGAACACGTAGAAGAGATTGCTTCGGTTCCCTACGTTGATTGCGTATTTATAGGTCCCGCGGATCTCTCGCTCGGACTCGGTTATCCTGGAGAAATTGATCATCCGACTGTCGTTGAAGCGTTTAATAGGATCTGCAGAGCCATCGCCACTAAGCCGAATGTAAAACTGGGCAGCTTCGCGCGAGACGCCAAGGAGGCGCGGGCCTGGACCGCTAAAGGGGCTTCATTTGTGGCCTTGGCTTCCACGCTACTGATTGCGCAGAAGTTTCGCGAAGTAGTCGGCGATCTTCAGTCGGCGGGCGGCTAAGAGAAGGCCCGTGAGGTTCCCGCAGTTTTTATCCTCCTCGAACTCGTCCTCGTCCTCGATCTTTTGATGGCAGGAATAAAGGGGGGTTGTGATCGAAAAAAACGTATTCCCGTAGAACCACGCGGCTGATACCTGCCCGGCCTGAGAGACGTCGAGGACGAGGACGAGTTCGAGGACGATTACGATTAAAGAACTGAGAGCGGTCCGCTCGAGCGCGCATTAACCTAAATACCGAAGATAAGAGGTCACCGCAGATTTCACAGATTCCACAGATGACTGAGGCCAAGGAGTTTAGCGTTATCTGACGCAAGGATTCATCCGGAAACAAAATTGTAGATGGCAGAGACCGTCTGCCCTACTCCTCAAATCTGCGAAATCTGCGAAATCTGCGGTTCCAACTTCGGGATTTGGGATTAAAGGAAGGCTCCGGCCTTTGAGGTTTGTCCAGCTAGTCTGATTGTCAAACATCGGGATTCGCGAGGACGAAGGACGAGGACGAGTCCTCAATGTCGGAGTTCAGAATTAACTAATATGATCAGGGAAAGCCACCCTGCCATACGCTTCAATGTCCAAATCGCTCGATGCTCTGACGTCGCAAAATAACAAATATGTTATTATCTCCATACATCGTCCATGGGCCTGGCTGTATTTCGCGGATTTCGACAAACCTCCAGTCACAGACATCAATGTCGCGAAGACCGAGGTAATCCCGAACCGCAGGGGAGACATCGAGTCCGGCGCTCCGGTTCAGATTTGGTTTTGGACGTTCATCGCCAAACACATACTGCCAGTGATCGGTGCAGAAAGGTCCACAATCTTCCCATTGCGCATAACAAACTTTGTTGCCGCGACGGATCGCCAGCCAGCGCCCCTTGAGAACGGATTGACCGTCGCGCACAAAAGTATCCTTGAACCAAGGAATCACATCTTTAGCTTCCGGTTTGGTATGTCCGCCCTCGACGTCGTTATAAGGGAGGGCGACGTAGAATGGATTCTGCCGCGGTAGAAAACTCAGCGGGACAAAATCCTTGCGAGATTTAGCATCCGGGTCGTCGTAACCGCCGTAATTGGAGAACCAATTCGGATCCCACGAACTACGATCGTTCGGCACCGGATTATTAGTGGTCGGACGCTCGCCGATCCAAAAGATCGTGGTCACAATACCTGTTTTCCAAGGGCCGCGCTCTAGTCCGCCAATTAGCGCCGAACCTCGGCCAGCCAAAGCGGGTCCGATCGTACTCCCGAAGGTGAGAAGTCCATTCTCGCGTAGCTTTATCGCAAACTTAGCAAAGTCCGTACTACTTTGGTACTGAGACTGTGCGAACGCGTTCCCGTGGCAGATCGCAAATAGGCAAACCGACAAGATAAACCCGAGCCCGCGGGTTTTGACGGCAAAGACCCGTGCAATTTTCGCTCCCTGGCTTCCGGACTTTTTGACTTTTGACACGCCTAGCGCCAAGGGCTCCGACATTATTCAAAGGGAGGGTTGTTTGAGGCAGACGGTACGCAAAAGACTCACATTATTCAACGATTTCTCCGGGTGGGCTCTACTGATCGATCCCGTACAGGCTGGAAGCTATCACCGAGACTGCAGATCGAGTGTCTGATCATCGTTCGAGACGCGTGCGTAGCCAATGCGCAAGATCATTGATTAAGCCGCTGCCCGCTCCATCTCTCTCTAGCTTTCCGCTGGCAGAATCATGAAATACTCCCACGCATGCTGATCGGAACTCGGGCTTCTTTTTCAATGGCTCCCAAGCGCTAACTGGTCCGCGATGATATCGTCCATGAGAGTATCCTCGTCCTGCTCCTCGCGACCAATCATATTGGTGGCGCCGATGGCGCCACGCAGTTCGAGGTTCCGCTTTGCCACGGCTACGGGCTCAGCTAAGATCTTATCTAGATCTTCAGAACAGGTGAACTCACCCACGGCACTCTTTATCTTCGAATTGTCGAAGAGCGCCGTCCACTTCTTGTCGCCAGTGAGCGACCCCGTCCATTCGGGGTTATAACGAGTCAGCGTATCGGTCGGCACGTGAAAGTTTCTTGCCTCGACGTCGAAGGCCCGTCCGATCGCCGTATGGATCAAAACCACATTGCCTGAGAATGGAACCACATTATTTGAGAACCTGGAGTCGAGTAGGTCTCCGCGAGCAAGATTGTGATTATAGATCGAGGATGACGATCAAAACAGTGTCCTACTTTGCGGCTGGTGACACGATCGTTGGGTTTACCCCGAGTTGCATATTCCACCTCACTGCTATTATTCCAAATGATTCAATTCCTTGGCAGGGACAGCAAAAAGGGATTCTTTTGCCGCAACCAAAATCAACCCAAATCAGTTACTTCTGCCCATATTCGCGATGGTGGCAAGGAAGTGGGAGGAGAATAACGTGGATTACCGTAATCTGGGTCGTAGCGGGCTGAAGGTCTCACCACTTTGTTTAGGGACCATGATGTTCGGTGGTCCAACCGATGAGCCCACGTCTGGACGGATCATTGGACGCGCACGAGAAGCCGGAATCAATTTCATTGATACTGCCGACGCCTACAATAACGGTCGTTCTGAGGAAGTCGTGGGACGGGCCATCGCGGCAGAGCGGTCCTGGTGGATTTTGGCGACGAAGTTGGCCAACCCAACGGGCGAGAGCCCGAATGACCGTGGATTGTCACGCCGCCGCGCCTTCCAGGCAGTCGAAGCCAGTCTGAGTCGGCTTGGCACCGACGTCGTCGACATCCTCTATCTCCACAAAGAGGACCATACAACGCCACTCGAAGAAACGGTGCATGCACTCGCCGACCTAGTCCGGCAGGGCAAGATCCGGTATTTCGGCGTCTCCAATTTCCGGGCATGGCGCGTGGCTGAGATCTCTCGGCTCTGCGATATGGCCGGCATCGATCGCCCAGTCGTGAGTCAACCTTACTACAACCTATTGAACCGCATGCCCGAAGTCGAGCATCTGCCTGCCTGCGCCCATTACGGACTTGGGGTGGCGCCTTATAGTCCTCTCGGTCGGGGAGTCTTGACCGGCAAATATGCGGCGGACCACGCACCGGCCGGCGATACGCGAGCTGGCCGACAAGACAAACGCATCATGGAAACCGAGTGGCGACGTGAGAGTTTGGAGATAGCTAGCGAACTGGCAAAACATGCGAAATCGCTTGGGATCACGCCGGGGCAGTTCGCACTTTCCTGGGTGCTCAATAACGGGATCATCACGGCGCCGATTGTTGGCCCCCGCACTGAGGAACAATGGCACGACTATCTCGCCGCTCTCGACTATGATTTCACCGGGGAAGACGAGGCTCTGGTGGACCGGCTTGTAGTGCCCGGTCACGCCTCCACGCCGGGGTACAACGATCCCCAGTATCCGATCGAAGGACGCATTGTGCGTACGACGCCTCGGTCAACTTTGGCGATGACGGCGTAATGACCGCTGCTTTCTATCTTTGCCGGGCGACGCAGACGCCATATCGCGATACGACCGAAGGAACGATTTGCAGTCCGAGGCTCAAATCATGACCCCAACCTTGGAGAGCGTCAAAAAGTCGGGGTTCCGGTATTTGCGACCATCGGGCGTGGCGGCGTAGAACAACTTGCGGGATCAATCGCTTGAAGGGTTCGGTCGCAGCCTTACTTCAGCCTGCAATACTCCAACCCCCGACTTTTTGGCGCTCTCCCTTTGAGGTGAACCGATGCGACCGCGCCGCTTCGGAGGACGCCGCTTATGAGCACCTGGTCGGGCGAGGTCATCTGGATCGTCTCACCTGTCTCAACGATCTTAACTCGTTGGCGCTGATTCGCCACGACGCTGGACAGCTCTTTGAATTCCCCTAGGCAGAAGCCAGAACTCTGCTGCTGTAAGGACCGCACCACCAACACTGTCAGCCAGGTTTTTTGGTGCGGATCTTCCACAGGCGGCCAATCCAACCGAAAAGCCAGACCAGGATGCCAGCGGAAAAGCCAAAGCGGTTGCGGCGTTGCAATGATGCGCCATGCGCCTGCAACTGCGCGACGACTTTGGTGCGGCCAAACATCGCGGCGAACATGATCGGCGTCATGCCGCAACCGTTGTCAGCATCTACCTCCCCACCGTGCTCGAGCAGCAGCGCAACGATGTCTTCGTAGCCCTTGAAGGCCACGCCGCCGAGAGGAGTTTGCCCGCGATCGTTGCGGCGCTCCACATCCGCGCCGTGCGCGAGAAGCATTCGCGTCGTCACTAAATTGCCGTGGTAGCTGGCGAGCATGAGCAGAGTATTACCCTTGCCGTCGGCGAGGTTCACCGGCAAACCGTGCCGGAGCATCGCAACCAACGATTCGGTCTCGCCGAGCCGCGCGTAGTCGAGCGCCATTTGCTGCAACTCGGCGTAGCGTTTCTCTTCGGTCTCAGTAACGAGGGTTTGCATTTCATCAGCGGAGCCGTTCTCGCACCGCCGGCCGTTCAGTTTCGTCAAACCAGGGCAGGTTCGGGTGCAGCCTTTGATTCGGCCGTAGAGGCACCCTGGCTCTTCATGCCGAGCGCCTTGGCCACGCCTTCCGCATAGCGAGGATCAGCCTGGTGGAAGTGCACGAGCTGGCGTTGCACGATTTCCTCGGGCACATCGGCCATCGCTGCGGCGACGTTCTTGAAGAGTCGGGCCTGCTGCTCCGGTGTCATTAAGCGGAACAAATTCCCCGGCTGTGTGTAATCGTCGTTGCCGGCGCGATGATTGTAGCGGTCCGCGTCGCCAGAGATTTTAAGCGGAGGCTCGGCAAAACGCGCGTCCTGTACCGGCCCACCGAAGCTATTTGGCTCGTAGTAGGCATGCGTGCCCTTCGGCGCGTCGAAGCGCATCGGACCGTCGGCGTGATAGGTGCGCACGGACGACTTCGGGCGGTTGATCGGCAACATTTCGTAATGGGTGCCTACGCGGTAGCGATGTGCGTCGGCGTAGGAGAAGATGCGTGCCTGGAGCATTTTATCCGGCGACCAACTGATCCCGGGCACAATATTCGACGGGCTGAAGGCCGATTGCTCCACCTCGGCAAAGTAGTGTTCCGGGTTTCGGTTCAATTCCAGGATACCGACCTCAATGAGCGGGTAATCGTTGTGCGGCCAGACTTTCGTAAGATCGAAGGGATTCCAGCGATACGTTTCGGCGTCCGCCTCCGGCATGATCTGCACGCAGAAACGCCACTTGGGAAAGTCACCGCGTTCGATAGCCTCGAACAGATCGCGCTGGGAACTCTCGCGGTCCTTGGCCACGACGGCCTCGGCTTCCTCGTTGCTCCAAAACTGAATGCCTTGCAGCGTCTTGAAATGGAATTTGACCCAGAACCGCTCGTTCTGCGCGTTGATCAAGCTGTAGGTATGGCTGCCGTAGCCGTTGATGTGGCGGAAGCCGCTCGGCAGTCCACGGTCCGACATCAGAATGGTCACCTGATGCAGCGACTCGGGCGAGAGCGACCAGAAATCCCAGGCGGCGGCGTTGCTGCGGAGGTTAGTCTTCGGATGTCGCTTCTGGGTGTGGATGAAATCCGGAAACTTATAGGGATCACGGACGAAGAACACCGGTGTGTTGTTGCCCACCATGTCCCAGATGCCCTCATCCGTGTAGAACTTGAGGGCGAATCCGCGCACGTCGCGCTCGGCGTCCGCCGCGCCACGCTCACCGGCCACGGTGGAAAAGCGAAGAAAGCACTCGGTCTCCTTGCCGATGTGGGCGAAGACGCTGGCTTTCGAATATTTCGTGATGTCGTGGGTGACGGTTATTTTGCCGTAGGCACCCGCACCTTTGGCATGGACGGTGCGCTCTGGGATGCGCTCGCGGTTCTGATGGGCGAGTTTTTCGAGCAGTTGATAGTCCTGCATCAGCAGGGGCCCCCGCGGGCCTGCGGTGACGGAGTTCTGGTTGTCCGCGATCGGGTTTCCGCCGGTGGTCGTAATGATTTCAGGTGTGCTGGCCATAAACGTGATCTCGTTTGTCCCATTCAAGCAGCGCGAAGGATATAGTTGAAATATTTGTTTCCTTTGGCTACTATAGGCACCGCCTATGGAAATGCATCAGCTCCGTTACGTGGTGGCCGTGGCGCACGCGGGCATTTTTTCTCGCGCCGCAGAGCAGTGCCACGTCTCCCAGCCCTCCCTTAGTCAGCAAATCCAGAAGCTAGAAGAAGAATTAGGTGAACGGTTGTTCGACCGGATGAAGCGCGAGGTAAAACTGACACCGCACGGCGAATCTTTTTTGCGCCGTGCAGTGAGGGTGCTTGAAGAAGTGGACACCGCCAAACGTGAAGCGAAAGACGCGACGGATCTCCTGCGTGGAACAGTCACCCTCGGCGTGTTGCCCACTATCGCGCCCTACCTGCTGCCGGAGGCGATCACGGAATACCTAGAGAAGTATCCTCGCGTGGAAATCGTGGTGCAGGAGGACACCACAGCGCACTTGTTGAAGCTTCTGGTGGCTTGCGAAATTGATTTCGCGCTGGCCAGTCAACCAATTCGGGATGCGCGGTTGGAAGTGCGCGAATTGTTCTCGGAGGAGCTGTTGCTGGCCCTGCCCGCCGACCATCCACTCACCCGGAAACGAACCGTAAGCGCCTCCGATTTGGAGGGCGAAGCGTTAATCGTGATGAAGGAGGGCCATTGCCTCGGCGACCAGGTCTTAAACTTTTGCGACCGGAGCGACTTGCATCCCAACATCAGCTTTCGCAGCGCGCAACTGGAGACGATTCAATCCCTCGTGTGCGCCGAGATGGGTCTTTCGCTGATTCCCGCAATGGCGGCGAAACCCGGGCAGCGCAATGTCCCGCAGTATCGATCGTTCTCCTCGCCTCGGCCCACTCGAAAGATCGTCGCTGCGTGGCCGAAGCAACGTCCGCCCGGCCGCGCTGCGGCTGAGTTCCTGAAGATAATCTCCGAACGGTTCGGAAAATCCAGTCGTTAACGTTCCAGAGCGGTTTCCCAACAAACCTCAGTGGGTCTTTGCGCCCAGTTCACCAAGATGGCGCTGGACTATGCGGTAGGTTTCTGCTGCGAATGCCTTCAAATCGGGATTGGTGCCTGAAGTCGCTTCCTTGGCAAAGGCAGCTCCATCTGCTGCATGAATCTTCTTCATGTCCTCGATATAAGCGGCTTCGAACTTATCGGCCGGCAGTGCGCTGATTTTGTCGAGCCGGGCCTGGAAATCCGCGTTGAGCTGTTTTGGGAATTCCATGCCATTTGCCTCGACGACGGACTTCAGCTTGTCGCCGACCAGGGTATGATCGTGCGCTTCAGTATTGCCCTGATCTTTGATATCCTGTGTTAGCGCCTTGGTTTCCGCGAGCTTCCCAAGTTCAACCTCGTACATGCCGCCTTGCGAAACCTTCGCGACGAAGGCCTTATCCGCATCGGAGAAAGAATCCGCTGCGTTAGCGGCGATCGTCGACGACAGAACTAAGATTGCGACCTTCCTTAGTATGGAGGGGGGATTGCCTGGGTTCATAATGATTTTTCCTAGTAGACTCTCTCTTTTAACTTAGTTCTGACCGCCGCCTTGATTTCCGATATCGAATCCCGCCAACTCACCGTCCTGTACTAAAAAAAGTCGCTCCTGGGTGCCGGCGAAGGTGCCGACCGAAACTCTGATTATTTGCAGATCATTCTTTTCACCACTGAAAAATGAGGGGTCAGAATGATTCATCCGATTATTTTGATCTTCTATTTTCATATTTGAGTTTTGCCTAATAGCCTATCCTTTATTAGGTGGAAAATATTAACTTCCTATGCTTACTATAGGCACAACCTATGCCTGAAGTGAGCACACCGGAATCCGGCATGAATCACCATCGCGACAGCGGTTCGGATAACGATTTGGACCCGGCCAGCTGGAACCGGGCGTCATATACCCATCATCCATGCGACGATCTTGAGCCGATCGACCTTGCGCCAAACGGGTATCGAGCGTTTGACCGAGAAGTTAGCCGGAGTAATGGAAATATCGAAGTGGATCTCAATGCTAGATCCTGTAATCATATTCCGATCACCTCACGGTATACCTTGAGAACTCATAATGAATGGCCCGGCAAGATTGACAGCTTCGGCTAGCCCTTTCTCGGTGCGCAGTTTGAGCAGCCAGTTGCGCTGAACTTCGGCCAAGGCTTGCGGAGCATTGCCGGTGTTGCGCGCCGCAGCGTAAAAGTCGGCCATAATCTCCACGGTGGCTTCGTCGCGAATCGGCCAGAGTGTTATTAAGAGGTTCTGCGCGCCAGCCTGGATAAACCCTCTTCGCAAGCCCATGACTCCTTCGCCGGCCCGCGCTTCCCCTGAACCGGTGTCACATGCCGAAAGTGTCACTAACCAGGTCAATTGCAGATCCAAGGTGCTCGCATCCTCGGCCGTCACGATCCCATCGTTTTGCACCGGTGGCACCTCTTCGTGTTTCCAGGCCAGAAGCGTCGTTTGCGCCCCGGCCAAGGCCAATCCACTGCGGTGCATCGGATTGTTAAAGAACTTTGACTTAAATACGCTTGTCTGCAGGTTAACCGGCTGTAGTTCAGTTGCCTTGGTGTCGGGCTTTTCTTCGGATGTGAAGAAGCCGTGCGTGGCCAGATGCAGGATATAGGGAGAATGAATCCGGAACAGAGCTTCCTTGGTAGCATCCTTGCCGCCTAAGGAAATTGTCTCACTGCGCCACTCGACGAAGATCCTTGTCATCTTGGCGCGCTCTGTTGCGGTGCCATCTAAGGGAGGAAATCTCAAATCCTTCATATATGTCTTTTCGATCCCGCGCAGGACGCCGATGCTCGTCTTCGAAGTTGCGTCCGCGACGGTCTGGTTCGAACTCAGATTGAAATCCGGGGCGGCAAAGACAACAGCTGCTGACCTGTCGCTGGGAGGCTTTAGCTCATGGAGCAGGTCGCGGCCGCTCGCCACGTATTGGATAGAGTATTTCTCCGCAATGAAACGCTTATCCCCGTCGAGCAAAGTCGCAAAGGAGAGAAAGTTAAGTTGTCCATCCGGACTGATTATAACCCTGTTCACGTTTGTAGGAAATACCTGAACAATCGGTTCCCAGACCTCCTGGTAGAGCTTCTGTAGAATCGCTGCCATTTCGTCATCGTCGCGAGCACTGCGCACTAGATCGTCATAGCGGTTAAGCGCCGCTTCAATTTCTTTGGCGCCGCCCAGCGAAACCCAGCGCGGGGGAGTATTCGCCGAGAGCACGATAGCTCCGTAGCGCCGCTCCCATTTTCCTTTGCCCAAATAATGTGGGTAGAGGAGGTACTCAATGAGCGCGCCATCGTGAGGAATGGTCGCCTGCACCTGCTCGAGGCTCACGCCCAGAGCGCGCCGTGCCTGACCCAGACCGGCAATATGCTGGGCGAAGTGGCTCTCGATCTTCTCAACATCACCTTCGAGCGCTTCGATACGCTGGTTTGTCTCATCGGAGAGCTTTTGGGCCGGTAGTAAAAGCAGCTGGCCCAGTTGCCTTTTGTCCAGGTTGAGTTGCTCCACCAGCTTCTGGTCTTCACTGCCGTCGCTAGCTTCCGCCAGCAGTCGATCTTCGACGATCGAATCCTGAACTACGCCTTTGTAGCGTAGAATGGCTGCGGCCAAGTCGCTCTCGGTTCCTTTTAGAAAAGGGAAAAGACTATAGGGGTGGAAGACGTGTAAGTACGCCAGACGCTGCTCTTCGGAGGTGAACGAGAATATCTTCGAAAGGATTGTTAACTGTGCCGCGGACGCTTGGCGGGCAAGGGCCCTCGCCTCCTCCATACGGCCAAGGTCGAACTCTAACAATGCGAGGTCGTCAAGGTTGTTCGCCGTGTAAGGATGTTCTGGCCCAAGGACCTTCTGCCGGATCCGGAGCGCGTCCTGAAGGCGTGGTTCGGCTTTGGCGTACTCACCCATCGACCTGTACAGGTCGCCCAGGTTATTCAGGCTCACGGCAGTGTCAGGATGTTCTGGCCCAAGAACCTTTTGCCGGATCCGGAGCGCTTCCTGACAGACCTGTTCGGCTTTGGCGTACTCGTGCATTTCCTGATAGAGCGTGGCCAGGCTATCGAGGCTGTTCGCCGCGTCAGGATGTTCCGGCCCAAGGACCTTCTGCCGGATCCGGAGTGCTTCCTGAAGGCGTGGTTCGACTTTGGCGTACTCGCCCATTGCCCAGTAGAGCGCCGCAAGGTTATTGAGGCCGGTCGCCGTCTCGGGATGTTCCGGGCCAAGGACCCTCTGGTAGATATGGAGCGCTTCCAGGTAGAGCGGCTCGGCTTTCGCGTACTCGTGCATATCCTGGTACAGAGCGGCCAGGTTATTGCGGCTTGCCGCCGTCTCGAGATGTTCGGAGCCCAAGACCTTCTGGCAAATCCGGAGCGCTTCCTGAAGGAGCGGCTCGGCCTTGGCGTACTCGCCCATCGCCCAGTACAGCGCGGCCAGATTGCTGACGAAGGCCGTGGTATCGGGATGTTCTGGCCCAAGGGCCTTCTGCGTGATCCGAATCGCTTCCTGAAAGAGCGGCTCGGCTTTGGTGTACTCGCCCAGATCCTGGTACAACTCGGCCAGGCCGTTGAGGCTCGAGGCGGTCTCGGGATCTTCTGGCCCAAGGGCCTTCTGCCGGATCCGGAGCGCTTCCAGGTAGAGCGGCTCGGCTTTGGCGTACTCGCTCATTACCCGGTACAGCGAGGCCAGGCTATTGAGGCTTTTGGCGGTGTCGGGATGTTCCGGCCCAAGAACCTTCTGCCGGATCCGCAATGCTTCCTGAAGGAGCGGCTCGGCTTTGGCGTACTCGTGCATATGCCGGTACACTTCGCCCAGGTTACTGAGGCTTACGACGGTGTAGGGATGTTCTGGCCCAAGAATTTTTCGGTAGACCCGAAGCGCTTCCAGGTAGAGCGGTTCGGCTTTGGCGTACTCGTACATGTACTCGTACAGCGCAGCCAGGTTATTGAGGCTGGTCGCCGTATCGGGATGTTCCGGCCCAAGAACCTTCTGTCGAATCCGGAGCGTTTCCTGGTAGAGTGGCTCAGCTTTGGGGTAGTCTTGGATCTTGACGAATAGAAACCCGAGGCTATTGAGGGTATCGGCGGTCACCAGGTCCTCTGGACCCCGTGTCCGTTTTGCCACTTCAACTGCTCTTTCCGCAATGGGAATCGCTTCCTGATATTTTCCCTGTTCAATCAGTTGAATCACTTGCTGATTCAGTGTGCGTAGATCATCGTCTTCGGCTGACGACGTCGAGCATGAGAGAAGCAAGAAGCCAAGTGCTAAGAGCACAAACGATTTTGCAAGCAGTCGAGCCATAAACCTATTCCCACCTAGAGCCGATGCCCGAGGAAAAAGTCTAAACGATTCAAGTGAGACTGGCCAGGTCCTTGATCGGAACCGATGACGCGGCCACTAGACCACCGCTTTTCCCTCATCGGTTCCAGTGGGTTCTTCAAAATTAGGCGCTAGCTGACAGATTCGCGAGTGACATCAACTCTTACTTTTACGCTTAAACAGATGCGGCCCATCGTGGCGTTATACTCGGTAAAGTGCAAAATCATTTGAATATCATCCGTTGCGGAGGGGACAAAGAGGGACAGGTCAGATAAGAAGGGAGGTGAAAGAAGACGAGATTGGAATTGGGATCAAGGATGCAGGATGTCTGCGTTTGAAGGCAGGCGAGGGCGTGGGGGTAGCAAACAAATAGGGAAGGATCCTGAATCATGAAAGTTTCGACAAAACAAAGCGCGACAGGCCCCGCAGAAAACTACAAAGCGGCGCTAAATACCTGCAAGCAGATCGGGTGAAAAACCGAGCACGGGAGGATCTTAACCTATCGGTCGCACTCGCAGTTCGCGGAAGACCCAGAGAGTATCAGCACAGCCCAGGGCTGTTAAGCGCGGGAAGGGAAAGAGGGACAGGTCAGATAAGAAGGAAGGTGAAAGAAGACGAGATTGGAATTGGGATCCAGGATGCAGGAAGTTTGAGTTTGAAGGCAGGCGAGGGCGTGGGGGTAGCAAACAAATAGGGAAGGATCCTGAATCATGAAAGTTTTCGACAAAACAAAGCGGGAACCGTGGCCGGTGGTCTGGAAAATGAATTGACGGTCGACCACTCTGGAAACG
>Ga0073928_10008847_pt1 | contig 12466 bp, 15 predicted proteins | sample PaiPotPPA55metaG_FD_76969 | JGI IMG/M metagenome (GOLD analysis project Ga0073928, IMG submission 76969) | Iron sulfur acid spring bacterial and archeal communities from Banff, Canada, to study Microbial Dark Matter (Phase II) - Paint Pots PPA... ...
GCCGCTTATATGCGTTTGATGGCATATGCCGTCAATAGCATTTTTCCGACCACTCAAATCGGAATGGGGCTATGCGCGTATATACGCTTGATCGGCCTGCCCGCCGACGCCACCTGAGCGCGGAACCGATTTAGGGGAGTGCCATGAGCCTCAACCCGCAACAGATCGAACGCCTGCCGCATGTCGAGGGCGTGCTGAACTACCTCGCGCCGATGGCCGAGAAGCCCTACAATTTGACCTACGAGTCGGCGCCGGGCGAGCCGCGCAGCAACGGCCAGCCCGAGCCGCACCGGGTCGCCATCCGCGACATGCGGCCGGTCGCCGACCGCCTCTCGCTCGATGTCGAGGGCATCGGTTTCGTCGAGGCCCGCACCGCGCAGCGCGACTTCTATGACGAGGACGAGGTCAAGCGGGTCTATTACCCGGAATGCATCGACCTCGTGATGCGCGCCACCGGCGGCTACCGCGCCCGGATCTTCGACCACACGATCCGCCGCCGCGCCTGGGGCGGGACCGACCGCGCGCCCGGCGTACCGCGCCAGCCGGTCACGCGCGTCCACAACGACTACACCGTTACCTCCGGACCGCAGCGGGTGCGCGATCTGATGGGCGGCGAGGCCGACGAGCTGTTGCAGCACCGCTTCCAGATCATCAATCTCTGGCGGCCGATCCGCGGGCCCTTGCGCGACGCGCCGCTGGCGCTGGCCGACGCGTCGAGCGTCGCGTTCGACGATTTCATCGCCTCCGACCTCGTCTACCGCGACCGCACCGGCGAGACCTACAACCTCCGCTACAACCCGGCGCACCGCTGGTTCTACGCGCCGGAGATGCGCGAGGATGAGGCGATCCTGATCAAATCCTACGATTCGCGCGAAGGCGCCGCGCGGTTCGCGCCGCACACCTCGTTCGAGGACCCGACCGCGCCCGCCGATATGCTGCCGCGCGAGAGCATCGAAGTGCGGATGCTGGTGTTCCACCGCGGCTGAGGCCACCGTCAGAGCCGGCTCGATCGGTCGAGCGGAGAAGCGAAGCGCGTCTTCCGCCATCGCCGGATCACCGAGTTCCGGCGGATGACGCTTCGAGGCTGGGCAAGAACGGCTGGATCGTGGCTTCGCGTCCTTCGAGACGGCGCTTCGCGCCTCCTCAGGATGACGATGATCCTTAATGCCATCAAAGACTTATCGTCATCCTGAGGAGTGGTCCGGCGACGCCGGAGCGCGTCTCGAAGGACGCTGGATGGTGATGCAGCCGAATTCTTGCCCAGCCTCTGCGCTCCACCCGCCCTACGATGCCGACAGCTATCGCCGGTCGAAGCTCAACACGTAGACGCCGGGCAGGTTGCGATAGCGCTCGGCGTAATCCATGCCGTAGCCGACGACGAACTCGTCGGGGATCGCGATCCCGGCATAGCCGACCGGCAGGTCGGCGGCGCGGCCGTGGCGCTTGTCGAGCAGGGCGCAGATCGACAGACTCTTGGGCCCGCACTGCCGCAGCCGGCCGAGCAGCGCCGTCGTCGTCAGCCCGGTATCGAGGATGTCCTCGACCAGCAGCACGTCGCGGCCGCCGATGTCGAGCCGGTCGACATCGCCGAGCGCAACCTCGCCCGAGGAGCGGGTGCCGTCGCGATAGGACGAGGCGGCGACGTACGCGATCGTGACCGGGATCGTCAGCGCACGCATCAGGTCGGCGCCGAAGATCGCCCCGCCCTTCAGGACGATGACCAGAACCGGCGACTTGCCGCGATAATCCTCGTCGATGCGGCGCGCCAGATCGCAGACCGCGCGCCGGATGCGCCGTTCCGAGATCAGCGGCTGCAGCCGCTCGCCGGGCGCCGCGGCCGGGCCCGGCCGGATCGGCACCGGCTCAGTCGCGGCGGTAGGGATAGCAGCGGCTGCGTTCGAGCGGCATGCCGAAATGCTGGCCGAGGGCGCGAATCGCTTCGCCCTGCTCGGGATATGGGTCGGCATTGCCGACGCCGACGATGATCGGCCGGAAGTTGCGGTCCTCGCGACCGTTCGGCGGCAGCATCGCGGTGGCGAGCGGGGTGCCGTCGTCGTCGCGCAGGGTCAGGAACAGCGGCATCTCGCGCTGGACATGCGCCTTCAGCCCGATCTCCTGCTCGAACGATACCTTTGAGATCGGCTGGAACGACTGCACGGCCTTTTCCTGCTCCTTGCGGAAATACTTCTCGACCGCATGACGCATGGTCTCCGATTCGGCCACGGCCTCGCCCTCGGTCTCGATCCGAAACCAGGTCTTTCCGCCGGGTGCATCGCAAACATACTTCATGCTTCCTCCCAGGATGTGAACCGGCCCGAATATGACATTCCAGCCGCTATCGCGAAGGGTCGGATGCGCCGTTTGACCAAAACAAAATCCGCCGGCCGCGGCGTGTCAACCGACAACCTTGGCAACCTCCTCGCAACCGCGGGCGGCGCGGCCCGCTCAGGCCCGGCGCGGCCGGCGCGAGCGTATCGAATGCTCCCGCCGCGCCGCGCGATAGGGCGCGCGCTCCGGCGGCGGGTCGGTCCATTCCCGCCACAGTGCGATCAGCGCCGCCATCACCGCCGGACCGACGAAGAGGCCGAGGAAGCCGAAGCTTTCGAGCCCGCCGAGGATGCCCAGCAGCACCCACAGAAACGGCAGCCGCACTGCGCCGCCGATCAGGAACGGCCGCACGAAATGATCGGCGACGAAGACGATGATGCTGCCGGCGATGGCGATGACGATGCCGCCGACCGTGTTGCCGACGGCGAATAGGTAGAGCGCGCAGAGCGCATAGACGACCGGCGCCGCGAACGGGATGATCGCCGCGACCCCCGTCAGCATGCCGAGCGAGGCGGCGTAAGGCAAACCGACGGTCGCGTAGATGATCCCGAGCAGGAACCCCTCGCCGAGCCCGACCAGCACCAGCCCGGTCACGGTGCCATGCACCGCCGCCATCATGTGGGCGGCGATCTGCTCGCCGCGCTCGCCGAGCAGGCGGTCGCTCAACCCGCGTAGCCGGGCCGCAATGTCGTCGCCGTGGCGGAACAGGAAAAACACGGTCAGCAAGGTGAAGAAGAACAGCACGACGCGGTGGATGACTTCGCCGACGTATTGGCGCGCCGAACCGCTGAGCGCTCGCGTGCCGATCCGGCCGAGCAGCGCATCGACCGTCTCGGGATCGCCGAGATTGCTCTGCCACCAACCCGTCGCGTAGGACCCGACAAGCGGGATTTCGGCGAGCCAATCGGGTGCTGCCAGCCCGTGGTCTCGCGCCTCGGCGATGTAGCGCATGACGAAATGCGCCTCGTGCGCGATGCCGATGCCGAGCAGCACGACCGGCACGATGAAGGCCACCCCGATCGCCGCGGTCAGCAGTGCCGGCGCGATCAGCGGGGCGTGCCGCTCGGCGAGCAGCACGGTCAGCCGGCGGTTGAGCGGCCACAGCGCGATCGCGAATACCGTCGCCCAAGCAAGCGCGTCGAGGAAATGGTGCAGCGTCCAGATCCCGACCGCCAGCAACGCCGCGATCATCACCATGCGGGCGACGCGCTGCGATGCCGGCGACGGCTGGGGCGGCTCGGGGGTGATCGCGCTCACGTTGGCCTTGTGCAATGATCCGCGATAAAGTCTAGCCGAGCCGCCGGGCGCAGGCACGCCGTCTCGCCTTGGCCTTGCGCCTTTGCCGTTCGAGGAGGTCAGCCATGGGGTACACGCTCGCCGAATTTTCCGCCGATTGTCATCAGATCCTTGCCGCCGATCCCGGGCCGGAAGGCCGCAAAAAGGTCTGTGCGCTGGTCCAGAAGGCGTGCGCCGATCCGGAGTTTGTTAGGCAGCATCTGCCCGATAACGGGCCGGAACGGAAGATTTTGTACGAAGATCCCGAACTCGGCTTCTGCATTCTCGGCCATGTTTATCACGGCGCCAAGGAAAGCGCGCCGCACGATCACGGCCCGACCTGGGCGATTTACGGCCAGGCGTTCGGCGAGACGATCATGACCGAATACGCGAAGGTCGCGCCAGCCGGCGAAGGGGTGCTCGGCAAGGCGCGGCCTGTCCGCGACTACAAGCTCACGCCGGGCGACGCCTATGTCTACAACGAGGGCGACCTGCATTCGCCGCGCCGCGAGGGCACCACCCGGCTGATCCGCATCGAGGGCCGCAACGTCGAGACGATCCGCCGCTATCCGTACCAGCGGGTCGACGCGACCCCCGCGGCGGCACAGTAGTCCGCTTTTTCCGGCAAACACGAAGGGCGTCCCGAGAGGGGCGCCCTTCGATTTGCCGCGATGGTGCCGCTATCGGCAGTCTCGCAAACTCTCCTTGCGAAACGTCAGCCGCCCGGCGCGCCTTCGGTGTTGACGTAGACCGCGTAAAGCGACTGGCTCGCCGCCATGAACAGGCGGTTGCGCTTGACCCCGCCGAAACACAGGTTGGCGCAACGCTCCGGGAGCGCGATGCGGCCGATCATCGTGCCGTCGGGCGCGAACACGACGACGCCGTCGAGCCCGGCGCCGGTCCCCCAGCCGCACCACAGATTGCCGTGCACATCGCAACGGAACCCGTCCGGCGCGCCCTCGCCGACATCGGTGAAGGGGCGGCCGTTGGCGAGCCGGGTGTCGTCCTCGACGACGTCGTAGACCCGGATCGCGCGCGGTCGCGACCGCGACTCGACGATGTACATTCGGCGCTCGTCCGGAGAAAAACACAGTCCGTTCGGGCCGTTGATGTCGCCGGCGACGAGCGTTGCGCGTCCGCTGCGGGCATCGACCCGGTAGACATTGGTCGGCAGTTCCGGCTCGGCGCGGCCGCCTTCGTAATTCGACAAGATGCCGAACGGCGGATCGGTGAACCAGACCGAACCGTCCGACTTGACGACGACGTCGTTCGGCGAATTCAGCGGCTTGCCGTCGACGCCGTCGAAGCGGTTGCAGATCACCGTGATCGAGCCGTCATGCTCGGTGCGCGTCACCTGCCGGGCGCCATGCTCGCAGGTGACCAGCCGGCCCTGCCGGTCGCGGGTGTTGCCGTTGGCGTAATTTGACGGTTTGCGGAAGACGCTGACGGTGCCGGTTTCCTCATCCCATTTCAGGATGCGGTTGTTCGGGATGTCGCTCCACAACAGGCAGCGCAGATCGCCGAACCAGACCGGGCCCTCGCTCCAGCGGCAGCCGGTGTAGAGCCGTTCGACCGCCGCGTTGAACGGCGGACGGATCGCCTCGAAACGCGGGTCGAGGGTGATGACAGCCGGATCGGGGTAGGATTGCGCGGGTTGCCATCCATCGGTCATCTGCGGCTCCTCCCTGGCCATGCGCCGAACCGGCCAAGCATGGCGGGATTTGCCGCTCGCCTCAAGGCGGCATCAGAGGCTGCTGGCGACCGACCCGAACATACCCGAGACGGAGGTGCCGAGCGATACGATCACGGAGAAGGCCGCGACCGAGATCAGCACCGCGACCATCGCGTATTCGATCACTGTCGCGCCGGCATTGTCCTTAAAAACCGCGCCGAGCCACGCCATTTTTCGCCCCACGAATGTGCCCATCCGACAGAATGGCGACCCATGTCTTACCTGAATGTAAACAATAACACGATCCGAAACGGCATCGCAGCAGCATTGCCGCAAATGCCGGGAAATGAGCCCGCCGTTAAATTCGCCAGACCTTCGCGCTTAGGCAAATCCCTGATCCAACGCGACCCGGCTGCGATAGGATCGGCCTCGTGCCGTTTGCCTATGTCGCGGTGACGCAATGAGCAATCTCGATCCGATCCCCTATTCCGACACGCAGATCCGCTCGATCCTCGAACGGGTGCGCACGATTGCGATGGTCGGCGCCTCGTCGAACTGGAACCGGCCGAGCTATTTCGTGATGAAATACCTGCAAGGGAAGGACTACCGGGTAATCCCCGTCAATCCAGGCATTGCCGGCCAGCAACTGCTCGGCGAGACGGTTTACGCCTCGTTGCGCGACATCCCGGAACCGGTCGACATGGTCGACGTGTTCCGCCCGTCGGCCGAGACGCCCGCGGTCGTCGAGGACGCGATCGCGATCGGTGCACCGGTGGTGTGGATGCAACTCGGCATCCGCAACGACGAGGCGGCGGCGGCGGGCGAACGGGCCGGCATCGAAGTGATCATGAACCGCTGCCCGAAGATCGAGTTTGGGCGGCTCGGCGGCGAATTGTCGTGGAGCGGCGTCAACAGCGGCATCATCCAGAACCGCGCGCCGCAGGCACCGCGCGCCCGCCCGGCTCGTGAGCGACCCGCATCGGGGCACAACCAGAGCTACGGCTTCGAGACACGCGCGATCCATGCCGGCGCCGCGCCCGACCCGGTGACCGGCGCGCGCTCGACGCCGATCTACCAGACGACCTCCTATGTGTTCGACGATGTCGATCACGCTGCCTCGCTCTTCAACCTGCACAATTTCGGCTACATCTATTCGCGGCTGACCAACCCGACCGTGTCGGTGCTGGAAGAGCGGCTCGCCAGCCTCGAAGGCGGCCGCGCCGCGGTCGCCGCGGCCTCCGGCCACGCGGCGCAGTTTCTGGTGTTCTTCACCTTGCTGCAGCCGGGTGACGAGTTCGTCGCCTCGCGTAATCTCTATGGCGGCTCGCTGACCCAGTTCGGCCTGTCCTTCCCGAAGCTCGGTTGGAAGTGTCACTTCGTCGACCCGACCGACCCCGAAAATTTCCGCCGCGCGCTGACGCCGCGCTGCAAGGCGATCTTCCTCGAACTGCTGGCCAATCCCGGCGGCGTCATTGTCGATCTCGAAAAGGTGGCGGCCATCGCGCATGAGGCCGGCATTCCGCTGATCGTCGATAACACGCTGGCGACGCCCTACCTGTGCCGGCCGTTCGAATGGGGCGCCGATTTGATCGTCCATTCGACGACCAAGTTCCTGTCCGGCCACGGCCAGGCGCTCGGCGGCATGGTCGTCGAAAGCGGACGGTTCGACTGGTCGCAGGGCGACAAATTCCCGTCGCTGACCGAGCCCGAGCCGGCCTATCACGGCCTCAAATTCTACGAGAATTTCGGCGACTTCGCCTTCACCACCAAGGCGCGGGCGGTGGCGCTCAGGGATTTCGGCCCGACGCTGTCGCCGATGAATGCGTTCCTGACGATCACCGGCATCGAGAGCCTGCCGGTGCGCATGGACCGGCACGTCGACAATGCCCGCCGGGTCGCCGAATTCCTCGCGCAGCACCCGCGCGTCGCCTGGGTCTCCTATGCCGGGCTGGAGTCGAGCCCCTACTACGCGCTTGCCCGCAAATACGTGCCGAAGGGCGCCGGCGCGGTCTTCACCTTCGGGGTCAAGGGCGGCTACGAGGCCGGGGTCAAATTGGTCGAGAACGTCCGGCTGTTCTCGCACCTCGCCAATATCGGCGACACCCGCAGCCTGATCCTGCACCCGGCCTCGACGACGCACCGGCAATTATCGGACGAGCAGCGCGTCGCCGCCGGCGCCGGCCCCGACGTCGTGCGGCTGTCGGTCGGTCTCGAAACCGCCGACGACCTGATCCGCGACCTCGACGAGGCGCTCGCCGCCTGAGCAGGCAGTTCCGCACTTGCGAAACCGGGGGCCCATTATCAAGATCGGTTGATGGCAAGCAGCCTCGATACCTTCGAAATCGTCAAACGCCTCAAAGACGCGGGCTTCAGCGAGACGCAGGCCGAAGCCGTCACGACAATTTTCCGCGATGTCCGCGAGGCCGATTTCACTCAGCTGGCGACAAAGACCGACCTTCGCGATCTGGAACAGCGAATGACGATCCGGATTGGCGGCATGTTGGTCGTCGCGACCGGAGTGCCGCTGGCGGCAAAATTCTTCGGTTGAGCGCTACGGTCGGGGTTGGCCTCGAAACCGCCGAGGATTTGATACGCGACCTCGACGAGGCGCTTTCGGTTCCTGACGCATAACCGCGCGTATTCCGCATGGTGTTGAGAGGAGCGGCCGGCGTGCTAGGGTCGTCTCGGTCTATCCAGCCCCCAAACACCGGAGGAAATCATGGCGCAATCGCAACCGAGCTCGGCGCGCGACGCGGTCCGCAACGTCGTCCCCGACCTGATCGGCTACACCGAGAAATGGCTGTTTGGCGAGGTCTGGGAGCGGCCGCAACTGTCGAAGCGCGACCGCAGCCTGATCGTCGTCGCCACGCTGATCGCATTGGGCCGTGAGAAGCAGCTCGTCGGCCATCTCGAACGCGCCCTCAACAACGGCCTGACCAAGGAGGAGCTCAGCGAGGTGATCACCCATCTCGCCTTCTACGCCGGCTGGCCGGCGGCGATGACCGCGGCGCTGGTCGCCAAGGACGTGTTCGAGAAGAAGTAGGCAAAACAGCCCCTCGCCCGCTGCCCCTCATCCCAACCCTCTCCCCGCAAGCGGGGAGAGGGAGTCCGAGGCGAAGCTGAGGATGGGTGAGGGGCATGCAGCGCCTGAGCTTCGGATCAAGGAGGAGCGACATGAAAGTCGGTTTCATCGGGCTCGGCACGATGGGTGCCAGCATGGCGGCGAACCTGCAGAAGGCGGGCTATGAGTTGGTGGTCCACGACGTCCGGCGCGCCGCCGCCGAGCGCCACCTCGCCGCCGGCGCCGTCTGGGCCGACAGCCCGAAGGCGCTGGCCGAGCAGTGCGAAGTCATTTTCACCTCGTTGCCGGGCCCGCCCGAGGTCGAGGAAGTGGCGCTCGGCGCCAGCGGGCTGCTCGCCGGCATGAAGGAGGGCAGCGCCTATTTCGACCTGTCGACCAATTCGCCGACGCTTGTGCGCGAGATCAACCGCCGCTTCGGCGAGAAGCGCCTCTACATGCTCGATGCGCCGGTCAGCGGCGGCCCGAAGGGCGCCGCCTCCGGCCGCCTCGCGCTGTGGATCGGCGGCGACGAGCAGATCTTCAACCGGCACAAAACGGTGCTCGACGCGATTGGCGACCAGGCCCGCTATATCGGCCCGATCGGCGCCGGCTCGGTCGCGAAACTGGTGCACAATTGCGCCGGCTACGCGATCCAGTGCTGCCTCGCCGAAGTGTTTACGATGGGGGTCAAGGCCGGGGTCGAGCCGCTCGCCCTGTGGGAGGCGGTGCGGCAAGGCGCCGGCGGCCGCCGCCGCACCTTTGACGGTCTCGTCGATCAGTTCCTGCCGAACAAATACGACCCGCCGGCCTTCGCGCTGCGCCTCGCCCACAAGGATGTCACGCTGGCGACGCAGCTGGCGCGCGAGCTGAAGGTGCCGATGCACATGGCCAACCTCGCGCTCGACGAATTGACCGAGGCGCTCAACCGCGGCTGGGGCAACCGCGACTCGCGGGTGGCGATGCTGCTGCAGCAGGAGCGCGCCGGGGTCAAGATCGAGGTGCCTGAGGCCGAGCTGAAGGCCGCGATCGAGCGCGACGGCAAGGTGTAGCGCTAGCGCAGCATCCCTTCCGGCAGGAAGTGGGTCTGCGCCGCCGGCGGCGGCCGGTGCAGCCGCCGCAACGCGAAGGCGAGTGCGATCGCCGCAAGGATCAGCCCGACCCCGATTACGGGCCGGTGTGCGATCCACGCCGCCGCGATCACCAGCAGGGTCAGCGGCACGGCGACGATCAGCGCCAGCAGGCACGCGCCCGCGCCTACGATTCTTTCGAACAGCGGGATAACCCCGACCAACACCGACAGCGGGCTCGCCATCAGCGCGAGCCCGATCAGCATCAGCACGAACCCGACCGCGCGCAGGATCCATGTGATGATGCTCTCTTCGTGCGCCTTGTCGTTAAACATCGCCGCGGCCTGGACAAAGCCTGTCTCGGCCAGCGCAATCTTGTAGCCGTCGCCGCCGCGATAGGGCGCCAGCACGCCGCCGCCATTCTGCGCCGCGACGAAACTGATGCTTTGTGCCGGCACCGCGGTGTAGCGGATGCGGATGTCGCCGATCGCCGGCGCGGAGTCGCTCTCGCCCTGGTACAGCACATCGCCGCTCTTACGGTAACCGGCCGGGAGATTGGTCGCCCGCGGATCGTACGCGGTGAAGGCTGACACCTCGTCGAGCAGGGTGCGGTCGATCCGGTACGGGCCGAGCCGCGCATCCGAGCTGTCGAAGGTTTGTGAACGTATCGGCATCGGCGGGTTGTGGTGGCCGTTCGCCTCGCGGAAATGCCCCGAATCGACCGGCTGCGCGCTCCATTCCTTGCGATAGCTGTAGGTCGTCTCCTTGGTCTCGGAGCCGCCGGGGTTCTTGTGCGTCGTCGTCGATTTCTCTTCCGTCCACTGGAACATCTCGGCCGTGCGCTTGAGCCGCAGCAGCTCGCCGCCGCCGACCCCGAACGCGTCGTCGCGCGCCGGCGCCTTTATCGTGGCCGCACCGGACAGATGGACAAGCTTGCCGTCATTCCCCGGATCGACCGCGTCCGCCTTGGCCTCGACGACCTGGCTGGCACCGCGGTTCAGCGCCGTGATCGCCTCGACCGCGCGCCCCTCGTTCCACCACAGCAGCACGATGCTGCCGATGACCAGCAAGATGCCGAACAGCGCGCCGACAAAGCTTTGCCCGATGCGCCGCAGCCAGCCGGTGGTCGTCACCTCGGTGACGCTGTCGGGACCCCCGCCGGAGTCAGGCACGAAATTGTCGTCGCTCATGAACAGGCCCGAAACGTTTCCAACTCGCGATCCAGGTTACCACACTTCTGCCGATTGCATGTAGTACATGGGCGTGCTACATCTGGTGCGAGATAGGCGGGATGCCGAGAAATGGGCAAGGTGATCGGGTTGCGCGAGGCCAACCAGGCCTTCTCCCGCTGCATTCGCGAGGTCGAGGCGGGCGAGGAGATCACGATCACCCGCAAGGGCCAGCCGGTCGCCCGCCTCATCCCGGTGCGCCGCAAGCGAATCCTGACCCCAGAGCAGGAGGCCGCGCGCGCCCGTACTCGCGAGCGCATGAAGAAGGGTTGGCACCTGGGAGGCGAGCGGTTCAATCGCGACGAGCTCTATGACGAGATCCTGGGGATCAACGGCCCGAAGCACCGCGGCTAAGCCGCGCTTCACGCTCGACAGCAACCTGCTGGTCTATTCGGTCGATCTGGACGCCGGCGCGCGGCATGAGGCGGCCCTGCGCATCGTCGACAATGCTCCCGACGCCGATTGCTGGCTGACATTGCAATCGCTGTCGGAGTTTTTCGCGGCGGTGACACGCGAGCGTATCATGCCGGCCGCGGAGGCGGCAGCGCAGGTCGAGGACTGGTTCGTACTTTTCTCGTTGACCGCGGTGTCGGCGAGCGCCATTCGCACCGCTCTGACGCACGCGGTTGCCGGCCGAACCTCCTATTGGGACGCGGTGCTGGTCGCGACCGCCGCGGAGGCCGGGTGCAGCTTGATCCTGACCGAAGACATGGGAGACGGCACCACACTCGGCGGCGTCGAAATCCACAACCCGTTCACCCGGTCCGGCGGCCTGACCGCGCGGACCCGGCGGCTGCTCGGGCTCTGATCCGCATCGGCATCGACGTCGTCGTCGGCGCCGGCCCGCCGGAGGAGCGCAGCCGCGAAGACCGGGAGAGGGATCGAATGTCCGGGAAGGTGTTGACCAGCGGCGAGCGATAGCGCCGGCGAGGTCACCGATGCCGCGGGAGCAGTTGCATTACGGCCCGACCGCAAAGGTCTTCCATTGGGTCATTGTCGCGCTGCTCGCGGTGCAGCTGCCGCTCGGCTGGCTGATGCCCGACATCCATCGCGGCATGCAGCCGGGCGACGCGATGGTGTTGCACATCTCGATCGGCATGACGGTCCTGGTGCTGATCGTGCTGCGATTTCTGTGGCGGCTGACCCATCCGGTCGCGCCGGAGACGAACCTGCCGGGCTGGCAGCGATTGAGCTCGGAGCTGGTGCATTGGCTGCTGTACCTCGTCGTCTTGTCGACGACGCTGACCGGGTGGATGTTCGCCTCGATCCGCGGCTGGACGATCCGGCTGTTCTGGGCGGTCCCGCTGCCCCATCTCGTCGCGGAAGGGTCTCCGGTCGGCCGCGCGATCGGGCCGTGGCACGACACCCTGCCCTGGATCCTGGTCGGCCTGATCGCGGTGCACGTGCTGGCTGCCCTTGTGCACCTGTTCGTCTACCGCGACCGGGTCATGCAGCGGATGCTGCCGAATTCCTTCCGCCCGGCCCCGGCACGCGGCAACGCCTGAGTCACGCGACTTGTGGGGGTCAGGCGACCTGCATCTCGCCGAGATAGGCCTGGCGGATCATCTCGTTCTGCCGCAATTCGGCGGCCGAGCCGCTGAGCACCACCTGCCCGGTCTGCAGGACATAGGCGCGATGCGCGATCGACAGCGCCATGTTGGCGTTCTGCTCGACCATGAAGATCGTCGTGCCCTGGCGGTTGATCTCCTGGATGATGTCGAACACCTGCTCGACAAAGACCGGCGCCAGTCCCATCGACGGCTCGTCCATGCATAACAGCTTCGGCCGCGCCATCAGCGCCCGCCCGATCGCCACCATCTGCTGCTCGCCGCCC
>Ga0073928_10008850_pt1 | contig 12465 bp, 8 predicted proteins | sample PaiPotPPA55metaG_FD_76969 | JGI IMG/M metagenome (GOLD analysis project Ga0073928, IMG submission 76969) | Iron sulfur acid spring bacterial and archeal communities from Banff, Canada, to study Microbial Dark Matter (Phase II) - Paint Pots PPA... ...
GAGCACGTCGAGAACCCGAGGACCGAGCGCGAGGCGCACTACTACAGCAGCATCAACGAACATCTTCTCGACTTGGGTCTCGAACCGCACCGGTTGGACGACGCGACGATTGCCGCCCTGATCCAGGTCGCGGTGCGTCATCGCGACCGCATCGACCCGGACCAAATCCGCGCGACCGTCCATTGGGGCGACCAGCCCGCGACCGTGGCCGGCGTGCAACCGTAGCGGCCGGACCCGCCCGCGCCGCCCGGTGGCAACCTCCGAAGCTGGCAGTGTGTCTCTGAGAGTGCTAAGATGAGCGACGACTTTTTCGCCGAGTTCGACAAGATGTTTGCCGGCCTGGCGAGGCGAGCGCGGCCGGGCGCCTTCCAACCCAACGCCGACGTCTACTTGACGGCGGACGGGAGCACGATCGTCGTGAACGTCGAGATCGCGGGCGCCGAGACGACCGACCTGCGCGTCATGGTGGAAGAGCGTCGCCTCTACATCCTCGGCCGCCGCTTCGACCGCCAGCGCGCTGCGCTCGGCTCGGTGCTCATGAAGGAGATCGAGTACGGCGACTTCGTCAAGAAGCTCCACCTGCCGGTCCCCGTCGCCTACGACGCCGCCGTCGCCTCGTTCCGTGACGGTATCCTCACGATCCGGCTGCCGGTTTCCGAAGACGCGCTGTTGCCGGCTAGCCGCACCGAGATCCGCATGACCGTGCGAAGGACCCCCGCCTGATGGCCGCCCCCGCCGAAAAACCCGACGTCCTGGGCATCCTGCCGCTGCAAGACGCGGTGCTGTTTCCCAACACCGTCATTCCGCTCGCCGTCGTGAAGAAGCCGGGCATCGCGCTCGTCGAGGAAGCGCTGCGCGATGGCCGCCACATCGGCCTCGTCGCGCTCAAGGACAAAGATACCGACGATCCCGGCCCCGACGACGTGCGGCGCGTCGGCACGATCGGCACGATTCAGCGCATGATCAAAGTGCCCGACGGGACGATCCGCTGCATCGTCGGCGGGAGCAGCGTCTTTCGCATCGACGCGTTCACGCAGACCTCGCCCTATCTCGCCGGCACGTACACCGAGCTTCCCGACATTACCCGCGAGTCGGGCGAGCTGGTCGCGATGCACCGCAACCTCGCGAGCCTGTTCTCGAAGCTGATCGGCTATCTGCCGCAAGCGCCGCGCGAGATGGAGATGGAAGTCAACAACATCTCCGATTCGAACCTGCTGACGTACTTCGTTGCGAGCTCCATGCGATTGGACACCTCCGATCGTCAGGCACTTCTCGAAGAGCGCAACACCGAGAAGCGGATGCGCAAGCTCACGATGCTCTTGACGAAGGAACTCGAGGTCGTCGAGCTCGGCCATAAGATCCAGTCCGACATCCAGCGCGAGATGGAGAAGAACCAGCGCGAGTTCTACCTTCGCCAGCAGCTGCGCGCGATTCAAGAGGAACTCGGCGAAACCGATCCGCAGCAAGCCGAAACCAACGACCTCCGCAAGAAGATCGACGAAGCCGGTCTGCCCGAGGACGCCAAGAAAGCCGCCGACCGGGAACTCGATCGGCTCTCGAAAGTCCCGCAAGCGTCGCCCGAGTATTCGGTGATTCGCACGTACCTCGACTGGATCGTTCAGCTTCCGTGGGACAAAGCAACGACCGACGCGATCGACATCGCCCACGCGCGCGAGATCCTCGACGAGGACCACTACGATCTCGAGAAAGTCAAAGACCGCATCGTCGAGTACCTCGCGGTCGGAAAACTCAAGAAGAAACTGACGGGCCCGATCCTTTGCTTCGTCGGGCCGCCCGGCGTCGGCAAGACGTCGCTCGGCCAGTCGATCGCGCGTGCGATGGGCCGCAAGTTCGTGCGGCTCTCGGTCGGCGGCGTTCGTGACGAAGCCGAGATCCGCGGGCACCGGCGCACCTACATCGGCGCGATGCCGGGTACGATCATCCGCGCGCTGCGCGACGCCGGAACGCGTAACCCGGTGATGATGATCGACGAGATCGACAAAGTCGGCTCGGACTACCGTGGCGATCCGCAGTCGGCGCTGCTCGAAGTGCTCGATCCGGCTCAGAACAACACGTTCCGCGATCACTACCTCGACCTGCCGTTCGACCTCTCGGCCGTGCTGTTCGTCTGCACCGCGAACGACCTCTCGACGGTCAGCCCGCCGCTCCGGGACCGCATGGAGATCATTCAGCTCGCCGGTTATACCGAGTTCGAGAAACTCCAGATCGCCAAGCGCTACCTCCTCAAGAAACAGCGCGAAGCCAACGGCCTGCGAAATTCGCAAGTGCAAATCTCCGATGCGTCGATCAAAGCGATCATCAACGACTACACGCGCGAGGCGGGCGTCCGTAATCTCGAGCGCGAGATCGGAACGGTCTTCCGCAAGGTCGCGCGACGGATCGCTGAGGAGTCGCGCTACAAGGCGCGCGTGAAGCCGGAGTCGCTCGTCGACTACCTCTCCAAACCGCGGTTCTACAACGAAGTCAAGAAGCGGACTGCGTCGATCGGCGTGACGACGGGCCTTGCTTGGACGCCGGTCGGCGGCGACATCATGTTCATCGAGACGACGACGATGCCGGGCACCGGAAAGCTCGTGCTCACGGGTCAGCTCGGCGACGTTATGAAGGAGTCGGCAACCGCGGCCGTTTCGTTCCTGCGCTCGCGTTCGGCCGAACTCGGCTTGCCCGACGACTATTTCTCCAAGCACGACATGCACATCCACGTGCCGGCCGGTGCCGTGCCAAAGGACGGGCCGTCGGCCGGCATCGCGCTCGCGACCTCGATCGCGTCGCTCGTCACGCACACGAAAGTCGACTCGGACCTCGCGATGACGGGCGAGATCACGCTGACGGGCCAAGTGCTGCCGATCGGTGGTCTCAAGGAGAAAGTGCTCGGCGCCAAACGCGCGGGCATCGCAAAGATCGTGATGCCGAAACGCAACGAGATCGACCTCGACGACGTGCCCAAGGAAGTTCGCGACACGATGACGTTCGTGCCGGTCGAAGAGATCTCCGAAGTGTTCGAGCAGGCGTTCGGCAATCGCCTCATCACGCCGGTGATGCTCGGCGAGGAGCCCCGGCGCAAGGACGGCGTCGTGGTTCCGATGCGGCGGCGTTCCGAGAAGCGCGCGCCGACGGCAGCGGAGCGTAAGCGCAGCGGCATCAACGGCCGCTCGCGCGGCGCCGAAACGACCCGCAAGCGCTGACCGCGCCCGAGGGCCGGCCGCACGCGCGGGCGCAGCTCGTCGCGGTGCTGCTCACCGTCTACGTCTTCTGGGGGTCGACCGCGCCCGCGATGAAGATCGCGGTCGCGAGCCTTCCGCCGTTCTGGATGGCCGCGCTGCGGTTTACGATCGCCGGGGCGATCTTGTGGGTGTGGTGCCGCGTGCGCGGCGTGCCGCAGCCGACGAGCGCGGAGTGGCGGGGTGCCGCGATTACCGGCATCGTTGGCCTGGTCCTGGGCAACGCGCTCTTTGCATGGACGCTCCAGTATCTCCCGAGCGGGATCGACGCGCTCGTCTTCGCGCTCTCACCGCTGTGGATGGCCGTATTTGGGTTCGTGCTGTACCGCGAGCGCCTCGCGTTTCAAGCGTTGCTGGGCTTGGGGATCGGCCTCGCAGGGATGGCTTTTCTGTACTCGCCGAGCGGCGCGCAACATCTGCCCGGATGGCCGACCGCGCTCGCGCTCGGCACGTCGCTCGCGTGGGGTCTGGCGTCCATGATGCAGCGGAAATATTCGGACAGCGACGTCGTGCAGATGAGTGCGTTGCAGATGCTCGTCGCCGCCGCGGTGCTCTATGGCCTCGCCGTGATTTCCGGTGAACGTTTGCACGCGGTCGACCTCACGCCGAGTGCGGTCGGTGCGCTGGCGTACCTCATCGTCTTCGGCAGCCTCGCGGGCTTCAGCGCCTATGTGTGGCTGATGAATAACGTCCCGACGACGCTCGGCTCCACGTACGCTTACGTCAATCCGCTGGTCGCGCTCACGATCGGCATCGGCGTGCTCCACGAGCCGTTCTCCTGGCCCCTCGCCGCCGGCGCGGCCGTGATTCTCGCGGGCGTCGCGCTGATGGTTACGGCCCCGAAAGTTGGGCCCGCGCCGTAACAATCGCTCGGGTTCGTGCGTTGGGGGCTCACGGGGGTTCGCGCATGAACGCATCGAAATGCGGCCCATGAACGGCCGGCACGCGCTTTGTATCGCGGCGTGGATCGTCGTGCTCGCCGGTGCGCCACGCGGTGCGGCGGCCGATTCGACCGAGCGCACGTCGACGCTCGCCGATCAGCGGCGGGTCAACGTCACGATTTACAACGGCGGCCAGGCGCTGGTGCACGACCGCCGGCAGATCGAGCTGCGCGAGGGCGACAACCGGATCGCCTGGCGCGACGTGAGCGGGAACATCGATGCGACTTCCGCGATCCTCCAGGACCTCTCGCTGCCGGGCGGCGTGCAAGTCGTCGAGCAGAACTTCGACTACGACCTCCTCAAGCCGTCGGCGGTGCTGAGCAAGTACGTCGGGCGAGAAGTGACCGTCGTCCACGAACGGGCCGCGGACGGCCATCCGCAACGCGAGACCGCAACGTTGCTCTCGGACAACGAAGGCGTCGTGCTGCAGTATTCGGACCGCGTCGAGACGAGCGTCGACGGGCGCATCGTCTTTCCCGCGATCCCGGGGGATCTGCGCGACCGGCCGACGCTCGTGCTCGACGTCAACGCGCGGCGAGCCGGAGGCCAAACGCTCGACCTCGCGTACCTCACGGGCGGCCTCGGCTGGCACGCGGACTACGTCGGCGTCGTCGCGCCCGACGAGAAGCACATGGATCTTAGCGGCCTCGTCACGCTGTCGAATTCGAGCGGCACGACGTACCGCGACGCGCGCCTGCAGCTGGTCGCCGGCAACGTGAACTTCGCGCAGCCCGCCGGCGAGGAAACGGGCGTCCCGAACGCGATGATGGCCGCACCCGCGCCGCCGCAGTTCACGCAGCAGAACTACTTCGAATACCATCTCTATACGCTCGGCCGCCCGACGACCATCGCGAACGATCAAACCAAACAAGTCTCGCTGCTGTCGGCCCACGGCGTCCCCGTCCACAAGACGCTCGAGTTGCGCGGCTCGAGCAGCTACTATTCGAACGCGAACGCCGATCTCGGAGAGAACATGAAGGTCGGGGTTTTCGTGACGTTTGCGAACAAGGGCGGCCAGCTCGGCATCCCGCTGCCCGGCGGGATCGTCCGGTTGTACAAGAACGACGCTGGCGGCACGTCGCAGTTTCTGGGTTCGGATTCGATCGACCACACGCCGCGAAACGAAGACGTCCGCCTGCACCTCGGCGATTCGTTCGACGTCACCGCGAACAAGAAGCAGACCGAATTCCACGCCCTTGGCGGCTGCACGTACGAGAGCAGCTACGCGATCGTGGTGAAGAACGCGAAGTCCGAAGCGGCCGACGTCCTCGTCGTCGAGCCACTTCCGGGCGACTGGTCGATCGTCGCCGAGAGTTCGCGCCACGAGAAGACGTCGAGTTCGACCGCCACGTGGCATCTGCGCGTCCCGCCCGACTCCAACACCAAGCTCACCTACACCGCCCACGTGAAGCTATGCTTCTAACCATACTAGTCCCATGAGCAACGCCAAGGTGAATCACGATGTGTCACCCTGAGCGTAGGCGCGCAGCGCCGGAGTCGAAGGGCGGACGGCGCGAGGCCAAATCACGGCGGCGCTTCGACAAGCTCAGCGTGACGAGGCGCTATTTTCACCTCGGGCTGGCGCGTACGGTTGCGGCTTCGATCGCGCTAGCCGGCGCCGTGGCGTTCCCGATGTGCGGGGGAGCCGATCCGCCGGAGCACACGACGACGCTCGCCGACCAGACGAGCGTCAACCTCACGATCTACAACGGTTCGCTCGCGCTCGTCCACGACCGCCGCCACGTCGCGCTCGCCGCGGGCGAGAACCCGATCGCCTGGCGCGACGTGAGCGCGAACATGGATGCGACGACCGCGATCCTCGAGGATACGAGCGCGCCGGGCGCCGTTCGCGTCGTCGAACAGAACTTCAACTACGATCTGCTGCGCCCGCAAGCCATCCTGGACAAATACGTCGGCCGAAGCGTCACCGTCGTGCACGACAAACCGATTCCGGGCCGGCCGGCTCGTGAAACGGCGATGCTCCTGTCCGACAACGAAGGCATCGTTCTGAAGTATTCGGACCGCGTCGAGACGCAGCTCGAAGGCCATCTCGAGTTCCCGGGTATTCCACCGGATCTGCGCGATCGACCGACGCTCGTGCTCGATCTCGCGACCGACAAGGCTGCCGACGCCGACCTCGATCTCAGCTACATCTCGGGCGGCCTCGCGTGGCACGCCGACTACGTCGGCGTCGTCGCACCCGACGAATCGCACATGGACCTCAGCGGCCTGGTGACGCTTTCGAACTCGGGCGGCACCACCTTCCGCGACGCGCATCTGCAACTGGTGGCCGGGAACGTCAACGTGGCTCAGCCACCCCCGACCCGTATGATTATGGGGGCGATCGCGCGCTCCGTCTCCGCGGCGCCGCAGTTCACGCAAGAGAACTACTTCGAATACCACCTCTACACGTTGCAGCGCACGACGACGATCGCGAACGAACAGACCAAGCAAGTCTCGCTCCTCTCCGCGCACGACGTGCCGATCCACAAGACGCTCGAACTGCGCGGATCGCCGTACTACTACTCGAGCCGCAACGGCGACCTCGGAACGAAGCTGAAGGTCGGCGTCTACGAAACGTTCACGAACAAGGGTGGCGATCTCGGCATTCCGCTCCCCGGCGGAACGGTGCGCCTCTACAAAAACGACACCGCCGGCACCTCGCAGTTCCTGGGCTCCGACCGCATCGATCACACGCCGCGCAACGAAGACGTGCGCCTGCACCTCGGCGACTCGTTCGACGTGACCGCCAACCGCAAGCAGACCGACTTCAAGCTGCCCGGCAACTGCACGTTCCAAACCAGCTACGAGATCGAGGTGAAGAACGCGAAGACCGACCTCGTCGACGTCCTCATCGTCGAGCCCATCCCCGGCGACTGGTCGATCACGAGCGAATCACAACCCCACGTGAAGTCCTCGAGCTCGACCGCCACCTGGACCGTCCACGTGCCCCCGGGCTCGAGCACGAAGCTCGACTATACCGCGCTCGTAAAAGTCTGCCTCTAGCCCTCACACTCGTTCTTGTCGAAGCGCAGCCGCGTATTTTGTCGGCGAGCATCACGAGCGCGATGAACGCTGGGCCGGAGTTGGAGCGCAAGCCGATCCACATGCGATTACGGGAATCGTAACAAAAACGCTCTTAACGCCGTCGCAGAACTCTATCGTAAGCGAAGAGTCATGTGTATTGACGATTCCGGTAGCGAGCACATTACCGTTTCGAAGGACGGTTTCGCTCCCGTCGGAAGTGTGGACGTAGAGGACCGGATACATACTTCCGTTCCACCGGATCAGAACATTTCCACTTCCATTCGTGTCGGTAGCTACTGCGACAGGTGGTCCGCTTGCGTTACTCGTGGCCGTTAGGGCTTGTCCGTTGGCTGTGAGTCGCAAGGAATGTAAGCTGATATATTGCTGCGTGGTGATCGGAATCTCGATGCTGAATATGTCATGGCCGGTGGGCGAGTCCGCCATCGGTAAAGCTCCGAATTGCGGCGAAACAAAAAGCAAGTTGCCGAGGATGTCGAAACCTTCGACGATATCGTTTCCCGGACCAAAGTTGTTCATGTCGAGCGATGTCGCGTACGTTCGCGGCGTGTAAAATCTGAGCTTGGGACTTGTTTCACCGCTCACTGAGAGAATGTACGGTTCCGACTCCGATAATACCAACGTCCGTCGAACGCGCGCCGAACCCGCGCCAGCTGACTGCTCAGCTACGGCCAAGGTCTTCCAGTCGACATCGCTTGTCCACGTTGGGGGGGCGCAATAGCCCATGTAGTCATAGGTCGTTGGTGAGATAAGCGCCGCCGGAATACCCTTGGTGAGGTCGTAACCGAAATGGCCGATCGTAGCTCCGGTATTCGAAAACGGCGCTCCCGCGGTCTCGCCAAGCGGTGAACTGCACAATCCGGTGTTTGCATGGTGGAGCCCAAGTGTGTGCGCTACCTCATGCGCAGCGATTTGTTCCACAAGCGGCAGATTAACCGGTCCCGGTTGATCCGCTGGTGCGCTCCCATCAAAGACGAGCGCAGCATTACCATTGAGCTGCGCCGACCCACCCTCATCTCCAGAAGACACGCGACCAAATATTCCTAAGGCTTTCACGCCGGGTCCGAGGAGATACCCATGGTCCTCAGCAGTGCGCTGCACTTCAGTGAGAATCTGCCCATCCGTGTCGCTCGTAACGGCATCGATGCTCGGCTCTTTCACGGTATACCCGGTTTGCACAAAGGCGACCGACGGCGCGAAAAGCACGTTCTGAGCGAACGTTCCAGTAACGCTTTGCGCGTTCCCCAGCGAGTGCGATAGCTGAACTGCTAAAATTGGAACCTGCAAAGGTTGGCTTGTCAAAACGTTCACCGAGACTGGAGTTGCTGGGTTGTATGGATTCCCACTATTATCCAAGAGTGAAGCTCGAAGTTGGATGCCTGGAGCAACTGCGGAACTCGGCACAAGCACGTTGTAGGACGTGTTGATTGTCCCCTCGTTCAACGAGATTGGAAGCGTACTCATTCCCTGCGGCGGTGTAACAGTCACTGGAGGTGATGTTCCGATTTGCAGACTAATCGACGGCGCCGCTATGCCGCTCACGGGTCCAACAACAAAAACGCGGGCGAGCGCCTGGCGATTCGCGACGAGCGGAAGGCTCTGTGGCACCGACTGCACTGCTTGGGCCAGAATCATCGCCGAAATGACTGGCGTTGGTGAAGGCGTCGGGCTCGGGTTAGCAGGGGGTGGTGAGGGTCCGTTCACACAATCGTCCGCTTTTCGGCTTACGTTCGCAGATCGCGTCTTACTATTCGCGGCACGACCAGGCTCCAGATTCGCCCTTGGATTGATAATTGGCCTCAAATGTTGGCTGGAACATGAACCGACGGGTGGTGGGGTAACATAGACGTTTACTGTGTTTGTCCCCGAATCGTGGATCAGGCACTCGCTGTTATTCACACCGCTGCACTCTTGATATTGAAACTGCGGTATAACGGTAACGTCGTCCTCAGGATTACCAAATGCGTTGGTTGGAAATGGAACGGGCGCAACTCCGGCTGTGACGGTCAAGGATCCAATAAATGTGACCGGGCATTGCGTTGTCGTGAAATTCGTTGGGCCGGTCGCGGATAGACTCAGGGTTCCCGCATTGTTCTGCGACGGTACGGTGAACGCTTGCACCAACGTGCAGTCACCAGGCGCATCCCCGACCGTCGCACCGATCGTTACAGTTACGGATCCTCCAGTCGTCGGAAGGCCGCAAGAATAGTCAGGGAGGCGTTCGAGTTCTCGGCTACGCACCCGGCCGGGATTCCGGGCTCGGAGCCATCGTCCCGATGAATGGCCGCAGTCGTACCGTGAGGGAACGGGCCAACGTCTCGCGGTCCCTGAGAAACCATACACGAACTTAGCGCCACGATGGTTACGAAGGGGAGTGAAAGTCGTGCCCGCAGCCGGCGTTTCATGAGGACCATTCTCTATTACCTCTCCCCATATAAATGAAAAACGGCTCTTCACGTCTGCCGAGTCTCCCTTAGATCGTGCATTCTTGCCCGATGAAGGCAATAGAAGTTACGTAAAGATCTGCTTACATGTTTTCTTTTGCGGGTTAGTCCTTCAGAAGACGGCGGATTGGCAGGATCAGGGCGGGGCCGCCATCTGCAGGTACCGAGGCCCGCGCGTAGTTCGACGCGAGCGCCACACTCCGGGTACGATGAGTGAGCGGCGAGGCGAAATGGGCGTGAGCCCGTAGTACATTGTCGGCAGGCGGAGCGTAATGTTCGGGCTAGGCGAAGATTTCGCCGAAGGCCACCTGGACGCCGACGCTCTCGAATGAACGGCGCCCGCGAGGATGGGGAGCGAAACGAGCCACTCGCTCCCGAGCGGCGAATTGTTTGGGCCCCAATGTTGTGGCGAAACGGTCAGCACGTGTCGCGGAGCGTCTCGACTGAACGGTACTCGTCGATCTTGGCCGAAGTCCGTGCCGCTTGTAGTCGGGGAGAGCACTTCGATTGTCAACGTGAGGGCGGGCTGTGGCGCGCATCGGGACGCTCGCGCGGATCGCAGCTGATCTGGACGTCGGGATAGCGGCTGCTGTTGGCTGGGCTGCGGAGGCTAGAGCTGAGAGCGACAAGGTCGATGCGCAGAAGGCGGTCGTAAAAGCAACTTCCGATGTTGCGGCCCAAGTCACGAAGCAGACGTCGATTTAAGAATTGGGAAAGCTCCGGCGGTCGTGAGTGCCGTTTCATGCGACCCCGTGGGCCCCGTTCAAATCAGATGCGAACCCGCGTCGACGATGATGCCGTCGCCGGGTTCGACGCGGCCGATCACGGCGCCGAGGGCGTCGGGTTCGCGCAGGCCGGACAGCAGCGTGTCGAGGCGATCCGGGGCGACGGCGATCAGGATACCGCCGCTGGTTTGTGCGTCGCTGAGCAGCAGGCGCAGATCGGCCGGCACGTCGTCCGCGAACGTCGTGAAGCTCGCGTGCTCGCGTGCGTTGTTGCGGCTGCCGCCGGGCGCGATGCCGACCGCGATCAGCTCGCGGGCCAACTCGTAGACGGGAACGCTCGCGGCGGCGATGCGCAGCCGTACGCCGCTCGCGCGCGCGAGTTCGAAGCCGTGGCCGAGCAGACCGAAGCCGGTGACGTCGGTCGCGCCGCGCACGCCGGCGGCGATCATCGCTTTGGCGGCGGCGCGATTGAGCGTCGTCATCCAACGCACGGCGGGCGCGATCTGCTGCTCGTCGATCGCGCCCTTCTTGAGCGCGGCCGAGAGGATACCGGTTCCAAGCGGCTTCGTCAGCACGAGCACGTCGCCGGGCCTGGCGCCCGTATTGGTGATGACGCGATCGGGGTGGATCGTTCCCGTGACCGCCATGCCGTACTTCGGCTCGTCGTCTTTGAGCGTATGGCCGCCGAGGATCGCGACGGCCGCCTCGCGCGCGACGGCCGCCCCGCCGGCGAGGATGCGCGAGAGGACGGCGTGGCCGAGTTCCTCGAGCGGAAACGTCGCGACGTTGAGCGCGGTTCGCGGCACCGCGCCCATCGCGTAGATATCGGAGATCGCGTTCGTCGCCGCGATGCGGCCGAAATCGTACGGATCGTCGACGATCGGCGTGAAGAAGTCGATCGTTTGCACGAGCGCGAGATCGGCGCGCAAGCGGTAGACGCCGGCGTCGTCGCTCGTCTCGACGCCGACGAGGACGTTCGGGTCCCCGGCGAGATCGAGGCCGCGCATCACGATGGCGAGATCGGCCGCGCCGACTTTGCTCGAGCAGCCGCCGCCGGCCGTCGTGCTCGTGAGCCGGACGCGCTCGCCCGAGCCGGTCACGTCTTCTCGCGCACCGACACGTGCCAGTTCACCGTCATCTCGGCGACGGCGGCACCGTTCGGATCGACGAGCGATACCTCGACCGCGAACTCCGCTTTCCCATCGGCGTCGATGCCCTTCGCCAGCGCCTTCGCGTCGCCGGCGACGGTTGCGTTCGCGAGGATTGGGCCTCGCGCGAGTTTCGTGAACCGGATCGAGGCGTCGCGTACGACGGTTCGCAACGTGAGGATGCGTTGACCGAACGCGCCCGCGACCGCCGCGCCCGACGCCGTCTCACCGGCGGTAAAGAGCGCGCCCGCGTGCTGCGCGCCGAGGTGGTTCGCGTTCGTCGTCTCGTCGGGAAGCTTGGCTTGCGCCGTCCCCGCGCCGACCTCGGTCAGCTCGATCCCCAAGTGCTTGGCGAACGGAACCGTGGCACCAAGCTGCGCTTTGATGGTACCGAAGACGAGCTTGTCGAACATCGTGTTCCACCGTGCGCGACGTCGGCGCGCGCCACCTTTCCCCGTGATACGATAGGGCTCGCATGGCAAAGCAGTTGTTGTTCATACCCGGACCCGTCACGTGCGCCCCCGAGGTGCTCGACGCGCTCGCGCGGCCGCTGATCGATCATCGCGGCCCCGAATTCGCAGCCTTGCTCGAGCGCGTGACGAGCGGGATGCGGCCGCTGTTCGGTACGTCGAACGAGGTGCTCGTCCTCGGCGCGTCGGGAACCGGCGGCCTGGAAGCCGCGATTGCGAACTCGTTCTCGCCCGGGCAGCGGGTGCTCGCGGCGCCCGTCGGCGTTTTCGGCCGGCGGCTCGCATCGATCGCAACCACGTACGGCTTGCAGGTCGAGACGATCGACACGCCCGCGGGCAGCGCGCTCGATCCGGCCGCGCTCGGCGCGCATCTGCATGCCGACGCCGGCCACGGGTTCGACGGCGTCTTGCTCACGCATAACGAGACCTCGACCGGCGTTCAAAACGACA
>Ga0073928_10008851_pt1 | contig 12464 bp, 9 predicted proteins | sample PaiPotPPA55metaG_FD_76969 | JGI IMG/M metagenome (GOLD analysis project Ga0073928, IMG submission 76969) | Iron sulfur acid spring bacterial and archeal communities from Banff, Canada, to study Microbial Dark Matter (Phase II) - Paint Pots PPA... ...
ACGTGACTGCCGCCGTCGCCGCCTCGGTCGTTCCCCGCCCCGGTGATCCCACGGTCACCCCGGCCCTGGTAGCCGAGCATGGCCTGACGGCGGATGAGTATGAGCGGGTGGTGGCAATGTTGGGACGGCCACCCACATTCACGGAGCTCGGCATCGTGGGCGCGTTGTGGAGCGAGCACTGCTCGTATAAGCACTCGCGGCCTTTGCTCAAGACGCTGCCGACTCAGGCACCACACGTGCTTCAAGGACCAGGCGAGAACGCCGGGGTCATTCGTATTGGCGATGGCCTCGCCGTCGCGTTCAAGATCGAATCGCACAACCATCCTTCCGCGGTCGAACCGTACCAGGGTGCCGCGACCGGCGTAGGGGGCATCTTACGCGACGTATTCACCATGGGCGCGCGGCCCGTGGCGATTCTCGACTCGCTGCGCTTTGGGTCGCTCGACACTCCACGCGTACGATATCTGTTCTCCGGCGTCGTGCGCGGGATCGGCGACTATGGTAACTGCGTCGGGATTCCCACTGTCGCGGGCGAAGTCGTGTTCGATCCCGCCTATGAGGGGAACCCTCTCGTCAACGCGATGTGTGTGGGCGTTGTCCGCGAAGATTCCCTCATCCGCGCTCGCGCCGAAGGCGTAGGCAACCCCATCATCGCGGTCGGCGCCCGCACCGGGCGCGATGGAATCAACGGGGCGGCCTTCGCCTCTGAGGATTTGTCCGACGCGACCGACGCCAAGCGGCCGCGCGTGCAAGTGGGCGACCCTTTCACCGAGAAGCTGCTGCTGGAAGCGAGCCTTGCCCTGATCCACAGTGGGCATATCGTGGCCATCCAGGACATGGGTGCGGCCGGGCTCACGTCGTCGTCGGCGGAGATGGCCGCGCGCGGCGATGTCGGAGTCACGATCGACGTCACAAAGGTGCCCGTGCGTGAATCGGGGATGACCCCTTACGAGATCCTGCTGAGCGAGTCGCAGGAGCGCATGCTCGTGGTCGCGCGACGGGGGCACGAACAGGCGGTACGGGAGATCCTGGCGCAGTGGGATTTGACCGCGGCCGTGATCGGCGAGGTCATCTCCGAGCCCGTGTATCGCGTGACGGAGGGCGACACCGTGGTAGCCGAGTTTCCGGGCTCGCGCCTGGTGACCGACTGTCCCGCGTACACGCCGCCGGCGCGGGAGAGCGACGATGTGCGCCGGCTGCGGGAGACCGATGTGCACGCAATTCCCGAGCGGCCAGAGGAACGCGAGCCCGGGTGGACCATCGAGCGTCTGCTATCGTCGCCCACGATCGCGAGCAAGGCGTGGGTGCACCGGCAATACGACACGACGGTCCGGACCAGCACTCTTGTGGGCCCGGGCGCGGCCGACGCGGCAGTCGTGCGGCTCCGCGGGACGACCAAGGCTATCGCGCTCAAGACCGACGGCAACGGACGGTACACGTACCTGGACCCTCGGGCTGGCGGGCGCATCGCGGTCGCCGAGGCAGCTCGCAACGTCGCTTGCACCGGTGCGCGGCCCCTGGCCATCACCAATTGTCTCAACTTCGGGAATCCCACGCGACCAGAGGTTTATTACCAGCTTCGCGAGGCCGTCGCTGGAATCGGTGAGGCATGTCGTGCGCTCGGCACGCCCGTTACGGGCGGCAACGTGTCGCTGTATAACGAGAGTCCGGCCGGAGCGATCTATCCGACGCCGATAGTCGGCATGGTTGGTCTGCTCGATTCGATAGAGCACGTGACCCGGTCCGCATTTCGCGACGACGACGCACGCGGCATTGTCCTCCTCGGGGAGCCGACCGAGGAGCTCGGCGGAAGCGAGTACCTGGCACGCGTGCATGGTGCAGTCGCCGGTGCGCCCCCGGCGTGCGACCTCGAGACCGCACGAAGGCTCGTGGACACGCTCGTGGCCTTGGCGCGTGGTGGGCTCGTGCAGTCCGCGCACGACGTGAGCGATGGCGGGCTGGCCGTGGCAATCGCGGAATGTTGTATTGCCGACCGTGAGCATATGGTCGGAGCCGACGTAGATCTCTCGGCGTGGGAGCACATGGCACGCAGGGCGCTGTTGTTCGGTGAGGGGCAGAACCGAGTCGTGCTGTCCGCCGACGAGCCCGAGGCAGTCGTGCGAGTGGCGCGCGAGCATGGCGTGCCGGCGCGTCACATCGGCGCCGCGCGGCCGGGCAGCGCCGAGCTGCGCTTCGTGGTGGGCGCCACTCAAATCCGTCTGCCTCTAGCTCGACTGGCCGCGGCGTGGCACGATGCAATTCCAACCGCCATGCGGCGAGAGGCATAGCGACCGTGTGTGGCATCATTGGCGTCCGCGGACATTCCCACGCGGCGGAGATCGCGCACCTGGGGCTGTACTCGCTGCAGCACCGTGGTCAGGAGTCGGCCGGAATCATCGCGGTTGATGACGAAGGGCGAGCGCGTAGCTTGCGGGCGTTGGGCTTGGTGTCCGATGGGATTGAGTTGGAACGCCTTTCCGGGCTGACCGGCTCCCTGGCTATCGGCCACACCCGCTACAGCACCGCCGGAGCGACGACAATCGAGAACGCGCAGCCCGCGCTCGTCCGGTTCCGTGGCGGCCACATCGCGCTCGGGCACAATGGCAACATTGTCAACGCGTCCGAGCTCCGCCGCGAGCTGGAAGATCGCGGCTCGATCTTCAGCTCGACGATGGATAGCGAGGTGCTGGTGCATCGTCTCGCCATCTCGACAGCCGAGGATCCTGCCGACAAGCTGGCGGATGCGTTGCGAGGCGTAGAGGGCGCGTATTGTCTCGTGGTCGTCATCGGAACCACGCTTCTCGTCGCGCGCGACCCCAGAGGGTGGCGGCCTCTCGTGATGGGCCACATGCCCAGCGCGAATGGCAACGGCGCGCGCGGAAACGCAGGAGCCGTGGTATTTGCGTCCGAGACCTGCGCCCTCGACATAATAGGCGCCGCCTACGAGCGTGAGGTCGCGCCGGGCGAGGTGATCGCGGTGGACGACGCCGGCATCCGGTCATCGTTTCCGTTGCCTCCGGCGGAGCTCCGGCGCTGCGTCTTCGAGCACGTGTATTTCTCCCGCCCCGACAGCGTGGTGTTCGGCGGGTCGGTCGAATCCTCGCGGCGCGCGCTCGGACGGGCGCTGGCCCGTGAATGCCCGGCGCCCGGCGCCGACCTCGTTTTTAGCGTCCCCGATTCATCCAACTCCGCCGCGCTGGGATACGCCGACGAGGCCGGGCTGCCATTCGAATTCGCTCTCATTCGCAACCATTATGTAGGGCGCACGTTCATTCAGCCCACTCAGGCAGGCCGCGACGCGAAGGTGAAGGTGAAGTACAACGCGGTTCGCGAGCTGCTCGAAGGGAAAAGCGTCGTGATGGTCGATGACTCCATCGTGCGAGGCACGACGACGCGCGGACTCGTGGCGATGGTGCGCCACGCCGGGGCGCGGGAGGTGCACATGCGCGTGAGCTCTGCGCCGATCACCGGTCCTTGTTACTACGGAATCGACACGCCAAGACGCGAAGAGCTCATCGCGGCAAATCTGTCGATCGACGAGATTGCCAGCGACCTTGGAGTTGACACGCTCGGCTACCTCTCACTCGAAGGCATGCTGGCTTCGGTGCCTGGCGGGCCGAATGGGTTCTGCCACGCGTGCTTTTCCGGCGACTATCCGACCCCGCCACCAGCCGACCCTGACAAGCTGAGATTCGGGTGCGGGTGTTGACGGGCGGCTCGCGAGCCACCCCTACGTGCGAGCCGCCGATCTAACACCGATGCCAGACGCCCAGCTCGTCTACTTCTTCGCCGATGGCCGCGCCGACGGGACGCGCGACATGGCCGACGTGCTGGGGGGAAAGGGCGCCAATCTAGCGGAGATGACCAACCTGGGCGTGCCGGTGCCGCCAGGGTTCACCATCGCGTGCGAGGCATCTGGTGAATATCTGCGCACTGGCAAGGCGCCGGACGCACTGCGCGAAGAGGTGTCCGCAGCGATGCGGCGGCTCGAGCAGGTCACGGGTAAGGGCTTCGGCGATGCGAATGATCCGTTGCTGGTGTCGGTGCGCTCTGGCGCGCCGGTATCGATGCCGGGAATGATGGAGACCGTTCTCAACCTCGGTCTCAACGACCGGAGCGTGCAGGGGCTCGGCCGGGCAAGTGGGAACGCGCGCTTCGCCTACGACTCGTACCGGCGGTTCGCCCAGATGTACGGCGACGTCGTGCTTGGCGTTCCCCGCTCGAAGTTCGAGTCGCTTCTGGGCGCGAAGCGCCTGACGACGGGCGCAGCCATCGACGCCGACTTGGGAGAGCCCGCGCTGCGCAACCTCGTGGAAGAGTACAAGGCGCTCGTCCGGCACGTCACGGGGTCGGATTTCCCGATGGATCCGACCTGCCAGCTGTGGGGCGCCATCGAGGCCGTCTGGCGATCGTGGAACCTTCGAAAGGCTGTGGACTTCCGCCGACTGAACGGAATATCCGACGCGCTCGGCACGGGGGTAACGATCGTCGCCATGGTCTTCGGCAATCTCGGGGACGACTCGGGCACGGGAGTCGCGTTCACGCGGGACCCGTCGACTGGAGAGCGCCGGTTTTACGGCGAGTTCCTCGTCAACGCGCAAGGCGAGGACGTAGTCGCGGGCGTTCGCACGCCCTTGCGCATCGAGGAGATGGAGGACCGGCTCCCGAAAGCATACGCCGAGCTTCTCGAGACACAGAACCGCCTCGAGCGCCACTACCGGGACATGCAAGACCTCGAGTTCACCGTGGAGCGCGGCCGCCTGTTCCTGTTGCAGACACGAACGGGAAAGCGCACCGCGGCAGCCGCCGTACGCATTGCTCGCGACATGGTGGCCGAACGTTTGATCGATGCGCGCGAAGCGGTGCGTCGAGTGCCCGCGAGCCAGATCGGACAGCTCTTGCACCCCGTGATCGACGGCGCCGTCCACTTCACTCCGCTGTGTCGAGGGTTGCCCGCCAGCCCGGGGGCAGCGAGTGGCGTCGCCGTGTTGGACCCCGATCGCGCGGAGCAGCGCGCGGCCGCGGGCGAGGATGTCGTGCTCGTGCGAGAGGATACGACGCCGGACGACTTTCATGGCATAGTTGCGGCTCGCGCGGTGGTGACATCTCGCGGCGGCATGACTAGCCACGCGGCCGTGGTGGCGCGCGGGATGGGAAAGTGCGCCGTTGTGGGATGCCGGGACCTCACGGTTGACCTTCAGCACCGGCGCCTGCGAGTGAACGACTCGTCGGTTCCCGAAGGCGAGTGGCTTACTGTAGACGGGGCGGCGGGGGCTGTGTATCGCGGCGAGCTGCCGACCGTGCCGAGCGAAGTGATGCGCGTGATCGCCGGCACTACCGCGCCGGTTGACGCGCCGCTGTTTCAGGCGTACGCGCAGGTGCTGGAATGGGCCGACGAGGTACGCACGCTGACGGTCCGCGCCAATGCGGACACCCCTCGTGACGCACGTTTGGCCCGTGGGTTCGGGGCTGAGGGCATTGGACTGTGTCGCACCGAGCACATGTTCTTCGAGGGCGACCGCATCGCGGCGATGCGGGAGATGATCGTCGCGCGCGACGAGGGCGGGCGGCGGCGAGCACTCGCCAAGCTGCTGCCAATGCAGCGTGCCGACTTCGAAGGGTTATTCGCGGGGATGGATGGCTATCCGGTCACCATTCGCCTGCTCGATCCGCCGCTGCACGAGTTCCTGCCGCACGGCGGCGAAGAGTCGAAGCTTCTCGCGCGAACGCTCGGTCTCTCGCGTGACGAGTTGAGCCGCGTCGTGGACGCGTTGCGGGAGGTGAATCCGATGCTCGGTCACCGCGGCTGCCGGCTGGGTATCACGTATCCCGAGATCACGGAGATGCAAGGGCGGGCGATCTTCGAAGCCGCGGTCCGCGCCGCTCGGCGCGGAGTGGATGTCCATCCCGAGATCATGGTCCCGTTCGTCGCGACCGCGCGCGAGTTCGACGACCAGCGCGCGTTGCTCGACCGAGCCGCGGAGCAAGTGATGGGCGCGATGGGCGAAACGATACCGTACATCGTGGGCACGATGATAGAGCTGCCCCGCGCGGCGCTCACGGCGGACGAGATCGCGGTCGGCGCGGAGTTCTTCTCGTTCGGCACGAACGACCTGACGCAGACTACGCTCGGGCTGAGTCGCGACGACGCCGGTCGGTTTCTCCCTTCATACATCGAACGTGGGATATTGCCGGACGATCCTTTCCAGGTGCTGGATCAGGCCGGGGTTGGCAAATTGATTCAGATGGCCGTCAAGGGCGGGCGCTCCGTCCGTCCCACGCTCAAAGTGGGTCTGTGCGGCGAGCACGGCGGCGAGCCCAAGTCGGTCGCATTCTGCCACGCCATAGGATTGGACTACGTGTCGTGCTCCCCGTACCGCGTGCCCATAGCGCGTCTGGCTGCCGCGCAGGCCGCGCTAGACTCGATCGGAGCGAGCGCCTAGGGCGTACGCGGCCGGACGAACCGATATAGCATCTCGTTCCCCCGTACCATTCCGAATTCTTCGCGCGCGATTCGCTCCTGGGTGATCGGGTCGCTCACGAGCGCACGTGCCAGGGTGGTCAGCGAGTCGACGTCGTGCTGCAGACGATCGACCTGAATCACGAGCTCGTCTCGCCGATTGTGCTGGCGATACAGATCCAGCGTGCTGTACTCGCCACCCTGAAGCGCGAACAGGGCGACCGCGACGCCGACCGCGATTTTCAGGTACCGGGCTACGACTCGGTTCATAGTCCGTAGATTGCGCCGCCGGGATATTCCGCCGCGTCGCCCAGCTCTTCGTCAATCCGCAGCAGCTGGTTGTACTTGGCGACACGGTCGGTCCGGCTCGCGGACCCTGTCTTGATCTGGCCGGCGTTGGTACCGACGGACAGATCCGCGATGAAGGTGTCCTCCGTCTCGCCTGACCTGTGGGAGATCACGGAGAGATACCCCGCGGACCGCGCCATCTCGATCGCTTCGAGCGTCTCGGTGAGCGTGCCGATCTGATTGACCTTGATCAAGACGGCGTTTGCGACACCTTGGTCGATCCCGCGCGCTAGCCGCTCCGTATTCGTCACGAAGATGTCGTCGCCGACGAGCTGCACACGGTCCCCGAGCGCTCGCGTCAGAGCGGCCCAACCGCTCCAGTCGTCTTCCGCCATGCCGTCTTCGATTGACACGATGGGATATGTGTCGATCCATCGTGTGTACAGCTCGATCAAGCCTGCGGCATCTCGCGGGACACCGCCACTCTTCTTGAATGTGTACGCACCGCCCGAGTACAGCTCACTCGCGGCCACGTCTATCGCAAGCGCGACGTCGCGCCCGGGCGCATATCCCGCGGCCTCGATCGCCTCGATCACCACGCGAATTGCTTCCTCGTCGTTGGGCAAGTCGGGGGCAAATCCGCCCTCGTCTCCAACATTCGTCGAAAGTTTGCGCTTGGAAAGAACCTTCTTGAGCGTGTGAAACACCTCCGCGCCCATGCGTATCGCTTCAGAAAACGTGTCGGCGCCAATGGGCACGACCATGAACTCCTGAACGTCCACCGTGTTCGCGGCGTGGGCACCGCCATTCAGGATGTTCATCATGGGCACCGGCATGGTACGCGCAAGCGGCCCGCCAAGATAGCGGTACAGCGGCAGCCCTACGTCCGACGACGCGGCGCGCGCGACGGCCATGGACACCGCGAGCATGGCGTTTGCGCCGAGCTTGGATTTGGTCGGCGTCCCGTCAAGATCGATCAACACGCGGTCGAGCTCCGTCTGGTCGGTTGCCTCCAAGCCGGCGATTGCTGGCGCTATGGTCTCGATGACGTTGTCAACGGCCCGCCTGACGCCCTTGCCGCCGTAACGCGACGCGTCCCCATCGCGAAGCTCCAACGCCTCGTGCTCACCGGTCGAGGCCCCACTAGGTACGGCGGCGCGGCCGAAGGCGCCCGAATCGAGAGTCACGTCCGCTTCGACAGTCGGGTTCCCGCGGCTGTCGAGGATCTCTCGAGCCGTGACGTCAGTGATTGTGGCCATCAGGCGTTGATGAGTGGCGGTGAAGATTGTCTGGAGTCCGCGGCGACCCCGTATTCGCGAGCCAGCGCGTCGCTCATGCGGTCGCGCACTCGTTGCATGAGCACGTCCCGGTCATCGTAAACCAGCCCCTCGGTAGGCACCGGCTCCAGAAAATGAATATCGACCGTGCCGCCGCGCACCCGCCAGCTGCCTTTGGGCATTATCGGCATTGTTCCATGCACCAAGGTCGGGACGATCGGCGCCGCGGCCGCAATGGCTAGGACGAACGGGCCCTTCTTGAATGGGCGAAGGGGGTAACTGCGCCCCCGCGTGCCTTCGGGAAACACGATCACCGGACGTCCCGCGCGCACCTGGCGCGCAGCCTCATCGTAGCTAACAAACGCGGACTTTCGGTTGTGTCGCTCGATCGCAATGGTCCCCAATGCGCGCGCGGCTGGCCCGAACAGTGGAATGCGGAGAACCTCGGCTTTGGCAACGAACGAATATCGCGGCAGAGTCGCGGCCAGCGCGAACACGTCGAACCAACTCACGTGGTTGCTGACGAACACCACGGGAGTTTGTCCGTCACCCATGCGGTCAGCGCCGTGCACCCGCACTCGCACGCCGGCGGCGCGCAACACGCCGCGCCCCCATGCGCGCGGCGCCCACCAGAGAACGCTGCCCGGCTTGTCTGCGACCCCCAGCGCCGTCGCCACGAGCACGAGTGTCGCAAGCGGAGGCGTCAGCACGACCATCGCTAGCAGAACGAGCGCCGAACGCATCACGACGAAAAGTGGTCGTAGCCACCAGGCGGGTCAACGCGCTTGCCATCACAATACGTCTCGACCCCCGCGCCCGCGCGAGTACTCGCGGGCTCGGTGACGTGTCCAATGTCCGTCAGTGGAATGCCGAAGGCTGCGGCGAAGTCCGACACATCGATTCCTCCAGGCGCGATTACGGCCAGCTCGTACTCCTCGCCGCTCTGGGCTGCGTCAATCGCGGTGACGCCCGACACTCGAGGCACCAGCCCCAGATCGATCGCGATGCGGACGCCGCTCGCGGCGGCGATGTGGCCCACGTCGGCCACGAGCCCGTCAGACACATCGATCGCGGCCCGCGCGCCACGCTCGGCAAGCCACTGCGCCTCTCGAATACGCGGAGCCGGCCGCGCGAACCGCGCGCGATCGGCCGGTTGAGGATCAGTACCATCGAGCCAGGCGCGGAGCGCGCGCGCCGGCCCGCCAATGACGCCCGTCACATACACGTGGTCGCCCACCCGCGCTCCGGTACGAGTGATCGGGTGCGGGGCCGAGCCCAGCACCGTCACGTTGAGCGCGAGCATGCCCGGGCCCGTAACCGCGGTGAGGTCGCCGCCAAGCACTGTCGCTCCAGCAGCACGCGCCGCCTGCCCTGCACCATCGGCGACTCCCTCCAGCGCCTCGCGCCAGTTGGTGGGCACGGTGATGGCGAGCAGCACGCCGAGAGGCGATGCAGCTGCAGCCGCCAGATCACTCAGCGCTGCCGCGGTCGCGCGATACCCGATCTCGGAAGGCGTGAGCCACTCGCGACGAAAGTCCACCCCTTCGATGTTGGTGTCCGTGCTCGCGACCATGCGGTGGCCAGGAGGCACATCGAGCGCTGCGGTGTCGTTTCCGATCCCCTGAGCGGCATCGCCCCAGCGCGCGAGCAATCGTCGAATGGCATCGAACTCCGCCCCGCGGCCAAGCGCGACGTGCACGCTGCCTCACTCGCCAACGTTGGGCAGTTGGGCCAACACGGGGTATGCCATCGGCGCCTGCTCGATACGCCAGGCTTGCGGGAGAGCGCGCAACACGTCGTCCAGCGTCAGGCCGCGGACACCAGGCCCGGCAAGCTCCGCGGCTCGTCCGTGCACCCAGGCCCCAGTTGCTGCCGCAGCCGTGGGATCAGACGTCTGAGCAAGCAGTGTCGCCGTCATGCCGGATAGAATGTCGCCGCTCCCCCCGACAGCGAGAATTGGCGTGCCCGCTGCGCTTACGAGGCGGTAGCCATCGGGCGAGGTGACTATGGTCGGCACGCCTTTTAGAAGGACAGCCGCGCCGAGTGTTCGCGCCAACTCGCTGCCAACCTCGAAGCGTTGCGCGAGCACTTCGTCGGTGGACATTCCGGCCAGGCGAGCGAATTCGGCCGGGTGCGGCGTCACGAGAGCAGGACGAGCCGCCAGCAGGGTGCCAAGCTCCGCGGCACGCCCGGCAAACAAGTTGAGCGCATCGGCGTCGAGTACAGTCGGGCGGCGCGTCTTTCGAAGCACGCGCTCGGCTACGGCACGCGACGCCGGGCCGGTACCCAGTCCAGGCCCTAGCAGCACTCCGTCGGCCCACTCGTCGATCTGTTCCTTGACATCCTGATCGGTTTCTGGCCACGACGCTGCGAGCGCGCCATACTCGGCGGTCTGCACGACCGGCACGTTACCGGAGGCGACGAAGAGCCTCACGAGCCCCACGCCGCTTGCCAGCGCGGCGCGCGCGGCGAGAATCGCAGCGCCCGCCATGCCCGGTGCGCCACCGATAATCGCGATCCGACGACGCAATCCCTTGTGCCACTCGGCGCGAATGGCCGGCACGTGAGCGCGCACGAAAGCGGCGTCGATCAGCGCCGGCGCACTGCCGTCGCCGGCCCCATGAATGCCCAGTCCGATGTCCAGAACGGCGATCTCGCCGGCTGCGCCCCTCGCGATGAGGAGCCCGCGTTTCATGCTTCCGAACGTGAGAGTCAGGTGTGCCCGCACCGCCAACGGGTCTACGGCGCCGCTCATCGAATCCACGCCCGTGGGGATATCGAGGGCCACGATCATGGCTCCTCGTGCGCGGTGAGCCACGATGTGGCGCGCGGCGTCAGCCACCTGGCCGCGCAGTCCGCCGCTCGATCCCGTGCCTAACAGTCCGTCAACTACTACTCCAGCTGAGCCATCTCCGCCGTCGTGGGCGGCGTCCGTCACCACGTCTCGCACCTGAGATCGAGCGGCGTCACGCTCGGCTGCGGCGTCGCCACCGGCTTTGGGATTGCCCGCGGTCACCACGCGAACCGACACGCCCGACGCCGCGAGCGCGCCGGCTACGACCCACGCATCGCCTCCATTGTTGCCCGGGCCGGCGTAAATCACCGCCCCGCGCCGGAGAGCCCTGGGGTATCGAGCGGCAATGATCGCGGCGGCCGCCGCACCGGCGCACCGCATGAGCGCCCGCGATGGCACGCCGCCCGCGATTGCGGCCCGATCGCGCGCCGCGCTTTCTTCGGGGCTGAGCACTTGGATCATTGAGACCTCCTCACCCCCCTGCCCCCCTCCCCTCCCTTCGGGAGGGAAGGGGGAATGTTTTTTTCATCGTGGGGCTTCGCCCCACACCCCAGCAAAGCGAAGGCGTGTATCCTTGCGGTGCTGCATTGCCGAAAGGCGAAATCTCTCTGTTTCACAGTGGGGCTGCGCCGCCACGCCCTGACCAAACGCCCTTGCTGCGCCGAGGGGGTCGAGGGGGCGCAGCCCCCTCGCCATGCAAGCGAAGCTTGAGAACAAAAACAAATCCCCCTCCCCTTCAGGGGAGGGGGCAGGGGGTGGGGTTATCCACACGAGGCCGCGAATGCGCCTGATTATGAGCTGGGCGATGCGACGCCGTTCCAGGGGTAATTGGCCTCGAAGGCATCGTCAAAATCGAACACGCCGAGAAAATCGTCGCGCGTATCGCTCGGTTGGCTGATCAAGAGATTGAGCTCCACCAGCGTAAACACAACATCGCCGATGTCCGCGGTGGACCGCACGCCCCAGTGATCGAGCACCTGCCGCGACAGGACGCCGAACCGAGCCAACGCGAGGTCGCGGCAGGACGCCGCAAGCTCCCGGCCGGCGATGTGACGGCGTTCGGTCAGACGCGATTGACAGTACTCGAGCGCGGACAACACGAACAAATACGCGTGCTCGTGAAACCGCGGCTCGCGCAGCCGGATCTGGTCCATGATGCCGTCCCGAAACGCCAGCTCAGCCACGACCTCGTGTCCCCCTCCCATTCGCGCGCGCCTCGGGCCGGAGTCTACCGGGCCTGGGCCGGCGCTGTTTCCGCGACCGGATAGAGCGGAAATGCGGCCGCGAGCTCACGAACGTCGTCGCGCACAGACCGCGCAACCTGCTCATCCGTCGCATGGCTCAGTACCTTGTCGATCAACTCCGCCACGCGTCGCATCTCGGACTCCTTGAACCCGCGAGTCGTCACCGCTGGCGTGCCGATCCGAATTCCGCTCGTCACAAAGGGCGACTGCGTCTCTTTGGGTACCGTATTCTTGTTGACCGTGATGCCAGCGAGATCCAGCGCTTTCTCCGCGGCTTTGCCCGTAAGACCCTTGTTACGCAGGTCAATCAGCATCAGATGGTTGTCGGTCCCGCCGGACACCACTTGGTATCCGCGCTCCATGAGCGACGCAGCAAGCGTCTTGGCGTTGGCGATGATCTG
>Ga0073928_10008852_pt1 | contig 12464 bp, 10 predicted proteins | sample PaiPotPPA55metaG_FD_76969 | JGI IMG/M metagenome (GOLD analysis project Ga0073928, IMG submission 76969) | Iron sulfur acid spring bacterial and archeal communities from Banff, Canada, to study Microbial Dark Matter (Phase II) - Paint Pots PPA... ...
CATCCCGGGGTCACCGCGGTGCCGCAGATGCCTCCGCCCGGCGTCCGGTCCGTGCGCCTGTCAGAGGACGAGATCCGCGTGCTCGTAGAGGCCGTGCAGCATCAGAAGTACCCGCAGAAAGGGACGACGCGACCGTCCGTCGACGACTTCGAGAAGCTCGACGCCCTGCGCCAAAAGCTGATCGACGAGCTGTAGCCCTCGGCCTGGTTCAGTGCGCTGCCGCTGCAGCGGGTACCCCCGCCTCCGCTCGGCGCCGCGGAAGCAGCGTCGCCAGGATCGCCGTCGCTGACCACAGCCCGACGTTGATGAAGAGCGTCGCTTGAATCGTGGTGACATAGTCGCGAGCCACGGCGAGCTTTGCGGCGGACGCGAATGCGCGCGTGACCGGGTTCGTGGAAGTCGCACCGCTCGCACTGAGCGGGCAGCCCGGGACCGGCTGCGTGGGATCGCTGGAAGCCGCTCTCTTGTCGAAGCACTGCGTGAATTGCACGACTTCCGCACTGACCTGCTGCGGTGGCTGACCCGCTGCGCTCAGCTGCGAGCTCAGTTGAGACGTAACTCCCGTGGCCACGATGTTTGCCTGGCTGTTGAGCAAGCTGAAGAACACCACGCCAACCACAGCAACGCCGACAGCGCCGCCCAATTGCTGAAACGTCGTCAGCACGCCTGAAGCAGAGCCTGCGTCGCGTCCGGGCACGCCGGCCAGGATGATGTTCAGCAACGGCGCCACCACGGTGCCCAGTCCGAGCCCGGCTACCAGGAACGACGGGATCAGGTCGTAGCTGCTCACGTTGGCACCGCGTGCGTCGAGCGTGAGGATCACGCCGAGCACGCCCAGCGCAAGCATGGCTGCGCCCACGGAGATGGTCCACTTGCCAAACCTCGGCCCCAAGCGGACCGACATGCCTGACGCGACGGCGGCGCCGAGGCTCCACGGCACCGTCGTCAATCCCGCGTGCAGCGCGCTGTAGCCCAAGCCGATCTGGAGCATCAGACTGAAGGTGAAGAAGAACGCCGGCACGCCGGCGAGGAACAGCGCCGAGATCATCACTCCGATCCGAAATGACGGGATGCGGAACAGCGACAGTTGCACGAGGGGAAACCGGTTGGCCGGAAGGCTGCGCTCATAGAGCACGAACAACGCGAGCACCACCGGGCTCAGCGCCAAGCAGATGAACGTCCACACCGGCCAGCCCGCGTCCTGTCCCTCCACCAACGGGTAGACGAGAAGGAACAACCCGACGCTGGCAATCACGACGCCCACGACGTCGAGTCCGCTCGAGTGCGGCGCCTTCGACTCCCTCACTTCCCTGGCCGCAACGAACAGCGACACCAAACCGATGGGCAGGTTGACCAGGAAGATCCAGCGCCACGAGCTGCCCATGATGTCGTCGCGGATGATCACGCCTCCGACGAGCGGTCCCGTGATCGTGGCGACACCGATGATCGCGCCGAGGATGCCGAAGGCCCGGGCCCGCTCGGCCGGTGGGAACGTCACCTGGATCACGGAAAGGGCCTGGGGGAACATCAATGCCGCCATCACCCCCTGGATCACGCGCGAGATATCGAGCATGACCGCGCTTTGGGCGAGACCGCAGAGGGCCGACGCGATCACGAAACCGGTCATGCCGATCATGAACAGCCGCTTTCGGCCATAGATGTCACCAAGTCGTCCGCCTGTGATCAGCACGAGTGCATAGGCGAGGCCATAGCCGGCGATGACGAACTGGATGTCAGCGTTGGTCGCCGACAGGTTGCTGCGTATCGACGGGATAGCCACGTTGACGATCGATATGTCCAGCAGCACCATGAAGACGGCGGTGAGGACGCTCAGCAGGGCGATCCATCGCCGAGGATCCAGCTCGAATTCGCCGCCCCCAGGTGGGCCGGTGGGCACGGCAGGAGGCGTCGTCGGGGCTACCGTCGTATCGGTCACTGTGTGTCCTCCTGTCGGGGCGCCATTCCCGCCCACAGAGCCCGCGCCAGCGCGCGAGCGTATTTGTCGGGTTCGAGCCCATGGGCGGGCTCACCGAAGACGTAGTCGACGCTCGCTTCCGCAAAGCAGGCGCCGGTGAGCATACTGGCGAACACGCGCGGAGACACCCGTGGGTCCACCCTGCCGATGCGCTGCTCGGCGGCGATGTAATCGGCCAGCGCGTCGATGGTCCGCCGAGGTGGGATCACGCCGCCCGCGAAATGCTGGCGGTGCCGCATGCGCAGCTCTGCGTCCGAGGCGACCGCGTTGGTGAGCGGGATCAACTCGGCCATGAACGCCTGGGTGACGCGGATGATCGCTTCGAGATTGCGTTCGACGGTCGACGAGCCGACGCGGCTAACGAGGTCACCGATCTCGCCGCGCAGATTGGGCAGACGCTCCTCGCACACGGCCACCAGCAGGTCGGACTTGGTTGGGAAGTGGGTGTACAGAGCGCCGTCAGAGCACCCGGCCTCGCGCGCGATCTCCCGCGTGGTGAGGGCGGCCACGCCACGCGTCCGAAGCAGCCGCGCAGCAGCGTCGATCAACTCCGAACGCAGGTCGGTGGTGAGCACCCGCTCACCCTACCTAAGCGGGCGCTCTGCTGTCAAACGGCCTGGTGATTGTAGAGGCCGTCGATGGCGTCGGCGTACTTCTCGTTGACGATCTTGCGCTTGACCTTGAGTGTGGGCGTGAGCTCTACGCCGACCTGGAAGTCGTGAGCGATCACCACCCACTTCTTCACCTGCTCCACCTGGCTCAACTTCCGGTTCACCGCATCGACATGCAGACGGATCTCGCTCTGCAACGCGTCGTCCGCGGCGAGCGAATCCATGTCAGCGGGCAGTCCCTTCGCCTTGGCAAACGCGGTGCACTCCTCAGGATCGAGAGTCAACAGCGCGGCGATGAACGGACGCCGGTCGCCGATTGCCACTGCGTGCGCGATCAGCGCGTTCTCTTGCAGAAGTTGCTCGATGTTGCTCGGCGAGATGTTCTTGCCGCCGGCGGTGATGATGAGGTCCTTCTTGCGGTCGGTGATGCGCAGGTATCCATCGGCGTCGAACTCACCGACGTCACCGGTGTGCAGCCACCCGTCGGTGAGTGCCTCCGCGGTGGCCTCCGGCTCCTTGTAGTAGCCCGGAAACACCACGCCACCCTTGACCAGGATCTCCCCGTCCTCGGCGAGGCGCACCTCGTTCCCGCGCACGGTTTGGCCCACGGTGCCGATACGAGCTTTGCCCGGCCGGTTCATCGTGGTCAGGCCGGTGTCCTCGGTCTGCCCGTACACCTCCAGGATCTCGATGCCGAATGCGGCAAAGAAACGCAGGGTTTCGGGCGATATCGGCGCCGCGCCGCTGGCGACCAGCACCGCCTTGTCGAGCCCGACCTGCTCGCGCAGCTGGCCCAGCACGAGCCGCTCGGCAAGACCATGCAGGACGCCGCCGCTCTTACGGTTGATGGAGCGCTGACCCACTCCCAGGGCCCATCGCGCGACGGCGCGCCGCGGTGCGGGCAACGCTGCCACTCCCTTCTGCACACGCGTCGCCATCTTCTCCCACACGCGGGGGACGGCGAAGAACGCCGTCGGGCGTACCTCGCGCAGGCGAGCGCCGAGATGCTCGATCCCGTCGAGAAAGTACACCGCGCCCCCGAAGTTGTACGAGCGGAACTCGGTGGACAGCCGCTCTGCGATGTGGGCCAGGGGCAGGTAGCTCAGGAAGCGATCGTTGGGCCCGGTATGCAGGAACTCATCCAGCGCGTAGAATGCCGCGGCAACGTTCGCGTGTGTCAGCTGCACGGCTTTGGGTGGACCCGTCGTGCCGCTCGTGTAGATCAGCGTCGCGATATCGTCGAGCGCGACCGATCGACGCCGCTTCTCGGCATCGGCGCGGTGCTTGTCCGATGCCGCATCGCCCAGCTGCAGCGCGTGCTGCCAGGAGATGACGAAGCCGTCGCCGGACTCCTCCTCGGCGGTGTCCACGACCACGATGCGGCGCAGCTTGGGCAGGTCCTTGCGAACCTCGAGCACCCGGTCGCGCAGTTCCTCGTTCTCCACGACCACAACGCGGGATTCCGAGTGACCCAGCACGTAACCGGCCTGATCGGCGCTCAGCGTGAGGTACACGGGCACCGGCCGGTTGCGAGCGCACAGGATCCCGGCGTCGGCGATGTGCCACTCGGGGCGGTTGCCCGACCAGATCGCCACGTGCTCGTGCTCCTCGATGCCCTCGTCGAGGAGGAAGCTGACCCACCGGTCCGCCGCCCGGCCGAAGTCGGTCCACGAAATGGCCGTGAAGCGGTCGCCGGCGCGGTAGAAGAGCGCCGGAGCCGCGCCCAATGCGGCCACCTGGCGGAGAAAGAGATCGACCAGCGTGGCGCGGGCTGGGGACGACGCCGGCGGTGCCGCCTCGCTGGCGGTTTGCGTTGTCATGGGCCTGGAGAGGATGCCACAAACGCCGTGCGCATAAGCCGCCCGAGCAGGGGATCTGCGTTCACTCTGTTAGCGTTTCGACGGCATGGTCATCGGCACACTGACGATCACGCTGCAGGTCCCGGACAGCGCCTCGCTGAAGGACAAGCGCCAAGTCGTACGCTCGCTCACGGCGCGCATCCGCCAGCGGTTCAACGTCGCCGTCGCCGAGGTCGAGGATCAAAACCTATGGCAATCCGCTGTGATCGGCATCGCCTGCGTCAGCGCCGACGGGCGCCACGCTGATGAGATGTGCCAGAAAGTCCTGAGATTCGTTGATGAACGGGGCGACGCGTTGATCCTCGACTCGCGCTTCGAACTCGTGCATGTCTGAACGCGGTGACTGCGAGACAAGGTCAGGATGTGCGGGATCGTCTCGGAGCCGAGCCGGTTCGGGGTTGGAGCGGAGGGCGAGGCGAGAGCCAGCCGCGGGGCCCCAGCGGGGCTCCGACGGCGTGGTCCTGAACGTCCTGACCTTGGCTTGCATGTCACCGTGATCGAGACGGGGATCCACGAGCTCATCGCAGCGTACGAGGCCACGCTCCCCTTCACCCTCGACGAATTTCAGCGCGAGGCCATCATCAAGCTTGAGCGTTCGCGTGGTGTACTGGTGAGCGCGCCGACGTCGAGCGGGAAGACTGTGGTTGCTGAGTACGCGATCTGGCGGCGGCTGCGTGCATCTGACGAGATGCGGCGCCCGTCAAATGAGCCGGCGGATGTCATTTACACGACGCCGTTGAAGGCGCTGAGCAATCAGAAGTACCGTGACCTCTGCGAGCGGTACGGTGATGCCAGTGTCGGGCTGATCACCGGTGAGCACACCATCAATGAGGGCGCTCCGGTTGTGGTGATGACCACGGAAATCCTGCGCAACGTCCTGTACGACGAGCCCGCGCGGGTCGACCGGGTGGGCGACGTGGTGCTCGACGAGGTGCACTACATCGACGACTTCCCGCGCGGGACCGTGTGGGAGGAGGTGATCATCGAGGCGCCGCGCCACATCCGGCTCATCGGACTCAGCGCCACGATCGGCAACGTGGACGAGGTGGCGTCGTGGATGGCCGGGTTGCGTGGCCCCATCGAGACCGTGAAGCGCACAGAACGCCCGGTGGCCTTGGAGATGTGGCTGGCCATCGACAACGCGCTGCAACCGCTCTTCGACGCGAAGGGCAACGCAGAGCGGCGAACGCTCGAGCTTGCCCAGACCGACCCGATGCAGGACGCGCGCTGGCGCTACGCGCGGCGCGCACCGGACAACGATCTGCTCCACATCATCGACGAGCTGCGCCGGCGGAGCATGCTCCCCGCGATCTATTTCATCTTCTCGCGACGCGGCTGTCGCGAGGCGCTGGCGCGCTGCGACCTCCACAACGTGGATCTCACCAGCCGCGACGAGAAGGCCGCCATCGACGACGCCGTCGCGCGCCGCCTGCGCCTGCTGGACGACGCGGACGAGCGACGCGTGGTCACCAACGCGATCGACACACGCCTGACGCGTCGCGGCGTCGCGATGCACCACGCTGGGATGCTGCCGTACGTGAAGGAAACAGTGGAGCAACTCTTCCAGCGCGGCCTCATCAAGGTCGTCTTCGCCACTGAGACGCTCTCGCTCGGGCTCAACATGCCCGCCCGCTCCTGCGTCATCTCGACCTTCACCAAGTTCGATGGCACGTCATTCGCGGCGTTGACCAGCGGCGAGCTGACGCAGCTCATGGGCCGCGCCGGGCGGCGTGGGATCGACACCGTCGGGCACGGTGTGATCCTCAAGGAGAGCGACGTCGACGTGCGCGACATCTACGACGCCGCGATCTCCGGCGAGTTCGCTGTCAACTCGAAGTTCGCGCCAACCTACGCGATGGTGCTCAGCCTGCTGCGCACGCGTACGGCGGCGGAAGCCGAAGAGCTGCTGGAAAAATCATTCGGCCAGTACCAGACGACGCGCCAGCTCGATCACTGGGTGCACCGGCGGGCGAACCTCGAGGAGCGCCTCTCCGACCTGCAGCGGCAGCGTTATCGCCACCCCCGCGTGCCGTGCACGGAGCGAACGCTGACGCAGTACCTGCGCGCGAGCGCCGACGTGACCGAGCTGCACGCGCAGATGCGGCGCAGCCGGCGCGAGCACTGGCAGGGGCGGCGCCGCGGGCGCTATGGAGGCGGCAGCGCCGATCCCGGCGGGCGCTACGAAGCGCTGCGCCGCAAGCTGAAGGCTGCGCAGCGCCGCGTCAGCGAGACCCCGTGCCCGCACTGCCCGTACCTGGCTGAACACCGTGCCCATCGCAACCAGGTCACCGAGGTGGAGAGGACGCTCGAGGGCGGGCAGGGAGAGCTGGAGTCGGCGCAGCAGCGCTACAGACGAGAGTTCAGGGCGCTGCGCGCGGTGCTCCGCGAAGCCGGCTTCCTCGAAGAGGACACGCCGACGCAGCTGGGGCTACTCGCCGAATCCCTGTTCGGCGAGCGCGCGTTGCTGATCGCAGACGCGATCGCGGCGGGCACCTTCGCAGACCTGCAGCCGGAGGAGCTCGCGGCGTCGTTGGTGATGCTCGTTGCGGAGGATCGCGGCCGGGACCGCCCGCACAGTGCGCGCCGCCATTTCCCCACCCCTGCGGTGGAGCGCCAGTACCGCATGCTCCGGCTGTCGCTGAACCGGCTCGCGGAGATCGAGCGCGAGCACGGCATCACAACGATGGCGCCCCTTTCCTTCGACTTCATCGACGCCGCATACGCATGGACATCGGGAGACGAGCTGGCCGACCTCGAACCACCTCCTGGTGCGGACCTTGGGGACGTCGTCAAGGCGGTCAAGAACCTCTATTCGCTCCTGCGCCAGATGGAGCAGGCCCTGCGCACCCATCCGCTGCTGCCGCTGGTCAAGGCAACCCGGGAACGCACGGAACGCGACCTCATCCGGCGTGTGTGACGCGCAGCGAGTACGCGGCCTCCGAAACGGCGGCGACCTGCTAGGATGCGCGCCAATGCACAGGCAGCCAGAGATCGCGATGATGATGCGCCGCGGAGGTTTCCGAACGTAGCGGCGCACGCGCCCACGTACGGAGGCCTCCCGGGTGAACGTCCGGGAGGTTTTTTTATGTCCACCCTCAGTCTTCTCGAACGCTACGGCCGCCCCAGTGCGGGCCGGTCGCGCGTGCGTGGTCTCGTCTGTCGCGCCTGCGGCTTCGAAACTCCCGTCGAGGCAACCAACATCTGCGACCGCTGCTTCGGTCCACTCGAAGTCCAGTACGACTACGCGGAGATCGCGCGTCGCGTCTCACGCGAATCGATCGCCGCGGGACCGCCGAGCATCTGGCGGTATCGCGATCTCCTGCCGGTGGAGCTCGAGCCCGGCGCCGAACCGGTGACCCTCGGCGAGGGTTTCACGCCGCTCGTCCACGCGCGCAACCTCGGCGATCAACTCGGCCTGCGCAATCTGTACCTGAAGAATGACGCGGTCAATCCGACGGGATCCTTCAAGGATCGCGTGGTCAGCGTGGCCGTCACGTGGGCGAAGCAGCGCGGCTTCACCGTGGTGTCCTGCGCGAGCACGGGCAACCTCGCCAATGCTGTGGCCGCGTATGCGGCGCGCGCCGGTTTGCAGGCTGTGATCTTCATCCCCGCAGACCTCGAACCGGCGAAGATCTCCGCCACGACGGTGTACAAGCCGACACTCGTGCGAATCGACGGCAGCTACGACGACGTGAACCGCCTCTGCAGCGAGCTCGCCGACAGTGTCGACTGGGGCTTCTGCAACATCAACCTGCGGCCGTTCTACAGCGAGGGGAGCAAGACGCTCACCTTCGAGACCGCTGAGCAGCTCGGCTGGAGGCTTCCCGACGAGATCGTGATCCCGGTGGCGTCCGGTTGCCAGTTCGTCAAGCATCGCAAGGCTGCGGGTGAGCTGCAGCAGCTCGGGCTCGTCGACAGCACGAGCGCGCTGCCGCACTTCACGGGCGCACAGGCGGAGGGTTGTTCGCCGGTCGCGACCGCCTTTGACACCGGTTCCGAAACCGTCGCTCCGGTGCGGCCGAACACCATTGCCCGTTCGATTGCGATCGGCAACCCGTCGGACGGCGCGGACGTGCTCCGCATCGCGCGCGAGACTGGCGGCGTCGTCAGCAGCGTCACCGATGACGAGCTCATCGAGGGCATCGAACTGCTCGCCACCACCGAGGGCATCTACGCCGAGACCGCCGGAGGAACCACCGTCGCCGTGCTGCGCAAGCTCGCCGCGGCTGGACGCTGGGAAGGCGACGAGACCGTGGTGGCATACATCACGGGCAACGGTCTGAAGACGCCCGATGCTGCTCGTCCTGCGCCGCTGGCCGAGCCGGTGGCCGCTTCCATACGTGCATTCCGCGAGCGATACAGCGCGCTGCTCTAGACCCCGCTGACGGTTTCGAGGCCACCGCCAACCGGCATACTCAGGGCATGTACCACCAGATAGCGGCCAACCGGCGCAAGAGTGTGCTGGTCATCTTCCTTTTCTTCCTGTTCTGGATCGCCGCCGGCTATGGCATAGGTCTGCTCGCCGGCGCTGGTACGCTCCGCGGTGCCGTCACGGGTGCGGTGGTCGCGGGGCTGCTCGCGCTGGTCGCGGTGCTCTGGGCGCTCACCATGGGCCAGATCACGGTGCTCGCGGCATCCGGCGCCAAGCCCGTCACGCAGCAGCAGTATCCCCAGCTGTACGACGTTGTCTCCACGCTCACCGTCGGCTCGGGACTCCCGATGCCGAAGATCTACGTGATCGACGACCCCTCACCCAACGCGTTCGCCACGGGGTTGAGCCCGAAGTCGGCGGCGGTCACGGCAACGACAGGTCTGCTGCAGATCATGAATCGCGAGGAGCTGGAAGGCGTCCTCGGCCATGAGATGAGCCATATCCGCAACTACGACGTGCGGCTCGTGCTCATCGTCAGCACGGTGGTGGCGCTCGCGGGACTGCTGGCCAGCATCATGTGGCGCTCTCTGTTCTTCACCCGGGTGGGCAACAACCGCGACGGCGGCTACGTGATCATCATCTTGATCGCCGCGGCAGCACTGCTCTCGGTGATCGCGGTGATCGTCGGGCCGCTTATGCAGTTCTCGCTGTCGCGCTCACGCGAGTCGCTGGCGGACGCAAGCAGCGTGGAGCTGACCCGGAACCCCGCCGGCCTCCTCCATGCGCTGCAGAAGCTGCAGAAGAACGACAAGCCGTTCGCCAAGATGACGCACGTCACGGCCGCAATGTGCATCGACGACCCGCTGCAACACCACGACGCGTGGTTCCATCACCTGTTCGATACCCATCCTCCCATCGAGCAGCGCATCGCCGCACTGCAGCGGATCATGAGCGCCCAGGAGACTTAAACTTCGACGCCGCTAGGCCGGTGTCGTCCCCTGGGTGAACTGGACCGTCGGCGCGCCGCGGTCTGAATCTGCAGCCGCGAAGAAGGCGAAGGCCTGGAACCCGAGCCACCGCGCCAGCAGGTTGGTCGGGAACCGCTGCAGCGCTGTGTTGAAGTCGCGCACGTTGCCGTTGTAGAAGCGGCGGGAGAACTCGACCTTGTCCTCTGTCGTGGTGAGCTGCTCCTGCAGGTTGAGAAAGAGCTCGGACGCTTTCAACTGCGGGTAGTTCTCGGCCACAGCCACCAGCTGCCTCACCGCGCCCGTGAGCGCCTCCTCCGCGCCGGCCATGACCTGCGGGTTGCCGGCCTGCGTCGCCGTCACCGCGTTGGCTCGTGCCGCGGTCACGTTCTCGAACACCTGGCGTTCGTGCGCTGCATATCCCTGGACCGTGGAGACGAGGTTGGGAATGAGGTCGTGGCGGCGCTTGAGCTCGACATCGATATCGGCCCACGCCTCCTGCGTGCGCTGGCGCAACCGGATCAGACGGTTGAAGCGATACGCCACATAGAGTAGGGCCAGGGCGACGATCGCCACAACGACCCAGATCACGACCATCGCGGCATATCCCTCACTCCTCGCGCAGCATCGCTTCCGGCACGTTGACCACGCGGTATGGCATGTCCGTGACGTCGTAGAAGCGCACCGGCTTCTTGAGCCGCTTGGCGATCCCGATCTGGACCTTCACGCCCAGGGACATATGGCCGAAAACCCACATCTGATCAGAGCGCACGATCAGATTGTTGCACGCTTCGCGCACCACCTCCTTGGGAACAGTGTGCAGCAGGTAGTAGTCGAAGAGCATGAACGGGACGATGGGAACGTGGCCCTCGTCGAGCACGAACTTCGTGATGTGCTGCCGCCAGAAGAAGTGACGATTGCTGAGCGCGCAGTAGATCAGTTGTTTGGGGCGGCGGAGTGCGCGCTCAGCTTGTTCCGCCGGACTGGCTTTCGGCGTCGGCGTGAAGATCCGCTCGAGGATGTCCTCGGGACTCTTGGGCAGCACGGACGATATCTGTTCGGATGCCGGTGCCTCCCCGGTTACATCGGGCACGCTCTCTCCACCAATGGAATCACTTGCGGGCATTGCGACCTTGTGCTCCGCAGGATCGAACTTGAAGCGCAGATCATACCATCGCCCCGGCTCCGATTCTGGAGCGCGGGCCGGCATCCTCGGCCCACTTAACGAGGTCATCGAGGCGCAGCAACGCCTGGTCCAGCAGAGCGGCGCGAGCCGGATCGTTGAGCCACCGGCTCTGTCCCGACGGATGCGGCAAGGGAAGCAGGACGGGTGACGCGGACGGCGCAGCCGTCAAGCGTTCGCCGGTCACAGCGTATGCAGAGCCGATCACATCATCGAGACTCTTGCCGGGAAGAAAGCGGGAGAGCGCAAGACCACCAACGGGCAGGATCAAGCGAGGGCGCAAGACCTCAAGAAGCGCGTCGAGCCATGGCGAACAGAGCGCCACCTCGCGCCCCGACGGCCGGCGGTCACCCGCGCCGTCCGCACGCCGGCCCGGAAAACACGTGGTCATTGCTGTCATGTACACGCGTGCGCGCACATCGCCGTCGCCGGCGAAACCTGCCCGCACGAACCAGCGCATGAGCTGCTTCCCCGCACGTCCGGCAAACGGCCGCGACTGATCTTTCTCCACCGGCCCGGGTGCCTGTCCGACGAGCAGCACGCGCTGCGACGCGTTGCCGCTGAACACCGGCAGCGCACTCGGGATGAATCCCGCGTCAACGCAGCGATGACACGCGCGATGCTCCGTTTGCAGCGCTGCCAGCGCACGCGCGGTCGATCCTGCTTGAAGCACGCCGAGATCGTAATCGAGGCCCGCTGAGCGTCCGGCCGGGGCGCGTATCATCAGCAGCCACCCGATGTCGGACGAGGCCTCGCGCTCAGCCCATTCCTCTGGCCAGCGGCGCAGTGACGGCGCCCCGGCATGGTGGGCCGCGCTCGACCGCGCGGACCTCCCTGAAGACGTCCAGAGCCGCCGGCATCCTCGCTGGTTCGACGAAGACCTGAGGGTCGAGCCGCTGCGCCAGGTGGCCGGGATCGAAGACATCCCGAGCCCGCGGCGCGCCTGGCTGATCAACGTGGTCGCGATCCTGGTGGCCGTGGCGGTGATCATGCTGGGCGTCGGCGTCGATTCCCCCCGCAGCGCGCTGGTGGTCGGGCTCCTTTTCGGGGTGCCCGTGGTCCTCGTGGCGATCACGGCCGCCGTGGCCGCTCGCCGTTCGCGCGGCTGACCCCGGAGGCACAGGTGGCCGCTTCCCGGCCGGGCGGTCGCGGGCGGCGTCGCCTCCGGCCCCACCTCGACCCGATGGGCGAACGTCGCCTTGTCCTCCCCGAGGAGCCCGAAACCGGCGTCGCCCACGGCCGCGAGCGGTTCGAGACCGCGCTCGCCGCCGGACCTCGTGACGGCGCCCGTAGTCAGGACGAGGAGACGCTGGTGGCGCTCGCCGAGGCTGCCGTGGAGGGCATCGGCGAGGTCCCGTACGGCAGCAATGCCGTGTTCCTCGTGCAGCTGGCAGTTCCTGATCCACACGATCCCGGCCAGCCGATGCGTGCCGTGTACAAACCGGCCCGCGGCGAACGCCCGCTCTGGGACTTCCCGCGGCGCACGCTGTACCTGCGCG
>Ga0073928_10008855_pt1 | contig 12462 bp, 10 predicted proteins | sample PaiPotPPA55metaG_FD_76969 | JGI IMG/M metagenome (GOLD analysis project Ga0073928, IMG submission 76969) | Iron sulfur acid spring bacterial and archeal communities from Banff, Canada, to study Microbial Dark Matter (Phase II) - Paint Pots PPA... ...
AGTCCACGCGCAGGATGCTTGGTGCTCGGAAGTTTGGAACCCAATGGACCGAGCGTTGATCCGCCCTGGGGAACCCGAGACATACGTCCCGTTCCAGGTCGGCTGGTATTGTTCCCATCCTACATACCGCATGCCACGATCCCGACGAAATCGACCGATCAGAGAATTTGCATTTCGTTTGATGTTGTTGCTGCCGCGCGATCGCGGATCCCGGTTTGAAAAAAGGGCGAACCACGTCTCTGCTCGCTCTGATGATCGACCGCGAGACCATCGAGCGCGAGAACAAGCGGCTGGCCGGTTTAACGTCGCACGGCTGCGCCAATCGGCCGTCGTCGAGGAAATCAACATGAAAGCGCCGCGCTCCCTCGACAAGGCGCTGTTCGCAAAACTCGTCGCCGGTGATTGGATGACCCGTAACCAGAGTTTGGCTATCATCGGGCTAGCGCCGCCTACGCAAAAATGCGCCAATTTCTTCAGGCATGCAGGAAATGCTTCTACATGATCGGAATTCGCTCTAACTTTACAGAAGGGCGTGCTTGGCCCAAGAACATATTTTGGATCGTAATTTTAGCTTTTACTTTGCGGATCGCGGTCCGTTGGCATTCAGGCGAAGCTGACTTTTGGACCAATGGTTATACTTTTTATTTTGATCTAGCTCGAAATATTGCGGCCGGGAAAGGGATTGCGTTTGATGGAACTCCTATCGCCTTCCGTGTCCCACTCTACCCGATATTTCTGGCAGTTCTAACGTTCGGTCAAAGGGAATTTCTTCCCGTACTCGTAGCCGAATCATTGATCGGCGCTGGGACGGTATGGTGCGCTGCGCTAATCACGCGCGAATTGTTTGGCAACGCTGCTGCCACCATTGCTGCCTTCATCACAGCACTTTACCCCTACTACATCGTACACGACACGGCGCTTCAGGAAACCAGCCTCTATACATTTCTCACGGCGCTGGCCGTCCTCCTATTGATGCGAGTTCGAGGAAATGGCTCCGCAGCAATGGCTGTGTGTGCCGGGCTAACCCTCGGTGCGGCAGTACTGACGCGCGCCAACCTCGCACCATTTGCTGTGTTGGCTCCGCTATGGCTCGTCGTTCGCCCGCGATCAAACGCCCTATTGTGGCAGCGTGGGTTTTGGACCTGCCTACTCTGTGCATGCGCTATGTCGCTAACGGTTTCACCTTGGCTGGCCCGTTCGTACTTGCTCACTGGTTCGCCGACGCTAGGCACTGAAAGCGGTTATTCTCTTTGGGAGGCAAATAATTCTAATACCTTTAGCCATTATCCGATCGAGAGCATCGACCTTAGCGCAAAGGTGGCATTTGCGGCACTCAGTCCCCAAAAAAGAGCAGAGATAGAGGCGCTGGGCCCAAACGAGGCAGCAATTGATCAGTGGTTCTTAAGGCAAGGGTTGGACTACATGCGCGGACACCCGTGGGAGACTCTCGTCAATGGCGTTCGGAAGCTCGGCGCGGCATTTTGTTTGTTGCCCAGTCCTCGCCGAGGCTTCTGGCCAAATCTCGTCTATTTTCTGTCATATACTCCATTGATGGTTTTTGGCATTTTGGGGATGTGGATAGGCCGCAGCAACTGGCGCGAACATTTGATCTTTTACGCACTTTTTGCCACGTTTATTGGTGTGACTGCGGTATTTTACGGGCATACAAACTCTCGCACGTACCTGGATCTTTACTGGATCGTGTTCGCGGCAGGCTTATTGGAACAGAAATTGGCCAACAGCCGGGAGCCGATAATTGATGAAAAAAGGATCGATACTCGGAGACCAGCGTTGCGCCACTACTCCCTTTTCGATCTGTTCCCGGCAGGCGAAAGAGACGAATTTAATAGCCCGTACTTGAAATATCAATTCGTGGGATCTCAATGACAACTAAGCAACTGGTGTTCTTCCCCACGTATAACGAGGCTGGGAATGTGGCTTTGATGCTTGCGCGCATCTCCCAGGCGGCGCCGAAGGCTGACATCCTAATTATTGACGACAATAGCCCCGATGGCACCCCAGAAATTTTGGCCAGCTGCAAGAGAGATAGAGATAATTTCAAATACCTCGTTAGACCGCGAAAGCTTGGTATAGGAACGGCGCATCTGCTAGCCTGGCGTTATGCCTTGCATCACGACTATGACACGCTCGTTACCACCGATGGCGATCATACTCATGACCCGGCTGAAATTCCCATGTTGCTGCAGAAATTGAATGACACCAACGATTTTGTCATTGGCTCTCGCTATATTGAAGGTGGGCACTCTGATAATGCTTGGTACCGCAGATGGCTCAGCCAGACGGCAAACGCGGCAATCCGCCAGTTGTTGCAAATCAAGTTTGGGGAATTCACCACTTCGTTTCGAGCAATCCGAGTCAACAGATTGCGTGAACTCGATTTTGCAAAGTTGCTGGTCAGTGGATACTCTTTCTTTTTCTTGGCCATGGTGCACGCCCACACGCGCGGGCTTCGAATTGCTGAGGTCCCTATCCATGTTCATAACCGCGCCATGGGAAGTTCCAAGCTCACACCGTTGGAAGTCTTTCGGTCTATGCGCGACCTGGTCTGGCTGACCATAAACCATCACCTCATTAAGGCGACTAATGTGGTTGATGACGAGCGCGAGAGTTGTCCAGCGTGCGACTGCGGGTACTCGAGAATGATGCTGCACGTCAGTACAAACTCTAAAATGAAGAGTCGTGGCCGGAGGTTGACGGAGTATTGCCTATTTTGTGGGGAGAGAAAGTTCACGATCGGGAGCAAGTTACTTCACGCTCCCCGCTCAAGTCATCTGTATGTTGATGGTGATGTGAGAGGTGATCCCACTTCTTGAGATGCTGGACCGCAGCCAAGGGCTTCCGTCGCTTGGAGGCCCACAAGCACTTGACCGGACTCCGAGAGGTGCTTGTGACACATCGAGCCCACTACGTCGTTCGGCACCGAGTTGCACGGCGCGCCGACGCCGCGTAGCATCATCCTTCGGCTATGCCCCGCTTGCCTCACCAATCGTCGGGGCATCGCCTCAACTGACCCTGTTGCATTGATCGGCCGCCAACCGCGCAACATTCGGCTAATTGTACCTTTCTGAGCACATGGAAACGTGGACTTGCTTATGAAAGAAGAAATCGTTTTAGACGGGACACTATGTGCCATTATACTAACTGCGTCGTACGATGAACAAGGTATCCAGTTTTTCACACCGCACGAATTCTCGCAGCAATTGGCGTCCATGTCATATCGAGCGGGGCGAATGATTCAGCCCCACATGCATAACCTAGCCCCGCGTGAGGTATTCTTTACCCAAGAGGCGCTATTCATCCGTAGAGGCAAATTGCGCGTGGACTTTTATTCGGTAACACGGGAATATTGCAAAAGTCGCATCCTCGGTTCTGGCGATGTAATTCTTCTTATCGCGGGCGGTCATGGATTCGAGGTCCTTGAGGATTTAAATATGGTTGAGGTGAAGCAAGGACCCTATGCTGGCGATGCCGATAAGACCCGGTTCACATGCAAACTTCCGGCCAAACTCAACTTTGAATAGTTGTTTCTATTGGTCCAAGGATATGCCGGAGCAATCCCGCTTGATCCCAGTTTCGGAACCGTTGATCGGCGACAATGTGTTGCCGTTGGTACAAGAATGCCTGGAAACTGGTTGGATCTCCTCGGAAGGACGATTTATTGAAGAATTCGAGCGTAAGTGGTCATCATACTGCGGAGCAGGGTACGGTGTTGCAGTGAACAGTGGCACGGCCGCACTTCAGATCGCTGTTGCCGCTCTGAAGTTGGAACGCGGCTCCGAAATTATTATGCCTTCGTGGACAATCATCTCGTGCGCGATCGCGATCATTGAAGCGGGCTGCATACCTGTACTCGTTGACTGTGATCCAGAGACCTGGTGCATGAACCTCGACGAGGTCGAAAGCAAGGTTTCGCCGAGAACGCGGGCTGTAATGCCGGTACACATGTTCGGACATCCAGTTGATATGCGCCACCTCGCTACGTTGGCAAAAAAGTGCGACCTATTCATCATTGAGGACGCCGCCGAGTCTCACGGTGCAGAAGTCGCTGGTCGTCGTGTCGGCGGCCTTGGAGACATGGGCTGTTTTAGCTTTTATGCCAACAAGATTGTCACCACTGGCGAAGGCGGCATGGTTGTCACGAATAGTATTGAATTATCAGATCGGCTGCGCTCGCTGCGAAATCTCTGTTTTGGACGAGATCATCGATTTTGCCATGCTGCGATTGGGCATAATTATCGGCTGACGAATCTGCAGGCTGCAGTCGGGGTAGCTCAGATTGAGCGGGTAGATGCACATATTGAAAAGAAGCGGTGGATTGCAGCATGCTATCAGGAGCGCCTGAAGAACTTAAGCCAAGTCTCTTTGCCAGTCGAGAGGGACTGGGCAAAAAGCGTCTATTGGATGTATGGGCTGGTACTCCACAATAGTGTGCCCTTTGATGCAGTGGAGTTTGCGCACCGGCTTCGTGAGAGAGGCGTTGATACGCGACCTTTCTTCCTAGGCATGCACGAACAACCCATCTTGCGGGCCATGGGCTTATTCGAAAGTGAATCCTATCCCGTTTCCGAAAGACTGGCACGGAGAGGACTTTACATTCCAACCGGACTGACGCTGACAGAATCGCAGATCGATCGTGTATGCGAAGCAATAATACGGGTAATGAGCTGAGTTGTTGGGACAATTTATTTGTCCCTTGGACCAGTGCGATGGAGTGAATTGTTTGAGCTTTGGCGCGACATATGCGAGCATTTACGATGAATTATACGCAGAAAAGGATTATGCGGCAGAGTCTCAGTTTGTGTTGGATCAGATCCGCACTATCGCGCCTCAGGCACCTATGCATATTCTTGATCTTGGCTGCGGCACAGGCTTGCATGCCATGCAGTTTGCGAGGGCAGGAATTTCAGTAACGGGCGTTGATCGTTCAGCTGATATGGTCGCCGTCGCGGAGAAACGTAGAGAATTATCATCAGATGAATTGCAAAGACGTCTCCATTTCAAGATCGGGGATATTCGCACGATAGACCTGAATTGCCGATTTGATGCGGTTCTTTCCCTTTTTCATGTGATATCTTACGTGATCGAGGACGACGACCTGGAAAGAACTTTTCAGACTGTGCGAAGGCACCTGAACGTCGGCGGGACATTTTTATTCGATTTTTGGTATGGTCCCGCTATTCTTCGAGATCCACCTCAGCAGCGCGTGAAAATAGTTCAGGCAGCCGAAACCGTCATCCACCGAAAAACGATTCCGGAATGGGACCAGGCACGCAACTTGGTGTGTGTGAACTACCATATAAAGGTCAAAAATATTGCAAGCGGAAAGATTACACGAGGACGGGAGCAGCATTTTGTTCGATACTTTTTTACAAAGGAACTCGAAAGCCAATTGGCTGTATCTGGTTTCGAAGTGGTACGAGTCGGAGAGTGGTTGGCTGCGACTCCCCCATCTGACAGTAGCTTTGGTGCTTATATCCTTGCAAAGGCCAAATGAGGTTTTCCCCACGAACTGACACTGCAATTATGCGCGCCGATCGCACTGTCCCACTACTAAAGCTCGGGATAGCGATGCACCGTCCTCTTGGGGCCAGGTTCTTGGGCAAGCTCTCGCATTGGCAGCCCGGCCACAGCAATTTCGAAAATTGCTATTAATCTTGGGTTCTAAACGAGTCTACACGGGAGAAAAAATTGTATTTGACAATGCACCAAAGAGCGGCGATGCCATCCCGCCAGCTAATTTTTTTGCCCTCCGCATAGGTGCGGCCGTGATAGGAAATCGGCACCTCGTAGATGCGCACGCCGTCCAACTTGGCGATTTTGGCTGTAAATTCTGGGTCAAATCCAAATCGGTCTTCACGCAGATTGATCTTTTGAAGGACTTCGCGACGGCACGCTTTGTAGCCGGCTGCGATGTCCGTGAGGTTGAGATTTGTGCAAATGTTCGAAAGCGTTGTGATGATTTTATTGCCAACAAAATGCCAATAGTAGAGCACGCGGTGCGCGCCACCGCCGATAAAGCGAGTACCAAAGACCACGTCGGCCTCACCCTCTAGAATTGGTTTCAGGAGAATTGAATATTCTGCCGGATCGTATTCCAGATCGGCATCCTGTACGACCACAATGGACGCCGTAGCTCTCGCGAAACCGGTGCGAAGGGCCGCGCCCTTGCCGCGATTCTGGGTATGACGCACACACTGCACACGTGGATCATCTGTCAGTACTGATTGAATCCTATCCCAAGTGTCGTCCTGCGAGCCGTCGTCAACGACTATGACCTCTTGCACTTCGGGCTGCGCGAGCGCCGCCCGGATGACTACGTCAAGTGTCGCAACCTCGTTATAGGATGGAATCACGACGCTAACGCAAGGTAACTCGGTGCGATGCTTAGCGAACGAATAGTGATTACATTCGTGCAAGACAGATGGCCTCAGTCTCTGATGAACTTTACGACTTGTAGGGGCTCTATCATAGGGAGCTTTCCTGGCGTGCGGTAGGTCGCAGCGACGGCCGCAGCGTTTTCATACAGCAGATCGCCAACCTTACCGCTGTCAACAGATGCAGCGGCAGCGCGAACTGTATCCGGCGTTGCGAACAATACCACCGGTTTCCCAGGCGGCAGATCCGCGCGATTGAAAAATACGGGTCTAGGTGCATAAACCGCGTCAAGCCGAAAGTCCTCAACTAACAAGACTGTGTCTTTGGAGAGAAGCCGGTCTAACTTAATGTAATCTGCATAGAACGCGACGTAGCGCCCGTAAAAGGCGACCTTCTCCAGTCCCAGTGAGACTGGAAAAAATTGCTTTGCATAATAAATCTGAATTCCGAGCCAGGGGAGGAGGAACATGGTGCACGCAATAGCCACAACGCGGGCGGAGGCGAATCGATCCTGAATATCACGGGTGACAAATGAGGCGAAGGCAATAAGCAATCCATAGTGAAGTCCGCCTAGATATCTAGCGTCATAGGGCAAGAGCCAATAGATCAGGGTGAATTGCAGTGCAAAAAAATAACAAAGTTTTACGTGCGTGGCCTTTGCTAAATCCGTACCAAAGATCGCGCCGATCACACCTAGCCAGACTAACGGAGAATAACCCACGGCCGTCTGCTCGATCACCGTCATTAGGGGCAGCTGGTCGATAGCTCTCGAAGCTTTAAAGGTCTCCTGAGCCCAGTTGTCGGGATAGATTGAAGACGCAAATAACCCTGAAAGCACCGGCCCGAAAGGGGAACCCGATAGGGCCCAAGTCCACAACGCAATCGGGCAATAAAAGACGATCCAGGGCGCCGCGATTGCAATTGCGACTCGCCGGCGGACAAGTGGCTGCGCCGATCGAAGGATCGGCCAAGCCGCGAAACAGAGAATCACACCGCATAGTGGCAGCAGGCTGATTTTTGAGGCTGCAGCCGACAACAGCAACACGGAAAGTAGGGCGGCGTAGGTCGGTGGTGGGAGAGTAATGAGCATCCGCTCGCGACTGCAGAAGGCGACAATCGCTGCCGCCATCGCCAAGTCCCCCATCGCATGCGCGCCGCCGGTGACATTCCAGACAACCGGATAGATCCCCACGCACAGACCTCCCATCCAAAGCGCCGCCCAGGCGGCGGGCTTAGCGTTAGCGCGAATGACGCACCAGGCAAACCAGAGCAAAGTTATGCTGAGTCCCCAGCTGACCACGTTTGCAGCATCGGGATAACCCATCGCGTGAGCGGGTGCTGCGGAGATCTGATACAACATATGCGGCCAGACCGCCCCTTGCCATGGCTCACGGTAAAAGCGAAGCGCGCCATCCGATACGATGCGGCTGGGAGTCAGCATGTGGTAATACAACTCGTCGCTCTTGGTGGACGGCGCGAGCGCGACGAGCATATTGGTCGCAATTGCGGCGCCCATAATCGCGGCCGGCAGTAGCGCCAGCCGGTCAAGTGTCGCAAATGGGCACGTAAGTGTCGTACGGACTCGAAGAAGGAGCGTCGCGCCTCCAACGGCGACCAGTGCCCACCAGATTGAGCTCAACACCGATCGCGATGCGATTTCGGCCATGCCAACGATTTGGACCGCAAGACTCAGAGCTTGAATACCGAGAAGGACCGCGGTTACCTGGTTCCAAGGCGACGGGAGTCGCACGCGGACACAAAGAAGGATCATCGTGCCCACACCCCAGAGGCCAATGAACGTGGATATCCCCGTTGCAAGGACAAGAAGTGGGGTGTAGCCATCGATTGCAAAGAAAGACGTCAATGCCGATCTTCCGGGAAGGGGTTCATATCTGTCGTGGCGCGCATCTTAGATGGCCTTCGTGCGACGCGGGCAATTACTTCGCGAGTTATTTTGAGATTTGTTTATCCACTGACGCATCCGGTCGCGGGTAAAGCAGGGTTGGATGGAAAGCAGCCATTGGTCCTCAGGCCGGGCAATACCCCTGACTGCATGATGGCCGATTCCGAGCCGAATGTCTGAATGTCTCCCCCGAAAAGGTTAAAGGTACGAACGGGGCTCGCAAGAGTATGCTCGACCCCAACCTACACTTCCTGGACGCGCAATGGCCAACGGCTGCGGTAACGGCGCAGAACTCTGGCGTCGTCTACGTTGCCATTCCGCATGGCCAAGTCTTATAGCGGATCGACTCCCCTCCGCAATTTTGAGATAGGTTCTTGCCAATACCCATGCTGGCCCAACCCATGACGGACGCTCTCGCTCCCGCACTCGCCGCCGAATCAAGGGTGCCATCCGGCAAAATCGAATTGTCAGTGATCATTCCGACCTTCAATGAGCGGGAGAATGTGGAGCATTTGGTCGGACGGCTCAGCGTTGCGCTCAATGGAATCGGCTGGGAGGCGATTTTTGTCGACGACGATTCTCCTGACGGCACCGCGGCTAAAATTAAGGAAATAGCGGCGCGCGATTCGCGCATCCGCTGCCTCAAGCGGTTGTCGCGCCGCGGCCTGGCCGGCGCCTGCATCGAGGGGATTTTGTTTTCGGCAGCGCCTTATATCGCGGTGATGGATGCCGACCTCCAGCATGACGAGACCTTTCTGCCGCGAATGCTCGAGACCTTGCGGGCGGGCGGTGTCGACCTGATAGTCGGTAGCCGCTATGCCGCAGGCGGCAGTGCGGTGGGACTCGGCAAAGGGCGTGCCGCGATCAGCCGCTTCGCTACCCGGTTGACACAGTATCTGAGCGATGTGTCGTTGACCGATCCGATGAGCGGGTTTTTTATGATGCGGCGGCAATGTTTCGACCGCATGGCGGACAGGCTGGCGTCACAGGGTTTCAAGATTCTGCTCGATATCGTGATCACTGCGCACGGGGCGCTTCGCATCGTCGAACTACCTTACGCGTTCGCCTCTCGTACCGCCGGCGAAAGCAAACTGGACGCTCTGGCCGTTGCTGATTTTCTCGGACTGCTACTCGCCAAGGCGACCGGCGGGGCGGTTACGATCCGTTTCCTTTCGTTTGCCCTCGTCGGCATTATCGGGCTCGCCGTGCATTTGCTCGTGCTGCGCTTCGCTATTCTGGTGTTGGGGATGGAATTCACTGCGGCGCAGGCAACGGCGATGCTGACGTCGATGACGGCAAATTTTCTGTTGAATAATGAGCTTACCTATCGTGATAGCCAGTTGCGAAACTTGGCAATGTTGCGTGGCCTACTCGTCTTTTATGCCGTCAACTCAGTGGGCTCCATTGCCAATATCGGAATTGCAGTCTGGCTTTATGGCAGCCAGCCGGTGTGGTGGCTCGCGGGTTCGACTGGTGCGTTGATGGGCCTGGTTTGGAACTACGCGATGTCCACGCTGCTGGTGTGGCGCGTGAAGTGACGCCCACAGCGTCACTGTCAGTGCCCGAAGACGTTCCGATTGAGCGAAACGGTCCCGGTCCTGACATTGCTACCAGCTGCGCGTCTTGAACTCGTCGAACACCAACGGCTTGTCTGCCCGGCAAGCAAGATTGAGCCTGCTGGCCACAGGCTCAGAAATGCTGGTAATCCGAGTTGCCTCCTGCAATATTGCGGATAAAGCAGGATCAGCGCGGCGCAATGCGGCCAGTAGTGACGAGACGAACGGCGAGAATCACGATCAAGCCAATGCGGATGCACTCGACATAGGATTATTGTGCCCCCACCCCAGAGGCCTATGAACGTGGGTATCCGGTTGCAAGGACGAGGAGGGGAGTGTAGCAGGTCTCGAAGAAACACGAAGGGGCCGGCAAGTGGCCGATCGACACGACGATATAACGGTCGCGTGCGCGATGCGCAGACGAGCTTTAAAGTCAATCGAACCTCTACGACCAATTCGTTAAATTATCGGGGACACCATTGCTGGAGCATAAACAAGGCGTAACACAGGCGAGTGTCGAAATTTCGCCCCCGTCCCTGCAGAGCGTACTCGTGCTTTCGTTCGCAGGTTACGTTCTATTTGTGACGGTGATTTTGGCATGTCAAAATTATTTCCTGGTGGTGGACCAATTCGGAGATAATCAAAGATACATTGCGCTTGCGTCTGCAATCCAGAATTGGGACTTTCAAAATATCACTGTCCCGCAATTTTGGGGTTTTTCATACGTCATTGCCGCACTTTCACTACTGACTGGTACTTCCCTTCGCACTGCGCTGCTCCTGATTTCAATTGGGGCATGTCTCGCGAGCATCACGCTGGCGCATAGATTATGGGGTGGGTGGACTGCGGGCTTCTTCGCAGTTCTCAATTTCGCCTGGTTGCAACGCTCGTCTCTCGGAGGTTCGGAGCCGCTATTTCTTTCACTGCTGTTCGGCGCATTCATTGCAGTACGAAAAAATTACTGGATGATAGGGACGTTTTTGGCGTCAATTAGCACCGTCGTTAGGCCAATGGGACTGTTTGCGCTTATTGCGATTGGTATTGTACTGCTATGGCGTCGTGAATTCCGAACATGCGTCCTTGCGACTCTGATTGGGCTGACAGTCGGCGGCCTCTATATTGTTCCGTTAGCAATCTACTTCGGAAATCCGTTTGCCAATGTAGGCAACTACCAAACAGACTGGGATAATGGGTTTCCGATCGGATTGCCGTTTTATGCAATTGTCAAAGGAACTATCATCTATCCTGTGCCTTGGACGAATTTGCTGGTGACCTACGGCTGGATCGTTTTGGTCCTGCTCGCGGCGGTCGCCATGATCGCCACCAGAAAGTTCCATCAATTCGCTCGAAACTTTCCGGTAGAATCAATTTTTGCAGCAATGTATTTTGCTTTTCTCTATACCTACAATTCATCTTACGTGATACGAGGAAGTTTTCCTCGGTTCGCATTGCCGATCGTGCCGCTTGCGCTCGTCGCGCTCGATCGTTGGATTCCCAAGGATCAACGAGTCCTATGGATGGTCGGGTTTATTTCGCCGATTCTAGCCGCTGCTTCTGCGATCGGCATAAGACATGTGGTTTCGCTCATCTACCAGTAAAGAACACAATGTCTTCAGGCAGCGGCCGACGCAAAAGGCCCATCACGGAAGCCGTTCCTATATGGCAGAGACCCCCAATGCAGATGGAAAACGTGAAGTCCGCTTAGACTCGCCGTTGCGATCGGTGACCTGGAAAGGTCGCGTGCGCCGCCTTGGCATCGTCTTAAGCGTGCTAGGGGCCTTGGCAGCGTCGGCATGGCTTGAACGCGACCCGCTACTAAGAGGTGCCGCCAATCTTTGGATTGTATCTGATGAAGCAACGCAGGCCGATGCAGTGGTCGTATTAGGAGGGGGGCTTGAGGAACGACCCTTCATTGCGGCTGAACTGTACCACAAAGGCCTCGCCAAGACGGTGCTGATTTCGCAGGTGGCAGAAAGTCACGCCGTCAAGGCAGGCTTTGTTCAGGGACATACCGAAGCGAATTACCAAGCACTTTTGAAGCTGGGCGTTCCGGCCGCTGCAATTGAAACATTTGGAGTTGGAAACAAAAACACGAACGACGAAGCCGTGGAGTTGCGGGCCTGGGCGGATACTCATAAGGTTACAGCAATTATCATTCCAATCGAAATATTTTCTTCTCGTCGTGTGTACTGGATTTTCCACCGCAAGTTTTCCGGGCTTCCCATTCACATTGAAGTATTGGCCTTCGACCAGTCAGAGTTCACGCGCGAAAATTGGTGGCGAGACGACCACGGCCTCATAGCTTTCCAAAACGAGGTAATCAAGTACATCTATTATCGGTTGCATCATTAAGATCAAGGCAAGTTCGTCGGCGTCGTTCGACATGTACCGAGGGCCGTCTTCATAGAAACGTCATTGCCAAAGCGCAAGTCTCTTTGAACTAGGGTCAGAACTCATTAATTTTTCCGCTGTGACAATACGATCCTGATTCGTTTTTGGAAGGGGATCGGGATCATGCGCAGGAATCTGTTTTGGCTGAGCGATGAACAGTGGAAGCGGATCGAACCTCATCTGCCGACGGATGTGCGCGGCGTCGAGCGGGTGGAC
>Ga0073928_10008856_pt1 | contig 12461 bp, 8 predicted proteins | sample PaiPotPPA55metaG_FD_76969 | JGI IMG/M metagenome (GOLD analysis project Ga0073928, IMG submission 76969) | Iron sulfur acid spring bacterial and archeal communities from Banff, Canada, to study Microbial Dark Matter (Phase II) - Paint Pots PPA... ...
ACTGCCGCATCCAGTCGTACCTCGCGACCACCCGACTCCACCACATCCCGGCCATGGACGCGATCCGCGCCGCCCTCGCCGGCCACGCCTGGAACCCACTCACCTGACCCCGTAGTTGGTTACCACGCCGACACAGACACCAACAACAGCGCGAACCGGGGCGGCGCTATTGAAAATTGAAAACCGCAAGCAGACAGACGGGCCAGCATCACCACCTTCGACCCGGCCGATCGATAGGCGACATCAGCGCCGACGCCGCGCGTCGCCCCGTGCCCGCCAGGGATTCAATACCTCGATTGAACCTGGGCTCGACTCGGCGAACGTGAACTGCAGGTTCTGCGGCTGCCTGCGGAGGGCCTGGGCAATCGGGCCATCGCGAAGGGGGTGTTCCTTATCGGGGCGGCCGTCGAGTACCACCTTGTCCGGATCTACCGCAAGCTCGGCACTGGCAGCCGCGCGGCCACGTTCGCCGGGGCGCATCGCTGGGCATTGATCGAATTGGGCTGATTCGTCGATTTCGTCGACGCCCCAAGGTGATCATCTAGCGGCATTCAGGGATTGATTCACGTTGAAACTATGAATCAGCCCACTCATGGCTACCCCTTCTCGGAGCTCCCCGCAAGTTGTAGAGTCCGCGGCATTCGGCATGCGTGGCCAGGGCGATCACGTCATGCGACGGTCGCGCCGCCGTCTACCCACAAAAGGAGCCCACTCGTATGATCAAGCACACGATCACGGCCTTGGGAGCGATCACTCTCGCCTTGGGGTCGTTCGCGTTCACCGCCCAGTCGGCCACGGCGGCCACCACTGCCGCGCCGCACTCGACGTCCAACCCCGGCGGACTGTTCAAGGCTGCGCCCAACAGCCACGGCAGCCAGGCCAAGTCCGGCAACCGCACCATCAGCTACTCCGGCAACTGGTCCGGCTACGCGGTCACCGGAAGCACGTTCACCACCGCGACGGCGACCTGGGTCCAGCCCAAGGCCGACTGCACCAGTAGCGACGGCTCGACCGACATGTCCCCGTGGGTCGGGCTCGACGGCTATACCTCGACCACCGTGGAGCAGACCGGAACCTCCGCCGACTGCAGCGGATCCAGTGTGGACTACTACGCCTGGTACGAGATGTACCCGTCGAACTACGTCACCATCAACCACACGGTCGATGCGGGCGACTCGTTCACCGGCACCGTGACCCACACCTCCGGCACGTCCTACAAGCTGACGCTCACGGACAGCACGCAGGACTGGACGTACAGCACCACCAAGAAGCTGTCGGCCGACGACTCCTCGGCCGAGGCCGTGCTGGAGATGGCGGCGAACAACCTCACCAAGTTCACCACGGACCCGTTCACCAGCTTCACCGTGGACGGGAAGTCGATCGGCTCCTACACCAGCTCGACGTACACCATCGAGCAGATGGAGATCGACACCTCCAGCGGCTCGGTCTGCGACTCGACCTCCGGCCTGACCGACGACGAGAACTTCACCGTCACCTGGCTCAACGCCTGCTGATCCGGTAAATCCAGTAAATTCGGTAGATGAATGGCGTGCCCCGGGTTACGTGGCGTAACCCGGGGCCCGTTGCTTGTTCGGCCTGGTTGGCCCACTCGGCCTGCTCGCCTACCGGTCGGTTACGGGAGGCTGCTGCCTAGCGCGTTGAGTAGCGTGCTGGATGAGTCGTCGCCCTCCAGCGAGTAGGCGAACATGCCGCCGAGCCCGGTGGACGTGACGTATGTGCCCTTGGTGCTGATCGACTGCGCGGTGTCGCCGGTGTAGAAGGAATCGGTGGACGGATCGTAGATCCACGCCGAGTTCGTCGTGCTGTCCCAGTGCTCGTCGGTGGTGTTCGTCAAGCCTGCGGACTCAAGTTCCTTATAGAATGCCGTACCTGCCGTTTGACTGTAGCTGAACTGGGCGCTTGGACCGGTGGCCGTTTGGTAGAGGCCGTAGTCACTGCCCGCCGACACCCCTGTCCAGCCGCGCCAGTAGAACGGTACGCCGAGCACGAGTTTGCTTGCCGGGAAGCCGCCTGGAATCCCGTACGCACTCAGGCCTGTGGTGTACGCGGTGACCGCCGTCTGCACGCTGTAGTCCAGGTTGCCCGGCGGAATCGGGGTTGAGGGGTCGTCGGACGCCTGCGTCATCGGGTCCTGGAAGTTGGTCGGGCCGTCGGTCTCCCAGGAGCCGTGCATGTCGTAGGCCATCAGGCTGCCGTAGTCCAGGTACTGGCCGATCTGGTTCGTCTGGATCAGGCTGATTTTGTCCTGGCCGGCCGGAAGTGTGGCGGTCAGCTCGTAGTGCTTGCCGACCGTCGCGCCGTACGCGTCGAGTTCGGTGCGGAACTCGGCTAACAGCGCGGTGAAGTTCGCGGTGTCGGCGGCCGAGTAGTCGTTGCCGGTGTGGCCGTCGGCGCTGGCCGGGTACTCCCAGTCGATGTCGATGCCGTCGAACAGGCCCGCGGCCGACGAGGTGCCGCCCGAAGGGTCGCCGGAGATGCCGGTCGTCAGGTTGCCCTTGATGAACATGTTGATGCAGGAGGAGACGAAGGCCTGGCGCGAGGCCGCGGTCGCCGCCGCGTCGGAGAAGAACTTCGAGTACGTCCAGCCGCCGATGGAGACCATCAGCTTGATGTTCGGGTACTTGGCCTTGAGCTCGCGCAGCTGGTTGAAGTTGCCCTTGATCGGCTGCGAGTAGACGTCGCTGCTCCCGTCGACGCTGTTGCTCGACGAGTATTCCTTCTGGTAGTCGGCGAACGCGTCGCCCGCGCCGTTGCCCGCGTTCGGGTCGCTCTCGTTCGTGTCAGCGGCCTGAATCGACTCGAAGCACTGGTACGGCGCCGCGTCCGAGATGTTCTCGAAGGCGTAGTCGATCGTGGTCAGCTTGCTCGCGGCGCCCGAGTTGGCGAGGTTGCTCGGGTAGTAGGAGTTCCCGTAGATACCCCACTGGTCGAAGTACGCGGCCTTCACCGGCGGCGTGGTCGCGGGCGCGGCGGACGTGGTCGCGCTGACGGCCGAGGATGTCGCGGACTGGTGGCCGCCTACGTCGTACCCTGAGACAGTGAAGGTGTACGCGGTGCTCGGGTCCAGGGAGCTGACGGTCACGTCGGTGCCCATTGAGGTCGCGACGACGGTGCCGCCCTCATAGACGTAGTACGCGGGGACGTCACCGGTCTCGGACTCGTCGGTCGAGGCGCTCCACTTGAGTGTGATGGTCGAGCTTGTGGTGCCGGTGACCGTGGCTCCGGTCGGCGTCGTCACCTCTCCGTCGCCGGCCGGCGGGGTCCCGGTGCCGGGCGCGGTCGAGGTGCCGGTCGAAGTGGGGGAGGGGGACGAGGTCGTGGTCGTCGGCGAGGACGAGGCGGAGGTGGATGTCGTCGGGGACGACGAAGCCGTGGCGGTCGGGGACGCGCTGGCCGTCGTGGCGGTGGGCGACGCGGTGCCGGTCGAGCCGCCGCCCGCGGGTCCGGTCAGCGAGAGGTCGTCGGCGTAGTACGTGCCCTGCGCGTACCAGCCGTGCGTGTAGACCTGGATCGAGGTCTGCGACGCGGTCGTGGTGAAGCTCGTCGTCAGCTCCTGCCAGCCGGTGGCGGACGGCGTCCAGCTGTCGGTGCCGCCGGTCACGCCCAGGTAGACGTAGGCGCCCTCGACGTAGCCGGACAGCGTGTAGGCCGTGCTCGGCTGGACGGCCACGGTCTGGGTGCACTGCGCGTCGTCCGAGGACGTGGCGGCCCCGGCCAGCGCGTAGCCGCCGGAGTGGACCGGGCTGGTGACGACGGAGCCGGTGCCCGCGTCGCAGGTCCAGCCGGTCAGGTCGCCGGTCTCGAAGCCGGGATTAGTCAGCAGGTTCGCGGCGGCGGCCTCGGCGTTGGCGCTGAGCACCGTGACTCCGGCCGCCGCCAGGCAGAGCGTTGCGGCGACGGCGGCCGCGGCTCTCCTTCGTTCCCTGATACGCACTCTTTCCCCTGTTCTCTTCGTCGAGCTGGTACGGGTGCAGGCAGAATGGACTAGACCTGTGAGGGTCTATCTCAATGATTGGTGGAGGAACCAGTTGGCCGTCAAGGTGCTGGCAGGTTAAGGATTCTTATGGTTCGGCCGCCTGCCTGCGGACTCGCGCGTCCACTCCGCGCGTCAGGGGTGTCAGGGCCAACCGACCCTTGCGTATCGCTGTTACCTGCCCGAGACCTGCATCTTCGCGTGTGTGCAACTGTGCATCCGCACTTGACGCGAAGGGGTCCGGCGGGGGAGAATCCGTCCCGTATTAAGGTTGCGGCGGGCACCGAACCGCCGCCGCTGAAGCAAGCGGGAGCCGATCGAGGCTCCCTCCGCGGGGCGCAAGCGCGCCACGGCCGAGGGGAGGCTAACGATGGAACCGAGTAGTCCCGGCCATGATACGGGCCGACCGAAACCCCGGCCCGCACACGTTCGCAAGCCCCTGACAGCCCCGCGTTCCCGAGTCCGCTGAGTCCCGGCGCGGCCCCAGCTTCTAGCTGACGGCCCGTCACCAGCTCCCGGCCGGAGTTTCCCCGGGCATCACCCGCCTGCGGCGTGCGCGCGACCGCGTCCGAGACCCGTCGTCACGGCAGCCGAAAAAGCCGGCGCCCGCATCCGAGCATCGAAGTAGACACACGCCAAGGCCCGTCCCACCGCGGGGACGCCGCCGCCCTCGGCGTGCCGCTCGCGTGCCCCGGCCCGCTTCGACTTGCCCGTAAGACGGTTCTCGAACGCCCAGCGTCATCGCCGCCTGTTCGCACCCGTACGTTCGATCATGTCAAGTGGAGAGCCGCTGCCTCTCTCAGTACCCTGACGTGGTCGTGCGCGCGGCGTGGGAGAGGAATTTCCATGACCGACCTGATCACCGCACCGACCATCGCCCCGCCCCGCTCCGCGGTCCTCGACGACGCGCACATCGGCGACATCAAGGGCGCCTTCGGCACCATCAAGCTCGGCGAGACCGCGCCCCGCGCGGGCCTGTCGCCCAAGCTCAAGACCCTGCTCGCGGTCGTCGGCCCCGGCCTGATCGTGATGTGCGGGGACAACGACGCCGGCGCCTTCTCCACCTACGGGCAGACCGGCCAGAACTACGGCACCTCGCTGCTGTGGGTGCTGCTGCTGCTCGTTCCGGTGCTTTACGTCAACCAGGAGATGGTCGTCCGGCTCGGCGCCGTCACCGGCGTCGGCCACGGCAAGCTGATCCTCGAGCGCTTCGGCAGGTTCTGGGGCGCGTTCAGCATCATCGACCTGTTCCTTCTCAATGCCCTGACCCTGGTGACCGAGTTCATCGGGATCACGCTCGCCGTCGGCTATCTCGGCCTGCCCAAGCTGCCCTCGATCGTGGCCGCCGCGGCCGTGGTCATCGGCGCCGCGTCGACCGGCTCTTTCCGGCGCTTCGAGCGGGTGGCGATGCTGCTGTGCTTCGGCAGCCTGATCCTCATTCCGATCGCGCTGATGATGCACCCGAGCGCCGGGCAGCTGGCCTCCGGCTTCCTGATCCCCACCATGCCGGGCGGCGCCTCCCAGCTGTCCACGGTGATGCTGCTGGTCATCGGGCTGGTCGGCACGACCGTCGCGCCCTGGCAGCTGTTCTTCCAGCAGAGCTACGTCATCGACAAGCGCATCACCACCCGCTTCCTCAAGTACGAGAAGGCGGACCTGTGGATCGGCATCGTGATCGTGATCGCCGGAGCGGCTGCCATCATCGGCTTCGCCTACACCGCGACCAGGGGCACCGCGGCCGCCGGGAACTTCTCCGACGCCGCGGGCCTGGCGAGCGCGATCGCCGCGAAGGGCGGGCACCTGCTCGGCATCCTGTTCGCGATCGCGCTGCTCGACGCCTCGATCATCGGCGCCTTCGCCGTCTCGCTGTCCACCGCCTACGCGATCGGCGACGTCTTCGGCGTCAACCACTCGCTGCACCGCGGGGTCAAGCAGGCCAAGGGCTTCTACGGCGTGTACGTCGGCGTGATCGCGCTCGCCGCGGGCATCGTGCTGATCCCGAACGCGCCGCTCGGCCTGATCACCAACGGCGTGCAGGCGATGGCCGGCGTGCTGCTGCCCTCCGCCTCGGTCTTCCTGCTGCTGCTGTGCAACGACAAGGAAGTGCTCGGGCCCTGGGTCAACGGCCGCAAGACCAACCTGTTCACCGCGACAGTGCTCGGCGTGCTGGTGATGCTCTCTGTCATCCTCACCGCCTCGGTGCTCTTCCCGGCCATCACCGCCGACCAGATCGTCGGCATCATGGTCGGCTGCGCGGTCGTCGGCCTGGGCGCCGGGGGCTACGCGCTGCGGCACCGCGGCGCGGCCCGCGTCATCGACCGGACCGGCGCCGAGGACTGGCGGATGCCGCCGCTGGCCGAGCTCGGCAAGACGGAACTGTCCGCGGGCAAGCGGATCGGGATGGGCGCGCTGCGCTCCTACCTGGTGATCTCCGCGCTGCTGGTCATCGTCAAGGTGATTGAACTCACGCTCGCCTCACACTGATCACATTGAACATCCGTCACCTGCCATCCCGGCAGGCCAAGTGACACCTCGTCAGGTCCCGAAGCGTCATCCGCGCTCCGGGACCTGATTTTTTCAACGGTTCGCAGGGGCGCGCGACCCTAGCGCACTGTGCGCCCCCTTTGTATGGTCGCTCCGAGCGGCGCCGACTGGTGCGGACGTTCGCTCAACGATTGATGTCACCCGTTCGGGTAAGCGCCGCGCAGCGGCCCGATATGACAGTTACGCTGCAAGCGGCCCTGCGGCATGTGCAGCAGCACATGCAGAGCATGGAAGGAGACCATCGTGACCCCTCAACACGACCCCGGTAGATCCGCAGCATCCCCGCGCTCGCGCACCATCGAGGCCGTGGTCTTCGATGTCGGCGAGACCCTCGTCGACGAGTCGATCGAGTACCACGGCTGGGCCGACTGGCTCGGCGTGCCCCGGCACACCTTCTCCGCCGTCTTCGGCGGGGTGGTCGTCGACGGCCGCGACCACCTCGAGGTGTTCGACTACTTCAAGCCGGGCTTCGACCTCGAGCACGAGCGCCGGGCCCGCGCCGAAGCCGGACGCCCCGAAGGCTACAGCGAACGCGACTTCTACCCGGACGCGCGTCCGACCCTGGCCGCGCTGCACGACGCCGGGTACCTCGTGATCATCGCCGCGAACCAGACGAGGCAGTCGCACCGCAGGCTCGAAGCGATGAACCTGCCGGTCGACCTGGTGACCACCTCGGACACCTGGGGCATCAGCAAGCCGGATCCCCGCTTCTTCACGAAGGTCGTCGAGGTGTGCGGCGAACTGCGCCCGGGCCTCGAAGCGGGCCGGATCTGCTACGTCGGCGACCGGCTCGACAACGACCTGCGTCCCGCGTGGGAGGCCGGTCTGCGCACCGCGCACATCCGCCGCGGCCCCTGGGGCTTCCTGCACGCGCAGGACCCGGATCTGGTGGCCAAGACCGATTTCCGGCTCGAGACCCTGGCCGATCTGCCCGCCCTGCTCGCCGAGCAATGATTTCGCGACGTTCACGCGGCGTCCCGGATACAGTGTCCACTGAGTGAATTGATCTCATCCGGTGGGGGCGAACGGTGACGATGACGTGGCAGCAATCCTCTCCAGCCACGGCTTCGGCGCGCAGCGCCCGGCTCGACACTCCCACCCGGCTCTGGCTTCTGCTGGCGACGGTCGTGGCGGCGGTCCTCACGGTCGGTCTGGTCACCGGCTTCAGCCTGGCCGGGCGGGAGTCCACCGCCTCGCGCACCGCGCAGGGCACCGAGGCCCTCTACGCCGAGGTCCAGGACCTGTCCTACAACCTCGCCGACGCCAACGCGACGGCCGCGACGGCCCTGCTCACCGGTTCGGAGACGACCAGCGGGTTCACCACCCGCTACGACTCGGACCTCAGCCAGGCCGAGGACCTGCTCTCCGCCGCCTCGCAGCGGGTGGCCGGCGACGCGTACGCCTCGGGCCGGCTCAAGTCCGTCGCCGAGCAGATACCCGTCTACACCGGCCTGATCGGCCAGGCCCTCGCGGACAACCGGCTCGCCTATCCGGCCGCCGGCGCGTACCTGCGCCAGGCCTCGCTGCTGCTGACCGGCTCGATGCTCGTCGAGACCGGCGACGTCGCGGGGGAGCAGCAGTCCTCGACGAGTGGCGGGATCGGCTCCTCGTCCTCGTTCGCGCTATGGGTCCTGGTGTTCGGCCTGATCGGCCTTGAGGCGATCTGGCTCGTCGCCCGGCGGGTTTCCCGGATCACGCATCGGCGGATCAACCTCGGCCTGCTCGGCGCCATGGTCGCGGTGATCGGCCTATTCGGCTGGAGCCTGTTCGCCTTCGGCGGCGCCGGGATCGAGTCCGGCAGCGCCGGCGACGACTTCGGCAGCATCTCCTCGGCCCAGACCGAGGTCTCCCAGCTCTCCCTCGCCGAGGCCTACGTCGCCCTGCAGCAGATCGACCGCGGCGAGGACCAGGGCGCCGACGCGACCTCCGCGAAGGCCGCGCTCGTCTACGCCGATCCCGACCCCGGCGAGGCCGCCTCCTCCAGCGGGGCCGCGCTGGCCGCCGCCCAATCGGAATACGGCAAGTTCAACACCTGCGCGCTCGCGGCGATCAACGCGGCGAACGCCGGCCAGTACGAGTCGAAGGTCGACGCGTCCGGGGGCGTCGGCGGCTGCGAGCCGTCCGCCGGCGTGCTGCACGACGATCTGCTGTACATCTTCGACGAGAGCCAGGCGCACTTCGAGCAGGACATGTCGTCCCTCGGCTCGCAGTACGCGGGCTCCGGCGCGCTTCCGGTGGGCATCGCGATCGGCGTTCTCGGCGCGGTCGCCGCCGCCTACGGCATCAACCGGCGACTGGCCGAGTACCGATGAACACGAGGGGGACGGCGATGAGAATGCGCGGCGACGCAAGAGCCAGAAGACTGATACTCACGGCCGCGGCGGCGGGACTCGCCCTGGCGATGGCGGCCGCGTGCGGTTCCGGCACCCCGGCCGCGGCCGCCGTGCCCGCGATCCAGCCCCCGACCCCCTTCGCCGCCACGGCCTCGCCGGCCCCGCAGTCGACGAGCAGCGGGAACTGCAACGTGGACGGGTCCTCGGTCTCGCCCTCGACCCCCGTGGCCGACCAGAGCGACATCAACAAGATCAAGGCGCGCGGCAAGCTGATCGTCGGCGTCGCGGCGGACCAGTACCTGACCGGGTACCTGAACTCCGCCGAGCAGGAGGAGGGCTTCGACATCGACCTCGCGCACGCGATCGCCAAATCCCTGCTCGGGAACGCGAACGCGGTGCGGTTCGTCGTGGTCAGCACCGACCAGCGCATCCCGGACCTGCAGAACCACACCGTGGACCTCGTCATCGACACCATGACGATCAACTGCGAACGGCTCACCGAGGTCGGCTTCTCGGCCGTCTACTACGACGCGAGCCAGCGGCTGCTGGTCGAGAAGGGCTCCGGCTACACCAGCCTGGCCGGCCTCGGCGGCAAGAACGTGTGCGCGCAGACCGGATCCACCTCGATCCAGCTCATCCAGCAGGCCGCCACGAATCCGAAGCCGCGCGCCATCGAGGTCACCGACATCTCCGACTGCCTGGTACTGCTGGAGGAGAACCAGGTCTCGGCGATCTCCACCGACGACACCATCCTCGCCGGACTGGCCGAGCAGGATCCCAACCTCCAGGTCGTCGGACCCTCGCTCTCGCCGGAGCCCTACGGCATCGCCACGCCGCGCGGCGCGACCGATCTCGAGGCGTACGTCAACGGGGTGCTCGCGCAGTACGAGGCCGACGGGGGTTGGGCCGCGTCCTACAACCACTGGTTCGAGCCAAGTCTCGGGGCGGGGTCCCCGCCTCTTGCGCAATACTCGGATTGAGAAGAGAAAAGTGCGAGCAGCGCACCGCACCGACCAGGCGTCGCCCGCCGTAGCTCCGAGCCCGACCGAGGATGCATGCCGCAGTACGGAATCAATCCCGTCCCGCTGACCCGGGAGAACGTGGACGGTGAGCTCGCCCGGCTCGAAGGGGACGCCGGGCGGGTCTCGGACGCCCTGGTGGAGCTGACCGACTACAACTCGTACAAGCTGCTGGAGAGCGCCCCGCTGTCCGGGACCACCGCGCAGCGCTGGCAGCGGGTGAGCGCCAAGATCGCGGCGCTGTGGGACGACTTCACCGCGTACCAGGACGTGCTCAACCGGGCCAAGGAGATCCGCGGCCGGCGGGTCAAGCCGCGGCCCGAGGACCTGGCCGCGATCACGAAGCTGGTGCGCGGGGACTCGATCACGCTGTCCACCAAGGCCGTGGCCCTGTCCGAGCGCACGCTGCTCGGGCCCTCGATGATCTCGGAGACCGCGACCCTGGCCCAGACGCTCAGCCGGATGAACACGGAGTACCAGCTCGCCGCCGACTTCATCGCGCAGGCCGAGGAGGCCTGGAACCGGCTGTTCGCGGCGGCCGACCCGGTCCAGGCGCGGCTCAAGCGGCTCGGCGAGACGGCGCGCGGGATCGGCGACCGCTCCGTCAGCACGGCCGTCGCCGGGCTGATCGACGGCTACCAGGCGCTGCGCCGCGAGGTCTTCGCCGACCCGCTGGGCCTGACCGCGCCGGGCTCGACGTTCAACGGGCGGCTGGCCGAGATCGACCGGCAGATCGGCGTCGCGGCCGAGGCGGCCGCACACCAGGCCGATCTGCGCGCGGACTACGACCGGGGCACCGAGCACCTACGTCAACTGGTGGAGCGGGTGGACGAGGTCGAGGCCGCGCAGCGGGAGGTCGGGCAGACCGTGCGCGACAAAATCCTGATAGAAAACCTGCCCGCCTTCACCAGTCAGGCGCCCGCGCTGCGGGCCCGTCTTGCCGCGCTGGACGCGTTCCGGGCCCAGGCGCAGTGGGCCAGGCTCACCTCGGAGGCCGCGATCCTGGCGGACGCGCTCGACGCGTCGCTGGCCGCGGCCACGAAGGTCGAGAAGCTGATGTCCGGGCTGCTGGAGCGGCGCGAGGAGCTGCGGGGCAGACTCCAGGCCTACCGGGTGCGCGCGGCCCGTAAGGGGGCGGCTGAAAGCCAGCCGCTTGAAGCGTACTATCAGACCGCCCGCGAGCTGCTGTGGACGAAGCCCTGCGACCTCGCGGCGGCGACGCGGGCGCTCGGCGTGTACCAGAAGGCGGTGCTGGCGCTCGACGAGGTCGGGCGGTGATCGGGATTTCCCGGTGGGAGCTCGATTTCGGCACGCCTTATGCGGGAGCGGGCACGGCGGGGAGGGATGGAATGATGGCCGGCATGCGGTGTGCCAGGTCGGATCGCGGCGCTGTCGGGCGATGATCTTGAGATCTCTGGTGGGGACGGCTCGATCTCGGCACGCCTTAAACACGGGAGGGATGGAATGATGGCTGACATGCGGTGTACCAGGTCAGGTTGCGGCGGAACGATCCTCGACGGCTACTGCGACACCTGCGGTCTCGCGGCGAAGCCGGCCACTCCGACGGCGGCCTCTCCGGCTGCTCCGGCCGCGCCGAGGCAGGCGTCGGCCCCGGCCGTCAACACCTGTTCGCGCCCCGGCTGCGGCGGCACGATCATGGACGGGTACTGCGACACCTGCGGCCTGGCCGCCAAGACCGCGTCGGGCAACGGCGCGCCCGTGCAGTCCAGCGGCAACGGCGCGCGCGAGACCTCGGCGCGCACCTCGTCCTCCCTCTCCGCGCGCGGTTCCTCGCGCACCTCCACCGGACGCACCCGCGGCTCGGCCCTCTCCGCCCGCGCCACCAGCCGCGGCACCGGCTCCACGCGCGGCTCGCGCACCACCGGCCGCGGCGGCCTGGGTCTGGGCATCGTCGAGATCCCCAGCATCGAGTACCGCGACCCGAGCGAGGCGGTTCTCACCAACCCCGAGGTGCCCGAGCACAAGCGCTACTGCTCGCACTGCGGCAAGCCCGTCGGCCGCGCCAAGAACGGCAGCCCCGGGCGCACCAAGGGCTTCTGCGCCCAGTGCCGCAACTCCTACGACTTCGAGCCCAAGCTCGTCGAGGGCGACCTGGTGGCCGGGCAGTACGAGGTGCTCGGCTGCATCGCGCACGGCGGCCTCGGCTGGATCTACCTGGCCAGGGACAACAACGTCTCCGGCCGCTGGGTCGCGCTCAAGGGCCTGCTGGACACCGGGGACGAGGCGGCGCTCGCCGCGGCCGTCGCCGAGCGCCAGTTCCTCGCCGAGGTCGAGCACCCGAACATCGTCAAGATCTACAACTTCGTGCAACACGACGGTGGCGACTACATCGTCATGGAGTACGTCGGCGGCAAGTCGCTCAAGGAGATCGCGCTCGACTACAAGAACGGAAACGGCGGGGCTTCGCTGCCGCTCGCGCAGGTGCTCGCGTTCGCCATCGAGATCCTGCCCGCCTTCGGCTACCTGCACTCGATCGGCCTGCTCTACAACGACTTCAAGCCGGACAACATCATCCAGTCCGAGGAGCAGCTCAAGCTGATCGACCTCGGC
>Ga0073928_10008857_pt1 | contig 12461 bp, 15 predicted proteins | sample PaiPotPPA55metaG_FD_76969 | JGI IMG/M metagenome (GOLD analysis project Ga0073928, IMG submission 76969) | Iron sulfur acid spring bacterial and archeal communities from Banff, Canada, to study Microbial Dark Matter (Phase II) - Paint Pots PPA... ...
AGAATCTTCGCCTGACCTCGATTCGTGACGAAGATGTTCGCGGGCTTGATGTCCCGGTGGACGATGCCCTTCGAGTGCGCGGCGTCGAGAGCATCGGCGATCTGGATGCCCAGATCGAGCACTACCTCGATCTCCAGCGGCTTGCCAGCAATCCGATGCCGGAGCGTCTGCCCCTCCAGCAGTTCCATGGCGATGAGCGCCCGCCCATCCGCTTCGTCGATTTCGTAGATCGTGCAGAGGTTCGGATGGTTCAAAGAAGACGCAGCCTTGGCTTCCCGCTGGAAGCGGCTGAGGGCTTGTGCGTCGTTGGCGAGTTCGTCGGGAAGGAACTTCAGGGCTACGTGGCGACCGAGCTTCAGGTCTTCGGCCTCGTACACCACGCCCATGCCGCCACCCCCGATCTTGCCAAGGATGCGGTAATGGGAAACCGTCTGCCCTACAGGTTGGGATGGCGTGGACACTGGGTAGACATGTTAGGTGGGGACGAGGGGCAGGTCAACGACAGCCGCTCTGGTAGAGAAATTCGCGTCCGTCGCTGTTCGAGCACATCCTAGACATCCGACAACCTGTAATCATTGCGCTCAGCGGGATTTTCTGAGAGGTACTGCACGAATTCCCAATCGTTGCCTTCCGGGTCGTAGAAGTATCGGCGCTTGCGATAGGGATGTGCGTTGGGGGGTGTGGAGTCTTTATATCCCGCTGACTTCATTCGGTCGCATAAAGCCTCAACGTCATCGACCTCATAGGCTAGATGATTCACGCCCGGCAGACCCCGATATGGCATCCAGCGTTTTTCGGGTTCCTCCTTTGTCCGACTCAGAGCAATGTAGGTCTCATCCGTGCCAACGTGCACCCAGCGGCTTCCATCGCGACTTTTGCCTTCGCCGCGCACCCTGAATTCAGGAAACGCAGTTTGCAGGAATCGGATCATCCCATTGATGTCGCGTACAATGAGATTCGCATGTTCGAGCCGAACAGCCATCGCCCACCTCCGATGCACCCTAGAGCGCCTAACAATACCTTCACCCCGGTAGCTTGCGTGCGCTCACTGCAATCAAGCTACGAACGTGTCTCGCCCATATCTCGCCTGAGCGGATAGTCAACGATGATGGCGCGACCATCAGTCAGAGCTTTGACGGAGTGGGGCACATTGCTCGGCACAATCCCCACCATGCCCGGTCGAGCAACTTGCTTGACGCCGTCGATGGTCAATTCGAGTTCACCTTCGATAACCTCGTAGACTTCTTCCTGAGAGTGGAAATGCTCGTGGATGGACGAACCGCGTTTGAAATCGTAGTGGGCGAACGTCATGCTGGGTGAATGAAAATAGCGTCCATACCAGCCCGGTAGACGCTCGATGACTTCGAGGGCGCTGGTGTCAATGAATGGCACGGGAGTGCTCCGGTGAGCGATTGTAGCACTGCCTCCCGATGCGGGCGGTTCAATTGAACTGGGGCGATTGCGTTCGCTGGATCGTGCCTTCCTCGCCCAGCGTGCTCCTATTCTTCCCAATCACGCGCACTTTTTTCCCACGGAGACCAGCGTGTTTGATCGCCATGCCTAGAAGCGCGTACTCGTCGTCCTGATAATCTGCCGCAAATGAGTCTTGGTGAAGCATCACCAATTCCGTGTCATCCGCGCACGCTTTCGCGAACTCAGGAAGGCTCTTTCTGACAGTAGCGATCAGGCTGGACTCCCTTTGCATGCGTTCGTCGTTGGTCATCGCGTTATGAGAATAGCCGATTCTGAGTCGGTGCGAATTCCACAGGTCGCGAACATTCTTCATCATCGTTCGACACATAGTTGATCCGCGTGCTCACGGCACAGCACCGCATCAGACGGGCATCGAAGGGCTTCAGCTGACGCCGCGCTCACATCCTTCATGTCGGGGTCGAGCCAGAGATCGTAGCCATCTGGATCGAGGATGAGTGGCATCCGGTCGTGGACGGCTGAGGTCTCGACCGGCCCAAAAGTTTTACTCGGAAAGCTTTACTCGGTCTGGCATAGGACTCCACAACCGTCGTGATCGCAATCGACAATTTCATCCTCCCGCCCGCGCATACAATGAGGGCATGAAAGACCTGAAGAATCGAGTTGCTCTTATCACTGGCGGCAGTCGTGGAATCGGAGCCGCAGTCGCCATTGCGTTGGCTGGGGCTGGTTCTGATGTCGCTGTGAACTACCGTGAACGAGCCGATGCCGCGAAAGGGGTCTGTAGCGAAATCACCGGGATCGGAGGGAAGGCAATCGCGGTTCAGGCTGACGTGTCCATCGCCGCGGAAGTGAAGCGCATGGTCGCACAGGTTGAAGCGCAACTCGGTGCCATCGACATCCTCGTCAACAACGCGGCTATCGCTCATCCGCGTAAATTGGAAGAGATTACCGAAGCCGAATGGGACGAAGTGCTCACCGTCAATCTCAAGTCGGTGTTCTTGGTAACGCAGGCTGTGGTTCGCGGTATGCGACAAAGAAAGTGGGGACGCATCATCAACTTGTCTTCAGTTGCTGCACAGACAGGCGGAGCCGTGGGAGCACACTACGCTGCGTCCAAGGCAGGCATCATAGGGCTCACTCACTCCTGTGCCTCAGCTTTTGTCAAAGACGGGATTACGGTGAACGCTATTGCTCCCGCACTGATTGAGACGGATATGGTGACCAGCAACCCCAACGCGGACCCGAATCTTATCCCGATGGGGCATTTTGGCTCGGTGGACGATGTCGCATCAGTGGCTGTGATGCTGGCGATGAACGACTACTTGACGGGTCAGACCATTTCCGTGAATGGCGGGTGGTATATGAGTTAGTTTCGCGGACATGCACGGCGGTAAGGTCGGCATTCTCAGTGGCTCGCCACTGGGCTTCAAGCGCCAACCAGCGATTGATCGTTTCGGGTCGACAGAGGGTCTGATAGAAATGGCATATGCCCCACCAAGCAACAAATCTTTTTCGTCTGGCAGCAGTCGCTATCCTCGCCACAATATGCGCCGGAGTGACCTTGGCAAAGACACCGGAAGAGATTGTTCATGTCCCCACGGGCAAGCCCGTGATGGTGGACGGCAAGATCGGGCCGGGAGAATGGAGCGATGCGGCAGAAGCGGAGGTACCCGGTAGGGCTCGGCTCTACATCAAAACCTCGGGAGACTTCGTGTACGTCGCGGTGCAGTTTCCCGTAGGACGCTCTGGGTTCAGGGACATCTACATAACGTCGGAAGATGGCGGCATCTACGACCTGCACGCTTCGGCGAAGCTGGGCGAGCGGCGGTTGGATGGCGGCAAGTGGCCGGAGTGGAGCAACTGGTGGAACAACCGGGGGTGGGTGGCGAACGTTTCGCGGGTCGATTCGTTTGAGAAGAGGACCTTTGTGCCAGCAGGCGTTCGGGAGTATCAAATCGAACGTTCGCGGTTTGTCGGCCACGAGTGGCGCTTAATGCTAGATATGTCGATGGAATCTCCGGGAGGAAAGTACACGGTGGTGAGGTTTCCGGCATCGCAAGCGATTCCAATCCCGAGGTGTGGCTGAGGGTTCAGTTCGGCCCCTGAGGCCTTCGCGAATTTTGCGTTCGGCGGAACCGTCATCTGTGGCCGCGGACGAATCGCGCAGTCGCGGTCTTTGGAGATGCCGCCCCGTCTGACCTATGCCACGCTCATGTCGGATATTGAGACGGAATGGACGTTGAACGCATCATTGACGAGATTGAGCAGCTACAGGAAATGTTCGAAGCGCCGGATATTAGGCCACTCAGCACAAACGACATCTCTGCTGCTAATCGGCGGCACGACGAAATGCTCGCACATAGCCCGTGATTTCAGCTTTGGCAACGGTATGGGGTCTGCTGCCGAACCGAGCCCCCTGTGCTTCGACTAGGCGAATCGGAGAGCTAACCTCGTCGCGAATGGACGTGAAAAATGGCGAAGAAGAAAGCTGCCAGTGCTGCCAGCGTCTCTCCGAAACTCACGGAGGGTGAACAAGACCTCCTGTCGCACATCCAAGACGGATACCAGCTTGAAACTAATTCGCTCGGCGGCAACCCTATTCTGCGGCGATTGAAAGACAACGAAGTAATCCGCCCCCTCTCTGCCAATCGCAATACCATCAAGGCGCTGGAAGAGCGCGGACTCATCATCCCCGACAAAGGTCGAGACCCGCTTACTATCGTGTGGCGTCTGAAAAAGAAATAAATTAGGACCTCTGCTCTTCCGGCAACTTCTAACGTTAGGAACCGTCTCTCAAGCTTTTTGCCCAACTCAGTAAACAGCTAAGTTAGGATTGCTTGCAACGGCTGGAGGGCAGCATGTCGCCACGTACAATTTTTTTAAGCAAGCTGATCGGGCTGTACTGCATTCTCATCGGGCTATCCATGATGACCCGTGGACAAGCGACCGTGGAGACGGTGACCGCCCTTCTTCAGAACTCCGCAATGACGTTGATCCTTGGTGTAATCACGCTGGCGGCTGGGCTGGCGATGGTTCTCGGGCACAATATCTGGTCGGGCGGTGCGCTCGTCGTCGTGGTCACCCTCGTCGGTTGGATGTCGCTCATCAAGAGCTTATTCTTCTTGTTCCTGCCGCATGAGATGGAAGCGGAACTTTTCCTTGGGCAATTTCGCTACCGACAACTCTTCTACGTGTACGCAGCTATTTCGCTCGTGCTCGGTGTCTACCTGACGTATGGCGGATTTAAGTCGAGGTCACTCTAGCCAGCTACGTCTATGTGCGACTCGCGATCTCGCGCAATTGTTCTGACGTAAGGCCATAGAGCGGCGGCACACTGACGCCCAGCACTCCGAGGTAGGCGTAAAGTTCGCCGCGATGATGAACCTCGTGCTCCACCATCGAGCGCAAAAGTTTCCAAGTGGTCATCGGGGTTCCGTCCGCCGACTGACACTTTTGCTGCAATTGCTCGTCGCTTAGCCGCGTCAGCATATTCATGGATTCGCTGTGCATGCGTTCCATGTATCGCACAACCTCGTCGCGGCCTTCCGCCAATTCGCGCCCACAGCCGGCATAACAATTACGCCCACCGCACGCGCACTCCGCAAACACGTTTCTTTCTGTCGCGGCAATGTGTCGGGCAAGGTCGCCAAGCGTAAACTTGTCTGCCGCCGTACGCCACTCGATTTTGTCGAGTGGAATACAGGCAACAACCCGCATGGTGCGCTCACGAATTTTGCCAAAGTAATCGAGAAACGACTGGATGGTGCTGACTTCCATGCGAATCATGGTACCGCACCCGCATAGGTCGGGCAGCGAACCCGTCAGCTTCCGACTAAAATCGCACAATGACGCCCGCGCAAGAGTTCCTCGGCGAACGTGAGAATCGTGCCGTTCTTGCTACCCGCTATGTGTCCGTTTATCACTCCATCTCCAGAAGCGTTGACACTTAACGCCAACTCGCCGATGAGGATCACTGGAGCGGTGAACGGCGCTCCTGCGAGGAAGCTCCCCCTCACTGCCAACCCAAACCTACCCCTAACTCCAGGCGTTGGTGCAGGACGGGGAACCTTGCGCCACCCAAAAACCTCCATTGGTAGCACCTGGGTTTCCGCTAACTGATTGCAACCCGGCGGAAGTGACCACAGCAGAGAAAGGGTGAGTGCTTCCGCCTTTCGTGGTCGTACCCGTGACTGTGCAGTTTGAAGCGACTTCATATGTTCCACTAACAGAAGCCCCGGTTTCATCCGTTCCCGTAAATTTGCCTGTGGATGGGTCAAATTTGAACTGGATGAGGTTGGCCTCAGGCTGACCCTCGGGGTTCGTGCCCTCGCCCAAAGACCAGTAGGTGCCACTCAGGGAGGCGTTTGAACAAGTCGCCGCCCAGGCAGCGGAACTGAGCGCAAAGCTGGCAAGAACAAACATTCGAGCGATGCGAAGTGTTTTGGAAATCATGGTGCTCTCCTCTTCCTTGCGTTTGTTGCTTGCGTTCGTCTATCTAGCCCGGACTTTCCTTCTTAGCCCCAGAGACGGCTGTCATTGTCCGCTCAATCCCTGTTCGCGAACGTGCCTGCGGACGAGTCAAACGTGCTCTTCCCGAGGTTGGCGGTAGGGCACCGTTGCTGTGGAGAAGTGTGCATCCAACTTAGTCAGCGCACCGTTAGTCCTTCGCCTCCTCCAACCTCGTCCCCTCTCCCGTGACAACCTTGCCCGTCTGAGTTAGCCCGCTGAGCACGGAGAATCTCTTGCCTCCGTCAAGGACGATGATGTTGGCTTTTGTACCATCCGCAGCGAAGAGCGAGCCGGTACAATCCGGATAGACCGTGTAGCTTCCGTTCGGCCACGACGAGTCGGTCCAGTCGTAGGATCCATCAAGGCTGCTTCCGGTCGCGCGAATGATGCCGCGCGTCCCGTCTCCGTTAAAGACGTCGAGGCCCATCTCGGCGACAGGGCCACCCAAGGCACTGTTCACGCCCGTCCTGAGGTAGGCATAGGTCCCTTTGAGGCTGGCAACGCTGCAGACTCGATCCTTGGCATGAACCTTGGTGATGGCACCTGGAATGTGGGCAAAAGTTGCAAGGAACGCGAAACCTGTCACGAGAAGAAAACACTTTCCGAACTTGCTCATTTTGATTCTCCTTTTGTTTTTAGGCTTAAACTCGGGTTCGTTTCTGGGGCATTGGGAGCGTAAAGTACAACCTGCGATTTCGCTCGAGTGGCAGTCGCCGGGAATTTGAGCGTAATTAGGCTTTATCAACATAGCCAATCACTCGTCGTCGTGCCTGCGACGCAAGTTATTTCTGTACACCTCGCGGCCGACAGCATGGCCGAGCCGTGCGCCTGCCCTCTGGTCGAATCGATAATGGATCCCACCGTAAATACGCGCGTCAGCTATGTCATGGGTAATCTGCCTAAACGACGTGTACTGCAAGATGATGGTGGGCACGGCAGGATTGGTCAACGTGATCGTGTGTCCGGCTTCGCCGTAAAGACGCCTCAGCACCTCGGCCGCTCCATTGCCCGCACCGCCGTGGGCTGAGGAATAGCTCGGAAAGCACGGAGTCGTGATGAAGGGGGTCCAGGTTGTATTACCTGCCGCATGGATCGCCGTTTCCGGACGCCAGAAGGTGTACTCATATTTGTTCAGGAATGTCGCCACCAGGCTGTCACTGATCGCCATGTTGATCAAGGCTAGAGCGCGCGCGTTCTCCGACAGCGAACGGCCCTGTTCTACGGCGACCTGCTGCGCCACTTGATTGAAGACCTGAGTTGGCGAAGACGCCGCGTAGAACAGCGCAACATTTGCCCGGTCGGGAGGTCGTTGAGTACTGTTTGTGCCACCCACCGTCATGACTTCGTTGTAAGCCTTGGCATATTCCTCGCTCGTGAGCGCCGGCGGCGGATCGAGAAGAAAGTCGCTCGCACTGCGGATGCCGAACGGAGTTACGTTCTGCCATTGAAAGGCAATTCCAACCGCGACTCCATTTACAGACTGGCAACTCGGTGTTGCCTGCCATGCCCCTGGAACAGGTGGACCAGGTGTGTAGAATTGCGGAGGTGACGAGCCGTCGTTCGCTCGTAGAGTGATCATGGCCGCAGCTGCGGCGTCCCCCGTTGCGATGCCTTCGGTCTTGGCTGAGCCGTCCGGTATGGACTGCATGGAGTTCGTCCAATCCTTATAAAGCATCGGCTGGCTGGCTGGAAAGTAGGTGCTGAGCACCTGATACGCAGCCTCTATCGCTGCTGCATCGAGGGAGGCGTCCGGCGGCGCAGTGATGGTCCCAAGATACGGTTGGTACTTGTGTGTAATGGAATTGACCGCTTCAAAAACAGCGAGTTGTACGATCGCCGCGTAGCGTGCCTGGGCGAAGGGATTCTGTTTGTTGGCGACGGCTGTGTTTACCGCGATTGCATTCCAATCCAAAACGGCACCAGCTTTTGCGTCTGCTGACCCGAACAGAGTCCCGAGCCAGCAACAAAGCAGTACAAAGGTCTTTATTGTTCTCCCCGATAAGGTGATTTCTGCTTTCATGGAAGCCTCCTAATTTGAACTGCTCTGCGGCATTGCGTCCCGCGACATTGGCGCGAACTCGCTAGAGGCGCAATGGTCGGGGTATGATTTGCAGGTGTTTTTGTTCTGATCGTGCAACTCTCTGAATGCAGGGGGCTTGTAGGCACGCCCGCACTATTCCTTAGGTGATAAGCAGTAGTGATAGACTACTGGGAATCTGGGGGAGCCTTGCTATGGAGGCTACCGACCGAACCCGCAGGGTGCGATTCGACGCCTTCGACGTAGACATGCGTTCGGGCGAAGTGCGCAAGCACGGCATCCGGCTAAAGCTTCATCGCCAGCCCTTCCAGGTGCTCTCGCTTTTGCTGGAGCATCCCGGGGACGTCGTTACGCGCGAGGAGCTTCGCCAGAAGCTCTGGCCCGGCGACACTTTTGTTGACTTCGATACCGGTCTGAATAGCGCCGTCAAAAAGCTGCGCGACGCGCTGTGCGATTCAGCCGAGAAACCCCGCTACATCGAGACTCTGCCACGCCGGGGATACCGTTTCATTGCTCCGGTGCAAAATGGCGATTTGTCTAGCGGAGTAGCGCCGATCGACTCGCTCGCTGTTATCCCTTTGCGGCCAAATCCAAATGAGGAGGGGCTTAGGGCGGAACGGCCGGCGGATGGAGAAGTCGACGTCCGACCAACCGGGACTTCGCGGGCGCGTCTCTGGCTTGCTCTAGGCAGTGTGGCTGGACTCGCGCTTATTGCCGTCACCTACGTTATGCTCCGGGGCCACACTAGGCATGCGTCCCAAACCAAAATCAGGTCGCTGGCAGTCCTGCCCTTGAGCAACTTGTCGGGCGACTTAACTCAGGAATACCTGGCGGATGAGATGACCGAAGAGTTGTGCGGACGCCTGGCCAGAATCCATGATCTGCGCGTCATTTCCCGTACCTCGGCCATGCGCTTCAAGGGTACGAAGCTCTCGGTGCCGGAGATTGCCAAGACGCTTGGGGTGGACGCTGTCGTCGAAGGTTCAGTGATACGGCAGGGCAGCCGGATTCGTGTGCACGCCCAGTTGATTCGTGCCTCAACCGACGAGCACCTTTGGTCGGATGAGTACGACGGCGAGTTGGGGGACGTACTTGCTCTCGAGAGCGAGGTGGCGCAATCCATCGCGCGCAGAGTGGAGGTCAAGGTCACCGGAGAAGAGCGTGCCAGGCTGATCGCGGCGCATCATGTCTCGCCTGAAGTTTACGAGAGCTATCTTAAAGCCGAAAATGAATTCAGCAAGAGTAGCAGCCAGGCTGAGCTTGAACAGAGTATTGCCTACTTTGAGCAAACGATCGGCAAGGACCCTAACTTTGCACCGGCTTACGTTGGCCTCGCCAAGGCATACGAGAGGCTCGGGTCAGTTCTTGGCGGTGCCCCCCCGAAGGAAACGCATCCAAAAATGATGACTGCAGCCCGAAAAGCAATTGAACTGGATCCGGACCTTGCGGAACCGCACGTCTTGCTTGCAGAGGTATATCAGAAACAGTGGCAGTGGAGCGATGCCGAGGCTGAATTCAAACGGGCTCTGGAGTTGAACTCGAACGATGCGGGTGCTCACGTTGGATACGCGAAGTGGTTGCTGTGCCAGGGGCGGACGGACGAGGCCCTGGCCTGGGTCCAGCGTGCCCGCGAACTTGATCCGCTTGGAGGCGCTGGCATCACTCCGCTTGGCGCCGTGGCCATCACGAATGGCTTCATTTTGTTTTATGCGAGACGTTACGACGAGGCCATCCGGGAACTGCGAAACGACAACCCGGACCATTGGTATCTGGGGCTCGCCCTAATTGCCAACGGCCAGCCGGACGAAGCGATTACGGTGCTGGAGAAGGCGCTCGGTCCCGACCGGAATCCGGCGGTAATGGGCGTGCTGGTTCGGGCCTATGCGCACGCTGGGCGTCGTAGGGAAGCCCTACGCCTGGTTGATGAGCTGAAACGCCGGCAGCAGACAAGCTATGTTGCCGCCGCCCCCTTTGTGAACGCTTATTTGGGGCTCGGCGACAACGAGCAGGCACTTGCCTGGCTGGAACGAGCCTACGAGGAACAATCAAACATGCTGCAGTTGATCAAGGTCCATCCATACTTCGATCCCTTGCGCAGCGACCCACGTTTTGTGGATCTGGTCCACCGCGTTGGGCTTGACCAGCCTCGGTAGCCACCTTTCAAAGGCAACGAAAATCAGCCTGACAGTCCTAAAGCCCTAAAGTACCACAAAACAATTGAAGATCATCCGCTCGCTGTCTAAAACCGGATCTGCGCTTTCAGTTGGATCATCCGGGGGGAAACATCGCCTCCCACACCAGATCCCAAAATGCTGGTCGGTGGCATCTCCATCGTCGATATCTCTCCGAAACCTGAGTCCGAGCTGTAGTTGTCGGGCGGGCCGAAGTTTGGGTGATTGAAAAAATTAAAGAATTGGAAACCAATACCCAGCACCACTTTGTCTCGACCGACAAGGCTCGTGTTCTTCATGACAGTGAAGTCAGCATTGAAATAGCTCGGATAGCGGAAACGGTTGCGTCCTTGCGCAAAGGAAACGGCGGACCCGCTGCAAGGCCCCATCGGGCCGGGCAAGTTCCCGGTATTGAATCCCGTTTCGCAACCGGCTTGCAAGAAATTTGCATTTGGATTGGGCGTCGTTGTGCCGTCAGGCAGCATCACCACTTGAGGAGGCCAACAAGGCTGCGGGAAGGGTGGGGTTACGGCTCCCGCTCCGCAGGAATGGGACCCGCCGAGTGGGGCAACTGGCACAGAGTAGATTGTTCCATAGAAATTCTTCGGAGCCAGGTTACCGGCTTCTGCGAGATCGATCACGGTATAGGGAAATCCGGTTCGGGCGAAAATCGTTCCCGAGACCTGCCATCCCTTCACCAGGTAATCGGGGCCGTGGCCGTGGAGCACGGTCTTTATCGGGAGTTGCCACACATAGTTCGCATTCAAGGAGTGACGAACATCGTAATCTGCCGCTCCGTAGCTGCCTCGCAGATTAAAGGGGTCCTGGGGGAAGACGGAACTGCCTCAGTGAATTCGTCTTGGCCGCCGTTGGAAACTTCATCCAGAGCATGGCCGTAGGTGTAGTTTGCCTGGAATAAACCATTGCTGAAACCACTAAATCGTCGCCGAAACGAAACAACCATCCCGTTGTAGTTTGAAATTCCGGGTGTCGTGTATTCAGTGACACCAGCGAACCGAGGGTCGGCGCAGGGCGGAACGGGCGGGCTCGCACAGACTTTGGCTGGAAATGGGCCGAATCCGGAAGCATTGGCTGAGGGATTTTGCACGAACTCATGAATTCCGTGATTGCCGTAGTATCCGAGAGTCACGGAAGTGTGGGTACCAAACGTCTGCTGCACTTCCAGGCTCCACTTCTGATACTGGGATGAACGGGGATTATTAGTCGCAACGATAATGCTGGGAGGGAAGAAGTGAGGATCCGACGCTTTGATCTGAGCAAGGTTTTCACCGGCTGCAAACCCCTCGACAAAGGCCGCATTCGAGGCTGCGGCTACTTTAAAAAGGCTGTTGGTTTCTTCCGGAGCGAGATTGTAGCTGCCCAATACTGTCACATGGTTAACGAGCGGTGGATTGTCAGAGAAAAAGGTTGCGAACCCGCCGACTAGCTCGTAAAACAAACCGAGACCGCCACGTACCACGGTATTATGCGAAACTCCCAGCGGTTGCCAGGCGAAACTGAATCGCGGCGCCCAGTTAACAGGGTCCTTGTGAAAAAAAGCTTGCTTATGTTTCGAGATCGCCTGATTGTAAGGCTGTGCGGGGTCGTGACTGACCGATTCAAACGGTCCAGATAATTCAGCAAAGCAATCCTGGGCACAGACCGGATTTGATTGATGTTCCACCCGCAGGGCGAGAGTAAGCGTCAGGTTGGATTTTACGTGCCACTCATCCTGCCCATAGCCCGCCAGAGTGTAGTTAGCGAAGCGCTGTGCTAGTTGCGTCGGAAAGGATTGACGCAAACGTGTGGAATCACTCTGTGGAGATGCTGGGTCCACCCCTCCAGAATAAAATGCGTCGATGGTTTGTGGAACCGTATCTCCGACGGCGTTTTGCGTGTAGGCTGAGTTGCTCAAATATGCTCGGAGGAAATCTCCACCGAGTGCGAACTTGTGCTTGCCCCACGTCTTCAGGAAATCATCGGCGATCTCGTACTGCGTGAGCCCTCGGCCGATGGGATAGCCATAGAGATAGTCAAATCCTCCCAGCGACGTGAACGCCTGACCCGCGTTGGACCAATCCAGGGTGGTCGGAAAAGCAGCCAGGGTTTGCACCGGATGGACGAGGCTCGACACTCCATCTTGGTAAATACCCGCCAATAGGAACTGGTTCGCGGCGGTTGTTCCGAATGTGTGAGTTTCGTTCAACTGGGCTTGCCACCATGGCCCGCTGTAATAGACGTTGAAAACTGAGCTTATGGGGTCGACGACAATGGGCTGACGGCCATTGTCGTATTGGAGGAGGAAGAAA
>Ga0073928_10008858_pt1 | contig 12460 bp, 11 predicted proteins | sample PaiPotPPA55metaG_FD_76969 | JGI IMG/M metagenome (GOLD analysis project Ga0073928, IMG submission 76969) | Iron sulfur acid spring bacterial and archeal communities from Banff, Canada, to study Microbial Dark Matter (Phase II) - Paint Pots PPA... ...
GAGACGTCGTCGTCAACCACGAATACGATTGGTGTGCCGCGCGATATGAGTGATGGCGGTGATTTATGAGACGCTGTGCACGCTGAATTCATTTCATATCCCCCTGGCGTTACATTGCTCAGCTCACTCGAAATGCGGCATTGAGCGCCTCACATAGAGCCGTGTCGCTGAACGGCTTGAACAAGCAATCTACAGCGCCTAGTTCTAGCAAGCGTGTACGGACGCTCTCATCCGATTGAGCGGTTACGAAGATGATCGGAATCTCTTGGCCGCGAACCATCAATTCCAGTTGCAGGTCGGGGCCGGTCATGCCGGGCATGACGATATCGAGGATCAGACACCTGGTCTCACCCACGCAATCGGACGCGAGGAACTCTTCGGCCGACGAGAACGCCCGTACCGAATAGCCTAACTCTCCCAACAGGTCGGGCAGCGACTCACGCACGGACTCGCTGTCATCGACCACTGACACGAGCGGACGTTTGACCATCACAGTCACAGACTCCTCACATGACGTTCCTCTGCAGCCGTCGCAGTGGACGTCCGAATAGCGCCAAAACTGCGGGCGCCGGTGACAGCGGCCGTCATGGGTCCGCTCGGAATGGAAAAAGAGAACGTGGCTCCCGGACCATCGTTCGGTGTTGCCCATAGGCGGCCTTTGTGACTTTCGACAATGGAGCGACTGACGGATAGGCCGATTCCCATACCACTGCTCTTTGTGGTGTAGAACGCATCGAATAGTCTGTCCGCCCCTCGGGGTTCGAAGCCTACCCCCGTATCTCGCACGCTCAATTGCACATGATCCTCCTCGTCTCGTTCGGTTCTGATCACCAACTGCCTCGGATGATCATCGATGCCGCTCATCGCATCTGAGGCGTTCAGCAATAGGTTTAGGATGACCTGTTGCAGCTGAACGCGATCGCCCTGAACTGGCGGTAGTTCACCGGCGAGCTCCATCCTCACAATTACCTTATTTCTTTCAAGTTCACTCAGCGATAGTGCAGCGACCTCCCGTGTTGCCTCGTTCAGGTCAAGTGATTCGCACGTGACGCCTTTGTTGCAGAAGAGTGCGCGCAGCCGCTTAATCACCTCGGAGGCTCGCTCTGCATCGCGAATCGTGCGGCTCGCGCTTTCCCGCGCTCTCTCGATGTCTGGAGGATCTACCCCGAGCATGCGCCGACACATGCCGGCGTTCGTAACGATGCCAGCCAAAGGCTGGTTGACCTCGTGCGCAATCGCTGCCGTTAGTACTCCAAGGCTCGCAACCCTCGCCGCTCGCGCGAGTTCGGCTCGCAGTTTGGCGAGTGCCTCTTCGGCGTGTCGGCGATGTGTCACATCCTGGACAGCACCGATATATTCCAATTCGCCCTCCTGATCGCGAGTTCGGTGCGCAACGACGTGCAGGTACTTGACCGAGTTGTCGGGCAGCAGTAGCCGATGCTCGAACTCGAAGTCGCTCACACCGCTTCGCGCCCGTTCGATCATTTCATGGAATGACGGCCGGTCCTCGGGATGGACGCGAGTGCCGATCAGCTCAAGTGTCACCGGCACATCTACCGCGTCGAGCTCGAAGAGCTGACCGAGTTCTTTTGACCAGCTGATCTCGTCTGTCTCCGCGCGCCAGGAAAAACAGCACGTCGAACTGAGTTGTTGCGTTTTTTCGAGAAGTGCGGCACTTCGCTTTAGTGCTTCGTCGCTTCGCTTGAGCGCTTCGTCGCTTCGCATTCGCTCAATGGCGGCGCTCGCGAGGTTGGTGAATTGAGCGATGTGTGCGGAGTGAAAACGGGGATGGTCGGTCTTGCTCTCGCGCTGATAGACGGCAAAGATTCCAAGCGGCTCCCCGGTTAGCGATAAAATCGGCGAAGTCTCACGCAACTTAAGGCCGGGCGCCGCGGCTGGCGGCACCTCCTCGCGTAGAGTATCGTCGTCTGGGTGCAATACGATCACCGGTGTCTTCGCATTGATCGCCGCCCCAACTCGAGTCTCAGCCCACCTGACCCGCCTGCCCTCAAGCTGCTTCACGTAACTGGCGGGCAAACCGGGCCCTGCGGCGTTTCGGACTCTCGTACCAGTGCGGTCAAGAAGAAGGACACTGCTGTAGCATCCGTGCACGGTGGCGTCGAAGTGCTGACAAAGGGTGGTGAGAACGACGGGTAGTGGAAATCCCTGCCGAATCAGTCCGCCGACCTTTGCGGCGACTTCGGCGAAGCTTGGCCCCACCCACGTTGCTGCTCGGTCTTCTGCCGCCGCGCCATTTCTGTCGCGATGACGTGGAGGCAGCAAACCAATATGCCGCTCCGATGAGCAGTCATTTTCGGCGACTTCATCGCAGATTAGCCGATCCAGGTTCAAACCAGCCTCGCGTCCAGTGTGACTTCCGCCCGAAGCAGCCTCGAAACCGGGCAATTTTGCTCGCCGTCCTGCGCCAAACGGTAGGAAGCGGCGGGACGGATACCCTGAGAGGCTCCCGTCACAAGGATGGTCTTTTGCTTCGTAGTCATATGAGTATTCGGCGTTCTGCTGTGGTTGATGGTCCTGCGTTCTAATCATCCGTCCGGCGCAAGATATCTTCGGGCTGCGCACTACCGATGACTAGATGGGAAACTCTGGAATCTAAATTCCAAAAATGGCAGAGTGCCCCCATGGCGAACCTCGACGACGTCCTAATATTCGTCAAAGTGGCCCAGTTCCAGAGCATCAGCCGGGCAGGCCGCTCGTTGGGTATGCCAATCTCGACGGTGAGCCGGCGGTTATCGGTGCTGGAGTCGAAGCTCGGCGTGTCGCTGATCGTCCGCTGAAATCCCCGTTTTCGCCGTCTACTCGAATCGAAAATTCCTGCCTTCGAGGTTGAGCGTCTTCTTGAATGCGCTAGCAGCCTGGCGGAGTCCACTGTGGATCAAGGATTGAAGGGAAGGCCGAGTCTCGCCCATTGCCGAAACACTAGCAACTGATCGAGTGGCGGTCCCGCAAGAAGACGGGCATCCAAGAATTGCGGTCTATTGGAAAGTCGGACCAATAGCGAAAGCAGTCTATGGCGAGATTGCGCGCTCTTAGTGAAATTGCCACGCCACCAGCCCGTGTGCCGTCAGAAAGACTAGGAGGTTTTCGCCTGCGGAAGGTCCGGCCGGAGGCATGGGTCCGCCACTTTCGCTATCCACATTGATCGGCTGAGGTGACACTCCCACCCAGACTTGAGAGCCGGTTCCGGCATCCAGTCCATATACGTTGCCGCTGCTCGAGCCGATGAGCACGGTGTTGTTGACTACGACCGGCGCTGTTAGGAGGTGCCCATCGCCGGTGAAGGTCCACGTCTGCACGAGATCGCTAAGACGTGTCGAGGAAAGCGTGCCGGCATTGAGCGCGATCACGGCTGTGCTCGTAACCGCTGGAGCGCTTGCCGACGCGATCTGCCCCTTCTGATTGCCGGTCGCGGAATCGAATAGAGTGAGTGAAGAGCCCGTGCGACCGAAGAGCACGTCATTCTTGATGATCGACGCGAAACCAAAGGAACCACTACACTGACTCTGCGCCTGCCAGATCGACGTGCCCCCCGACGGGTCGTAAGCGCCGGCCAGGCAGTTGCCCGACTCCGCGTAAGCTCCTTCAGATGAAATGGCGGGCGAATCCCAGTCGGTCGAGGCTGCCGAGGTCGTCGTCCAGAGGATGTTCCCGCTAGCCTCGTCCACGGCGGATAGGCCGCCGTTGCCGATGATAAAGACATTGCCGCCGTAGGCATTGGGCGATGCTTCGTACCAGTAGCCGGGCAATTGGGTCGTCCAAAGCGCCGCTCCGTTCGAGGCATTAAACGCGCGGATAGCGCCGTCGAACATAAGGAGGAAGACCCGCCCGTTGTCATAGGTCAGGCCGGATCCGAAGTAAACGCCCGGGACCGCGACCGGCCCCCAGACCGTCGCACCCGTCGTGGCGTTCAACGCGTAGAGTCTGTTCCCGTACGAACCGTCGGGATTCGCGGTCGCGACAAAGACCGTGCCGCCCGCAATCAGCGGGTATGAAGGGGACGCGCCAAGATCCACGGTCCACGTTGGCGCCGAGTTCGCGGGGTAACTGATGCCGTTTGACGTGGTCAAAACACCGTCATGCCGCTCGGTGACTCGATATGCGGTAGCCGGCGGGGAGACAGGCGCGGCGACAATCGCCACCGAAGCGTCCGCAGGGACGGACAACGCCACGTTCGAGCACACGAGGTGGAAGTTCTCGGTCCCTTGAGTGGCTGGGGTCAGCGTCATATGCCCGCTGGACGACAATGACCCGCTCCACGCGCCAGATGCGACGCAGCTGTCCGCGTACTGACCGTTCCAGCGTAATGTCACGGTCTTGCCTACGGTGACACTGGTCGGGAACGCGGACAGAGTGACGACCGGGATTGATCCCGTAACTGTGACACTGGCTTGGGCCGGGGCGCCCGGATTGCCGCAAGTCAACGAGTAGGAATGGCTGCCCACGGTGCCCGGCTTCACGACTTGCGAACCCGAGCTCGCCAGCGCGCCGGACCACTCGCCCGAAGCCATGCACGAGTTCGCCTGTGTGGAACTCCACGTCAGCGTCGCGGGTTGTCCGACACCCGTCGTGGTTGGATTTGCAGAGAGAGTGACGGTGGCCAACAAGCCCTGCACCGTGACTTGGGCGCTGCCATCACCGGTGGCGCTCGCGCACTGCAGAGCGTAGTAGTTGCTGCCGGCGCCTGCCACGCTCACCGATTGCGAACCCGACGCGGGAAACGTGCCGCTCCACGCGCCGGACGCCACGCAAGAGTCCGCGCCGTTCGACGACCACGTGAGGGTGGTGGATTGTCCAACCGCGATGGAGACAGGGTTCGCCGTGAGGGTGGTTGTCAGTTGCTGCGGGATCACCACCGTCAGCACCGCGGAATTACTGGCGGACTGCGGTCCGTTCGAACAGGAGAGCGCGTAGGTGTAGCTGCCCGGTATCTGCTGCCCGACCGTAATCGAACCGGTCACGGTTTGAGGTCCAGACCAGGCACCGCTGGCGGCGCAACTATTCGCGTTTGAGGCCGACCAGATGAGCGTTGTCGTGTGGTCCGTCGAGATCGACAACGGCGACAGGGAAATCGAAACGATCGGCGTCGGCGCGTTCACAGTGAGTGTTGCGGATTTGGCAGTCGAGCCGCCCGCGCCGCTGCACGTCAGGGTGTAACTGTAAGATCCCGCCACGACCTGCGTGACAGTCCGGTTGCCGGCTGTGGCGGCAGCGTCCGTCCACGCCCCGCTGGCGGAGCATTGGCTGGCACCGGTCGACGACCACGTGAGCACAGAATTCTGGCCGGCAGCAATGGTGGTGGGCGCGAGCGAAATCGTCGTGACCGGGGGTGCTGGTGGCGGCGCTGATGAACCACCGCCACACCCTGCCACCATTCCTAGCGACAGCATCGCGAGTGCGCATCCCGCCATCCGCACATACCATCCGTGGAGCTTAGTTCGCATCGAAGTCCCTTTCGTTTTCCGCATTTGCGCTACTTTCGTTATGATTCGGCGGCGAGTTCACGCAGCAAAGCGCGACCAACACGCAACCGAAACTATACCAGAACAGGCGCGCAGCCGATTTGTCCACAAACGTCCGCGGGCCGCCACCTATCATGTATGGCCTGCGTGGGGGGTCTCGAGCCCGCAGGCATGCATTTTTGTGCCTTCCCGCGCTCAACATAATGCGACTGAACGTCATTATTATTTCGATTGCCGATGAGATAAGCTAAAGCAATCAGGATTTGCGCTACAAATAACAGCGTCCGCGTACAGCAAGCGAGAGCCTAAGGAAGGGAATCAATGCGCGACATCACCAAGCCTCTTGCAAGATTGGGATGCCGCTTAGGCGCCGCTTTGATTCTCGTCGTCACCGCCGGTTGCGGCGGTGGAGGCGGGTCCGGGGGTCGATGGCACCGCCATCGCACCGCTTAACCCTGCGATCACCGGCGTCGTCACCAGAGCAATCTAACGAATTCGCGTCATCTCAATGAGATATTCTTCGACGCCCTTTAGGTTTTTCGATTTTGCGTTCATTATTCTCTCAAGCCATACGCCGTCTGCCGCTAGTCGCACGACACGAAGCTCGATTCTCGAATCAGTTCTTGAATGTCTCTTCAGGCGTTCGCTCAGCCAGTTATCCCAAACCCCTCCGACCTGATCTTTAGAGGCTATCAGGCTCAAGAGCGCGCCCCAAACTTTACGTTCAGCTGCACCTTCGGAGAATGCAGCCCTAATGTATGCACGAGTAAAGCATCCGTCGGAGTTCTCTTCCTCCGCCATCAGTCGGTCAAACTGCTTGTCCAACCGCGTTAAAAGCAATTGCACCAGCTCCGTAACCAACGTCTCTTTGCTATCGAAGTGATGAAAGAAAGCCCCCTTGGTAACGTCCGCCGACTCGCTCACTTTGTTGACGGTGACTTCAGCTATGCCCTTGGTCGCGGCGAGTTCGAAGGCGGCATTTAAGAGAGATTCTCTGACGAAGAGAGGGTCCTTCTTTTTCATGTACGCGTTTTTTACTTTAGTCGCCTTCATTTTCGGAAGTCTCCTCAACGTCTCAAAATTGTATTCGATTGGATGAGCCAGTGGCGCAAATAAAATAATTGCTTTTAAAGATACCGTATGGTATCTTTCATCGGAGATGTTTAAAGTGAACCGCAACGCTCTTTATCAGCGTTGTTTCATTCCATTCGGGACTCAAAAGTCTCAGCGGAAATGTCGTCTTTTAAGACTGTGAATGCTCCCGAAGTAGCCGGGCAATTTTGAAGAACAACCTGTGAGGTGAATCATGACCGGTTTAGGATCGAGCGAGACGAAGGTTGTCGTTGACTCAGAATTAGCAGTGGGTCACCTTGCTTTTAAGGTGGCTGACCTTAAGAGCAGTTGCCGATTCTACGCGAATCTCGGCATTCCCCCATTTGCCATTGAGGAAAAGGTCGCGATTATTGAACTCCGTGGAGGCACTCATCTTCTATTGTTAGAAGTTGATCAGCTGGCTGGAGAAGGCATAGCGCAAAGTTTGACAGGACAATTTCATCAAAAATTTTCTGAACAATTTGACCTCATGATTAAAGGCAAAGGCCTAGATGAATTGAAAAAATATCGGTTGGAGCTAGTCAGTCGGGGAATCGCCGTGGGAGAGATCCCTGATGAAACGTTTTTTGGGCACCATCTTTTTTGCATAAAGGACCCCGACGGGAACGGTATAACGATTTACACTAGCCACGCGATCCATTGATCAGAAAGCTCTGCCATTGATTTCGAGGAAGTTGTGCCCTAGGACATTTGGCCTAAATTGAGCGGATAAAACCCAGTGAATTTCGCGAACTCCTCGACGGGGCGGGACTCAGCCAGTCCGAGGTCGCCCGCCAGCTTGGGCTGCGGCTCTATGGAACAGGAGAGTGAGGGCGCAACAGAAGTCCCACAGTCAGCGTCTAACGAAGTCCATAGGATAGGTGCACTGCGATTCGCTGCAGGACTTCGACTAGCATATCGTCGTTCAGAGCGCGATGAAACTGGGGCTGTTCCGGTACCGCGCCCTGGGCCCGGTCATTCAGGACGATGGCGGGAGCGTGTCCGTTCATCGATGAACCGTAGTGAAAACCTTGAATGTCCGGATAGGCATCGTATAGCTCTCGTGCCCAAGCGCGTGCCCGGGCGCGGGGCCCGGAGTGGATAGCGGTGGAAGCTCCGATCGTGGTGGCAAAGACGCCGCGTAAATCGAGCAACGTAACGGATTCGCGAAGCGCAAAGACGACGAGCCCTGGAGCGTTACGAGTTCGGTCGATTCGCCGAGTGCTCTGGAAGGCCTCGGCGGCACACGTATCAACATCCGGTGCGCAGTAGAGGACGGCTCGGCTTTGCTCAGCAGGGGCATTACGTCCGTCCGGCAAGTGATGATCCCATCGCGCCGCGGTGGGTCCGAAACTACGGAATTGATTCCAGTGCGACGGATGCGGACCAGCCGCGAAGTAGATACGCGCAAGCGGCGTGTCGGCTGCCAGAGCGATGGTCTGCGGCGCGATGTTGCGGAGCGCAGCGACCCCTGGTGGCTCTGGAAACTTGCTCACGAGCGTTAGGCGCGCGTGAGATCACGTGCGAGCGTTACAACGGCTTCGATAGGGCGGCCGGACAGCAGCCATTCGCGCGGGCTCAGAGGTGCAGAATCGCTATCCAGCTGCAGATCGGGGTCGGGGAGTACGAACCAGTCGACAGTGTCCAGTGGGAACAGATCGGGCGGCAGGGATCTCAAGACTTGCGCGAGTCCCGGAATCACCAGGCGGTGATCAAACTGGAAACGCGGCAAGCGCCAGCTGCCCTCATATTCGATTCCAAAAAGGGAGCGCTCACGCAGCCTTTGACGTACACGGCTCACATCGACGCGCAGCAGCTTCGCAGCCTCGGCCGCCGAGAGACTGTCTTCCAGCAGGGCCATATACTGAGCCTGACTCTTAATGAGCGGGTCGCTTTCCACTCCCACGGCTGCCGTATCTTTAAAGGCGCCAACACTGCGGAGTGCCTCCGTTTCCGCAGCCGAAAAATCAGTGCTGGACCGGCGATCCGCAGGGGAGGCAGTGGTCAAAGGGCGGTTGCGCGCGAGCGCCGCTCGAGCGGCGGTGTACCACTTGGCCAGAGAGCGTTGCTCCGCAGTCGTGCTGTCAGGGAGGTGGTCCGAACTCTTGGGGGAGAAAGTTGGGGCTCGTTCTGTCATGCTTCCTACAATCTGATTACAGGAGTTACCAGGAATATACTAGCAGGAGAAGCCGGGAGAAAACAGGGATGTTTGAGGATTGGGCGTCAAATGGCTGCGACGTCGAGCGCCATTTTAAGGACTCAAATGGCACTTGGATCCCATAACTACCTGTGCGTTGGACTACCGCGCATCGGCTGCGACAATCTCGCTAATAAAATCCATGAATGCCCGCACCTTCGCTGCACGGTGCAGGCGAGAGGGATAAATTGCGTGCAGGGGGAAACGTTCGTCGGACCAGCCCGGGAAAAGTTCGATCAGCCGGCCGCTGCGTATGAGATGCTCGCAGCCGATCTCGAGTATCTGGGCGATGCCCGCACCGGCCTCGCAAGCACCTAGCAGCGTACCCGAGTCTGACACCAGGAGACGCCCCTTGACTCGTAGGGGTAGCACCTCGTTCTTGCGTCGAACCTCCCAATCGTAGGGTCGCGCATTGGCCGCATCGTAGAAGTCGATGCAGTCACGCGCTTCGACGTCCCTGGGATGCATGGGTTTGCCGTGCGCCTTAATGTAGGCTGGCGATGCGACCGTGATCACGCGGGTTTCCGTGAGCTTGCGGGCGACGAATGATCCAATCGGTGGATCGCCGAAACGCAAGGCCAAGTCGAAGCCGTCTGCGACCAAGTCGCCCACCGAGTCGCGCATGATCAGTTCCACGAAAAGATCCGGATAGCGCGCTAAGAATTTTGCCAGATGCTTGGCCAGCACGATCCTCGAAAAGTACGGATCGATGTTGACACGCAATCGGCCGCGCACCTTGCTTGCTGAGCCTGCCGCCTCGATGGCCGCCTCCTCAATCCCGGCCATATGCGGTCCCACTTGCTCATAGAAGCGGCGCCCCTCGTCGGTTAGCGACAAGGTCCGCGTGGTGCGCGCCAGCAGCCGCGCACCGACCCGCTCCTCCAGACGTGACAACGCGCGGCTGACGCCGGAAGGGGAGAGGCCGAGCGCCTCAGCTGCGCGTGCAATGGTGCCAGCCTCCACGACCGCGAAAAGCACAGAAACTCCGGAGAACAACTTGCCGTCGACAGCCATATCTATTCCTGCCGGTAAGTCACGAGTGAATTCCACTATACGCCGTTGAAGCATGAATGTACCGGGAGGATAGTGCCACCTCATCGCAAGTCGGCGATAAATCATTGAAGGACCCCCGGTGACATACAAACTCTCGCGCCGCGATTTGATGATTGGCGCTTCGAGCGCTGTCGCTGCTGCCGCGCTGGACGGCCTTGCCTGCAGATACACCCTCGCCTCGGAAGCCATCCGCTCAGCTCGCAATCCCGCGTTCACCGTCATCGACCGGTCGCTTCGGCAGGCAGTTGATAACGGGACTGTTGCCGGCGTCGTGGCGATGGCCGCGACGCAGAAAGGCATCGTCTATGAGGATTCGTTCGGCGGCGCCAATGTAAATACCGGTTCGGCGATGTCGCCGGATGCGGTGTTCTGGCTGCTGTCGATGACAAAAGGTATTACTGCTGCGGTATGCATGCAGCTCATTGAGCAGGACAAACTGCGACTCGATCAGCTCGCGGGCGAGATCATTCCGGAACTCAAGTCACCGCAGGTTCTGGAAGGCTTCGATGCGGCTGGACGGCCGATGCTACGTCCCGCCAAACGCCCGATCACCGTGCGTCACTTGCTCACTCACACATCGGGCTTTACGTATCCGATCTGGAGCGAAAACCTCGTCCGGTATGAAAAGCTGACTGGAATGCCCGATATTGCTTATTCAAAAAATGGTGCATTCGCCGCGCCGCTGGAATTTGATCCCGGTGATCGTTGGCAATACGGAATCGGCATGGATTGCATCGGTAAGTTGGTGGAAGCTATCAGCGATCAGTCGCTCGAGGTCTATCTTCGGGAAAACATCTTCGCTCCGCTCGGCATGAGCAACTCGGGCTTTCTCATCAGCAGTGCTCAAAAGCGGCGCGTAGCGACAATGCATCAGCGTCAATCGGACGGATCGCTCAAGCCTGTACCGTTCGAGATGGCTCAGCGCCCGGAATTCTTCAGTGGAGGCGGCGGCCTGTTCGGCACGCCGCGCGACTACATGGTGTTCTTACAAATGCTCATTCGTGGCGGTGAGTTCAACGGCGCTCGAATTCTCAAGCCGGAAACCGTCGCATCGATGTACGAGAACCATATCGGAGATCTGCAGGTCGTTGAAATGAAAACGGCACAACCGGCTTATTCCAACAGCTTCGACCAGTTTCCCGGCATGGTTCACAAATGGGGCCTGTCATTCGACATTAACACCCAGCCCGGGGCAAACGGCCGAAGCGCCGGCAGTGCGAGTTGGGCGGGACTTCCCAACTGCTATTTCTGGCTTGATCCGGTGAAGCGGGTCACCGGTGCGATCTTTACTCAGACTTTGCCGTTCTATGACCCAGGCATTGTCAAGCTCTACGGCGAGTTTGAACGCCGGCTTTATCTGGGTCTGAAGCGGGCGTGAGCGGCGTCACGAACCATCAGCGGTCAACAGATATTTCCGGCCAAATAGATTGGAGATTTTAGATCATGCGCAAAATGAATCGGCGGGCCCTTCTGGCAAGCGGTGGCCTGTCAGCGGCGGCGATTGCTTTCGGGGCGACCGGCGTGACACGGGCCATAGTTGTTCCGGGGGACAATTCGAGCAGATCACTTCGCAAATCCTTGATCGGTGCCTGGCAACTCGTCTCCTGCATGGAAACCGACGTGGAGACAGGTGAGGCTTATCGTCCCATGGGCGATAAGCCTCAGGGCCTTCTCCTCTACACGCCTGACGGCTATATGTCGGCCCAGCTCAGCGCCGTCGACCGCCCGAACTTTGAGAGCGGCGATATGTACAAGGGCAAACCCAAAGAATACGTCGCCGCCGGCCGCAGTTATCTCGCCTATAGCGGACCGTATTACGTCGATGAGACTCGGCGGATGGTCGAGCACGAAATGTTCGTCAGTCTTTTCCCGAACTGGAAGGGTCAGCGACAGATACGCATCGTGAAGCTCGATGAGAATGAACTGCACCTGAGCACCAACCAGCCGCAAATGTTCAACGGCAGCCTCAAGACGGCAGCGATCGTCTGGCGACGCGCAAACCCAAACATTTAACTTCGACCAAGGGGAAATGAAGATGTATGCGATCACCGGAATTACTGGAAAAGTGGGCGGTGCACTCGCCCGAGCCCTGCTGGTCTTCGGGCTCAGTGGTGCGGGCGCACAGGCCTCCCATGCCGTTGATCACTCGCAAGGGTACAAAGCCATGTCAATGAAAGACGATCTCGCCCACCGTTCCCCGGACATCCACTGGCCTACCGGCTTCGAGCCGGAGAAGGCCGACCTGTTCGCTCACAATGACCTGATCATCAATGCGTCCTGTGAGCGGGTCTGGACACATATCATCGATGCGAGCCGGTGGCCGGCCTGGTACCCGAACTCCAAGGATGTCGAAATCCAGGGCGGGGATCCGGTGCTCCGCGACGGCACGGTGTTCCGGTGGACCACGTTCGGCTTGGCGATCGAAAGCAAGGTGCACGAGTACGTATTGAACCAGCGCCTGGGATGGTACGGCTACGTGCCGGGAGCCAAGCCGAGCTTCTATCACTCCTGGTATCTGGAGCCTCAGGGCACCATGTGCCACGTCGTAATGGACGAGGCCGGGGTTGGAAAGGACGCGGCGGGCCTTCGCAAGAGTGATGAGACGCTCATGCACCGCGGACACGATCTCTGGCTGGCA
>Ga0073928_10008860_pt1 | contig 12455 bp, 10 predicted proteins | sample PaiPotPPA55metaG_FD_76969 | JGI IMG/M metagenome (GOLD analysis project Ga0073928, IMG submission 76969) | Iron sulfur acid spring bacterial and archeal communities from Banff, Canada, to study Microbial Dark Matter (Phase II) - Paint Pots PPA... ...
GTGGCAACTCAACCCTACCGAAAATCACCACGGTGGCCGCCGTCCGGTCAGCCTCCGCCAGACTCGTGGCGGTCGCTACGGCTGACCGAACGGCTTCCTACACCACGACCAGGGACATGACCCAGTATGGATACGTTACGGAGCAACCGCCGACCATGTCGGTGCGTGTCGAGAGCTTGGTCGATTTGTCGGGACGGAAGGACAGCCAGCACCCACGACTTAGCCGTTTGGAGAACTCATTAGCCGCGAGGCGAGCAGGCTCCTGGGGTAGAAACTGACGCGCCGCGCGTTCACGCGAGCCACAGGCAGAGGGCCGCGGCGCTATCCCCACCCAGACAGTCGGCGGTTGAGCGGTTCACATTGTCGGTTGGATTCGCGTCCAGGCTCAGGGAAGGATGAGCCAGGCCATGTCGTTGCGCTCGCGGCAGTCGTTCGGCGAAGCGAAGCCACGCAGCTCGATCACCACCTTGCCCTCGATGCGCCGCGCGCCGGTCGAAATATTCAGGCAAGTGTTCCGATCGAGCGCGCGCAGGGTAACGACCACGCGGGCGGGAAACCGTGAGGCATCGACGTCGATCGAGTTTCCCAGAAAGAGGGCCGCGACGCTCTTTTGCACACGGTTGAGCGGCTCGTTCCATCCGAGATCGCGGATCGTAGCCCCTGCTGCCTGGAGGTCGGTCTTGAGCATGTCGCTGGGGCTCCGCGCGACCGACGTCAAGGTCCAGGCCGCGATGAGCGCAAGAGCACAAGCCGTCAAGCGCTACGCAGCCATCGACGCGAGTTTCTGGCGCAGCGGGCGGTGGCGGAACGAAGTGGTTCTGCGGATTCAAAGCGGGTGTGCGAGACCAGAGACAAACGGGACATCGCAAGCTCTCCGTGGCGATCGGGCGCCGGGCACCCAGCGTCATTGCGCCTTACCTTGAGGGCACCAGCCCGATTCCGCTGTGAGCCGTGGCACAGAGAGACACATTCCCTTGGGAGGCATCGCCCGCGGCGTCGAAGCTCCATACCAGCCCCGCCGATATCGACTGGAAGATCGCGCCTCTGAAATAGTGCTTAGTCTATGACGCGCACCACACCCTTCGTTTGGTGCTCTCCCTAACCTGTCGCTCGAGGCAAAGGAGGTCATGCGGCACCGCGTCGGTATGCCCTCCGCGCCGCGCCGCATCAACACGAGATGGAACCGACCAATGTCTACTGACCAGGCTAACTCACCTCCCCGACCGGCAGATCACACCGCTGGCGGCTGGCGCTCGGCCCGGTCAGTGTGATTGGCCTTGCCCTCTTCGCAGCGGCGCCAAGCTCCCGCGCATATCGACCAGCCGGCGAAGACGAGCGATCACAATAAGACGATGGTCATTCCTCCGGGACCATTTCGCCTGCAGTGTTGGCGATACGGAACCAAGATAATCGATGAACGACCGTTGGATGACCTTCGACTCTCCTCGATTGGCGTCAGTCGGTAGCTCCGCTTCCGCCGCGCCGGTGGTGAGGTCCCGGTGACGTCCAACGGAGACGTTGTCGTGTCTTGTCACTCAGGATCGGATTGGACCATGATCGGCAGGCTCGCTCCAAAAGCCATCGTGCTTCTGAGTCTCACATGATCGCGCCGGCTGGCGCACATGAACTCAATGCGCGCGACCATCTCGATCCTGGAACGGCAGCTCGGCTGCGCAGCGCTCAACCCTGGCGCAGCGTCTCAGCAAGCAGAAGATCATCATTCTCGGCTCGGAATTGCTCGGCTGCATCACTGGCGACATCGTGACCTTCGAGGGCCGCCGGGGCAACCTTCGCACCATCGCTCCGGGAATCATCGTCGTCCCGGCACTCTGTCGATGAGCCGCACCCAAAGGACCCATTCGGTAGAGCTGTCGGGCGACGCAGCCGAGAGGAGTCTCCCCTTCCGGAGCCGATGGTCCCGAGCGCTGGTATTATTTCTCGACCACCGAGCCGTCGGGCGTCACCTGGATATGGACCTGACGCCCATTCTTCATGGCAGTGCCATCCCACTGGCTCGTAGCGTCCTCGTGAAGCTGGATCTGTGAATAGCCTCCCGTCTCCAGCTTCTGCTTGATCTGGGCCTCGCTCGGGTTCGACGTACCGGAAAGGCTGCGCGACGGGGCGTTCGTTGCTCCACCCGTCGTCGCCGCTGGAGCGTTGGCGCCCCCAGGGGTCGGTGGATTTGTCGAATTCGTCTGCGCGATCGCAGCCGACGAGACGCCGAGCAGCAATGCGGCCGCGAACACAACCCATTTCGTCATGGCAGATCTCCCTCGGGGCGTCATGTGGTCATAAAATTTTGGAAACCGCCCCGCATTACGAACAGGTGGCGAAGATGCTTATTCCACTTCCGTATGATGTGCCCGCGGATTTACCCGTTTGCTTGCCCGAAAACGATTCCGGCCTTGGCGTTCGGTCGAAGCGCGGGCTAACAATTGACGATCCGGATCATCGCGCGCACAATCCAGCGCTTGGCCCGCGGCCCGCTAGATCGGTGAGCCTCCGATGCCGGCTGGATATGTCATCGCCATCCTGCTGTGTCTGGGCGACAACTGCGACCTCGTGCGTCCGGAACCCGCAATCAGCTACCCGAGCTACGAAACCTGCAGCGACGCCGCCGCCAAGAACGCATCCAAGCTCGGCGAGATTGCTGCCCGCAGCCGCGAAGCCGGACGCGAAGGCGAGATCATCTGCCTGCGCGAGCAGGTTTCGATCGTCGAGCTCGACGAGGAGCATGACGCCCTCGCCGTAACCACAATCCACCAGCTGCCCAGCGCCACGTCGCCCGTCCTCGGCACGCTCAAACGAGGTCAAAAGATCCATGTGACCGGCGCGGTTTCGGGTGCGAATTGGATGCGCGTGGCAATGCCCGAAGGAGTTAGCGGCTACGTCTATGGTGAGCGGTTGCGAAAGCTGGCCGTGAGCGATGCGCCCATGCCCGCGCAAGGTGCTGCCGGAGGGCGCGAGCCGGCACCTGGCTCTTCCGGGAAGACCGTGCCCCACCCGGCACCGGCAGCGGCGGAGGGCGCTCGTGCCTCACAGCCGGCACCGAAGGATCAGCTCGCTGTTGCGACACCACCGCCAGCTGCGAATGCGCCCCCACCGGCGGCGCCCGCACCGACGGCGCGGGAATTCCGCAACTGCGAGCAGTGTCCCGCGATGGTCGCGCTTCCGGGCGGACAGTTCGAGATGGGGTCGCTCGCCGACGCCAGCGAGCGACCGGTCCACCGGGTGCAACTGGCGGCATTTGCGCTGGGCAAGTACGAATTGACACACGGCGAATGGAAGGCCTGCGTCGCCGCCGGCGCCTGCAGCGACAAGCCGCATGTCGGCGCCGGAAGCGATCAGTTGCCGATGCTGAATCTCAGTTGGGACGATGCGGCACAGTATGTTCAATGGCTGCGCGGCCTGACCGGCAAGCCTTACCGTCTGCCGAGCGAAGCCGAATGGGAGTACGCCGCTCGTGCCGGCACGACGACGCCTTATCCCTGGGGCAAGGAGATCGGTGTGGCTCGGGCGAATTGCAGCGGATGCGGCGGCAATTACGATCCGAAGCTTCCCGCCGCGGTCGGAAGCTTTCCGCCGAACGCCTGGGGACTCTATGACATGCTCGGCGGCGTCGCCGAATGGACCGAAGATTGCTGGCACAAGAACTACGAGGGCGCGCCGGCCAACGGATCCGCGTGGCAGACCGCGCGCTGCCGAGAACACGTCCTGCGCGGCGGATCATGGAAGAACCCGCCCACCGACCTCACGGTCACCAGCCGAAATTTCTATGACGCTACCGTCCGGTACATCGCCAACGGGCTGCGCGTCGCGGTCACTTTGCCTTAAGGGCAGCGCCCTCTCGGGAAAATCCCACAAAATGTGAGCTGGCTTACCGCCGGCTGCGGCCGCTTGGGCTTTCCTCCGATCACGACAGACCGAGAGTCCAAGGAGGCTGTGGCCATGACCGCCCTAGCTCGTGCCTATCGCAAGCGCCCCCATCGTTACGGGCGGCTCATTTGTCACCTGAAAACTTGTCTCGCGGCAGCGATGACCGTGATCGCGCTCGTACCGGCGGCGGTTGCGCAGGCCCCGATGACGCTCGTGCCGGTTCAGGAGCAAGCGACGCTGCGCGGTCCGATACGAGCCGAAGGGGTGGTGATCTGGAGCCACGGCCGGTCGGTCGAGGTCGAGGATTCGCTGGCGCCGACGCCCGAGTACATCGCGGAGATGCGCAAGGCCGGATGGGACACTTTCCGCCTCAACCGCTTGCGCGCCGGCGATACGCTTCCCGCCAGCGGCGCCGCACTCGCCAACTACGCGGAGCGATTCAAGGCCAGCGGCTACCGCCGCGTCGTGCTCGCGGGACAGTCCTTCGGCGCCTTCATCTCGCTCATCGCCGCGGGCCGGAGCGACGCCGTGGACGCCGTCATTGGCACCGCACCCGCCGCATACGGCAATTTCGAGGACAGCTACGATACTTTCAGGCTAAACGCGACAAGGCTGTACGAGCTGCTCGAAAGCGTCCGGCGCGCGCGCGTGGCACTGGTGTTCTTCCACGGCGACGAGTTCGACCCCGGCGGACGCGGCGACCGCGCGGTGGAGATACTGGCCCGACGCGACCTGCCCTATCTCGTCATCGATCAGCCGGCGCGGCTGGTATCGCACTGGGCGGCTTCAAGCCACGCCTTCACCACCCGATTCTCCGATTGCTTGACGAGCTTCGCGGCGTTCGACGCCGCACACGGCACGCTCACTTGCGACAGCCTTCTCACCACGAAGCGGGTTGCCGGTCTACCCTGATGGCCACGGCGGCATCGCCGCCACTTTTCCGAGAACAGTGACGGCAGAAGCCGCCGCGCAGACGGGCGCGGCGGTATCCGCTGCGGACCGCTAGCGGGTTCAGCCTTTCGGGCGGATGGACTGCTCGACGTCGTGCGCAAGCTCGCGCAAGGCAGGCTCGGCCTGCTCGCGGCAACCCAGCAGGAAGCTCGCGGCGATCCATGCCGTTTCCGATTTCCCGGACTCCAGTCGACGCAAGATGATCGTGGCGACCGGTGCACCCGACGCGTCCAGAGTGTCGAAGCGATCGCCGTCCTCGACCAGCAAATCTGCCGGCCATTCGATCTGCGTGGCGTTTCCGGGCCAAGATACCGAACGAACACTCCCGCGGCGCCGCAGCTGCGCGGTCGGAGCTGCCCCGGTCGGGCGCCGCAACCACAGTGTATCGGCGGATCCAATGCAATAGATTGCCGAGCGATGCGGGTCGATTGTCACCCTTTGACTCTCCATCGCCGAGCGCACCAGCGGCCCGATGCTGCGGGTAGCACCGACGGCGGAAGCGTCGACGCCCTCGCCGCGCAATGCCTGCACGAGCGCCTCGACGCCGCTCGCGTTGCCTTTGGTGTTCGCGGCGACGAGACTACCCTCGAATGGTCCCTTGAGCTCCAGCATCTCGCCCGAGCGGAATAGAAAGACGGCGTTCGCGCCCTCGGGCAGTGCGAGCTTCTGCGCGTCGCTGATGATCGTGCCCGGAACGTAGTTGGCGACACTGGACGATACCAGCACGGCATCCTCGGCCTGCGCCATACTCGCCCCCAGGACGAGGGCGGTTGCCGACAGCAGAATTCGTCTCAATGTCGATAACGGTGGCCGCTTCATGGCTACCTTCCTTTCAGCTGTCGCAGTTTAGGAGTGCAGAATCGGGTGTGCTGTGATCTGCGCCACACCCCCCGCGCGTTCTGTCGCTCCGACGCCATTTTCCCATTGCGGATGCCGCGCCAACCATCTCCAATAGAATGAACTCGTCGGCTCCAGAAGCCATTGCGAGCGCGCCCCCTGCACCTCTCGGCATCCAGGTCACCCACGATCCATGTGAGGAGGTGCCAGTGAATCGCTTCTGTTGCATCGTCGCGGCGAGCGCCCTCATCGGCCTGGCCGCCAATTCCGCAACCAGCGCAGAGCCGCTGCCCGAAGGCACGCACGCCTACATCATCTGGCCGATGGACGGCGCGACCATCCCCAGCGGCAAGTTCTGGCTGCGGATGGGGTTGAGCGGCGCGGGCATCGCGCCCGCCGGCATCAATAGGCCGAACACCGGTCATCATCATGTCGTCATCGATGCAGATCTGCCGCCCCCGGGCGAGCCAATCCCGAATGACAAGAAGCACCTGCATTTCGGGGCCGGGCAGACGGAGGCGCGCATCGAGCTGCCACCCGGGCGGCACACGATCCAGTTGGTTCTGGGCGATGCCGACCACATACCGCAAAACCCACCCATCGTCTCAAAGAAGATCACTGTGATCGTCCCGCAATAAATCCGACTACCGCCCTCAGGGAGGCCTTCATGCCTGCAACACGTTGGCTGACGAGCATCGCCATCGGCGCCGCGGTGACCTTACCGCTCCTGACCGGCGCTCATGCCCAGGTCAAGGAGGCGACCGCGCCGGCAGCGACAAGAGCGACGCGCACGCCGGCTCCCGCGGACGCCTATGTCTATATCGGCTGGCCGAACGACGGCGAAGTGCTGCACAGGCGCCGCTTCAAGATCTGGTTCGGCACGCGCAATTTCGGCGTCGCGCCCGCGGGCGTGACCAAGGCCAATACGGGACACCACCATCTTCTCATCGATACCGGCCTTCCGCCGCTCGATGAGCCGATCCCGAACGACAAGAACCATCTGCATTTCGGTGCCGGCCAGACCGAGACCTATATCGAGCTGCCGCCAGGAACCCACACGCTCCAGCTCATCATGGGCGATGCCGATCACGTGCCGCACGATCCGCCGCTCGTCTCGAAGAAGATCACGATCCGCGTGCAATGAGCAACGCGCCGCTGCCGCGCCGTCAGTCGGCGGCGACGCGGAAGCCGTGCTCGAGGTAGCGCACGGAGGCGTCGTAGTAATTTCGCGCTGCTGCCGTGATGCCGTTGCGGTCGGTGCGGAAGGAACCGCCGCGTAGCACGCGCTGCTGGCAATTCTTCCGGTCGCGAGCACCGCCGTCCGACGACGCGCCCTTGTAATTCGGGAACCAGCAATCGGCCACCCATTGCGCGACGCCGCCATGGACGCCGTAGAGCCCGAAAGGATTGGGCTTGAAGGATTCGACCGGCAGCGGCGCGGCCCGGTCCTGATTGCCGCCGCAATCCCGGCAGTTCGCCAGCGCCATGCCGACGTCATTGCCCCACCAATAGCGTGTCGTGGTATTGCCGCGCGCGGCGTATTCCCACTCGGCCTCGCTCGGCAGCCGATAGCGATGCCCGCTCTTCTGCGACAGCCAGGCGACGTAGCTTTGCGCATCATCCCAGCTGATGTTATGCACGGGCGTGCCGTCGTCCGCCTTCACCATGCGGGGCGTGACGGCGCAGCCGCCATCGACGGTGCAGGCCTTCCATTCTGCAACGGTTATCGCGTGCTGGCCGATGGCAAAGGGATGCAGGGTGACCTTGTGCACCGGTGCCGCGCTGGGGTCGTCGCTCGCCTGCCCCATCATGAAGCTGCCGCCGGGGATCTTCACCATGACCGGGCAAGTCGGGCAGTCCTGGAATGTCGCCTGGTCGCCGCGACCGGCTTTAGGCGGCGCGATGGCCCCCGCCGCGGCGACCCGGGTCTCCGAAGTCTTTCGCTGCGGGTCCGGCGTTCCCGGCGCGGCTGCTGCGGCCTCTGCCTGTGTTGCAACTCGAGCTGGTTCGCTCGCGGGCGCGGGAGACGGTGGCGGAGGGGGTGCATTGCTGGCCGAGACTGGCTTCGTCGCTGCCGCAGTCGCCGGCGGTTGTCCGGCACCGGCCCAGCCGCCGCTAGGAGCGCCGGAGGCGATCAGGTCCTGCTGGCGCTGGCGCAGCTCGCCAGCGTGACGCGAGTCGGGAAAGAGGCTCAGGAAAGACTGGATTTCATCCGGTCGGCCCTTTTCCAGCAGCTGTCGCGACAGCTTGCCTTCAGAAATGAGATCGCTGCTCTCGTCCAGCTCAGCGACCTGGATCTTGAGCCGGCCTTCCGCGGTGCCGCCGCGCCCGTCATCCACGGTGTACCGTAGCATCCCGACATCGCCGATCGCCCCGGGATCGGCGGTGTAGGTCAGCGTCGAGAGGTCTTGCGGTTGCAGACGATCCCCGTTCTTCAGGGCAGTAGCGCCATTGCGGACGACGCCGCGGCTCGGCAGAGCTGTGATGGTGACGGTCAGCCGGTCGCCATCGGGATCGGTCGGCGGAGCAATGCCAACCGCTCCGGGATAGATGCGTACGGTCCGTTCCGCCTCGACAACCGGTGGGTGGTTCGACGACGTCACGGTGATCGGCAGGCTTCCCATCGCGTTGGCGCCGCGCCCGTCCTCGACGAGGAAGTCGAAGGTGCCGACCCGGCCCAGGCTCTTGCCGTCGGACTTGTAGGTTGCGGTCATGAATTTCTCAAGCGACACCGCGTCGTTCGGCGCGGCCACTTTGCCATCGAGCCGGATCTCGCCCGAGCGCGGTAATCCGATGACGCGGACGGTCAGCGGATCGTCATCCGGATCGGTCGGCCGCGGAATCCCTAGCGGTGTCGGTCCAGCCACGTCGGTCACCTGCAGCTCGGCAATCGCGCCGATGACTGGCGGCCGGTTGGGCGGCCGAGGATAGAAATAGAACGGCTCCGCGCCGAGCGAGCTGAAGACGTATGGCTCCTGGCGGTAGTTGGTCGCCTTGAGCACGGTGTCGCGCACGCTGCGGAAGAACAGGCTGAGCTCGAGGCCGGGAATCTGCAGATGCGCGAGGACGGCTTGGGTGAACGGGCTGTTCTCGCCGTCGCCATCTTCGGCGATTTCGTCGGCGCGCGTCGCCATGGCGACGATGGTGTTGCGCGGCACCTTGTCGACGCGCGCCAAGCCTTTCTGCACGCCGGCAGCCCGACCGGCCATGGAATACGATCGCGACATGCGCTCGACGAAGGGGTTGTTGCGGCAGGCGTCGAGCAGGAGAATTCCCACTTTCTTGGCTTGCGAGACTTCACCCAAGAAGAGGTCGAGCGACAGCGCCTCGTAGAGCAGGTCGTGCTCGCGCTCGAGTTTGGCGTCGGCGGGAATGATGTAGTTGTCGTGGTCGACTTGGACGCCGTGTCCGGCATAGAACACCAACGCCGCGTCGGCCTTCTGCGCCCTCAGGCCGAAGGCACGCAGCGCGCGGGCGAGCGTCCGATAGTCGGGATCATAGAGCTCCTCGACCTCGAACTTGACACGCCGCAACGCCTCCGCCATCCGCCGGGCGTCGTTGTCCGGGTTCGGCAGCGGCGGCGCGAACTGGTACTTGCTAATGCCCACCACGAGAGCGACGCGCTTTTCATCGGGCGCGGCCCCCGCGGCAAACGCCGGCAGCGCACTGGCCGCAAGAATCACGATGACCACACCCGAGAGCGCAACACGCCACCAGCCGGCGACGCGCGCGAAGCACTCGCTATTCTGCTGTCGCGAGGATGCGATCATCACATCACCTCAATCGGCAACCACCCTTCGCTGATCTGGCCGCTGCCGGCGCGGCGGAAACTCTCGACGACGTCTTTGAGACTGCTCACCGGCAATGGTTCCAGATCCTGGACCTTGAACGGCTCAGGCAGCTTGAGGCCAAGCTCGAGCGGCGAAGCAACGCAGGCGACCGCCTCGCGGGCATGGCCTTTGTCGAAGCGGATGTTGAACGGTTTCTCGGAGCCGGGCGGGATCTCGACCAAACTGCCGCCGTGGACATAGGCATTCGGCTGGAAGCGGTTGGGGAAGATGCGCGCCACGGCGCCGCCCGAATCTTGATAGTAACAGTAGAGAAACCCATCCTGGCTGGTGCGCGCCTCGACGACGAGCGTATCGTTGACTCGAAAACTCGGATGCGCCCCCTGGCTGGTCCTGATCTCGACGCGCGGCGGCACCGGCGGTGGGCTTGCCGCCGGCACAGTGCTCGCGGACGGCGTCGCATTCACGGCGACCGCCGCGACCTTCTTGTCGCGGCTAGTGGCGGCCAAAAGGCCGTAATAGAGGTCGAAGTCGATGCGACCGTTCGGCACGAGGTCGTGATCAGCCTGGTAGCGGGCGATGGCGTTGTTAAGCTCGGGATCGATCTGGTCGCTCGATGCTCCCTGTGCGTAACCGGCGCCAGCGAGATTCGTCCTGACAAAGCGTACACGTTCGGCCGAACTCATCGTGTCGAACCATTCGCGTGCCTCGGTCCGGTAGGTGGGATTGGTCTGATCGATCTGCAGGCATTGCCAGTATGGCACGCGGGTGAGTTTGCCGACGGCCTCGATGGTCGAAAGCTCGACGAGATTCCGTACTGCCTGGTGGAAGCCTTCGGAACGGTCGAGCGAGACCGAGATGGATAGCCCGGCCTTTCCGATGACGCCGCCGACATCGCCGCCCTTTCCGGAGCGCACCACGGCAATCGAGTTGCTCGCCGACATGCCCGGGATGATCTGTCGCGTCACCAGCTTGCCGACATTCAGGTCGAGCGACATCACCGACACGACCTGGTCCCGCGAGACCGCGAGGTCGACATAAGGCATCGATACGCCCGCGCTCTCGAGCGAGCTCAACACATTGCTGTCGAGCTGCGTGATCGCGCCCCGGATGTAGTAGTTCGGCGCGACGAAATTCTCGCGCAGCCCGACGAGCTCGGAAAGCACCTGAACATCGAGCTGCGTCGGGTCATAGTCGACAAAGCGGAAGGCGCCGCTGGTGGCGGACATTTTGGAGATGGCGGTAATCAGCATCTCCTTGGTTCCGGCGGCGACCATTCCCGTCGCGTCGGGAATCCCGGCACTGGTGATGTAAATATCCTTTTTGCCCTGGGCGAGGAACAGCTCGTCCATGCAGCGCAGCGCTTCGTTGAAGCTGGTGATGGTTCGAACGGGAGCCGTCCGCGGTTGAACAGCGACATGCGCCATTTCAGGACTCGGTTGGCACGCCATCAGCGCGAGGGCGAGAGCGAGGCACGAGTGGCGTATTCGGCACCTCCGGGGCGCGGGCCGCGGCAATGCTTTGTCGAGCGTCGGTCTCCGCATAGCAGCAGCCTCCTGGGCGCGCCGGGTTAAACAGTACAGCCACATGTCGATTACGTACAGCGGCGCGGATGTAAAAGCTGTGAGCTAGCTAACAGTAGAATTGCGGTTCCACTCGAAACAACGCCGACTAGACTTGAAGTTGAATTGATCTCGGCTGCTGAACGCTAAAGGACAGAATCTCCGTCCATCCCGCGGCTATGCTCTTGCGGTCGCCCGCATCTCGCGATTAGCTATCGGAACCGGGAGCAAAGCAACTGTCGCAACGGCAAATGGTTGCCGAGGGAGGACGCCTATGGTGCGCATCGCCTTCGACAAGGAACTCGTGCTCGCCGGGCACTTCCTGTTGCAGCATTTGGGGCGCGACGAGTTGCGCCGCCTTGCCGCGACGACAACCCTCGCGCATCACCCGCCCCGCGCCCTGATCTTTCAGAAGGGCGATCCCGGCAGCAGCATGATGGCGGTCATCCGCGGCAAGGTGAAGATCTGCACACAATCGGTCGACGGCAAAGAGCTCGTGCTCAACATCATCAATCGCGGCGGCCTCTTCGGCGAGATAGCGCTGCTCGACGGCGAGCCGCGCACCGCCAACGCGGTCGCCCTCGAGGAGACCGACCTCCTGGTCCTCGAGCGATCGCGCTTCCAGCCCTTCCTGTCGGAGCGCCCTGACCTCGCGCTCCGGCTGATCACCGTCTTGTGCAAACGGTTGCGACAGACCAGCGAGCATCTCGAAGACACGATGTTCTTCGAGGCGCCATCGCGTCTGGCGCGATCGCTGTTGCGCCTCGCCGAGGCCTTCGGCAAGCCGGAAGGAGGGGGGACCCGGCTCGACATCAAACTCTCGCAGCAGCAACTCGGCAACCTCGTCGGCGTCTCCCGCGAGAGTGTCAACAAGCAATTGGGCGAGTGGCAGCGCGGCGGGCTGATCGACATCGCCGGCGGCATCATAACCCTGCGCGACCGCCGGGCGATCGAAGGGATCGCCAGCGCGAACGCTTGAGCGGCTAGCCGTCGGCGAGAATGCGATAGACGCGGACCGGCCGCTCCTTGCCGCGCAGGTTGAGTTCGCCGACGCTTTGCGCCGGGAAGAGGTCGCCGAGCCGTTCCATGGTCGGCTCGCCAACCAGGATGATCGAGTCTTCCGCGCCGCGGGAATGCGCCTTGCCCGCCGCCTCGAGCCGCGCCGCCGTATTCGCGGTATCGCCGAGAAGGCAATACTCCATGTGCGAACCGCTGCCGAGGCTGCCGGCCACCAGCGGACCCGTGTAGATGCCGACGCGCACCGCCGCAGGCGGCAGGCCTTCGCTGCGCCAGCCGTCATTTAGGCGGCGCATCGCGGCCGCCATGCTCAGCGCGCATTGAGCGGCGTTGCGCGCATCGGCACTGATCTCGGTTTCGCTGCGGCGCGGCACCGGCGCGCCAAACACCGCGAGGATACCGTCACCGATGAAGCGCAGCACCA
>Ga0073928_10008861_pt1 | contig 12451 bp, 6 predicted proteins | sample PaiPotPPA55metaG_FD_76969 | JGI IMG/M metagenome (GOLD analysis project Ga0073928, IMG submission 76969) | Iron sulfur acid spring bacterial and archeal communities from Banff, Canada, to study Microbial Dark Matter (Phase II) - Paint Pots PPA... ...
TCCTGTTCACCCTCGGGATTGCCGGCCGGCGGATCGGCGCCGCGGGAGCAGCCGCCCCGCGGCTGTCGCTGTGGCGCGACCTGAAGGAAGGGCTGGCCTTCGTCTGGGACACGCCGGCCTCGCTGGCGGCGATGTGGCTCGCCTTCCTGGTCAACCTGACCGCGTTCCCGCTGACCAGCGGCCTCCTCCCCTATGTCGCCAAGAACGTCTACCACCTCGACCAGACCGGGCTCGGCACGCTGATGGCGAGCTTTGCGCTCGGGTCGCTGATCGGCTCGATCGTGGTCAGCCTGAGCGGCCGGCTGCTGCGCGCGGCGCGGATGATGATCGTGTTCGCGCTGTGCTGGTACGCGATGCTGCTGGTGTTTGTCGCAATGCCCGGCCCGGCGAGCGGCCAGATGATGCTGATGATCGCCGGCGTCGCGCAGAGCCTGTGCATGGTGCCGATGTCGGTGATGCTGCTGCAAAGCGCCGGCGACCGGTTTCGCGGGCGGGTCATGGGCGTGCGGATGATGGCGATCTACGGCGTGCCCCTGGGACTGCTCGTCGCCGGGTTCCTGATCGAGCGGGTCGGATTTGCCCCGACCGCCGCCCTCTACTGCGTCTTCGGCCTGGCGACGACGGCGCTGATCGGGCTGCGCTGGCGCGGCGCGCTGTGGCCGATCGACGCGCCGGCGAACGCGCGCTGAGCCGCGCGGCGTGCCCTGGTCGCTGACGGGGCCGGCGGGAGGCATCGGCGCTGCCGGCTGGGCTCTGGTGCTGCTGTCTCCGCTCGCCGGCAGCTTCGTCGGCGTACTGGTCCGCAGGCTGCCGGACGGAGCGGTGATCGTCTCGGGCCGGTCGGCCTGCGAGGCCTGCGGCACAGTGTTGCAGGCCCGGGACCTGGTGCCGCTTGCCAGCTGGCTCGCGACCCGCGGCCGCTGCCGGCATTGCGGCGCCGCCCTCGGCTGGTTCTATCCGGCGGCCGAGCTGGCGGCGGTCGCGATCGTGCTGGTTTCGCTCGCCATCGACAGCGGCATCGATGCCTGGCTCGACGCGCTGCTCGGGCTGTGGCTGCTGACCCTCGGCTGGATCGACGCCCGGCGTTGGGTATTGCCCGACGCGCTGACCCTGCCGCTGGCCGCCGCCGGCATCCTCGCCGCCGCGGTGTGGGCGCCGGGGGACATGATCGACCGGCTCGGGGGCGCGGGTTGCGGTTACATCGGTTTACGCATTGCGGCCTATGTTTACCGCCGCTGGCGCGGTCGCGACGGACTTGGCGGCGGCGACGCCAAGCTGCTCGCCGCGGCCGGAGCCTGGACCGGGGCGAGCGGCCTGCCGACCGTGATCTTCGGGGCGGCCGGCCTGGCCCTGGCATTTGCCGTCGGCTTGGCGCTCGCCGGCCATTCCATGCGTCGGGATTCGGCGTTGCCGTTCGGTCCGTTCCTGGCCCTTAGTATTTGGCTTGTTTGGTTATTCGGACCGCTTCGCTGGTGAGTTTCAAAGGCCATTCCGGGATGGCGCGGCAGCATGTGGACCCGGCGATTTTCGCCGGCGATATCCCGATGCCGTGACTTTTCGGCTGCACTCGCCGGCGTGTCGCGCGGATAGCCCGTAATTGGTCTACCTTTTCGGCCGAGCGCTTGATACATTCGGTAACAGGCCGGGAGGGGAGCGGCATTCTGTAACCCGATCTCTGCGCGCGTCTCGGAGGAGGACATCGCGCCGGGGTTGATCCGCTAGAGGTGTCGTTTGGCCGCAGATTTTCAGATTGTCATCATCGGTTCGGGCCCGGCCGGCCTGAGTGCAGCGACCCACGCCGCGACCAAGGGCGTGTCGCACGTGCTGCTGGAACGCACCGGCCACTTGAACGATACGATCTTCAAGTACCAGAAGAAGAAGCACGTCATGGCGACCCCCGAGATCCTGCCATTGCGCAGCGATCTCGATTTCAAGGAGGAGTCGCGCGAGGAGGTCATCGACGGTTGGACCTCGGCCTTTGAGCAGGCCAAGGTCAACGTCCAGCTCAACACCGAGGTCACCTCGGTAAAAAAGGGCGACGACGGCGTCTTTGCGCTCGGTCTGGCCGGCGGCAAGACGTTGACCGCGGACAATGTCGTGCTGGCGATCGGGGTGCAGGGCAACCTGAACAAGTTGCGCATTCCGGGCGCCGAACTGCCCTTCGTGCAGTACCAGCTCGACGACCCCGACGAGTATCAGGGCGAGGAGATCATCGTCATCGGCACCGGCGACGCCGGGCTCGAAAATGCGTTGGCGCTGGCCACCAACAACAGCGTCTCGGTCATCAACCGCGTCGCCGATTTTCCGCGGGCCAAGGCCGGCAACGTTGCGCTGATCGAAGGCGCGATCAAAGGCGGCGACGTCCACCACTTCTCGAATTCCGAGCCGAAGGAGATCCAGGACGGCTGTCTCATGATCGAGACCGCCGACGGCATGGCCCGGGTCGAATGCAACCGGGTCATCGCCCGCATCGGCGCCCAACCGCCGCGCAAGTTCGTCGAGTCTTGCGGCATCGTATTCCCGAGCGCCGACCCGAACTCGTTCCCGGTGGTCTCGGAGACGTACGAATCGGAGATACCCGGCCTCTACATCATCGGCGCGCTGGCCGGCTATCCGCTGATCAAGCATTGCCTGAACCAGGGTTATGAAGTCGTCGAATACATCCTCGGCAACATGATCGCACCGGCCGACGAGCCGCTGCTGCAGGGCAAGATCGACGCTGCCGGCGTGAAGATGACGGTCACCGAACTGGTCACCGCGATCCGCGAGAGGCTGCCGCTCTATGCGATGCTGACGCCGCTGCAGATCCGCGAATTCCTGGTGCATGCGACGGTGCACCAGCCGAAGGCCGGGGACGTCGTGTTCGCCAAGAACGAATTCGCCAACTCGGTCTATTCGGTGCTCGACGGCGAGGTTGGGATTCAGATCAACCCGGCCGACCCGAACGAGGTCGTGCGGCTCGGCACGGGCCAGTTCTTCGGCGAGATGGCGCTGATTTCCGGCCGGCGCCGCACGACGGCGGTGGTCGCGACCAAGCCGTCGCTGCTGCTCGAGGTCGACCGCAACACGATGGTCAAGCTGGTCCGCTCGGTGCCGGAGATCAAGCGCATCCTCGATTCCGCCGCGGTCGTCCGCCAGATCAAGACCTACCTCGCGCCGCGCGTCGACGAATCGCTGTTGAAGGAGGTCGTCGAGACCGCCGAGGTTGTCGAGTTCAAGCGCAACGAGGTGCTGATCGAGGAGGGCAAAACCGACGACTCGGTCTACCTGATCCGCAAGGGTTCGGTCACCGTGTCGGTGCACAAGGGCGGGAAGGATGTCGTGCTCGCCTATCTGCCGGCCGGCAATTATGTCGGCGAGATGGCCATGGTCACCCACAAGCCGCGCAGCGCGACGGTCCGGGCGGCGATTGCCACCGAGGCGATCCGTATGCAGAGCGGGCCGTTCCGGGCGCTGCTCGACAACGACTCGGATCTGCGCCGGACGGTCGCGCAGAAGCTCGAACAGCACATGGCCGAGCAGGATCAGCTGCAGACCAACGCGCAGAGCGGCGACAAGATCGACTTCATGGTTCGGCAGGGCCTCGGCGAGGCCACCAACGTGCTGCTGATCGACGAGTCGCTGTGCATACGCTGCGACAATTGCGAGAAGGCCTGCGCCGAGACGCATCACGGCATCAACCGGCTCAACCGCGAAGCGGGTCCAACGTTCAACATGCTGCACGTGCCGACCTCGTGCCGGCACTGCGAAGACCCGCATTGCATGAGCGACTGCCCACCCGACGCCGTCCACCGCTCGCCGAACGGCGAGGTGTGGATCGATTTCGATCAGTGCATCGGCTGCGGCAATTGCGAGCGCAATTGCCCCTACGGCGTGATCCAGCTGGCCGCCCCGCCGCCGCCGAAGCCGGGGCTGTGGAACTGGCTGCTGTTCGGCATGGGCTACGGACCCGGCGAGGACAAATCGCCCGAGAACGTCGCCAGCCGCACCGGCTCTCGGCACGCGGTCAAGTGCGACATGTGCAAGGGCATCGAAGGCGGCCCGGCCTGCGTCCGCGCCTGTCCGACCGGCGCGGCGATCCGCGTCGATCCGTCGAAGTTCATCGAAGTGATGCGGCAGGCCCAGCAATGAGCCTCGACGACCAGATCGCAGCCGGCGTCGGCCTGGAGCCGGCGCACCGGCATGAATCGTTTCTGGTCTATGAAGGCTTCCGCTGGCTGAAGATCGGCTTTGCCGTCATCCTCGCCTCGATCGTCCTCTATATCGCCGACAGGCCCTATGGCGGCCGTTACGGCGGCACCTGGGCCGGCTACATCCTCGGCATCACCGGCGCGGCGCTGATCTTCTGGCTGACCTGGTTCGGCTACCGGAAGCGAAGCTATCTCGATCTGCAGGGCCGGCTGGTGTCGCGGCTGTCGGCGCATGTCTATCTCGGCCTGGCGCTGCTCGTGGTGGCGACGCTGCATACCGGCTTCAGCTTCGGCTGGAACATCCACACCCTCGCCTATGTGCTGATGTGCCTCGTCATCGCCAGCGGCGTCTTCGGCATCTTCGCCTACGCGCGCTATCCGCGGATGATGACCGAGAACCGCGGCAACCTGACGACGCATGAGATGCTGAGCCACATCGCCGGGCTGAACGACGAGCTGCGCAACGCCTCATTGCCGCTCGACGACGCTACCGCGCTTGTCGTCGAGCGCGCCGTCGAGACGACCGACATCGGCGGCGCGCCGTGGCGGCAGCTCAGCGGCAACTATTCCGGCTGCGTCACCGACGCGGCGTTGGTCGGCGTCATCGCGGCGGAAAGGAGCGTCGGGCCCGAGCAGGAGGAGGCGTACCGGCGGGTCCACGTGCTGCTCGACAACAAGCGGGCGCTGCTGCGGCAGATGCGGCTCGACATCAGCTACAAAGCGATGATGGAGATCTGGCTCTACGTGCATGTGCCGATCACCTTTGCGCTGCTGGCGGCACTGATCGCGCATATCGTCGCGGTTCTGTTCTTCATCCCACTGGCGCTGCGCGGCTAGGACGTACGGGTGCGCGCGAGGCGGTCCAGCATATGAACGTCGATATCACCACTCTCAACCGGCGCGGGAACGCGCTGATGCACCGATCGCGCCGGATCAGTGTCGAGCGCGTGGAGTTTGGGCGCGGGACCGGCAACGAAGTGCCGCTGACCGACATCCGTATCGGCCTCGCGGCGATGTCGCTGTTCCAGGAGGGCGACCGCCTCGTCGTGCAGAAGCTCGGGGCGACGCCGCTGCGGCTGAACGGGCAGGCGGTCGAGACGGCGGCGGTCTCGCCGGGCGACAAGATCGACCTCGGTCCTTACCGGATCGAGGTCATGGCGGCGCCCGAGGGCTGCGACGCAGCGATTTCGGTCGAGCTGGTGCAGCCGCTCGGGGACGCACTCGAACGGCTGCTCCGCCAGGCCCATATCGGCCTGCAGGCGACGCGGCTCAGCAGGCGATCGGCGGCCTGGGTCGGCGCCGGGCTGGTTGTCCTGCTGTTCCTGCTTGCGCCGATCGTGCTCTATGCGGGCGGCTTCATCTCGCCCTGGCACAACGACGCGCCGACCCATGTCGGTCCGGTCGCGGTGGCGGCGTTGTCCTGGAACGTCGGCGACCTGTCGAACACGCACCGCTTCTTCGCGCCGAACTGCACGAGCTGCCACGAAAAGTCGTTCACGACCGTGGCGGACCGCGCGTGCCTCAATTGCCATACCAAGATCGGCAACCATGTCGCGGCCGCGTCCGATGTCGGGCCGCTGCGCACCCGCCTCGCCGACACCACTTGCGTTCAATGTCACGAAGAGCACCGCGGCGTCCGCGGCCTGGTGATCCGGGAGGACGGGCTTTGCCTCAATTGCCACCGCTCGCTGAAGGAGACCGCGCCGAAATCCGTCTATAACAATGTCGGCGGGTTCCCGAACGGGCATCCGCAGTTCCGGGCGACGCTGGTCGCCGATTCAGCGGCGCCGAAGCTGGAGCGGGTCGAGCTCGGCGGCAATGCGCCGCCGGTCGACCGGCCGGGTCTCAAATTCTCGCACGCCGCCCACCTCGTCAAAGGCGGCTTTCCGGCGCTCAGGTACAAGGAGCTGGCCTGCGCCGACTGCCACCGGGCGGAGCCGGGCGGGCTCGGCTTCGCTACGGTCAAGTACAAGGAGAATTGCCAGAGCTGTCATGAGCACGATCTGGTGTTCGAAGGCGCCGATCTGCCGTGGCCGAAAGGGCAGGTGCCGCATGGCGACGATGTCGGGATCGTCGCGGCGGTGTGGAACTTCTACGGCGCGAAGGCGCTCCAGGGCGGCATCGCCGAACCGGCGAGCTTCCGCCGCGCTCCGGGCATGCCTGCCGCCGTTCGGCCGCAATCGGATAACGCGCAGGCCTGGGTCGCACAGAAGACCGATGCGGCGCTGCGCGGCGTCATCTTCGACGACAAGCGCGGCTGCGGCTATTGCCACTATGGGACGGGCGCGCAAGGCGCCTTCGACACGTCGAAGATGGTCCCGGCGGCCACGACCGGGGCCGAACAGACGCACTTCATCGCGCCGGTGTGGCTGCAATCCCGGTTCCTGCCGCAGGCGCAGTTCGACCACTCGCGGCACGCGGCGATGCCATGCGGCGATTGCCACCAGCGCCGGGCTGCCGAAAGCCAGGTGCCGCTCGCCCAGCTCGGCCAGGTCAGCCTGACCGCGGCAGTGCCCGAGCCGATCGACATTCCCGGGATCGACAAATGCACCGGATGTCACGGCGGCCAGAATGCCGCGGTGCGGGCGGAGTCGACCTGCACGACATGCCACCAGTTTCATCGGCACGAATTCGGGGTCATGCGCGAGAACGCTGCAGCGACGCAGTAGCGATACGCCGCGTCGGGGGTCGCGGCGAACGGGTATCATATTAGGGGGAGCCAAATGGGGTTGGCATCGAAATGCGGGAAGCGCCTATCGACGCTGATGGCGCAGCCTGGCTTCCGAACGGTCGTCGCCTTGCTGGCGTTGGCTTGCGCCGCGCCGGGAAGCTGCGGCGGTGGTGGCGGCGGCGGTGCCATCAGCCAGGGCGTCAACAATCCGCCGACCTCGACCGCGCCGCAGACGCCGGTCAACGGGACCACCCCGAACCTGACCGAAGCCGACGTCAACCAGATCGTGTTGCAGGCGATCAACGAGGCGACGGCGCGTGGCACGCCGGCGACGATCGCGGTCGTCGACCGCGTCGGCAACGTGTTGACGGTGACCCAGATGGCGGGCGCGCCGACCGTGTTCACGATCGATACCGGGCGCAATATCGGCGCCGGCCTGGAAAACCGGGCGGCGGTGCCGCCGAATTTCATTCCGACGCCGTTTGCCGCGATCGCGAGGGCGCTGACCGGTGCCTATCTGTCGTCAAACGGGAACGCCTTCACCACCCGCACCGCGAACCAGATCCTGCAGGAGCACTTCAACCCCGGCCTCGAGGATACGGCGGCCGGGCCGCTGTTCGGCACCCAGTTCAGCCAATTGTCGTGTTCCGACTTCAGCACCGTCGCCTCGGTCGTGCCGGGCGGGACCAATCCCGGCCCGCACCGCTCGCCGCTGGGCTTTTCTCCCGGTTCGAGCGGGCTCCCGCTGTACAAGAACGGCGTGCTCGCCGGCGGCATCGGCGTCATGACCACCGGCGTCTACTCGTTCGACGCCAACATCTTCGATGTCGATATCGACAATGAAGAAGTCATCGCCCTGGCCGGGCAGACCAACTACGCGCCGCCGCCGCAGATCATCGCCTCGAACATCGCGATCGGCATCACCTTCCGCTACACCGACGCGACCGCGGCCAATTTCGCGGCCCCGGTTGCGGCCAACGGCACGTTCACCCCGATCGCCGTCCCCGGTTATTTCGCCGGCCCCGCGCCCGGTCACACGGCGGTCGCCGGCCTGACCTTCGGCGACCAGGCCTCGGGTATCGCACCCGACGGAACGCTCGGACCGACGCTCTATCCGGGGACGACGATCCCATCGTTCGTCTTCACCGACGGCGCCGGCAACGTGCTGTACCAGCCCAAGGCCGGCCTTGTGCCGGCCGGCGCGGCAATCACTGCCGCCGAAGCGCAGGCGCTGATGACCAGCACCCTGAACGTCGCCTACATCACACGCGCGGCGATCCGCATTCCGACCAACACCTTTGCCCAGGTCACGGTTAGCATCGTTGATCTCGACGGCAACGTCCTGGCGATGGCGCGCACCCCGGACGCCCCGGTGTTCGGCGCCGACGTGTCGACGCAGAAGGCGCGCTCGGCGGTGTTCTTCTCGCGGACCGATACGCACAACAAGATCGCCGGCATCCCGTCGCGCTCGGTCAGCACAGGCACGCCGAACGCGATCAACGGCACGTTTGCCGATTACATTACGCGCACGGACGCGCAGGTCATGCCGAACACTTTCGGCAACGGCGTCGCCTGGTCGGAGATCGGCATCGGCGACATCTCGCGGCCATTTTTTCCGGACGGCATCGACGGCAATCCGCCGGGCGGGCTGAGCGTACCGATCAGCCGGTTCAGCCTGTTCTCGACCGGGCTGCAGCTCGACCTCGTCGCCGGCGATATCGTTCGCGGCATCCTGACCGGAGCCCACCCGGCGACCGGCTGCGCCGCGACCGGCGTCGACGGCTTGCCGGAATTGCCGCCGCTTTCCGGCGGCAAGACGCAACTTGCAAACGGGCTGCAGATCTTCTCCGGCGGATTTCCGATCTACCGCGGTACCACGCTGGTCGGCGGCATCGGCATCTCCGGCGACGGCATCCAGCAGGACACCATGATCAGCTTCCTCGGGGTTCAGAACGGACCGACCACAATCACCCACGCGCCCACCGCGATCCGCAACGACCAGTTCCAGCCGGCGCAGGGCAACGGCATCATCCTGCGCTACGTCAACTGCCCAGCCGCCCCGTTTCTCAACTCGAACGTGCAAAACCCGTGTTGAGCGCCGCCATAAACCTGCGCCCCGCCGGCCCTCGCCGGGCAGCTGCGCTGGCGCTCGCCGCCGCCCTGGCGCCGCTGTTCCTGGCGGGCCTTCCGGCTCGTGCCGACGCGCCGGTCGAGCAGGTCGCCCCGCCGCCGATGCCCGGAGGCCCGCCGGTCGCGGCGCCTGCCGCGCAGGTGCCGCCGCCGCTGATGCGCGGCGGTGCGCCGGCCATGGCGATTGCGCCGGCGCCGCGCAGTACCGAGCCGGTCGCCGAGATGCGCCGGCAAGGGCGGATGGCGGATCAGATGTATCGCAGCACCCGCGGCGATGCCGATACCTTCGAGCGGGCGCTGACCGACCCGGGTGTGCGGGAGGAATTGCAGCGCGCCCTGAAGCAGCCGCTGCCGGACGACACGCTGCGGCTGATGGCGACGCATGCCCGTTCCGAGGCGGATTACTGGTTCAGCTACCGGCAGGGGATCGAGCAGGTCATCGGCGCCGAGCAACCGGGCGAGCCCGGCCGCCGCGCGCCCGGCATGCGGGCGCCGCCCGGCGCCGCCGAGCCGATCGTCAACCCAGAGGGTCTGCCGGCGCCTCAGCCGCTGCTAACCGGCGGTTCGCTGCCGGTGCCGGATCGTTGGCGCATCCTCGACGCGCTCGGGCGGCCGGAGAGTTACTACGACCCGTACAACACCAACACGCTGAAGGCCGACAAGCCATTCTACGGCGACGACTGGTTCTTCAGCGTGTCGGCGATTTCGGATTCGATCTACGAGCCGGCCCGCATTCCAGTCGGTATCGCCCCGAACTACTCGGCCCGGCCGAGCGACCACAACACGTTCGGGCGCTTCGGCAGGATATTGTTCAACCAGAATGCGATCCTTGAACTTGAGGTGTTCAAGGGCGACACCGCGTACAAGCCGCCCGAGATCGAGTTCCGCTTCACCCCGGTGCTCAACTACAACCACACCGAAGTCGGCGAGGTCGGGCTGATCAACATCAACCCGGCGCGGGGTACGATCCGCGACGATGTGTTCGTTGGATTGCAGGAAGCCTTTGTCGACTACCACATCCGTAACGTCTCGGAATATTTCGATTTCGACTCGATCCGGGTCGGTATCCAGCCGTTCAATTCCGATTTCCGCGGCTTCCTGTTCCAGGACGAGCAGCTCGGCGTGCGCCTGTTCGGCGACCGCGACGCCAACCGCTGGCAATACAACCTGGCCTATTTCCGCCGGCTCGAAAAAGACACCAATAGCGGGCTCAACGACGTCAGCGTGCCGCCGCGCCAGGACGATGTGTACATCGTCAACGTATTCCGCCAGGACCTGCCGATCCAGGGTTTCACCTCGCAGCTAACCTATGTCCGCAACGACAACCGCGAAGGCAACGAGTTCTACTACGACCGGAACGGGTTTCTGGTGCGGCCGGCGCAGATCGGCGACAACCGTGGTCTCAACTACAACGTCAATTATTTCGGCTATAGCGGCGACGGGCACTTCGGCCGCCTCAATTTGACACATTCGATCTACTATGAATACGGCGATATCAGCCACAACCAGTTCAGCTCGAACCCACAGAACCACGGGGCCACGATCAACGGCTTCTTCGCCGCGGCCGAGCCTTCAATGGATTTCGATTGGGTTCGGGTGCGGCTCTCCGGCCTCTATCAAAGCGGTGCGAAGCATCCGCAAAGCGGCCACATCGGCGGGTTCGATGCGATCAACGAGAACCCGCAATTCGCCGGCTCGGATTCGAGCTTCTTTATCCGCCAGACGATCCCGTTGATCGGCGGCGGCGGTGTGGCGCTGAACACGCCCAACGGCGTGCTCGCCGACCTGCGTTCGTCGAAGACCGAGGGCCAGTCGAACTTCATCAACCCAGGGCTTTGGCTCGCCGGGATCGGCGCCGATTTCGACATCCTGCCGGAACTGCGGCTGTCGACGAACTTCAACTACCTGCGCTTCGCGACGACGGCGCCGCTCGACTTCCTGCGGCACCAGGCGAACATCCCGGATTCGCTCGGCTACGATCTGTCGACGGCGCTGACCTACCGTCCCCTGTTCAGCCAGAACATCATCTTGCGGCTGTCGGGCTCGGTGCTGCTGCCCGGATCCGGCACCGCTGCGCTATTCAACACCGCGGGCGGAGCCAAGCTGTTCGGCAGCGGCAACTTCCTGTTCGCCGTCCTGGCGAACGTCATCGTGGCGTATTGAGAAGCGGGAGCCGAATGCCGCGCATGCTTCGCATCCTGTTCGCGGCCCTCGTTGCTGCGACCGTGTCAGTGCCGGTCCTCGCCGAGGAGCATCTGAAGCTCGCCGAGGCGCCGCCGGCGCCGAAGACACAGACGCAGGCTGAGGCCGACCTGAAGAGCGCCGGCTGCATGAGCTGCCACAAGGCGACCGACTCGGTGACGATGCACACCAGCCCGGGGGTGATCCTGGGCTGCGCCGATTGTCATGGCGGCAACGCGGCGGTGTTCGTTCAGCCGGGAGCGCCGCGCGAAAGCGCCGCCTACCGCCAGGCGCTCGATGCCGCGCACATCCATCCGCGCAATCCCGAAGCATGGAACTACCCGTCCAGCGCCAAGCCGGTGCGCACCTACGGTTTGCTGAACAAGGAATCGCCGGAGTTCGTCCGCTTCCTGAACCCGAGCGACTACCGGGTCGCGCGCGAGGCTTGCGGCGCCTGCCATCTGACGACGATCGCCGCGGCCGAACGCAGCGTGATGTCGACGACCTCGATGTTCTGGGCCGCCGGCGCCTACAACAACGGCATCCTGCCGCTGAAACACAGCGTGCTTGGAGAGGCGTACACCCGCGAGGGCGAGGCGGCCTCGCTGATGACGCCGGAAAAGATGACGCCGGAACAGCTGCGCAAGCACGGCATTGCGGCGCAGATATTCCCGCTGCCGAGCTGGGAGACGGTGCCGGCCGGCGACGTGTTCCGCGTGTTCGAGCGCGGCGGCCGCACGATCAACACGATCTTCCCCGAGATCGGCAACCCGAACTCGACCGGCGAATTGCAGAAGCTCGACGAGCCGGGCCGGCCCGACCTGAAGCAATCGAACCGCGGCCCGGCGACCGGCCTCAGGGTCTCGATCCCGATCCTCAACATCACCAAGACCCGGCTCAACGACCCCGACATGTCGTTTCTCGGGACCAACGACAATCCCGGCGACTACCGCAATTCGGGCTGCGCCGGCTGCCACGTCGTCTACGCCAACGACCGCGACGTGCAGGAGGGCGGCCCCTACGCCGCCTTCGGCAATCGGGGTACCGGCTTCGGTGTCGATCCAACGATCCGCAAAGGCGAGGCCGGCCATCCGATCGCTCACCGCATGACCACGGCGATCCCGACCAGCCAGTGCATGATCTGCCACATGCACCAGCCGAACCTGTTTTTGAACAGCATGCTCGGCTACACGATGTGGGATTACGAAACCGCAGCCCCGCAAATGTGGCCGAAGCGGCAGCGCTACCCCACCGACGAGGAGATGCGCGCCGCGCTCGA
>Ga0073928_10008862_pt1 | contig 12450 bp, 5 predicted proteins | sample PaiPotPPA55metaG_FD_76969 | JGI IMG/M metagenome (GOLD analysis project Ga0073928, IMG submission 76969) | Iron sulfur acid spring bacterial and archeal communities from Banff, Canada, to study Microbial Dark Matter (Phase II) - Paint Pots PPA... ...
AGGACATCGCGGGGTTGCGCGCCGAGCGCCACGCGCAGCCCGATTTCGCGCGTCCGCTGGCTGACCGAATAGGAAACCACGCCGTAAATTCCCGCGGCGGCGAGGACCAGCGCCACCATGGCGAAAAGGCCTAGCAGCAGGGCGTTGAAGCGGTCTCCGGCAGTGGAAATGGCGACGATCTCGTCCATCGTCTGAGGCGTGGCGATGGCCTCGCCCTTGTCAACCGAAGCGACCGCGTCGCGCACCGCAGCAGAAAGTTGCGCGGGGTCGCCCGCGCTGCGCACCACCAGATTCATCTGCGAGCTGACGGCCTGGGCGTAGGGGACGTACATCTCCGGGCGGGGAGGAGTCCGCAGGGCAAAGTGCCGCACGCCGCCGACCACACCTACGATCTCAAACTCGTTGTAGCCCTGTTCGCCTCCGAAGATCGAAAGATGCTTGCCGACTGCCTCTTCTCCGGGGAAATACTCGCGGAGAAAGGGTTCGTTGACGAGAACCACGCGGGGCGCGTGCGGGCCATCCTGATCGGAAAGAAGCCGGCCGCGGAGCAACGGAATCTGCATCACCTCAAAGTATCCGGGAGTCGCGACGCGAATGTCCGCGTCGTTTTTGTCGTCCGGATTCTTTGGCGGATGCTCGACGATGGTGAAAAAGGTGTCGTTGTACTGCTGGCTCAGGGGCAGCTCGCTGACGGCGCCGACGGCCCGCACGCCTGGCAGCGCCTGGATTTTTCCGGCGACCTGGCGGAAGAACTCGATGCTGCGCTGATCATCTTTGTACGCGGCGGGGGAGAGCACGACCTGCGTGCTGAGCACGCCGTGCGGATCGAACCCGGGATTTACGTGAAAAACCCGCCAGAGGCTGTTCAGGAGCAGTCCCGCGCCGACCAGAAGGATGAGCGAAATAGCCAGCTCGCTGACCACGAGCGCGCTCCGCAAACCCTGGCGGGAGCCGCCGGCGGATGTGCGGCCACCTTCTTTCAGCGTTTCCTGGAGGTTTTCCTTTGCCGCGTGAAGCGCCGGCACAAGACCGAAGATGACGCCGGTGGAAAGTGACAGGAGCGCGGTGAAAGCGAGTACCGCGCCGCTGATGCGGACCTCTTCCATGCGCGGCAAATTGCCGGCGCCGAGCGAGCGCAGGAACCCCACGCCCCACATCGCCAGCAGCACCGCGAGGCCGCCGCCCGCGACCGCCAGTAGAACGCTCTCCGTCAGAAGCTGGCGGACCACGCGGGCTCGTCCGGCTCCGAGAGCGGCGCGTATGGCCATTTCCTTGCGGCGAGCGGTGTTGCGCGCCAGCAAAAGGTTGGCCACGTTGGCGCAGGCAATCAGCAGAACGAACGCAACCGCGCCGAGCAGGATCAGCAGAGCCGGCCGCACCGGTCCTACAATCACGTTTTGCATGGATTCGAGCGAAAGGCTCCAGCGCTTGTTCGTGTCCGGGAATTGCTGTGCCAAACGGCCGGCGATGGCGTCGAGTTCCGATTGCGCCTGCGCCATTGTGACGCCCGGCTTCAAAAGCCCGAGGGGCCGGAGGAAATGCGCCTGCCGAACTTGCATTCCCATGTTGAGAAACGGAGCGGGGTACCAAAGTTCTGCATGAGGCGGGTAGGCAAAGCCCGCGGGCATGACGCCGATAACCTTGACGCTGCTGCCGCCGAGTTGGAAAGTTCTTCCGACCACGCCCGGGTCCCCGCCGAAGCGCCCCTGCCAAAGGCCGTAACTGAGAACGATGACCTGCGGATCCGTTGCCTGCTGGTCGGCTTCTTGAATTGTTCGGCCCAGCATCGGTTCCACGCCGAGGGTTTCAAGGAAGTCCGCGGTGACCATCGTGCTCCTCACCTGCTCGGTTCCTTCTCCGGTCGTCAGATTCGAGGGCGAGGTGTCCAGCACAAAGTAGGCGCCAAAATGTGAGAAGGACCTGCTTTGCTTCCGGTATTCAAGGAAGTCCGGCGGCGAGACGGCAGCGTGGCCGCTCAGGTTGAATTTGCCCCAGGCCCAGACCAGGCGCTCGGAGTTTTTGAAAGGAAGCGGGCGCAGCAGGACGGAATTCACCACGCTGAAAATAGCGGTATTGGCGCCGATGCCGAGCGCAAGCGTGAGCACAGCTACAACGGTGAAGCCGGGGCTCTTCGCCAGCATGCGAATTCCGTAGCGCAGGTCCTGCAGCAGCGTGTGCATCGTTGCCTCCGGCGAATCAGCGTTCAACGCCGCAGAGTTCCGGCGGCCTTCTTACTCGTAGCGCAACGCGACAATCGGGTTTACCCGCATCGCCCGGCGCGCCGGGACGTAGCAGGCGGCCAGCGCGATCCCGGTCAGCGCCAGGGCCACGACGGCAAACGTAACCGGATCGGTGGCCTGCACGCCGAAAAGCAAGCTGGACATGAAACGAGTGACGCCGAGTGAGGCGACAAGGCCGATGCCCACGCCCAGGACAGCCAGTTTCAGTCCTTGTGTGATCACCAGCTTCATCACGTCTTCGTGCTGCGCTCCCAGGGCCATACGAATGCCGATCTCATGCGTGCGCTGCGTGACGGAATAGGCCATGACTCCATAGATGCCCACTCCCGCGAGCACCAGGGCCAGCATCGCAAAGGCGGCGAGCAGAACCAGATTCAACCGTGGCTGCGCCACCGACGTGTCCAGCCGTTGCTGCATCGTGCTGACCTCGTAGATGGGCAAGTCACGATCGAGCGCGGCAACCTGCTCGCGGACCGTGCCGGCGAGGCTCGAGGCGTCCAAGCCTGTGCGAACGGTTAGGTTCATGGTCCGGACGTTAAAGAATACTTGCGGCTGTGGGAAATACGCCTGCTCACGGCCCTCGAAATCGAGCGTGCGGTTCTTTACATGCGCGACGACCCCAACCACTGTCCGCCATCTCGGTTGCGGCGGGTTGCTGTTCGGGATTGCATTAATGGCAACCTGCTTTCCGATGGGGTCCTGTCCGGGCCAGAGCCGCTGCGCAAAGTCCGTGTCCACGATGGCGACCAAAGGGGCATTCTCGTTATCGGCTTCCGTGAATAGACGTCCGCGCACCACTGGGATCCTCATGGCGTCGAAATAGCCGGGGGTCGCCATGCGAAGATCCACTTCCAGGAACGGATAGTTCATGAAACGCTGCAGGCCTGTCACCGGCGTGTCCTGAAGGAAGACCGAGCCGGAATTGTTCGAGTCATCCAGTGGCAGGTTTGACACGGCGCCCGCCGCTTCGACGCCCGGAAGGTTCTTCACTCTTTCGAGGAGCTGGCGATAAAAAGAATATACCGGAGTTCCATCCTTGTAAGTCGCCTCGGGCAGGGAGAGTTGCATGGTGAGGACATTCCGGGTCTGGAAGCCGGGATCGACCTCGAGCAGGCGGCGGAAGCTGCGAACCATCAGTCCCGCCCCCACGAGCAGGACCAGCGCCAGGGCGATCTCCGAAACGACGAGGGCATTGCGCAGGCGGCGGCCGCCCAGACCGCCCGACGTTCCTCTCCCGCCTTCTTTCAGGCAGTCTTGGAAATTCGCGCCGGCAATATGCAGCGCGGGAACGAGGCCAAAGACCAGCCCCGTGAAGAGCGACAAGCCAAGCGTGAAACCGAGGACAGTGCCGTTCAGGCCGATTTCAGTCACGCGCGGCAGATTGCCGGGACTGAGCGCGCGCAGGGCATCCACACCCCAATAGCTCAGCATCAAGCCAAAGCCGCCGCCCACGAGCGCCAGCAACACGCTTTCTGTGAGCAACTGACTCACGATGCGCCGCTTTCCCGCACCCAGGGCTGCGCGGATGGCAATTTCTCGTTCACGCGTCGAAGCACGTGCCAGAAGCAGGTTGGCGATGTTCACACAAGCTATCAGAAGGACAAAACCCACCGCTCCCAGCAAGACGAGAAGCGCCGGGCGAACCTTACCGACAATCTGTTCCTGCAGCGCGACCAGAAAAACTCCCCATCCTGCATCGGGCCCATAGGGGACATAGTCGGGGTGCTCGCGCGCGAGCTGTGCGGCGAAGCGGTTCATCTCCAAGGAGGCCTGCACAAGCGTCACGCCCGGCTTGAGTCGCCCAAGGACGCTGAGATAGTGGCTTCCCCGGCCCTGGGGCTTGGCGCGGTCAAGACCGAGGGGATTCCAAACTTCGTGCGCGCCCTCAAACTGGAAACCCGGCGGGAGCACGCCGACGACGGTATAGCCGGTCCCGTCGAGGTGAACGATTTTGCCGATGACATTCGGATCGGAGCCGAAGGCGCTTCGCCACAGGGAATCGCTCAAGAGAACGACGTGGCTCTTGCCCGGCTGGTCTTCTTCCGCGGTGAAGGTTCTGCCGAGCTGGGGTTGCACGCCCAGAATGGAAAACAAGCTCGACGTGGCATCGCCTTCGGTTACGCGCACGGGCCGGCTGTCCGCGGAGGTGAGGTTCACGCCATCATCGGGGACGAAAGCGGCGAGCTCGGAGAAAGACTGGCTGGAGTCCTTGAGTTCCCACCATTCCGGGTCGGAAATGCTATTGACGGGGATGCCGAGCTTTTCGAACTTGCCCCATACGTGGACGAGCTGGCCGGCGCCCTTATAGGGAAGCGGGCGTAACAGGACGGCATTGACCACGCTAAAAATGGCGGTGTTGGCGCCGATGCCGAGCGCAAGCGTCAGGACGGCCACGGCGGTGAAGCCCGGGCTCTTCGCCAGCATGCGAATCCCGTAACGCACATCCTGCCAGAACGTCTCCATAGGATCCCCTCTAGGCCGTGGCTCTGGATTGGCCGTCGGCAATCCAGCCGTCCGCGAGCTGGATGATGCGGTCACCGTAGGCCGCCCAGGCGTCATTGTGCGTGACCTGGATGATCGTCGTGCCTTGCGTGTTCAAGCCCTTTAACAGATCCATGATCATCTTGCCCTGGCTGGAATGCAGGCTGCCGGTGGGTTCGTCCGCCAGGATCAGCTTGGGGTTTCCGATGACGGCGCGCGCCACCGCCACGAGCTGCTGCTGCCCGCCCGAAAGCTGATTGGGAAAGAGATTTTTCTTGCCGACGATTTGGAAGCGATCCAGTGCGTCGGCGACAATTCCGTCGCGCTCGGATTTCTTGATGTCGCGATAGGAAAGCGGGAGGTCGAGGTTTTCGGCGACGGTGAGGCTGTCGAGCAGGTGATACTGCTGGAAGACGAAGCCGATGTAGCGTTTGTGTAGCTCGACGCGATGCCGGTTGTCCATCTTATGGACTTCGTGCTCGAGAAAGTGATATTCGCCCTTCCACGCCCCATCGAGCATTCCGAGGATCCCCATCAGCGTGGATTTCCCCGCGCCCGATGGCCCCATGATGGTGACAAACTCACCGTCGCGAATATCGAGGCTGATCCGGCGCAGCACCCACGTCTTCCCCGCTCCGGAGTCGTACGATTTCTCCACGTCTTTGAGCTTGATCAAATTTCCTCCGTGTCTCTGAAAGTCTTGGCGCCGGACACACGGCCCGGCGCGCGGTTCGATTCTACTCGTGGCGCAGGGCGACCATGGGGTCCACCCGGGTCGCGCGCCTCGCCGGCACGTAGCAGGCCGCCAGCGCAACGGCGCAGAGAAGCACCGTCACGCCTACAAATGTGACTGGGTCCTTTTCGCTCACGCCAAAGAGCAGGCTATTCATCAGGCGAGTGAGGCCGAAGGCAGCGGCCAGGCCAATCCCGATACCGACAAGGACCAGCCTCAGGCCGTTTTTCACCACCAGCCCCAGCACATCAAGCGGCTGGGCGCCGAGCGCCAGACGAACGCCGAATTCATGCGTTCGCTGCATAACGGAATAGGCCATGACGCTGTAAATTCCGATCGCCGCCAGCAGCAGGGCGAGCGCGCCGAAGATGGCCAGCAGCAATGCCGAAAAGCGGCGGCGTTCCAGCGATTCATTCATATACTGCGTCATCGGTTGCACCCGGGCTGCCGGCTGATCGGGATCAACCGCCTGGATCTCTTTTTCGACGGAAGCCGCCAGGGACATGGGTTCCGTCGCCGTTCGAACCACCACAGTCATCGAATTTGACGGAGACTGCGCGGCGGGCAGGAAGACCTCGGGGAGTTGCCGCGCATCCAGTCCATCTTGTTTCAAGTCACCCACCACGCCCACAATTTCGCGGTACGGCGTTCTGCCTTGTGGCCATCCTTGCTTGATGCGCTTGCCCAACGCGCTTTCGTGGGGCCACCACTGGCGCGCCAAGGTCTGGTTGATGATGATTACCTTGGGAGTGGAATCGTTATCCGCCTCGGTGAAATACCGCCCCTCGATCAGAGGAATCTCCATGGTTCGAAAGTATTCAAGCTCCGCCACGTTGAAGACACTGGTGGGCAGCTCGGACTGAGGGGGAACCGGAAGGCCCGCGACGACGTAGACGGATTCCCAGCATGTGCCCACGATTGGAGGACAAAGCGCGGCGCTCGCCGAGCGCACGCCCGGAAGAGCGCGGATGCGTTCGAGCGCTCGCACAAAGAATGTCCGATCTTGCTCAACCGTCCCGTATTTTGCATGGGGCAGGATCACGTCAAGCGCCAGGACGTGGTCGGCGTTGAAGCCTGGGTTCACGCCGAGCGCTTTGAAGAGGCTGCGGACGAGCAGCCCCGAGGCGATGACCAGAACGAGCGCGAGCGCCACCTCGGAAACGAACAATCCCGCGCGCAGGCGCTGCCGCGAACGTCCGGTTGTGGCGCCGTGCCCGCCGTCTTTCAAGGCGCTATTCAGATCCTGCCGGGACGCATGGAGCGCGGGTGCAAGCCCGAAGATAATTCCCGTAAGAATCGAGACAGCGAAGGTGAATAGGGCGACTCCGGCGTTTAGCTTTGTCTCGGCAAGCCCGGGAATATTCTGTGGGGCGATGCGGAGAAGAGGGTCCATGGCCCAGAAAGCCACAAGCAGCCCCAGCGCCCCTCCGAGAAAAGACAGGAGCGCACTCTCGGTCAGCAACTGGCGGAGCACCCGCAGGCGGCCCGCACCGATGGCGGCGCGGATCGCGAACTCCTTTTGCCGCGCCGCGGCGCGAGAAAGAAGCAAGTTCGCGACGTTGGCGCAGGCAATCAGCAGGACGAACCCGACGGCGGCCAGGAGAGTGAAAAGCACCGGCCGGACATCCGCGTAGCGAGTTTCATAAAGTGTCATGATGCTGGAGCGAATGCCGCTGTTTGTTTTCGGATATTGCTGCTCCAGGCGGCGCATGATCGTGTCCATCTCGGCACACGCGCCCGCCAGGGAGACGCCCGGCCGCAGCCGGGCCAGCACGCGGATACCTTCGTGGTTGCCTCGATCGGTCCTCCCCGGGTTGCTACCCTCGAGCCCCAGCGGGACGTAGAAATCCTCAGCCTTCTGAAAGAATCGAAAATCCGGGGGCATCACTCCAATGACTGTGTAGGGAATATCGCCCAGCGTCACCGACTTTCCCAGAATCTCCGGATCGCCGCCCAGCCGGTTGCGCCACAGGCTATAACCGAGCACGATGGTGCGGTTCGCGCCCGGTTTGTCTTCCGCGTCGGTAAATGTGCGTCCCAGCAGCGGTTTGCCGCCCAGCAGGGAAAAAAAAGGAGCGGTGACCTGGCCGCCGCGGAGGAGCACCGGCTCGTGAGGCTCCGAGAAACTGAAGTGATCCTGGCGATAGCCCGCTGCCGCCAAGAAAGAACGGTTCTGGTCGCGCCAATCGAGAAAATTCGGCCAGGCAACGCTGAGATTCTCCTCGGCGTGCAGTTCGTGTTCGTCCAACACGACCAGGCGGTCCGCCTGAGGATACGGAAGCGATTTCAGCAGCACCGAGTCAATGACGCTGAAGATGGCAGTGTTGGCGCCGATGCCGAGCGCGAGCGTGAGGACGGCGACGGCGGCGAAGCCCGGGGCCTTCGCCAGCATCCGCAGGGCGTAACGCAAGTCCTGCCAGAGTGTCTGCACCCTTCGCCTCCCTTCGCGCTTACTCCACCGCCAGAATCATCAGCGTAGCGTCGTCCTGGAAATTTCCCCCGGTGAACGCGCCCACCGCGCCGAGGATTTTTTCTTGAATTTGGCTGACGCGCAGCCCGTGGCTTTCGGAAAGCAGCCGCAGCAGGCGTTCTTCCCCGAACTCTTCGTTTTCGCCGTTGAGCGCTTCGGTGACGCCGTCCGTGAAAAGAACCACACGGTCCCCGGATTCGAGGGAGATCTCGCCGCCGTCATATGTCCGGTGGGCGAAGATTCCCAGGACGCCGCCGCCCTTCCGCAGCCGTTCGCACTCGCCGTCGCGGCGAAGAACGACGGGCGGGTTGTGCCCGGCATTGGCATAGCGCAGCGTGCGATGGGGCGCATCCAGCAAGCCGTAAAAAAAGGTGATGAAGCGGTCTTCGGCGATGTTCTGGGAAATGAGATGATTCGCCCGGACGCAAAGCTCTTCGGGATACATCGTCATCGACGCCAGACCGCGCACGGTCGCTTGCAGGTTCGACATGAGCAGCGCGGCCGGCATGCCTTTACCCGCCACGTCCGCGATGCACAGCGCGAGCGTATCCTCGTCGAGCTTCATGGCGTCGAAATAATCGCCGCCCACAACGTGCGCCGGCTGCCACGCGGCCGATATCTCATAACCACGTACCTGGGGAATCTCCTTTGGCAGGAAGCCTTGCTGAATCTTCCGGGCTTCTTCGATTTCTTGCTCTTGCTGCCGCAGCTGGTGCGCCATTTCGCTGCTGTGAACTTCCTCCGCCGCTCTTCGGAGGAGGGTCTCGCGCCGGACCCGTCCGTATTGGATTTGCTTCCGCAGAATCTCCAACAGCCGGTTGTTCTCCCAGGGTTTTTCGACAAAATCGCCGACGCCCCGCTGCATCGTCTCCACCGCCAGACCCACCGTCCCCCAGCCGGTCATCACCACGATGGGGGGCGCATCCGGAAAGTGTTCCAACTGGCCGAGCAGGTCCAGTCCTTCGCGGCCGGACGTTGTATCCCGGGCGTAGTTCAGATCCATCAGCAGGAGATCGAAGGGTTCCCGGGCCAGCGTTTCTAGAATTGTAGAGGGCGAATTTGCCGTCGCAATCTTATAGCCTTGCCCTTTAAGAAGAAGGCGCAGAGCTTCCAGCACGTCCGGTTGGTCATCCGCAATGAGGACTCGCGGAGCCAGCATCTCCCTTTCATCCATAAGCCCGTTCACCATTGTCTGCATTCTGAAGTAGTATCGAAGTCCGCTCAGTCTCCGCCGGTTCTATGGACGCGGCGTCTTGAGAATCAAGAATAAAGAAGCGCAAGTCAGCTTCCATGAATTTGTCGCCGAGTCTCTTTCTAAGTAATTAAAGGGCAATGGCTTAACACTATTTCTTTGTGGGACTTGGAGGCCCGAGTGACCGTTTACGGGACAAACGCGTCCCCTAAGCGAACAGCTCTTATCTAAGCAATCAAGGTTCCCATAAAATGCTGATATTAAATATCTTAAATAGAGGTCAGCTCACTCACTCGTGCCGCAGCGCCAGGATCGGATCCACGCGCATGGCTTGCCGCGCCGGCACGTAGCACGCCAGCAAGGCAATACCGGTCATCAGGAGCGTCACGCCGCCGAACGTGATCATGTCGCTGGCGCCGACCCCGAAGAAAAGGCTCGCCACCAGCCGGGCCAGTGCGAGCGAGAGCGGCAGGCCAATCGCCATGCCCAGCGACGTGAGAATCACTCCCCGCCCCAGAACCAGCCGCAGGACGTCGCGCCGCTGCGCTCCCAGCGCTATGCGCACGCCGATTTCGTGTGTCCGCTCCGTCACCGAATACGCCATCACGCCGTACACTCCGATCGATGCAAGGATTAGCGCGATGATGCCGAGAACGCTCAACATCACGGCGACATAGGACAACCCGAGCACCTGGTTTGAAATCACTTTTTCGAGCGTTTCAACATTGAAGACCGGCTGCTCGGGATCCACGCTCGCAATCTGGCTGCGTACCGCCGGCGTCAATGCCATCGGATCACCTTCGGTGCGAATCGCAACATAAGAATAGCTGTGCGGCACCTGGTGATAGGAAACGTACAGCGGCGGTGGCTCCTTCCTCTCGTACGGATCGTACTTGATGTCGCCCACGACGCCCACGATGGTCAGCCACGCGAGCGCCGAGTCTTCCTGGCCCCGCTTGATGATTTTTCCCAGCGGGTTTTCGCCGGGGAAGTAGCGTTGCGCCAGGCTATTGCTTATGACGGCCACACCGGGGGCCTCGGCCCCGTCCTGGTCGCTGAGCAAGCGGCCCTGGAGAAGAGGGATCTTCATCAGGCGGAAGTAGCCGGGACTGACTGTTTCGTGATTCGCAATGCGAAACTCGCCCGCCTGCGCTGGACGCCCTTGAATCGAGAAGGCGTCATCATCATCCCCTCCAAAAGGCACCGTGGTTACGATGGCGGACTGCATTCCCGGGATGGTTTCGAACTGGCGGAGAACTTGATCGAAGAAAGAAGCCTGTTGCTGCGGGGTCTTGTACTTAGATTCGGTCAGATTGATCCGCATGGTCAGGACCTTCTCTGGCGAAAGCCCCCGGTTCACATCCAGCAGGGCCCGAACCCCTTTCGTCATCAGCCCCGCTCCTACAAGCAGGACCAACGACAGCGCCACCTCGACGATGACAAAGGCGCTGCGCAAGCGCTGGCGCGCGCGGCCCGCCGTCGAGCTGCGGCCGCCTTCCTTGAGCTCTTCATTGACGTCTGGTTTCGAGCTCTGGAATGCCGGTGCCAGGCCGGAAATCAACCCGGCCAGCAGGGTGATCCCCACCGTGAAGAGAAAGGCCTCGCTGTCCAGCCGGATATGCTTCCATGCAGGAATGTTTTTTTCGACTTCGGGAGGCATGTAATACCGGATCAGCCCGATGCCCCATTCGGCAAGGAGCAGGCCCAGGCCGGCTCCGGCGACCGCCATGAGAATGCTTTCCGTCAGAAGCTGCCGCATAACCCGCAGCCGGCTGGCGCCGAGCGCCTGCCGCAAGGCGATCTCCCTTTGCCGGCTCGCCGAGCGCGCGAATTGCAAGTTGGCCACGTTGGCGCACGCAATGAGCAAAACAAAGCCGACCGCGGCCATCAAGAGCAGGCAATATTCGTCGGCCAGCTCACCGGAGGCGTAGACGCGCAAGGGCATCATCTTCACTTCCCAGCCCTTATCCGTCTTTGGGAACTGCTGTTGTAACTGGCTCTCGATCGTCTCCAGTTCCGCCCGCGCCTCGCCGAACGAAACGCCCGGCTTCAAGCGCGCCACGAGATCGAGAGCATGATCGTCGCGGACCGTCTGGCTTTTGGCGTCCAGGGCCAGCGGCAACCACATCTGGGCCGCGGGCGGAAAATCGAACTCCTTACTCATGACGCCAACGATGGTGCAGTTCTTTCCGTCGAGCGCCACCGTCTTCCCGAGCACGCCCGGATCGGAGCCGAAGCGGCGCTGCCACAGACCGTGGCTCAGAATCGCTTCCTGATTGCGCCCGGGCTGTTCTTCTTCGGGAAGAAAAGCGCGGCCCATGGCGGGTTTCACGCGCAGGACGTCGAAATAATTCGCGGAGACATAAGCGCCCAGCACCCTTTCCGGCTCCGCATTCCCCGTCACGTTCACGTTACTTTCTTCGCTCGCCGCCATCTGCTCGAAAGACCGGCTCTGGCGTTTCCAGTCCAGATAATCAGCCGGGGAAACGTTGTTCCAGCCGACCGTCTGTTCCGGCGCCAGGTTCTCGATCGCTACCAGGCGATCGAGTTGCGGAAACGACACGGGCTTGCGCAGGAAGGCGTTCGCGACGCTGAAGATTGCCGTATTGGCGCCAATGCCGAGGGCGAGAGCGAGCACCGCGAGCGCCGTGAAGCCGCGGCTCTTCGTCAGCATGCGGAATCCGTAGCGCAAGTCCTGCCAGAGCTTTGCCATGCCAAGCCTCCCCGTCTAAAGACGGGCTTCGATGCGCGTTTTACGTAAGTCTCCTGCTTCCAGATACGCAGCGGTGAGCCGAAATGTTCTCAGTCGTAGCGCAGCGCGATCCTACGGCCGGTCAACTTTATGCGGCGTACCAGGAAACGCGAGGGATGCCGCTGGGGCTGGGCGGTCACTATCGCAAAGGCTTGGCGTCGCACGGGGCGACGATGAGGAAGCCGTTGGCGAAGAAGAAGAGATTCCCTCCGCGGCGGCAACAGGGGCGGGGACAAATTGAAAGATCGCCTGCGCGGACTTCACCGCGCGCGGCCGGCGATGCCGCTTTCCCTTGCAGGAGGTGCTGCGGTTATGCTCAACCATGAGCTGGCGCACGAATACGGAGATGGCTTCATCTGAAACGGGCGCTGGCTGGGCAGAGTCCCAATTCGCGCGGGCAAGAACGCCATCAGATACTCCCGCGGAGCGCGCCGCCTCGCCACCTTTTGCCGGCAACGGCGATGCGGGAAAGCGAAAAGATCCTGCCTGGCTTCCGAGATCCAGCCCAAGCGCGAAGAGAGTGAGCACGATGAGACCGGCGTTCCACTTTCGTGCCCGAATCCCATCCTGAAAGTCCTGCCA
>Ga0073928_10008864_pt1 | contig 12449 bp, 14 predicted proteins | sample PaiPotPPA55metaG_FD_76969 | JGI IMG/M metagenome (GOLD analysis project Ga0073928, IMG submission 76969) | Iron sulfur acid spring bacterial and archeal communities from Banff, Canada, to study Microbial Dark Matter (Phase II) - Paint Pots PPA... ...
AGAGGCATCTGATTAGCCAGCCGCGCCGCGGCTTGCAACCGCCTCTCTGGCCAAGGAGGAGACCATGGCGATCGAGGATGACGACAAACCGCGGAAGAAAATCACCCACGAGATCGGGCAGGACCTGTCGCTGTTGTCGGTCGAGGAACTCACCGAGCGCATCGCGCTGATGACATCTGAAATCGAGCGGCTGCAGGCGGCGACGACCAGGAAGCGCGCCTCGAAGGACGCGGCGAATAATTTTTTCAAGTCGTGAGCCGATTAAAGCACGATCCCTTTCTTCCCTCCCGCGCTTCGCGGGGGAGGGTGCCGAGCCAAGCGAGGCGGGTGGGGGGCTCTCTCCACGAATCCCAATGCGGAGAGAGCCCCCACCCCAGCCCTCCCAAGCAAGCGTGTGAGAGGGGGCGCACCGCGCTCGATGCAGCCACTCGGCCAATGGCCGACATGGCAAACGAAGCCTAAATAAAATCGCTCGTTTACGATCAATTAAGCTTTCTCACCTATGACTGGCATTGTCCTCGTTTGGACACCGAGTGGCTCCTGTCCACTCTGTTTGACGCCTCCCTGTTATCAACTTCAAAGCCGCCGGAAACGGCGGCTCTTTTTTTGGGCGTCTGCGGTACCTCGCTGGAAACCATAAAATCTCTTGCGGCTGGACTCTGGTCCGTGACGGCGTAATGATTTGTTCATTATAAGCCGGCCGGCGTCAGGGCCGGACGTGTAAACAGTGGTGTGAGGCGTTAACCATGTCGGATCGTTCGCAAGGCGAAACCGCTCTCGTGCAATTCAGCGAACGGCTCACCAATTCCGCGGCCTTCGGCAGCCTGTTCCGGCAGGGCATGGACCTGGTCGAGGAGACCGCCGCCTATCTCGACGGTGCCGGCCGCTCTGAGGCCAAGGCGCTCGAACGCTCCGTCAGCCTGACCTACGCGACCGAAAGCATGCGGCTGACCACGCGCTTGATGCAACTGGCGTCATGGCTGTTGCTGCACCGCGCCGTCAAGGAAGGCGAGATGACGCTGACCCAGGCCAATCGCGAAAAGACCAAGGTAAAACTGAGCGCCGCCGATCCCGGCCCCGACGAGATGGTCGAAAAACTGCCGGCGCAATTGCAGGACCTGATTGCGCGCTCGATGGCGCTGCAGGCGAAAGTCCGCCGCCTCGATACCACCATCCACGCGCCGGCCACCGAACGCGTCGCGATCGGCAATCCGCTGGTGCCGCAGCTCAACCGCCTCAAGGCGGCGTTCGAGCGGTAGGTTTCAGTTTTTCCAATCCAGACACCGTCATTCCGGGATGGTGCGTAAGCACCAGACCTCAGATGCGCAATTGCGCATCGGGGAATCTCGAGATTCCGGGTTCGATGCTTCGCATCGCCCCGGAATGACCGGGACAAACAAAAAACGCCCCGGCGCAAGCAGGGGCGTTTTGGCGTCTGGACTCGGTCGAGAGCGCCTGAGCGGCCTCAATCCTTCTTCAGAAAGCCCGAAAACTTCTTCTGGAACCGCGACACGCGGCCGCCGCGATCGAGCAGCTGCTGGGCGCCGCCGATCCAGGCCGGGTGCGACTTGGAGTCGATATCGAGGTTCAGTTTGTCGCCAGCCTTGCCCCAGGTGGAGCGCGTCTGGTACTCGGTGCCATCGGTCATCACGACCGTAATCATATGATAATCCGGATGAATTTCGGCTTTCATGGCAATTCCTTCGGCGCGCCGCGCCAATCCTAGAGCTGTAAAAGGGGACGGATTTGGGCCGCTCTATAGCGCCTAAAGCCCGCTAAAACAAGCCAAGGTTCTGACAAGCATGTTCCCGGATTAGTATCGTACCGGATTTGCCTCTGCCGGCCGCGGCGCCTATCTGGGGTGTAACAGCAGGATTGGTCGAGATCTCATGAGCTCAGTGGAACGGCTTGAAGACCGGCATCGCCAAACGCCACCGCGGCGCGATTTGGATGCGACCGAAATATCCTCGATCGAAGCGGAGTTGACGCAATCGGCGGCCAAGAGCAGCGCGCGGTTGCGTCCCTTGTTGGCGCTGGCGCCTTATATCGCGCGCTACCGCGGACGCGCGATGCTCGCGCTGATCTCGCTGACGATCGCCGCGATCACCACGCTCGTGGTTCCGGTCGCGGTGCGGCGGATGATCGACTTCGGGTTCACACCCAAGGGCATCGCCATGATCAACAGCTATTTCAGCGTGATGATCGCGGTGGTTGCCGTATTGGCCCTCGCCAGCGCGTCGCGGTTCTATCTGGTGATGACCATCGGCGAACGCATTGTCGCGGATTTGCGGCGCGACGTGTTTTCGCATTTGATGTCGCTGTCGCCGGCATTTTTCGACTCCGCGCGCTCCGGCGAATTGATCTCGCGGCTCACCGCCGACACCACACAGTTAAAATCCGCGGTCGGCGCGTCGGTCTCGATTGCGCTGCGCAATCTCCTGCTGTTCGTCGGCGCGACCGCGATGATGGTGATCACGAGCCCCCGGTTGTCGGGCTTTGTGCTGCTGGCCATTCCACTGATCGTAATCCCGCTGGTGGCGTTCGGGCGCTGGGTGCGGCGGTTGTCGCGAGGCGCCCAGGATACGCTGGCGGAGGCGACCGCCTATGCCTCGGAGCTGGTCGGCGCGATCCGAACCGTGCAGGCCTATACCAGCGAGCAACTGGCCGACGCGCGCTTCGGCGCCGAGGTCGAGCAGGCCTACCAGGCCGCGCGCAATTCGACCCGGGCGCGTGCGGTCCTGACCGCGATCATCATTTTCATCGTGTTCACCAGCGTCGTCGCGATCCTCTGGATCGGATCCCATGACGTGCTGACCGGCGCGATCACCCCCGGCCGGCTCGGCCAGTTCGTGCTGTACACGGCATTCGCCGCGGCCGGGCTCGGCCAGCTCAGCGAAGTCTGGGGCGAGGTCTCAGCCGCGTCCGGCGCTGCGGAACGGCTGTTCGAAATTCTGCGCGTCAAATCGGCGATCGCGGTTCCCGCATCGCCGCTTGCCTTGCCGGCGCCGGCACGCGGCGATGTCGGCTTTGACGATGTCAGCTTTTCCTATCCGACCCGGCCGGATGCGCCGGCGGTCGACGGCGTTTCGTTGGTGGTGCGCGCGGGCGAGAAGGTCGCGATCGTCGGTCCCTCGGGCGCGGGAAAAAGCACGCTGTTTCATTTGCTGCTGCGGTTCTACGATCCGCTGCGCGGCGTGATCTCCTTCGACGGCGTTCCGATCAAGGCGGCCGATCCGCGCGAGCTGCGGGCGCGCATCGCACTGGTGCCGCAGGAATCGGTCGTGTTCGCGACAAGCGCGCGCGAAAACATCCGCTTCGGCCGGCCCGACGCCACCGATGCCGAGGTCGAGCGCGCCGCCGATCTGGCGCACGCCACCGAGTTCATCCGCCGGCTGCCCGGCGGCTTCGAGGCGGGGCTCGGCGAGCGCGGGGTCACGCTGTCGGGCGGCCAGCGCCAGCGCATCGCCATCGCCCGCGCCATCCTGCGCGACGCGCCGCTGTTGCTATTGGATGAAGCAACCTCGTCGCTGGATGCGGAGTCTGAGACGCTGGTGCAGACCGCCCTGGAAGAGTTGATGCGTCACCGCACCACGCTGGTGATCGCCCATCGCCTCGCCACGGTGCTATCCTGCGACCGCATCCTGGTGATGGAGCAGGGCCGCATCGTCGAACAAGGCACCCATGCCTCGCTGGTTGCCGCCAACGGGCTTTATGCGAGGCTGGCAAGGTTGCAGTTCGAGGGGGTTTAGCTCTGCGCGTCATGCCCAGGAGCTGTCGTCACCCGCGAAGGCGGTGATCCAGTATCCCAGAGGCGTCAGCGATTGCTCCGTGAAGCCGCGGCGTACTGGACACTCCGCTTTCGCGGAGTATGACGACTGAATGTGGAGATGCGCCGTGAACAACACTTACGGCTTCCATTCCATCCGCAGCACCGGTCTGCCCGAAATCGGATTCACATCCTCGCCGGCATGGACAAAACCGTTGCGCTCGTAGAAGCGGATGGCGCGCGCGTTGTCGGTATTGACCAACAGCGCGATGCGATCGGGCGACAGGCGTTTTGCCTCGTCGACCAGCGCGGTGGCGAGTTTCGAGCCCCAGCGATCCGGCGCGACCACGAGCTGATCGAGATAGCCTGACGCATCGATGGTGACGAATCCGACCATCGCGCCTGCCTGCTCCGCGACGATGATCTCAGCCTTCGGCACCAGCTCATTGCGCCAGCGCTCGCGCCACCAACTTACGCGCGCGGCGAAATCGATCGCGGGATAGGCCTGCTGCCAGGTCTCAAGCCACAGCGCGATGGCCGCGTCTTCGTCCTCGCCGCGGTAGGGGCGTAAGTGAAACGTCGCGGTCATCGCGTCACAGGTGTCGTGCCCGGGCTTGACCCGGGCATCCGTCCACTTCGCAAGAGACTTTTTTGATGGATTGCCGGGTCAAGCCCGGCAATGACGAGGTTTGTTGTCACCGCTAGCGTTCCGTCAGCTTCAATTCGATACGGCGGTTGCGCCGGTAGGCTTCCTCCGTCGGGGCCGTATCGAGCGGCTGGAATTCGGCAAAGCCGGCGGCGACCAGCCGCTGCGGCGGCACGCCGAGCGAGACCAGATATTGCACCACCGAGATCGCGCGCGCCGAGGATAATTCCCAGTTCGACTTGAACACCGGGCTGTTGATCGGCCGCACGTCGGTGTGGCCGTCGACCCGCAGCACCCAGGCGATTTCGCTCGGGATCTGCTTGTCCAGATCGATCAGCGCGGCTGCAAGCTTGTCGAGCTCGGCGCGGCCTTCGGGCAGCAATTGCGCCTGTCCGGTGTCAAAGAATACCTCCGACTGAAAGACAAAACGGTCCCCGACGATCCGGATGTCCGGCCGGTTGCCGAGAATCGCGCGCAAGCGCCCGAAGAATTCCGAACGGTAGCGCGACAATTCCTGCACCCGCTGCGCCAATGCGACATTGAGGCGCTGGCCGAGGTCGGCGATCTTGCCCTGCGATTCCTTGTCGCGTTTCTCCGAGGCATCGAGTGCTTCTTCGAGCGCGGCAAGCTGGCGGCGCAAGGCTGAGATCTGCTGGTTCAGCACTTCGATCTGGGCCAGCGCCCGCGCGCTTACCTGCTTTTCGGAATCCAGCGCCTTGTTGAGTTCGTTGGCGCGGCCGGCGGCGTCGTTGCCGGCGCCGGCGAGGCCTTCATAGAGGCCCTTGATGCGATCGCGGTCGGCCTCGGTGGAGGCGAGGCCGGCGCGGAGCTGCGAGAGCTGATCGTTGAGATTGAGCTCGCCGAGTTTTTCCAGCGACAACAGGTCGTTGAGCTGCGCGATCTTGGCGTTGAGTTCCTCCAGCGCCTTGTCCTTGCCGGTGACCTCCTGCGACAGGAAGAACTGCACCACCAAAAACACCGACAGCAGGAACACGATCGAGAGCACCAGCGTCGACAGCGCATCGACAAAACCCGGCCAGTAGTTGAATCCGGATTCGCTGCGGCGTGCACGGGCGAGGGCCATTTCAAATTCTCCGCTAATTCTTCTCGGGCTGGCGCGCGAGCCGCTCGAGCAATTTCTTGATCTCGCGGTTCTGCTCGCCCTGGCCGTCGGCCCATTCGCGGATCATCTGCTGCTCGGTGCGCATATGCGAAACCAGGCCCTGGATCGCTTCGGCGAGATTGGCCATCGCAGCCGTGGTGCCGCGGCTGGCGCCGCCCTCTTCCATGGTCAGCCGCAACCGCTCGACCGCGGCCTGAAGCTCGCCGTTGCCGCCGGTTCCGCCGTCCTTGGAATATTCGCGCACCGTGGAGGCGAGCCAGTCTTCGAGGTCGGTATAGAACCGGTTCTGCGCCTGGCTCGATTGCAGGTCGAGGAAGCCGAGGATCAGCGATCCGGCGAGGCCGAACAGCGAGGACGAAAACGAAATGCCCATGCCGCCGAGCGGCGCGGCGAGACCTTCCTTCAGCGTGTCGAACAGCGCGCCGGCATCGCCGCCGACTTTAAGGCCGTCGATCACCTTGCCGACGGAACCGACGGTTTCGATCAGGCCCCAAAACGTGCCGAGCAGCCCGAGGAACACCAATAAGCCCGTCATGTAGCGGGAAATGTCGCGCGCTTCATCGAGCCGGGTGGCGATCGAATCCAGCAAATGCCGCATGGTTTGCTGGGTGATCGTCATGCGTCCGGACCGCTCGCCGCCGAGGATCGCCGCCATCGGCGCCAGTAGCGTCGGATGCTTCTCGATCGCCAAGCCTGGATCGGCGATGCGGAAATTGTTGACCCAGGCGACTTCCGGATAGAGCCGGATCACTTGGCGGAACGACAGGATGGTGCCGACCGCGAGCACCAGGCCGATCAGGGCATTGAGGCCGGGATTGGCAAAGAACGCGGTAATGATCTGCTTGTAGAGCACGACCATCACCAGCGCGCACAGCACCAGAAACACCAGCATCCGGACCAGGAAAATCCGCGGCGAGGACAGCTTTGTGAGTTCGATTTCCATCGCCGAGCGGGAAGAGGGGCCTGCGGGCATTACCGATGTCATCCGTTGCGAGGGGCCGATTTCGGGCACCAATATGGCACAGCGAGCCCGAGAAAAAAGCCGCTTGCCGTCGGTTTGCGGCGGGAAAAGGGAACTTCGGCGTGAATCCGGGCTTAAGCCAAAGCGTATTTGACAAATGTTTCACGCCGTAAGGCGGTTAACGGGCTTTTTTGCATGATCGTTTTGGACCTCAACGCGCTGGCGCCGATCTTCATGTCCGGGATCCTGGTCCACGTCACCGGCATCCCGCTGGAAGCGCAGATGCTGCGCTCGCGCGGCAAGTGCTACCGCGACCATCAGTCGCGCACCAGCGCCTTCTTTCCATTGCCGCCGCACAAGGGAGCCGTCTCATGAGCTTCGTGTCGAAAATCATCGGCACCGCCGAACGGGTGCCGCTGCCGGACCTCATCATCCGCGCCGCGATCCAGCGGCTGTGCTCGCGCACCGCGACGCGGCTCGCTTCAGGCAGCGCGGAGAGCGATGCCGCGTTTGCCGACGCGATGGCGGCGCGCACGATTGCCGAATTCACCGACGCGGCCAATGCCCGGCATGATGAAGTCCCGGCGGCATTCTTCGCCCGCCTGCTCGGCCCGAACCGCAAATATTCATCGGGCTTCTACCGGGAAGCAAAATCCACGCTGCAGGAGGCTGAGGAAGAGGCGCTGCGCCAGACGGCGGCGCATGCCGGCCTCGCCGACGGGCAATCGATCCTCGAACTCGGCTGCGGCTGGGGCTCGCTGTCGCTGTGGATGGCGCGGCAATTTCCGAATTCCGAAATCATCGCGGTGTCGAATTCACGCACCCAGCGCGAATATATCGAAGGCGAGGCCGCATCGCGCGGGCTGAAGAATTTATCGGTGGTCGCTTCGGACATCAACGTGTTCGACCCAAAGCGCCGGTTCGACCGCATCGTGTCGGTCGAAATGTTCGAGCACATGATGAACTGGCGCGAATTGTTGAGGCGGGTCAGATCATGGCTCGCGCCCGACGGCTGCTTCTTCATGCACATCTTCACCCACCGCTCGGGCACCTATCTGTTCGACCGCGCCGATCGCGAAGACTGGATCGCGCAGCATTTCTTCACCGGCGGGGTGATGCCGAGCCATCACCTGATCCGGCAATACTCGGATTTGTTCGTTGTCGAAAAGGAATGGCGCTGGAGCGGGACACATTATCAGCGCACCGCGCTCGACTGGCTCGGCAATTTTGATGCTCAGCGCGACGAGATAGAAGCCATCCTGCGCAAGGTCTACGGCAACGACACAGCGTTATGGATGCGCCGCTGGCGCTGGTTCTTCCTCGCCACCTCGGGGTTGTTCGGCTACGCCGACGGCAGCGAGTGGGGGGTTAGTCATTATCGGATGCGGGCCGGGTAGCAGCGAATGTTCGATGCCCGCTTTTCCCTTAACAGCGAACATCCTTCGAATCGACCGCCACGTCAGCTTCGTGCCAAACCGGAAGTGGCCCGCCTTATTTGACGACCTTGTCGGCAGCCAGCAGGAAGGACTCTGGAATTACGAGCCCCAACGCCTTTGCGGTCTTGAGATTAACCTCGAGGTTAAACTTGACAGGCTGCGTGATCGGAAGATTACCAGGCCTGGCGCCACGCAGGATTTTGTCGACATAATCCGCGGCGCGCTCATTAAGCGGGTTTGCGTCTCCGCCATAGGCAAGCAGAAGGCCGTTCTCAACGTAATACGGGTAATTACCGAAGGTTGGAATCCGGTGCTGGATCGCCAGCCCGGCAACGCGGGCGAGGTTCGCGTCGAGTAGAGGGCCGGGCTCAACATATGCCGCATCGAAACCTTCGGCCGCCAAGCGGGCAAAGATCGCGTCATAGTCCTCCGGCGCCGCCGGATTAAAGGCTTGCCAGGCAAACCCCAATTTTGTCGACGCGTCGGCGACGTCCTTCTCCAACTGCGCGTGGACGACCGCATCCCCTCCATTGCGCTCGATAACCGCCAGCTTTGCCAACCGTGGCAGTAACTTCTTCAGCAGTTCGATCAGCTTGACAGCGACTTCGCGTCCGGACGACACCACCCCGGTGAGGTTCGCCTCCGGGCTCGCCAGGTCGGTCACGAGTCCTGATTCCACCGGGTTCGGCGTCGTCACCATGACGATCGGGATTGTCGCAGTCGCCTGTTTTAGCGCCCTCACGTAATTGGTGGGTTGGGCGGCCAGCACGTCCGGCCGTCGCGCCACCAACTCGGCAGCGAGCGCGTCAACCTGGTCCGGGTTGACCGTCGATACGCAGTCGAGAATAACCGTTTGCCCATCGACCCAGCCGAGTTCTGCGAGGCGGCGTCTGAACGGACTAGGGTCGGCATCCGTACTACAACCAAAGCCACTCAAGAACCCAACCCGTTTTGGCGACGCCGTGGTGTCTTGGGCAGCCGCAAGGCCGGCGCATGTTGCCATTGCCATGGCAAGCATTCCGCCCCCCATCACTTTGGCGATATCGTACGGTCTCATTCCTCCCCCGAGGCGCAGCGCAAAGCAACGTCGCAGCTAAGCTAACACACTTCAGGAGAGTTCTGCACGGGTCGTTGAGGAGCGGCCGATGCCCGCTTCATTGATAAACTGCCTGACGTGACGGCGATCAGACGAGGCAGGACTCAAATTCTTCCTTGAGCCTCTCCCTGGGCAGTCCTCTTCCGATAAAAACGAGACGGCTGTCGCGCTTTTCATCCGGTTTCCATGGACGCTGAGAACCGCCTTCAATCAGCATATGGACACCCTGGATCACGAAGCGCTCGTCGTCCTCGTTCATCGCGATGATGCCCTTCATCCGAAGGATGTCCGTTCCGATTTCCTGGGTGAGTTTCTGAATCCAGGGAATGAACCGGCGAGGATCGAGTGGGCGATCGGCGGTCAAGGAGATGCTGCTGATCTCGTCATCGTGTTCGTGGTCGTGCGCTTCGGTGAGAAATCCCGGTTCGATCTCGAGCACACGGTCGAGGCTGAAGGTATCGCGGCCGAGCACTTGACCGAGATCGACGCCGCAGCGTTCGGTGCGATGGATACCGGCATAAGGATTGATCCGACGAATGCGCGCTTCGACGGAGGCGAGATCATCCGCCCTCACCAAATCGGTTTTGTTAAGCAGAACAATATCGGCGAAGCCAAGCTGCTCCTGCGCCTCCGGGGCGCGATCGATCTCGCCAAGCAGGTGCTTGGCGTCCACCACGGTCACGATCGCATCGAGTTTGGTCTTGCGGCGCACGTCTTCGTCCACGAAAAAGGTCTGCGCAACCGGCGCCGGGTCGGCGAGCCCGGTCGTTTCAACGATGATGCCGTCCATGCGGGCGCTGCGCCGCATCAGGCCGCCCAGAATTCGTATGAGATCGCCGCGCACCGTGCAGCAGATGCAGCCGTTGTTCATTTCGAAGATTTCTTCTTCGGCATTGACGATGAGGTCATTGTCGATACCGACCTCGCCGAATTCATTGACAATGACGGCGTAGCGCTTTCCGTGCGCCTCGTTGAGGATTCGGTTGAGCAGCGTGGTCTTTCCGGAACCGAGATAGCCGGTGATCACCGTGACGGGAGTCTGGTGCGGAGCCGCCTGCATGGGATTGTCCTTTTGCTGAAGTTGAAATTAGTGCGGCTCAGCCGACGTCGATGCGCGGGCGGGAGCGTTGGTCGTTTCGGTTTCGACGGAGGCCTCAGACAGGCCGATTCGTGCGGCCAATGGCGCAAGCGCATCGGAAAGGTCTGCCTGAGTGATCTGCTCGAGCGGCTTGTCGATTCCGACGGCCTCGGTTGGCCTTCTCGGATGCATAATGAGCACGATGGTTCGGGCGCCCCCGCAGCCAGGATCGCCGCAATCGCGTTCGCTGATTGTGACTATCGTTTCATCGTCGGCGTTGATGGCCGTCCGGGCGTGCTCTTTCAATTTAAGCACCGTGTTCCATCGGTGGTTCGACGTTTTCCTTGGGAAGAAAAGAACTGCCATCTCCAACACCCGGCCTGAGGGACCCAAATCAAGAAGAGGTTATGTTATAACATTACATTTAGATAGATCAATCACCTTTGTTCGATCGCCTTGTTCGACCGTCTTGGGCATCACCGGCAGGCTGCCTACCTCATTTCAAAGGCTGCAATGTTGGGGCTCGACGGGCAACCGAGCGTTCGCAAGGAGCGGCACCAATGGCCACATGTACCGAGAAACACCACGCCAACCACACTCACAAGCATGGTCCGAATTGCGGGCACACCGCGATCCGCCACGATGGTCACGTGGATTATCTTCACGACGGCCATCTCCACCATATGCACGAGGATCACGTGGACGAACATGTCGTCGCGGTGAACTCAACAAATCCCGCGAAGTGCACGCCTGAAATGCACTGCTCACACGTACACGGTCCAAACTGCGGACATGAACAGGTGCCGCATGGCGACCATATTGACTATCTTGTGGACGGCCGGCTGCACCATCCGCATGTTGATCATTGCGATGATCACGGGCCCGTGCAGCTAGCCTGAGGTGCCGTGAACGGAAGTCATCCACCTCATTCGATGACCTCGTCGGCGAGCGCCACCAAATTCGGCGGCAGCTCGATGCCGGCGGCCTTTGCGGTTTTCAGATTGATCACGAACGGATAGCGCGTCGGCTGCTCGAACGGCAGATCACCCGGTCGTGCGCCGTTGAAGATACGGGCGACCAGGTCGCCGGCGCGCTCGAGCGACTCCGTCAGATCCGCGCCATACGACATCAGGCCGCCGTCGCGAACGAGGAAGTCGTATTCGTAGATCGCCGGCAGTTTCCGCTCGGCAGCGTAATCGAACACCCGCTTCCTGTTGAGTGAGGTGAGCGCGTCGGACACCATGAGAATGGCGTCCGGCGGATCGCGGTTCATCGCCGCGAACGCTTGGCCGAAATCGTCGGGCTCGCGCACCCCGAGCGGCATGACTGTAACGTCGACCGATTGAGCGACTTTCGCCGAGACTTCGTAGCGCATCGACATGCCGAGGTCGTCCTTATTCCACAGCATCGCGACCCGGCGCAGCTTGGGATTTAACAGCTTGAGCAGCGAGAGGCGCTTGGTGGAAAGTTCGGTTGCGTTGTCCGATATGCCCGTGATGTTGCCGCCCGGCCGGGACAAACTTTGCACCAGGCCGGTGGCCACAGGATCGCCGGCACCGAAGGCCACGACGGTCGGAATACCCACCGTCTTGGCGGCGAGCACTAACGGAAACCCGAAGACGACGAGCGCGTCGACCTTGTTCGCCTTCATTTTTTGAAGGAGTTGAGGCACGCTCCCCATATCTCCCATCGCGCCGCGAGCGTCGAGAGTTAGATTTTGCCCGAGCGTGTAGCCGCCCTGCGCCAGTACCCGGATTAAAATTGAGCCGAACGGGCTGTTGTCGCCAAAAGGATCTCTGGGGCCAAGCGTGCCCAGGCGATAGACCTTGGACGTTGTCTGCGCCGAGGCAGCGAGCGGCCAGGTCACCGAAGACGCCACCGATCCGCCGACAAGCGTGATAAATTTTCGTCGCTGCATGTGATCCACGAAAAACAGGATTTGTGGCGTTCGCAAAGACTACCACGTTGCGACGCAGTTAAGCTAAGCAAAATGGCACAAAATCGTCCCTGCTTGGCGGCCCGGCCGAAGTCCGAGTTGGGTGTGCGCCGTGGAAAGGCGGCGCTTTCCAGTGGGTGCAAGTCCCACCCGGCAACCGCTCCAGCCGGAAGCAATCGGAGCAGTCATGGAGGTAACGAAGTGGCTGAAGCCTTCGATTAGCGTGTCACGAATTGGTGGCAGCGCGAGTGTGCAGGCCGTAACGCGAGTAAACGCCGAGCAAGCCTCGAAAAGGACAATGCGCAGGCCGACCCGACAACCCTTTCGGGGAAGGCTGATACGGCTGGGTGAAGCAGAGCGAAGAGTACGCCCAGCCGCTGCGCCGGGGTAGTGGCGACAGCATGTAC
>Ga0073928_10008866_pt1 | contig 12445 bp, 7 predicted proteins | sample PaiPotPPA55metaG_FD_76969 | JGI IMG/M metagenome (GOLD analysis project Ga0073928, IMG submission 76969) | Iron sulfur acid spring bacterial and archeal communities from Banff, Canada, to study Microbial Dark Matter (Phase II) - Paint Pots PPA... ...
GGACATCATGATGCCCGAGATGGATGGATATGAGACTATGCAGGTGATTCGGCAGAACAGCGCATTCCGGCGACTGCCGATTATTGCGTTAACCGCGAAAGCTATGAAAGGCGATCGCGAGAAATGTCTTGAAGCGGGTGCATCCGAATACCTGGCAAAACCCGTCAACACTGAACAACTACTATCTGCGCTCCGTATGTGGCTACATAGATAAGTTGCTCAAGACGCGGGTGCCAGTGGAGGCCAACAGCAAAAATGACGGCGAATGAAAAAGTCAATATTCTCATGGTCGATGACCAACCCGCCAAGTTGCTCAGCTATGAGGTAATACTGGCGGAACTTGGTGAGAATTTGCTCAAGGCCACATCGGGCAAAGAGGCGCTCGAACTGCTGCTGAAACATGATATTGCCGTCGTACTGATGGACGTGAGTATGCCGGATCTCGACGGATTTGAATTAGCGGATTTGATCCGGCAGCACCCACGTTTTCAAAGGACCGCAATCATCTTTATATCCGCGGTGTATATGAGCGACTTGGACCGGCTGAAAGGGTACGAGCGCGGGGCCGTGGACTATATTTCCGTTCCCGTCATTCCGGAACTTCTACGAGCGAAAGTCAGCATATTTTCCGAACTGCACCGCAAAGCGAAGCAGTTGGAAGCTCTGAACCGGGAACTTGAAGCGCGCGTCGCCGAGCGAACCGAGGAATTAGAACGAAGAGCCGCAGCCTTGCAGGAACTTAACAGCGAACTTGCACGAAAGAATCAGGAACTCGACGCTATTGTGCGAACCGCTCCCGATATCATTTTCAGTCGACAGACCGATGGCTCCCGGGACTATATCAGCGATAGATTTTATGAGTACACGGGCGCCGAGGCTGGCTCCGCCAAGGGATTCGGTTGGTTGGATTTCGTATACCCAGAGGACCTCGACCGAACCACCACTCTTTGGATGCACTGCGTAGAGTCGGGCGAAAACTACGAAACCGAATATCGCATGCGTGGGCGCGACGGACAGTACCGGTGGTTCAGGGCACGGGCTGTTCCGATCCGTGATTTAGAAGGGCAAATCGTCAAATGGTACGGAACCTGTTCCGACATTCATGACAGCAAAGTGCTGGAACAATCGATTCGCGATAGCGCAACCGAGTTGGAGAGATTGGTTGACGACAGAACGGCGGCTCTACGCCGGCTGTCCGGCCGTCTGCTCACCATGCAAGATGATGAGCGGCGTCGCATCGCCAGAGAGTTGCACGATGGCTTAGGACAAGACCTCGCCGCGGCTAAAATGATGATGGACGGCATCCTGGAAAAAAATTCTGTTCAAGCTAACCGGCGCGTAGCCAGAGATGCCAGCGAAACCATAGACCGCGCGATTCAGCAGGTAAGGAGTCTGTCACACCTTTTGCACCCGCCATTGTTGGACGAAGTTGGTCTGCTCTCTGCCCTGCGGTGGTATCTGGATGGGTTGACCAAGCGCAGCGGTATTGTAACTTCGCTGGATGTCCAGCCTCCTAGTTTTCCGCGCTTGGGTGCGGAGTTGGAGACTGCAATCTTCCGTATCATCCAGGAGGCCCTCACCAATGTATACCGGCATTCGGGAGCGCAAACAGCCTGGGTTACGCTGAGGCAACGGGATAATCAGGTTTCGGTGAGCATCAGAGATGATGGTAAAGGGATTGAAAATCCGGTCGCAGAACTGCGTCCCGGCAGCATTGGCATCGGCATCGGAGGCATGAGTCAGCGGGTTAAAGAGTTCGGAGGCGAGTTGCGCCTGAGTAACACCGATCCGGGAACGCTGGTTGAGATGGCGGTGCCATTTCTCAATCCAGCCTCTGAAGCCACGCACGCAATGATCTAGGTGCTTGACCTCGGTCCGCGCCATGCGGACGCTCCAGCCATTGCCATAACAGTTGTCATTCCGCGTCATAGGTTGTCATTCCGAGCGAAGCGAGGAATCCAGGTACTTCCCGGCTTAAACCAAGATTCCTCACTACGCTCGGAATGACAGTATTAGCCGAAGACTAGCCGCGGGTTCCAGTGCCGGCTTCATCCGAAAACTGCTGGCGAACTTTGTCGCCCATTTCGTGCACTTTGCCAGCAATGACATTTCGGGTTTCCTCTCCACTAGCTGGAGCCAGAATCAATCCGATGCCGATACCTACACCCACGCCTGCTACAAAACGCAGAACATTACCGACCATCGATTGATCTTCGCCGCGAATAGCTTTGGTAGCTCGATCAAGGCGCTCTGTCGCGGTTTCGTACTTATCTTGCGCGACATCGCGCAAATCTGAAAAGCGATCGGCAGCACGTTTGCGGACATCCTTGGTCGCGCCATCTGACTGCTCGAGCAAATAGAGACCGGTGCCAAGTAGTACTTTTAGCCATTTATTCATGAAAGTTCCTTTCGATTTCTTGACGACGAGTTTTCACCAGCCGCAACCATAACATCGGATTTTCGACGTTAATATCAAGTCGATGCTGTAGGTTCCGGCGATACTTCTCCTAATTGAGGTAAGTGGACACAGTCTGAAAAAACGAACACAGAAACTAAACCGGTAAGCAACCCGCCACAGGTATTGCACACCAAATGAAATGGCGGTCTGAGTCAGTTGGAAGAATTGCGAGGATCTGTGCCGGAGACTCAACGTTCGTGGCTGTCTTTGCTTGGGTTTTTTGCCGTTATTACCTTGGGTTCGTCATTGATCTTCGCTGCCGTCTTCGCCGGCGTAACCGCGGTGATTGCCGGCGGTGGGTCTGCGCAAGCTTCTGACGATCAACAAGTGGATCCGATCGTTCCGGCGCAAACTTTTTCTGGAATAATTACCGATTCACATTGCACCGCCAGACATGTAGACACGAAAAGCAGCGCAGCAGAGTGCACCCGAATGTGCGTCAGTATTGGGTCAAAATACTTCTTGGTTAACGGCGATAAGAATTACGAAATCACCGGTGATCCAGCCCAAATCAGTCAACTCGCAGGCCAGCGCGTGAAGGTGACGGGCGCTTTGGCTGCCGGCAGGATCAAAGTGACATCAGCCACGGCGCTGGTCGCCGATAGCATCACCCCATCTAACATCTGAGGGGTGTTACAAGTTACCCTCGTGGGTTCTACGGACTTAGCTGTATTGAGCGTGCAATGGGGCCGTGACACCCTTCAATGGGGGTCCAGATGGACACTACAGACGGAAAGTCGACTTGGTGGAGTGCGATTCCGGCCTTCTTGGGAGGCAAAGGGATGTCCGTTCGAATCTTGATCGCAGACGACGACGTATCCATACGCTATTTGCTGCGGCGGATACTGGAGGAACGTCCTGGGTGGGAAGTTTGCGGCGAGGCAGCCAACGGGAACGACGCTGTCGCCAAAATTAAACAACTGTCCCCGGATCTGGCCATAATCGATTTGGCGATGCCGGATAAGAACGGCATTGAGGCTGCGCGGCAGGTCGTCGCAAACTCGCTCTTGACGCCCATGCTTCTGCTGACGGTCCAGGAAGTATCGACCGAACTGGCGCGAGCCGCCCGCGACGCGGGTTTTCGAGGAGCTGTAACCAAGGGCAGCGGCCGCGAAGTGGTCGTAGCCGTCGAGACTCTGCTGAACCAGGGTACAGTGTTTAAAATCGACGGGTCTGCCGAGCGCGCCTGATTGGCTCGGAAATACCGTAAACACCCGATTGTAGGTCAGTACCAGGGGCGTTAACCTCAAAAGGTAAGGATCCTTAGGAGCCGTGTGTCGGAGCGTGCGACGCGGGCTTTCGGCGGTCATGGGTTAGTGTCGGTGACTCCGACGTTGGACCCTCACGACCGCCTTTCGTTTTTATAGCCGTTTCTGCGAACAGATTACTCCGGCTTATCCGCTATGATGTTTGTGGTCGGGCGCAAAATTGTAAGCCGACGACGGAAAAACGTAATATCCGGCATTGAACTTTCGCAGAACCATCTAGTTGGGGCCAAGTATGGCAGAGCAGCACAGCTTTTCGGGTGCCTGGCGGGAGCGGCTCACTGCCCTTCACAATATCCCCCCTGTTCTCAAAATAGTATGGGAGTCCGGTCCGGGTGTAGTGACGGGCGGGCTTGTTTTTCGCCTGTTCGCTTCCCTGCTGCCGATGGCGTTGCTGTACGTCACAAAGCTGATCATTGACAGCATTGTGAACGCCTCCAAGACGCACCAGCCTGTGCGACCCGGTTTCTGGTGGCTAGTGGCGACTGAATTTGCCTTGGCAGTTCTGGGCACGGTGCTCACCCGCATCATCGATTATCTGGATTCCGTCCTCGCCGATAAGTACACGCGCTACGTCAGTATTCGGGTGATGAAACACGCCGCTGAACTGGACTTGCTCGCCTATGAGGATCCCGTCTTCTATGACCGCCTCGACCGCGCTCGGGTGCAGGCGACCGATCGCTTAGGGATGATCCAGTCCATCGGCCGGCTGGTTCAGCAGATCGCGACCGTAGTCTCATTGTCGATTTCGATCATGCTTTTTTCGCCCTGGCTCATGCTCCTGCTCATAGCCGGCGTCTTGCCGGCTTTTTTGGGCGAGAGCCACTTCGCATTCCTCGGCTACGCTAAGAACTTTCGCCAGACGCCAATTCGTCGCCAACTGGACTATCTGCGGATATTGGGTGGCAGCCGAGAAGCCGCAAAGGAACTCAAATTATTTAACTTGAATGGTTTTCTCACCGAACGTTTTACCCGCCTTTCAGACGAGATCTATACAGAAAATGTCGGCCTATCGCGGCGCCGCCTGATTGCCGGATCGTTTCTATCGCTGATCGGCACGGCGGGTTATTACTCGGCGTACGTATTCGTGATTTGGCGGACGCTGACCGGCTCGCTCTCCATCGGAACGCTGACTTTTCTCTCGGGCGCAATATTGCAGGCCAGCACGAATATCCAACAAATATTCTCCACACTTTCCGGCATCGCCGATCAGGCATTGTTCCTGACAGATCTGCTCGCATTTTTTGATATGCAGCCCACTATCCGTTCCAAGCCGAATGCGCTGATGACACCGCGCCCAATCGTTCGAGGTTTCGAGTTCCGCGACGTGTCATTCCGTTATCCCGGCAGTCCGCGGGTGATTCTTGATCGTATGAATTTTTTTCTACGGCCGGGCGAGCGCGTGGCATTAATCGGCGAAAATGGTCAGGGCAAAACCACCGTAGTCAAACTGATCACGCGGCTCTACGATCCCACCGAAGGACAGATTCTGCTGGATGGCGTGGACTTGCGCGAGTATAACCTGGAAGATTTGTATCGCGAAATTGGCGTAATCTTTCAAGACTTTATGCGCTATGAATTAAAGGCTCGCGAGAACATCGCCGTAGGCCGCGTCGAGGAGATTAACAATCTCGAACTGTTGCGCATGGCAGCGCGCAAGAGCATGGCGGATACTGTTATTGGAAAACTTCCAAAAGGGTACGATCAAATGTTAGGCGGGCGCTTCGATGGTGGCCTGGATCTTTCCGGCGGCGAGTGGCAGAAGGTGGCGCTGGCGCGCGCGTATCTGCGCGATGCGCAGTTGCTGATTCTCGACGAGCCGACTGCAGCCCTGGACGCCAAGAGCGAATTCGAAGTATTCCGCCGCTTCGCAGAACTTACTACAGGAAAAATGGCGCTGTTTATTTCACATCGATTCTCGACCGTGCGGATGGCAGATCGCATCGTAGTATTGGACAAAGGCAAGATTGCGGAAGAGGGTAGTCACGACCAGCTCGCCCGATTGGGCGGCCGGTACGCGGAAATGTTCGAAATGCAAGCAGCCAGCTACCGCTAGGAATTTCAAAGAGATGCCGCAGAACGTTCATCTAGAAATGGTAACTACGAAAACGGAATGCCCCATCGAGCCTTCTGGAGAAATGGGCTCCCACGAGATCGCCTTGCGTTCGAACGCGACCGAGCTCGCGCGCAATCTTGCCTGGTTGCCCGGCGAAAGCCAGTCGCCGGTCTTTGCTGAGCGATGCCACCACCTGTCGAAAGCCTTTAAGCCTTTGTTGAAAAAGATCGAGGGACGATCCCTGGGCACGTCCCTGTCAGACGATGGCCGTTGGTTGCATGACAATGTCCACCTCTTGACCTCGGAGCTCCAAAGCGTTTGCGAGGCCTTCAAGGCAAAGCAAAAAATGCCGTTGGTGCGGACCGCAAACGAGGCGATCATTCCCCGAGTGATTGTTTTGGCCGAAGCGTATCTTGTCAAAACCGAATATCGATTTAGTGATAAGAGTTTCGCTCGCTACGTCGAGGCCTTTCAACAGCAGACGGTGCTCAAAACCAAAGAGCTCTGGATGGTGATTTCTGCGCTCAAGCTGGTTCTGTTGGAAAGGATTGTAGAGCGCGGCTCCCAGGCGATCGCGAATCTGAAGCAATCGTACGGCGTTGGCGTTTGTGTGAGCAGCCTGCGGGACACGAGTCAAACGTCCTGGAAAGACATACTCGAGCCGCTGATTCTGCACGATCACATTCTGCGCAAAGATCCGGCGGGCGCCTACGCTCGAATGGATTTGGAAACTCGCGATTTATATCGAAACAAGATAGTTGAGATCGCCGAATATTCCGATTTCAGCGAGATGGAAGTTGCCTCCGAAGCGCTCAGGCTGGCCCGTGAAGCGCAGCAACGCCGGGAAACCGATCCGCGGGCGGCGCTGCGATGTTCGCACATCGGATACTATTTGCTGGCAGAAGGCGCCACATCACTGCATCAGCGGGTCGGCTACACTCCGCCTTTCCGCGAGCGAATTTCTTCCTTCTTGCGGCGGTATCCCGATGAGTTTTACCTCAACAGCATATTGCTAATCACACTGACGATAATGTCCGTTGTGGTTTTGCTGCTGATGGATCCGCAGGTTTCGCCCGGACTCACTCTTTTTGCGATGTTGGCGTTGTTTCTGCCCTGCTCGCAGGCTGCGGTCCAGATCACAAACTATTTGGTCACGTCGCTGCTGCGACCGCAAATATTGCCAAAGCTCGATCTCTCTGAGGGGGTTCCTGACGACTGCATGACGCTGGTGGCTGTTCCCAGTTTATTGTTGGATGAGGAGCAGGTACGAAGATTGGTTGATGACGTCGAGGTGCGCTTCCTCGGCAACCACGATCGTAATCTGCATTTTGCACTTTTGACCGACCTTCCAGACTCGCGCTCGGAGCCGCGTGAAGGCGATCCACTAGTGGATTTGTGCGCAGAACTGATCGAAGAATTGAACGAGAAGTATGCCGGGCATGGCATGGGATCGTTCCTTATGCTGCACCGCCACCGCGTCTACAATCCTCGGGAAAAAGTGTGGATGGGCTGGGAGCGCAAGCGCGGCAAGCTAATGGATCTGAATCGGCTGCTGCGCAATCAGTACGACAGCTTCCCTGTCAAGATTGGAAATCTTTCTATTCTGCCGCAAATCCGTTTCGTAATCACGCTCGATTCCGACACCGATCTGCCGCGCGGCTCCGCTCAACGCATGATTGGAGCAATCGCGCATCCGCTGAATCAAGCAATCATCGACCCAGAAAAGAACATTGCGGTCGCGGGCTATGGCATTCTGCAGCCGCGTGTCGGAGTTAGCGTTCAAAGTTCAGGCCGCTCACGTCTCGCCAGTATTTATTCAGGGGAGACCGGGTTCGATATTTATACGCACGCGATCTCGGACGTCTATCAGGATCTTTATGGCGAAGGTATCTTTGCGGGAAAAGGAATTTATGAAGTTGACACGGTGCGGCAAGTGCTCGACCGCCGCTTCCCGCGCAATGCTTTGCTGAGCCACGACCTCATTGAAGGCGCTTATGCTCGTGCAGGCTTGGCGAGCGACATTGAAGTGATTGAAGATTATCCTTCGCACTACAGCGCCTACAATCGCCGCAAACATCGCTGGCTGCGTGGTGACTGGCAGATTGCCGGATGGCTGCTGCCGCGAGTTCCCGATGAATCAGGGCAGCGGGTTGTCAATCCGATTTCAATCAGCGCTCAGTGGAAGATTCTCGATAACTTGCGACGGAGTCTGGTTGAGCCCGCTATTTTTGTATTGTTCGTCCTGGGGTGGACGGTGCTGCCGGGATCGCCGGTCCTGTGGACTGTGGCGACGGTCGCCATTCTGTTTGCACCCAGTTGGTTCGAATTCCTGTTCGAGTTGATCCGCGCAGCTGTTTTCCGCAAGTCGGCGATTGCGCGAGACGCTCTTGATTCAATCGTGGCGTCAAACATCAACGTTTTCCTGATGCTGACGTTTCTCGCGCACCAGATGTTGATTTCACTGGATGCGGTAGTGCGCACGCTTGTCCGGCGCATGGTTACACAACAGCGGCTTTTGCAATGGGAAACCGCGGCGCAGGCAGAAATCGGCGGTCACACACGTACGTGGCTCGACGCATATCTGGATTGGACACCTGCCCTTGCCCTGGGATTAGGCCTTCTGGTTTGGTTGGTTCGACGCTCTGCCCTGCCCGCAGCACTCCCGATTCTGCTGTTGTGGGCTGGCAGCAAACTAGTATCGCAATGGCTGAACCGGCCACCCCGGCCGGTGCGCAGCGCCGTGCCTGCCAAGGATGAGCGGCTGCTTCGCCGTGCCGCGCTGCACACTTGGCGATACTTCGCTGAGTTCAGCACCGAAGAGCACAACTGGCTGATACCGGATAATGTGCAGGAAGAGCCCCCTGCCATTGCTCCGCGCATTTCGCCTACAAACCTTGGATTCCTGTTGAACGCTCGACAGGTCGCGTGCGAATTTGGCTACCTCACCATCCCCGAATTTACGCAGCAGACTTTGCGGACGCTGGCAACGGTTTTGAAGCTGCAACGCTATCGCGGTCACTTACTCAATTGGTACGACACTCGCTCGCTGGCGCCACTGGAACCCCAAATCGTCTCTGCTGTCGATAGCGGAAACCTGGTGGCTTCGCTTTGGACTTTGCAGCAAGGGTGCCTGGATTTGCTCGAGCGACCTCTCTTGCAGACCAGCGCATCCAAGGGTTTTCTGGATCATCTTCGGGTGCTGGTCGACGTTCGCTCACTATCGCGAAAACGATTCTCCGCTTTCCAAAAAGAGATCAAGCGCAAGAAGTGGCTGCCTTATTTGCTGAACGGCGCCGATGCAATTCTTGATCAAGTCCGTCCGCAATCGACTAAATCAAAGCATTCGAAAGATGCCCAGTGGTTTTCTGAACAGCTACGCTCCCGCCTTGAGAACGTCGGGCAGACGGTGAGCTCTTATGCACCGTGGTTGTTGCCGGAGTTCGCTTCGCTATGGTACGACCCCGCCATTAACTCCGACTCTGCGCGCGATCTTCCCGCGCTCGAACGCATGCCAGATTTTATTGATGCTCTTTCCGTGCGTCTTGGGACAACCGTCCGTTCGAACGACACTGAACAAGAATTCCTCTATCAACGCCTTGAAGCCTTGCTTCCGGCAGCTCGTTCGAATGCGGTCGGCCTAATTCAGGACCTGCGGAAGATTGCCAAGAGCGCGGGCAAGCTCGCGGATGAAATGGATTTTCGCTTTCTTTTGAACCAGCGCAAGCTGTTATCGATCGGGTTCGATGTTAAGTCTCAGGAAGTGCACTCGGCTTGCTACGATTTGCTAGCGACCGAATCGCGCACCGCAGCGTTTGTAGCCATCGCCAAAGACGATATACGACAAGAGACTTGGTTTCTGCTAGGCCGGCCGCACGCGCTGGAGCATGGACACCCAGTTCTGCTCTCATGGACCGGAACCATGTTCGAGTACCTTATGCCCTTAATCTGGACGCGCACCTATCCAAATACGCTTCTGGAGCGTGCTTCCCGCGCGGCTGTGCGTACTCAGCAGGCATACGTGGAGAACCGGGGAATTCCCTGGGGAATTTCGGAGTCGGCTCATTTCAGGACCGATGAAGCTGGCAACTATCAATATTATGCGTTCGGTGTACCGCAGTTGGCGCTTAGCAAGGGCGAATTGAACGCGCTCGTCATTTCGCCGTATTCGTCCGTGCTCGCGTTGCACGTGTGTTCATCCGACGCGCTGAAGAACCTGCATCGGATGAGTCGCGAGGGATGGCTGGGCGCGTATGGATTCTATGAGGCGGCTGACTTCACTCCAGCCCGACGCCGCTCACGGCTCCATCGTTACGAACTGGTGCGCTGCTGGATGGCGCATCATCAAGGAATGAGCTTGCTCTCAATCGCTAATTTCCTCGACGACGGCGTTATCCAACGATGGTTCCATAGCGAGCCGCGGGTGCAAGCCACAGAGCTTTTGCTGCACGAAAAACCAATTGCACACGGCCGTCCGACGCGAACGAACTATGGCGCCAGCGCCGCATAAACCCAGTCCCATTTAATGCGGAAGATCGATACAGTCCGAACATTTTTAATTTTCTTCACGCTGGCTGGTCTGCCCGTTCCGGCTGCGAACGCTCAGGGCACACCGCAGCCAGTTGCGATCGTCGTCGACGCAAATGCTCCCTCACATCCCTTCCCTCACTTCTGGGAAGAAATGTTCGGCTCCGGACGAGCCATCCTTTCGCTCCGAGATAATTATCGTCAAGACTTGCGAGACGTAAAGAGGGTCATGGACTTCGAGTATGTACGTTTCCACGCAATTCTTCACGATGAAGTGGGTGTATACGATGAAGATGCCCAAGGGCGTCCTTTATACAATTTTTCCTACGTTGATCAGATTTACGACGGTCTGCTGGCAAACGGCGTGAAGCCGTTCGTTGAGGTGAGTTTTATGCCGCAGAAGTTGGCGGCTCGCAACCTGCTGCATGTTTTTTGGTACAAGCCGAACATCTCTCCGCCAAAAGACTGGACCCACTGGGATGACCTTGTGCGTGCCTTCACGAAGCATCTGATCGAACGTTACGGCATCGACGAGGTTGCGCAATGGTATTTCGAAGTCTGGAATGAGCCTAATCTGGATTTCTGGGGCGGAGAGCCAAAGCAAGCCAGCTATTGGGAACTTTACGATCACACTGCGCGGGCGATCAAAAGCGTGAATGAGCGCTTGCGGGTAGGCGGCCCAGCTACGGCACAGGCAGCCTGGGTCGATGCTTTTATTAAACATTGCGCCGAAAACAAAGTCCCGATGGACTTTGCGTCAACGCATGTCTACGCGAACGATTCAGCCCAGGACGTGTTCGGAACCCAAGAAAATATCCCCCGCGAAAAAATGGTGTGCCGGGCGGTGAGGAAGGTTCACAATCAGATTGCAGCGTCGAGCGCCCCTAGCGTGCCTTTGATTTGGACCGAGTTCAATGCCAGTTACAAAAATGAACCCCAAGTGACCGATTCAACCTACATGGGGCCGTGGCTCGCCGATACTATCCGCCAATGTGATGGGCTCGTCAGCATGATGAGCTATTGGACCTTCTCCGACGTGTTTGAAGAGCAGGGTGTAGTGAAAACTCCGTTGTACGGCGGCTTTGGATTGATTAGCGAAGACGACATTCCGAAGCCAGCATACAATGCATTCGCACTTCTGCATAAGCTAGGCAATCAACGTATAGCGCTCGATTCCGATTCGGCCATGCTTACTCGCAGAGACGATGGCACCATGGTTCTGGCAGTATGGAACTATGCTCCGCCGGATGCGGAAACGGGGCTTTCAAAAACAGTCACTTTGCATTTCCAAAATACGCGACGTCGACGTGTCCTTATCTCACGTGTAGACCACGAACACGGAGATGTCCGACCAGCGTACGAAAAGCTGGGTTCGCCGCGCTACCCTACACCATCCCAGATTAAGGATTTGCGCGAGGCCGCCCAGCTTCCCGCGCCTGAAAGCCGTAAGCTGAAACATAACGAACTGGCGATTACAATTCCCGCGCAAGGTTTAGCACTGATCGAATTGAAGTAGCACCCTCCGTACTAGGATTCGTCGGGTTTGAACCCCGCGCGCTCCATTCCGCGTTGCGCCTCCGAGTTTTTCATGAAGGTTTCCCAGACAAATCCGGTGCGCGCGTTTTCGGCCATCAACATAGTGATGCCAGTGTCAATTCCAATCACATCGGTGTCGTACCAGTTCTTCAACGGATTGAACGCATTCACAAAGCCGTACCGGCACCATGCTCCTCCGTAATGACCCTTGATGTTTTGCAAAACACGCATCACCGGCTGAGGCAAGAAAGGCAACGAGCCCGCCGACGCACTCGGCACAACCGTACCATCGATCGGTCCGGTGGATGGCGGTCCTCCCCAAATCACGTAACCTTTTTGCGAATCCGATGCCGTGATACCCCAAAGATCGTCGCTGTAATCCGAAAATTGCTTTGCCAGTTCTAAACAGAAGCGGCGATGCACGTCGGTGGCAATCGCCGAGTTTCTAAAATAATTGGCGTACTTATCGTGCTTGCCGCGGAAATCGAACCAGGCTTGCGAATACTGATGCACGAACAGTGGCGCAAACGAGCCAATATACCGCAGCCCATCGTATTCGAAAATGCTACGCTTCCAGGCAGTCCAGGTCTCGACCCGCAGCGGGTA